>Ga0180431_10003809_pt1 | contig 19106 bp, 27 predicted proteins | sample SS_ome_11_FD_132459 | JGI IMG/M metagenome (GOLD analysis project Ga0180431, IMG submission 132459) | Hypersaline lake sediment archaeal communities from the Salton Sea, California, USA - SS_1_MS_1 metaG | ecosystem: Environmental > Aquatic > Non-marine Saline and Alkaline > Hypersaline >... | reverse complement strand
TGCCGTCGCCGGTGTCCACGGTACACCTAGTGCACCAGATGGACACACGCCTACGATGCGCACGCCAGGAATATTGACAGTCACTGATTCCTGTATCGGCGTCCCATATCCCTGGCTGGCATCGTTGTAGCCCCAAGCGTTGTTTGCCATTATCGCAATGACATCGCCGCGATATGGCTGGCACTTGGTCAGCGCAGTTGCAACAGTCACTAGCGGAGAGGTAGCATCGGTGCCATCCCGATTGTCATTGGCGTCGGTATGGTTCGGGTCTACGTAGAATACCGCGCCGGTACAGTGCATCCGCTCACCTGTCTCAGTCCAGGCCCCTGGCACCCCGATTTGTCCGGGATACCAGGGGTTGAGCCGCGTCAGCGGTAGCGGGAAGCGTACATCTGCACTAGGCATAGCCGCCTCCTCTCATTAGGCTGGTACGACCGTCGATAGGCCAGTCGCGATATAGTTACCCCACCATTCGTCGGCGGTGCCCTCGTAGTAGCCACCAACGTGCGAGTACGTTCCGCCCAGACAGTTGTGGCATACTTTGTTGTAGCCGTTTGATCCGCCACGCATGTCGATGAACATGGCCGTTCCGCCAGCTCCGGCAGGGAAAGCTGCGCTGTGCGTGCCGTCTACGAAGACGTTGTTCCAGATGACCGTCTGGTTCCACCCACCGGCACAGTCGCGCGTGATGTATTCGTCACACTCCTGGAACGTGTTTCCGAAGATGTGCACCTGGTACGGGTCGGCAATGCTAGTGTCAGTGACGGTGATAGCCGCGCCGGTCGCAGCGAACTCTGCGAAGCGGCAGTTCTGAATGGTACAGTTAGCAGGAGCGCCGTTGAACTCCACACCGAAACCAGTACCCGACCATTGTCCATCGAAGAAACAGTTGTCGATGACGGTACCCTCGGCTCCGCTGCCCGAAGGCCGCGAGAGCAAGACACCTGCATAACCATTGCCGGGACGGAAGTGGATATTCGCCACGTGCCAGCCATAGGCAGTGATAGTCAGGCAATCACCAGTATTGTCGTCCCAGATGACCGGATACTTGCCGTTTCCGCCACCCAAGATAGTGCAGTAGTTTGGCGCCGTGCCGTTGGCGATGGTCACATTCTCGGTGTACGTTCCTGCCTCTACCACGATGAAACTCCCGACGCCTGACAGCGAACCAACAGATCCATACCGCGCGTGCCAGGTGTTGAGGTTGGTCACAGCCTGCGTGATGGTAGACAGCGGCCCGGCAGGATCGGTTCCGTCGTTGTTGTCGCTCGCATTGGGGTGTACGTTGTTGACGTAGAACACGAACCCCCCAGAGCGCGAGCGCAGCCCCATTTCGTCATCACTGCCAGCCACGCCAAGCTGGCCGGGATACCACGGATATTGCCGAATAACTGGCAACATATTTATCCTCCTATCATGTCATCCTACCCGACGATTCCCGTCACCGGGAACCCTTGCGGCCGCCACATTGGCGGTGCATAGTCAGGCGCGTTTTTATCGATGGTCTGGTAGCTCGGCACGGGACTGGTGAGCTGGCTTACCTTCTGTCTGAGCACAGCCAGAAGGAAGTCTTTGTCAGCAGTCACGCCGAAGGCCGTGATGTCCTGGAGCGTCCAGCCATCCACGACCAGGGCAACTTGGCCCTTACCATCTTCATCTTTCTGTTCCTTGCTCTTCTGCTCCTCCGGGGTTGCCTTACGTAACCCCAGCCACGCTGCATGGCGATCTGATCCATGCTCAATGTAGTCCGCGCGCTCTTCGAGCGGGATGTCTCTCGTGTGCGGTTGGCCGGTCAGTTGGCCCAGGAGCATCTTTAGCTCCTGGACCTCCTGGCGCAGTTCCGCAAGTTCATCTTTAGCCATTGTTCAGCCCTCCTCTAGGTTTTATTGAGCGGTACCACTGGAGTAGTAAGCGCCCTTGTAGTCGAAGTAGTTGCCTTCGGTGCCGTCGATGTAGGTACCCCACTGGTCCTCTACCTTGACCACGACGTTGCCCGTGGCGAAGTCGCCCAAGATGGGCGGTACTGCAGTACCACTGCCGAGCAGGCTGGTCACAGCCTCGATGTCGCTCTTCTTGCGCATGATCATCGGCGCAGGCATACCAGAACGGCGTGCCAGCACGAACGGCACGATGCCCGATTCCTTCCAGTCTACGAAGGCCCACCAGGGCAGGTTGGGGGCCGTGCCCGTGATGTAGGGGTCCTCGATAGGCGTGAAGTCACCGGCCACGATGTTGGCCGCGTTGGTTGCCAGTTCCGGTATCAACTCGCTCTGGCGGATCACGCGCACCGTGTCGGTCAAGCCAGTGTGATGTACCAAGTACTTGAGGCGCGCGTTGATCGGCTCGCCTCGCGCGTCAGTGCGCTGATTGAACGCCATGCGCGCTTCGCTGATACGAGATGACGTCAGCCGTCCGTTCTGTGAGTACAGCGCCCCCTGGTTGGTCAACCGCAGGATAGAGGTTGCGTTGGTGTACATCCGTGACACGAACTTCTCCAGCGTCCTCCGGGCTGAGCGTCCCATATCGACCGCCATATCGTTGAAATATCCCAGGTCGTCGTTGACCAGGGCCTCCATGGTGAAGTCGAATTGTTTAGCCCAGCGGTACACCTGGTACTGGCGCTTGGTCGCATCGACTACGTAGCCAGGGCGGGTCTCGCCCTTCTCAGTCACATACTCTAGATCATCCACCCCCGCCCGCTTCTGATAGCGGTTGACGGGCAAGAAGTTCGGAGTCGTGTCCGGTTTGACCAGCGGCTCAAATGCAAACCCCTTGACCTCGTAGCCCGGCACCATCTGCCGCTGTACGAACTCGGTGATGGCATAGGTGAAGTCAGCAGAGGTCATTGCCTCTTGCAGCTTAGTCTCTGGACTGTCGAAGTTTTGCCCACTCAGCACCAGGCCGCTCAGTGCGCCGTCGAGAAAATGGTACATCTCGCGCATCTGAACGACGCGGTCCTGCGGGACCTCGTGCTCTTCCAGTTGAAGCTGGCGATAGTCGGCCAGCATAGACAGAATTTGTCTCATTGCTATTTAACCTCCTCGGCTTTAGCTGGCACCCATGCCGTGATCGTTGACCTGCATCACGCAAAGCGTCAGCACCTCGCTGGTATCACTCTCGGCAGGCTGGTTGATGCCCTGCGTGCTATTCGGGCCAGCCACGCCAGAGTCAGCGAACTCATCCTGGCACCACCACACATACCCGGCCAGCGGATTTTCGCTGCCTGCGCCGTTGGTGTGGGCGAAGGACAACGTCACGCCGATGCCCAGCGCGAAGATGGGATTCGAGTCGTCCACATAGACCGGGTCACCTGGATAGACGGTGTTCTGCCAGGCGTTCGCTGCCTGCTGTCCATCATATCCGCTGATATTCGCCACGTACTGCTTGCTGATATATTTGTCAGCTAGATTGAACGTGGCAATGTCGGTGGCCGAGTCGTAACTGACTACCACGCCGGTGATGTTCTTGGGCCGGTTGGCCTTACGCCCGATGGCAAGAATTGGGTGCTCGCCGTCGGTCAGCGTGTCCCAGTTTCCGCCCTCCGGCCACACGATGTCCGTATCGTCGTTTGCGTCCAGGTGAACCTTACGGGTCACGTAGGGTTCGCTCGATTGCTGCCAGCCTGGACCACTGTAGAATGTATCAGGCATTTTTCATCCTCCTTCTTAATGGGTCAGGCGATATTTATCTTGAATCGCCGTTGCCCGCCTCTCTCGTTCTTCCAACGTCATACCGCGCTCACGTGCCCGCGCGCCTGCTCCCAGTCCCACGACCTCTCCGGCTCCGGTGAGCTTCTTGACCTCGGCAACCGCACCAGTGATGGCCTCTTGCAGATCGGCCTCTGTCGCGTAAGGTCGCGCTTTGATGGCCTCCTGGAACGTACCGGGCAAGTTGGTTTTGCTTAGCGCAGTTTCAATCACATCGGCGGCCAGCACCTCTGGCTCCTGCGCACTCTCGGCTACGGCAACCGCATGGCCGCCGGCCCCGTCACGAGTTACCCAGTCCACATCCGGCTTGGGATCGGACCTGATAGCCTCGACCAAATCACCCTTGCGGCCATCCTTCTCGAATCCTGGCTTGACTACGCCCTTACCCAAAATTGAGCAACGCAACGTCTCAAGCTGTCCGGCTCGCGCTCGGTTGCGTGTCTTTTCGGCAAAGTCGGGATCGAAAATAGATGCCAGCGCAACAGGCGCCCCTTCGCGGAAGAACACGGGGCAATCTTCGATGACACTGACCTCCGTCCGCTCAGATTTATCACCTGTGTGATGGTCAGTCGTGTACATCTTTGCACCCTTGAACACGTGCGCATGTTCTTTCAGCATCTCGGCAGGGTAGTATCGGTTGTCCTTCTGGTTACCCCAGCCCGGCTTGATAACCTCGACATACACCTTGAGAGGTGCACGGTCGGGGTTAGTCACGCCGCTGGCGTCTCCTTCGGCGAGACCAATGATACCCGCCTCACTGCCAGCCTCAGACAGATCAACCTCGACCACCTCGGCCTCTTTGGCTTCGGCAGTTTCCTGTTTCTGTCCATCCGTCTCGCTCAGTTCCTCGTCTTGCTTATCGGCGGCCAACCCTTCCACGAGCGCTTGCGCGGCCTCCCGCACAGCGTCCAGGTCGGGCTCTTCCGCTTCGAGCACGGTGAGGATGCCCTGAGCTTTCTCCATCAGTTCATCCATAGGTTCAGCCTCCTGTATAGGTGTTGGCATTTCTTCTTGCTTGTACAATGCCTTGAGCTTGTCGATAGCCTTTCCTTTGTCAGGTCCCTCGTACACGTTACCACGGAATCCTTTATGCAGCGCAGCCCACGCTGCGCCCATCAACCGGTGATCTGGCGTACCGTTGCGCTTGACCTGCAAATGCCAAGCGGTTGGCTTGTCCGGGTCTTCCACGACCAGAAAGTCGCTTGCCGGATACTGTTTGCCGTCAACGGTTTTCATTGCTTCTACTAGGTTCATTCCTTCATCGGGCGCGTCGCTTTCTTTGGCCGTTTTCTTGGACCATTTACCATCCACGGCCTCATATACCCGTTTGAATTGCGCAATGGCTACCGCCCAAGGATTTTTGATGTTATCCATTGCGCTTTCCATCTTGTCGGCCCATTCGGCGATCATGTTGGCTTGCTGTAGGTTAATGGGCGGCTTGATGCCCTTTAGTGCTGCTGGAATTTCGTCCATAGATGTGTATGGCATATTTGCCTCTGCTTCTTGTGTCTCTTGGTCTGCGTAGCTGGCCCACTTGATGAGGTCCTCAAGATCGGCCAATCCATCTCCGAATTTGGTTAAGTCTGTTTGCAATCCCTCTACCCGTTTCTGAATGCCATCAATGACGGTCTGCAACTGTTCTATGCGCTGCTGGTTTAGTCGTCGCCCTACTTCACCCAGGCGGGCCTCTTCATCTACATCTGGTTCATCCTTCACATTTTCAGTAGCGGCGGAAGCAGCAGTGACGTCTTCGTTTTCGCTACTCAGTGCTTCTTGAAAATCGGCTTGTAACTGGTGCAAGAACTTATTCGCCGTCTCGCGGCCTATCTCTCCGCTATCGTTTATCACGGCCAGCGCCGTCTCGATTGCGGCCCGCGTGATTTCTTCAAGTTCACTGGGTGAGGTTTGTTCAGTCATTTTTGCTATACCGGCCTCAGCGTCGTGCTGGTCGAGATTGATGTACTGGTCGAGACAGATGTGCTGGTTGTACTGGTGCTGAGACTTGTACTGGTTGTCAAACTGGTCGAAACCGACGTGCTGGTTGTCGAGGTGCTCAAGCTCGTGCTGGTGGTCAAACTGGTCGAGACCGATGTACTGGTCGTGCTGGTGCTAAGACTTGTGCTGACGCTAGTTGAGGTTGTAAGACTTGTTGAAAGTGACACACTGGTCGAGGAACTCAAACTGGTTGAAAGGCTGGTCGTCAGCGACGTGGAGCTTGACGTGGAAGTTGTCGTGCTCGTGCTCGTGGTCGTGTTGTATTCGGTGCCGAAATTATGCAAGAGTCCCATATCGCCTCATCCCTCGACGTAAAAGACCGCCGTCACCTCAGCATGGCCTGGCATCCCAGTTCCCGGCGCTTGACGACAGAACACGCGCAATCGCTCAGTGCAGCCACCGAGATGAATCGGGGGGCTGATGAACGTCTCGATGTCATTTGTAGTTGCACAATAACTTATGAATTCTTGCTGAACCGACGAGTGTACGATTTGGCACGGCGTCATTTTCCCTGGGGTGTAGAGCGTGCCGTGAAACCATGCTCGTGCTGATGCGCCTGCTCCGGCATCGGCGTAGAAGGGACTGGCATCGTAGTAATAGTCCAGCGTACCCAGTCCTGCCTGCCCGCGCCGGTAAGCGAAATATAACCTGCACCACCAAAAGCCTTGCACGGTTGCGATCGTCGGCACAGCATCCCAGGCGTTGGCCGCAGGAAGCGCAGCCCAGGCACGCAGCACAGCCGGATTAGCCTGCCCGGTTGGGTGAGGGTCTAAAATACTAAGTGGCATTAGTCAAACTCCGAACTTTTTGCATTGAAGCGATTTTCACCGGCGGCCATTCCTATACCGGTCGAATACCAGCGGTAGAACCAATCACCGGCCTCTGTCACGTTGCCCGTGGCTCTGTATACTCCTTCGCTCATACGCGCCACCTCTGGGTCTACACTATACTGATACGACGTGATGACTCGTGCCGGTGTCTTGAATTGGAAATACACGTTAGTCGGATCAATCACAACACCCGTGTCGGCGTAAGTGAATGCAGCCTGACAAATAACTTGATTTCCGATGTCGTATGAATGGCTCATCTGATTTGCCGAAACAAAAAAGGCGCACCCCTGCTCGGTTAGCAGGAATGCGCCCAATGGTTGCCCAGTGTGGTGCGCTGGAATGTTTGCTTGTTTTACTGTAGACAAAAAATCGGACGCACCTCGATATGAGGTTGCGTCCGGTTCGGTACGCAAGTTAGTCTATGTGGTTGATTATGCTTTACACTATAGCATGAAATACTTCTTTTGTCAAGTCATTTAGCAGCCATGATCGGTGAGTGTTACAGCATAGGCAGGTTCATCATCAACTGCAACAGCACCGCCGGTTGCCGTGTCAGTCACTTCAACTTCGTAGACCAATGTGTCAGAGATAGCAATGTTGCCCTTCGGCGGAAGAATCGTCGTAGTGGTGCTCGTACTTAGACTTGAACTGGTCGAGCTACTGGTCGAAATTGTGGTACTTGAACTGGTTGAGAGTGAAACCGATGTACTGGAACTGGTGCTTAGGCTTGTAGTCTGGCTGGTTGAGGAACTTATTGAAACCGTGGTACTGGAACTGGTCGAGAGCGAGACGGTCGTACTTGAACTGGTGCTCAAACTCGTAGTCTGACTGGTCGAGGAACTAAGGCTAACCGTGGTCGAGCTAGAAAGTGAGACCGTGGTCGAGGTAGAAACCGTGAGACTGGTACTTGAACTCGTGGAAAGACTGGTCGAGGAACTTGTCGAACTTGTGGTACTGGAACTTGTCGAGAGCGAGGCCGTGGTGCTGGAACTGGTAGAAAGACTGGTCGAGATTGTAAGAGATGTTGTGAGCGAACTAGACGTCGACAAACTGGTCGTGCTGCTAGAACTTGTGCTGACACTTGTCGTCGTGGTAAGCGATGTTGATTGGCTGACTGTAGTTGAGCTAGAGCTTGAGCTAGAGGTCGAGAGACTGACCGTGGTCGAGCTAGACACCGACGTGCTAGACGATGATGTAGAAAGGCTTGTCGTCTGGCTGGTGCTGGAACTGGAACTGGAACTTGAACTTGTCGAAACCGATGTTGTCGTTGTCAGGCTGGTCGAGCTACTAGAAGATGTGCTCAAACTGGTGGAGATTGTAAGCGAAGTTGACTGACTGACCGAGGTTGAGCTAGTGGTCAGACTCGTAGAAACTGAAACCGTGGTACTGGAACTGGTAGACCAGGTTGTGGACGTGGAAAGTGAAACTGTGGTCGAGCTAGAAAGACTCGTACTCTGGCTGGTGCTAGACGAAACAGATGTTGAGCTACTGGAACTCGTGCTGATAGATGTCGACGATGAAGAACTGGTGCTAAAACTTGTGCTCGAACTTGAACTCGTGGAAAGAGAAATTGTTGTCGTGAGACTGGTAGAAACCGACGTCGATGTAGTCGACGTGGTTGACGTGCTGGAACTTGTGCTGACAGATGTGCTTGTTGTAAGACTTGTTGTGAGTGACGTAGAAAGGCTTGTACTTGTGCTCGTGGTCGATGTAGATACCGAGACAGTCGTCGAGCTAGAGAGACTTGTGCTCGAGCTGACAGTTGTGCTAAGACTCGTGCTTTGACTAACACTTGTCGAAAAGGATGTTGTACTGCTAGAACTTGTGCTGACCGTGGTCGATGTCGAAAAAGTCGTTGACGTAGATTGCGAGACGGTTGTCGACGTGGATTGCGTCAGGCTGGTCGACGTGCTGCTAGAACTTGTCGACTGTGAAGTCGATGATGAGACGGAGGTTGACGTCGAAAGGCTGGTGCTGGAACTCGTGGACCGAGTCGTGGAGCTGGACAGCGAGGTCGAACTGCTAGAGCTTGTGCTTTGGCTGGTCGAAGTTGTAAGCGACGTTGTAAGGCTGGTTGAGCTGGACGTGGTCAGCGAGGTCGAGGTCGTCGTTACCGTCGTCGAGGTCGAGGTCGTCGTCGCCTCCGTGTAATCAATGTCCAGCTTGGCCCCGTAGATGTTTCCGGTATAGTTCCAGAAGCGCGCCAGGAAGCCGATCCCGGCCGTCGTCTCCATCAGGATGCCGAGATAGTTCCCACTATTCCAGCCTGGCCGGTTGACGATCTCCTGCACGATGTCGGAGATGTCGGGCGTTGAAACGAAACCGAAGGCGGTAGCGTCCTCGTCCCAGTCTACCTGGGCCGTCGTCGGCGTGCGGCCACTGATGTCGTTGTTGTTCGTCGTGAAGGCAGCAGCGGTATTTTCGTCCTCACCCCAGATGTCAAAGTGTGCGTCGTCATAATCGCTGGCCGATCCACAGTATATTTGCAGGTCGGCGGAGTTGATCGTCGCGCCCTGCGGGATGGCCGCTGCAAAGCGCAACCCCATCCAGTTGTCCGTAGAAGTGAAGGCGACCGACGTGTTGGTGATGTTACACGTACCGCCCGATGTTTCGTTAGCATCGTCGGCGCTAGCGGCGACCTGTAGATTCAGTATAGCCATTTCAATGACCTCTCAACGGATGAATCTCTAGCATCCGTGGTCTGTTAGCGTTACCTCGTAGGCCGGTGTATCGCTCACTGCTACCCCATAGGCCGGCTCGTCCGTCGCCGCCACGCCGTATGCCAACACGTCGGCCAATGTCGCATCGTAGGCCGGCGTGTCGATGATGACCAAATCCGCCTTCTCGTATGGCAGGAGCGTCGTCGTGGTGCTGGTCGGGCTGGAACCCTACGCCGGTTATATTACGGTCATCGTTTCCGTCACCGGTATACGAACCTGTAGTGAAAAGCATATCACCTACTTAAAACGCAAAGAGGACAGCCCTCACGGGTTGCCCTCCTGCAAGTGATGGTTAGTTAGATCGAATTATACGTTACAATCCCATTTGTGCAACTTCTGGTACACGGTACAGCGGTTCTTGTGTCTTTGGGTCGCGGCCCCACACGTCATACCCTTGCGGCCACACACCACCATCTGGCCCCAACTTGTTCCAGTATTCCCGTGCATTGGGTAGCGCAGCAGAAAATCCGTCAGGGTCATCTTTGCTTTTTCCCCACCAGTGCCACACCCAGGATAGACTGGTAGCAAGCGCTCGGTATCCTGCCTTGTAAATTCTCCCCATGAGATCGTAGTCCTCACCGCCTCCAGGAAACCACCGCTCGTCAAATAGTCCTATTTCGTCTATCAATAGCTGTTGTCTGAATACCGTACACCAGCACGTGATACCATCTATCATCTGCCCATTCTTTTCTTTGACCAAGCGCAGGATGTTTTCCGGTCTGATTGCCTCTTCGAATGTCAGATGGTGGATAAAGCCCTCTTGTCCGTATCCCCAACCTGGTTCCTTCGGCGACATTGGATTGACACACACTGCTGTCTCATACCGCCGGAATGTCTCGATAATGCCCGGCCACCAGGTATTCGTAAGGAATACTGTATCATCATTTACCGCTGTGACATATTCCGTCGGCGCAAGGCGAATGCCTAGATTGACCGCTTGAGCGAATCCATAATTTTTGCGAGTTTTTATCCACAGGTCACAATGCCGCCGTAGTTCACGCTCGAATGTTTCGTCTGGCTGCGTTTGGTCTACCACGATGACGTGATAGTTTTGCGGCGTCGTGAGCTTGAGACTGGTCAGCGAGTCCAGGATGAAATCACGCCTGCAAATCGGGTAGACGAACGTATTGATAATCTCTGTGCCTTTTCCCATCATCCCCCCTCGTATCCAAAAAACTGCTGTACGCTTCCTGCCAGTTGCTGGAACGCACTCTTCTGTTCTGTGCTCCAGACCAGCGGCACATCCCCAACCCCGACATTCGCTCGCTGCCCGGCGTGCTGTTGCCATACAGATTTGTCTGCCTGTGCTCCAGCTGTGTTGCACAATGTCTGGAAAACATCGAAGTCGGCGTTAAGGTCTTCCAGCCGATAAATTCTAACACCCCGGCAAGTCAACCGCCTGTATGTGTCAGCCCAGTACCAGCAGCACGCATCAAATGCGTTCATTGCTATTGACGGCTGTATCGGCGGATACCCTGGCTTCTGGTAGCAGCCCCGTGCTAGCATCGAGCGCACAACATAGCGTCCGTCGCGCACAATGGCGATGATGGACATGTTGAATGTGTCTCGCAACTCAGGCATGCAATACCGCAGATAGCTGTTTACCTCAGCATAGCCAAGGTCTGGGTGCCGTTCCCAAATCGCGTGCATTTTTGGTACCCGCCGCCGGATGAATTGGTCTACATTCTCTATGCCAGCATACACGTTTGCGTAATGGCGCATGTCGTATTGCGCCAGTGGCTCGTGGTGTATGGCGATAGTCGAATCACATTGATCCATCACCCGCGCCAGCCACTGAGTGCCAGAGCGCCCGTGCCCGGTGATGATGAAGCGAAGGTCTAACCTATTGCCCAATCGCCTTCTGTTTCCTGGTAGACTTCGATGGTACCGTTGTCGAAATCATCCTGGGTGGGAGAAGTCACGTCGATGTACCACAACTCGCTATCGTCTTTCAAGCCCAGTGCTTCAACTGCTGTTTTGAATTCGCCCCAGGTCATGCATTTGGCATTTTTGTTTGCCATGGTGTCCTCCGTTATGTCAATGTTTGTCCAGCGGTCAGTTTCGCTTGTCATAGCATCTCTATCTCTAACTGTTGCGGGGAATTAGCTTTTGCTATTCGCTCAGCCTTCCGTGCTGCCTTGAGCACGGCCTTCGGCTCGGTCTCTCCCGTTCGCTCTGACCAGCCCGCCCACCACTTGCAGCGCGCTTCAGCAATAGTGCAGTACTCGGCGTTCTGCTCAATCATCACGACTTCATCCCACCCGGCAAGCAATGCGCCGATGGCCTCTGACCCTGTACCGGCGAATGGGATCAAAAGTCGGCGGGGTGCGTATTCGGGTGGGGGAAGGAGTAAGGTTGCCAGCCAGCGGGTAAGGGCGAGGGGCTTGACGGTTGGGTGGGAATTGCGGCGAGGCGCTCCATATCCATCATGTTTACCTAGTTCTGTTGTTCTAACACCACACTCTGGCCCAAGAGCAAGAGAAAATGTTTCATCTAGCCCTGCATCGCGTTCCGCCCGTGAACTTTTACTCGCATACTTTCTCACATCCCCCAGCGCCAGCCGCTCGCTGGCATCCTGCCAGAACGGGCGCTCGGCGCGGTCGAGGGCATGAGATGGGTTGACGTAAAACCTACTTGGGCCACCTTTGTCCTCATATAGTGGACCTTGTGTATCCTTTCCAGCCCACCTGCCATAACCACCTTCACTCTTGTTATAGGTTGTTGGATAGTTACCAGCAGAACGCCTTTCCCCCGCTTGCTCATCTAATCTCCGCACGCTGCACGCCCACTCTCCATCATCTCCGCACTCCGGGCACGCCGTCGCCGTCTCACTCAGCCACCAGCCCCCGCACACGGGGCAGTGGCGGGCACAGCGGTAGCGGGGGACGGGCTCGGTGCCGTCGGGGTCGGCATGATTTGGGCGTATGGCTGATGATTTGGAATGTCCATCTGGCTTGAGGCACAAAGGGTTACCGAAACTGCCGCCAGTGTGTCCCTTGCTGGTCTTAACGGGTTGAAATGTACCTCCTGGATTTCCCTTCACCCTCTCCACCGCCCCGACCTCGATCATGCCCGTCCCTCCGCACACGTCGCACGGTTCGGTGCCGCTCACTGCGGGCGCGCGCCCGTTGCCGCCGTCGCCGTGGCAGGCGGGGCAAGGGCAGGACTCTAGTACACGCTCGCAGAGTTCGTGGTGACAAACGGCGTAGTTCGGGGGCCATCTTCCTGTGCGTGGGCTGCATTTGCTTAGCTGTCCCTTGGCTTTACCTTTAGAAATTAGTGAAAAGCAATCACCAGTATACCTGTGCACACCTGGATGGTCTGGGGCTGCTACCCGTCCACCCTCAATCCACAGACTGCCCGCTCCCGTCTCCACGATGTCGTCAAGCCGGTTGCGGCCCCACGGCATCTGCGCGGCGATGATGGGTTCTAGTACGTTCTTTAATGGCTGACCACCATACCGATGACCATTGAACTCTGGATACCCTTTAATTCGTGTCGCCTTCGGAAAGCTCTGTCCGCTTAGCCAACCCACCATCGGGGCGCAATCTACAACCCCCACGCCTTCCACGAATACCGACGGCTGGATAATGTACCCCGCATCCTCTACCGCGCACGCCAGCCGGTGCCAGCCACGAGTAGACGCAAACGCCAGCATCCAGGCCCCAGGGTGCAAGTGGCGAGCAATAGCAGCCCAGGTAGCAGGCTGGAAGGCTATATCTCCATCCCACTTTTTACTCATAAAATTGATAGAATAAGGCGGATCGCAAAGGCAAGCGTGAAACGGCTCACCGGTGTACGATTCGGCCCATTCCATTACGTCAGCGCGTACGATTTCCCAGGTCATTTCCAGCACCTAAACAACACCCGCGTTCCGTGATCCCTACTCCCACCTAGACATTCAACCCGCGAAAACAACGCCTCCAGTTGTCCTCGGTACGTACTCTCGTTCTCTCCCGCGTGACCTTCCAAATACAATATCTGTTTGCACAGTGCCGCCGCCCATGGCAATGGTTTCGTCTGCTTGCACGACAGAAGTAACACCACATCAAACCGTGTCAGCCCGGATAGCGGCTCGATCTCATCTTTCTGCCCCGGTAGCGTCAGGCCTAAATAGTCCAGATTCCAGTATCCTAACCAGTTTGCAACCTCGCGGGCCAGTTCGGCTACGTGCGGCTTGTCCACGCCGACAATACACCGAGCACCACGCCGAGAAAACTCATGGCACATCGCGCCCAGGTTACACCCCACGTCCAGCACGCTTGCACCATTGAATCCTACCTCATCCAGCTTCATTGCGGTCACCCGCGTCGTCATGTTGCGCTGGCTCTCCAAGCCCAGTATATCTCCCTGATACGGCTCAGATCGGCTACCCCAGGCGGCACCTTCTCGGCACCGGCGGGCCAGGTCTTCCTCATAGTCTGGGTGGACGAAATGGTGCTGAAAATCCACCATCTGGCTACCTATCCAATTCGCCTCGTTCATATCGCCGCCACGGGTGCGAATCTTGTACTGGTCTACAACTTCACGCCGACACGCAGCCCGGTCAAATGCACCGCCGTCATCCTCTACGTATTCGGTTACTTGTGCCCACTGTTTGCCATTTACCTGGATAATGTCGTAGACGCGGGGCGCGAATCCCCGAAGTGCAAACAGGTTTTGCGCCTTGGTGCAATCGGTGAGCTTGACGCCTGTGTGCCCCCAATCGAAGTTCTCCAACGGCTCATAGTGATGGTGATGCTTGAACACTTTCAGGCACAAGCCAAAGCGTCCATAAACATCTGCCAGGATGTCTGTCACGGCGGGACTGTACACAATGAAGGTAAACGCACCTTGGTCAATGCGTGATCCCCGTCGGTGCGGCTTGAATAGGCGAGCAGGAACGTTAATGTTAAGTTTCTGCATCTTCTAGCGCCTTGCCGCAAAACGGACAGTATCCAATCAGGCAACCAAATTCATAAGTATCAGCTCCTGTCCATGCTACAAACAGCCAACCTTCATTTTCCTTGTAGATGATGCCAATGGCCCCCCACTGCCAATCTGATTCTCTGCAATGATGTTCTACTCTACTGCATGCTTGTTCATCTTGCATTGTCCAGCACCTCCAGCCACCGTCCCCGCAGCCGTTCCCATGTCCAGTGCATGCGCATGGCACTTGCACTCATTGCACCCAGGCTGTAATAATCTGCTGAACACGCCATGTTCAGTAGCTCCGGCCAATCTTTCACGATGATAACGCCAGCACCCGTCGCTCGAAGGTCGCGAGCTACACCCACATCGAACGTCACGACCGGACGGCCACATGCCGTCGCTTCCAAGAGCGGAAAGCCAAATCCCTCAGACGATGATGCACAAGCATAGACGTGAATTTGCCGATAGTATTCGTGCATCGTCTCCATCTCGAATTTCCCAGCCTGCCGACCGCCTTTCATTTGGGTTAAGTTAGGATAAAATTGCACCTTGTCGCGTATCGTCACCATTTCTTGCTCTAGCCGTGCAAATTGCTTGCGCGGGTTCTTCCACTGCCCACACCAGCCTGCACACCGTATTGTAGTATCAGGCCAGGGTTGTGGAAAGAAATGCTTGGGGTTGATACCCCAAGGGAGTAGAACGGCGCGCTCCTTGTACCTGCGCTCAATGCGCTCGTACACCAGAGAACTGGCTGCGCATACTGTGCCTGCGTCGTTGGCCCACCCGGTTTCGTGCGGCTCCCAGACAAACTTGATCACTTTCTCGGAATCACAATCTGGATTGCGATTCGGACCAGGGAAGAAGCACATCACCACGTCATATTCGTTCCAGTTCAATGGGCGGTAGGTGATGGTCGTTTCATACTGGTCTGCAATAGCTGCGGCAAGCTGGCAGCTGTGATACTCAGAGAAATTGTGCCAGGATAGCCAAATGGCAAGTTTGCGCTTACCCAAAACACACCTCATCGAGCATTGCAAGCCGCCGTGATAGTGGATACCGATTGGCAATGTAAGCTCGATATTGCTTCGGCTCATACACGTTACTCAGAAACATATCGACCGCCTGGCCGTGCACATCGAAGACCCACTCCTCCGGCCAGATGTCACGGATACCATTCGTCGCTTGAAGCACTGGCCGAATCCCCTTAGCAGCAGCCTCTCCAATCGCGTAACCAAACGCTTCCTTGAACGATGTGCTCAGCAGGTAGTGCTTATCCTCTAACCATTCATTTAGGTCTGGCACCCACTGGCTGGTAAACGTCACCCGCTCGGCTAGTGCTGGATTCTGTGCCAGGTATCCATCGCAGTGCGCTTGCCACCAGTTAGGCGACCACTTTTGTCCACGCACGTATAGGCGCCACGGGTGGTCAGGATCACGGCGGATCAACTCGTTGAATACTTGGAGTGCGCCGAATAGATTCTTTGCTATCCAGTAATGTCCGACCCAGGCTATGTTGTAGCCCCGCACCGGTTCCCGGCGCATTGTCCAAGCATCCAGGTCTACGCCGCCAGGGATAATGTGGATAGGCAAATTGTCGGGCAAACCAGGCGGATGCTCACGCATCCAGCGCAGCATGTGTTCACTCATCGTTACCAGTGCGTCCACCCAGTTCCAGTTGACCTTCTGCCAATGGCCGCCGTAGATGTCAGCATCCACGGCTTCTGCTATGACGCAGGTGCCGGGGGGCTTAGGTTGCTCGTTGGAAGCACGGCACAAGTTGTTGTCAATAGGATAGAAGTATGCCAGCCCATCGTGTGGCACTAGGTCAGGTCCCCACCAGATACCCGTGTTCACGTCGTGGCCCAGTGCGCGCCAGTGGTCGAGAAGAGGCCGACAGAATTTCAATTTCCAACTGTCGAAGAGGTAGATTTTCACTTCTGCCACGCCTCCACCAGCAACCACGCAACCGCCACCGTGTCCCACGCACACAGAACACCAGCAGCAAAGAGAAATGCACCGGCTATACCAGGTGTCATACTCTCACCCTACCGTGAACTCAAACACTGTCGCATCCATGAACACACTTCCAACCTGGCAGTACCCAAATCGCGCCAGGTATTTCGTCACGTCTGCATATCTTTGACGGCTGCGAATCTCGATGAACAGCGCCGGGCGTTGCTGAGATAACAGCATCTCGGCTCCGCGCAACACATGTAGCTCGTGGCCCTCTACGTCTATCTTGACCACTCTCACCGGACGCGCCTGTTCCATCGCCATGATGATGTCAAGCGTTTCAACCTTAACATCCTCACCAGGTACCAGGCGGAATTGTCCCAGGTTTGGCCCGAAGTGTTCCAGACCCATTATACTCGGCTTGTCACTCACCGCGCAGTTGTGCACGTGTACGCGCCGCTCTACACCATTCAACTGGTACAGTGCCCGCTGCCGTTTACAAGATTCGGCGCGCGGTTCGATGGCAATTACGTACTTCGGCGCACAAAAGGATGCGAAGAAGAGCGAATGATTGCCCAGCGCCGCCCCGACGTCCACAAACACACCACCGACATAATGCCAGTAGATGTATTCTAGCATCCGCTGCTCGAAGAATTCACCGCGTACCCAGGCGGCTTGCATGTGCTCGCGCGATTCATGAACGATAGCTTGCGCATTGCCAGCGCGAGAAATGAGAGGATGAATATCATTCATACGTGCACCTCAGATGCAACTCTGCTAATCACGTCAAAGTCAATCCAGAATTGTCTGGCTTCATCTGGCTTCTGGTAAAACCCGGTCGTGTTAGTGCGCGGAAGGCCGTCGATTGCTCCGTGCACGACGCCACGGAATCGCGTCTCTCGCCACCCGTCCAGCAAGTGCAAGGCACTCTTCACCGGATGCCAGGTGATGTCGTCGGCCACCAGCCAGCCACCCGGTCGCACTTTAGCCCGCGCGTCCCGGATGCACCACGGACGTGCTTTGCCGTCCACAAATACCACGTCCAGGGATTCATCGGGAAACGTGTCAATAACCGCAACGTATATCTTAGCCAGTGCTTTTTGATCACGCAGCCGATCATCGAATTCGACCAGGTGCAGGTCGGCGTCCAGACCAAGCTCATCCAGCTTTACGCACACGGCGGTGAACCATTGCGGGTTATTCTCTACCGATGTAACGTGGCGGGCATGTCCGGCGAACCAGATGGTAGACTTGCCTGCACCATACTCGAAGACAGTCGAGAGAGGCGTGACGATAGACTCAAAAAATGCCACGGCTTGGTCATTGACCAGGGGAGTATATGGAGGTAAAACCTCGATGTTCATTTGCCCTCCTTTGGTTCACACGTCTGCCAATCTATCTGCATCCGTCGCCAGTTGAAATGGTTTACTGGCGGCCAGCGGTCTTTGTGCCCGTGCTCTATGCCCAACGGGTAACCCCACGGGTCTTCGTCATCACCTTCACCCCAGAGGTGAATCGTTCGGATGTCCCGCGCATAGCCTGCTTTCCAGTCAGCCTTACGCAGCTGTCCGCAGATGTACCACTCTTCGTTGTTGCGACTGGCTTGCTTGACCTTGCGCCAACCGCCAACCTCACGCACTGCGTCTGTGCGCATCAGGCGCAGAACCGCACCGATGTGATCTCGCTGTACGATCTCCGGTGCATCGGCAAACATCCGGTTGGCATTGTCGCCGATCATCACGTGTGGACGGCAGGCAATAGCAGCATAGTCCGGGTTGCGTTCGGCCAGGTCTAGCAGCCGGGCCAGCCAGTCCACGCCGTCTTTCGGCACAGAGGGGACAATGTCGTTGTCTGTGCATACGTAGAATGGACTGCTGGCCTGTTCCAGCAGCCGGTTGAATCCCCAGTGTACGCCATTGTTGTCGAGTGATAGTTCATAGCCGTCCACCAGTCCCTCGGCGGCCAGTGCCTTGATCAACTCCACAGTCCCATCCACGCTGCCGTTGTCCAGCACAATCAGGCGGTGTGGCGTCGTAGTCCGTGCGTGAATAGCGCGAATACTGGTATCCGTGATGCGGTAGCGGTTGCAGGTGAGCATGCAAATGTGAATCATTTGTTACCCCTTGCCAGATGTTTGATCACATCGGAAATCACCGATGCGATGAACAATGTAATGAGTATGTCGCCAATGACGCCAACAAATAGCATCGTGCCCACGACGTTTGCGTTTACAATTGTGTATGCCACAGCCCAAGTCAACATTTAGTCCTCCTTAAGCACGAAATGTAAAGTCATATCCTGAACCCTGATACACTTCTCCTCACGGCAATTCCAAACAGCGATAGCTTCTTCCTCAGTAGCATACCTGTCTGTTTGTATTAAGCAAACACTACATATAACCTTGTGCCATAAAGAACTACCAGACCATTCATCCCATTCATCATTCTCATGCACAATATGCGCCTTACTGCCACAATGCGCACATGATTTAAGTTCTGTGGCCTTTCTCCTTGCCTCATATAGCCGGCGTGCTCGATCTACGTCTATATAGGCATCAACTTTAAGCTCCATGATCTCTCTCCTCATAAATCATGCCGGATTCTACAGTCACCTCAATAACTCGTTCAAATATTGGCATTAGTTTCTTAAGTATCACTTCTATCCGCTGTCATATCTATGGGCCCCAGCAGATTGGCCCACTCTTGCCTGCCAAGATTACCCAGCACATCCGAGGCTTGTGCCACTGCCTCTTTTGCCTTTCGTTTTATGATAGCCTGAACCACATCTTGCGTCGTCTTATTTATGAGCTTGCGCTCTTCTGGTGTACATTGGTTCCACCATGCACGCCGAGCATCATCTGTATCAAGTTCCAGTACTTCCAGCCATAAGGTCTCAGCATCTCTCACAATTGCTCTCCTCACCTCACATAATGCACATACAGCGCCGCATGAATAACGTGTACCTGATAATGCCTCGTCAACGCCAGCATC
>Ga0180431_10003804_pt1 | contig 19126 bp, 14 predicted proteins | sample SS_ome_11_FD_132459 | JGI IMG/M metagenome (GOLD analysis project Ga0180431, IMG submission 132459) | Hypersaline lake sediment archaeal communities from the Salton Sea, California, USA - SS_1_MS_1 metaG | ecosystem: Environmental > Aquatic > Non-marine Saline and Alkaline > Hypersaline >... | reverse complement strand
CCCCCATCTGTCCCCATCGCTGAGCGCGTGACCGCGATAGCTAAACAACAATACGTGGTAGCCGGCCTGGTGGAAAGCAGGAACAAAGGAAAGGCCAGAGCGCTGATCGTGGGCAGTAGCCGGTGCATAGAGGATCGCCGGCGCGTCCGCTTGCCCGGCCGGAATGAACCAGCCGCGCAGCGTCAGCCCGTCGGTTGTGGGAAAGGCAACGTCTTCATAAGACATGCCCAGTTCGGTTTGAGGGTTGATGCCTTTCTGCGGAAAGGCAGGTGGCAGAGTGGCCACTAACTCGCCGATGACGGGGCCAGCCAATGTCAACAGCACAGTTCCTGCCACAAAGCCGGGGATTATTTTCAGGATGCTTAAAGACATCGCGCGCCTCCTCCATGAACGATCTGGGAGATCAGGCGCGTGATGCATGCTTTAGCACTATGGTGATAGCAGTGATGTAGGAGCATAGCGTTTTGACCGTTGACCTTTTTAGTTTGTAGTTTTAACAGTTTTTATTATCCTATATTTTTTATTTTTTGTCAAATAACAATAGAAATACATTTTATTATATAAAAGTTACCAGAGAGGGTTTGATTTTGCCACAGAAAGCCGGGGGGTTTTCACTATTTTTCTTTCTTTTCGACCACGGCCCAGACTCGCACCGGCTCAGCCTTGCCCCGGATCGGCACCTCACCCAGGGGGGCAAACTCGAACTCTTTTCGGCGTCCTCCCAATGCCTCGTAGGTTGTTCCACTGACCAGAACCTCGTACTCGGGATACATTTTGCTCAACGCCTCGATCCGCGAGGCCAGGTTCACCGTGTCGCCGATGACAGTGTACTCTTGTCGCTCCTTCGGACCCACTGCTCCTGCCAGCACTACTCCGGTGTTGATTCCCACCCCGATCCGGATCGGTGCTTGCCCTCGCTCGGCCAGCCTGGCGTTCAACGCTTGCAGGTTGTCGCGTATCTCTAAAGCCGTCAACACTGCCCGGTAAGCACTCTCTTGCAATCGCCTCGGCGCACCATAGATGACCAGCGTGCTCTCTCCGCCAAATTTATTGACCGTCCCTTCGTGCTGCTGTGCTGCCTCGACCACCACCGGCAGGTAGTCGTTCAGCAGCACCACTGTCTCTTCCGGAGTGCTCTGTGCCGAGCGCGCCGCGAAATCCAGGATGTCACAAAATAGCACGCTGACCACCCGGTTCTCCCCCTCCAGCCTCACCTGTCCCGTGCGGATCGCCTCGGCCACCTCGTGGCTGACAAAGCGGCCAAAGGTGTCGCGCAGCCATTCCCGCTCCTGCAGTCCGATGACCATCTGGTTAAAGGCTGTTGCCAGCAGCGCCAGTTCGTCCTGCGTTTCCTCCTGGAACACTCGCTCCAGGTTGCTCCGGATCGGCCGGTGGGCGCCGCCCTCCTCCTGGCGCAGCGGTATCGTCACCGCTCCGCCGATGGCCTGCGCCAGCAGCACGCCTCCCAGCACGGCGATAAGCCCTGCCAGCCGGAACAGTCCCTGGCTTTCGTCCAGAAAGGTCTCCACACTTGCCCGCCGCACGCCCAGCCGCAGCGCCCCGATTTGTTCACCATCTCGTCCGCGTTGCAGCGGCGTCGAAATAGCCCAGATTTTCTCCTCGCGCCAGCGGCTCTCCTCGACCTGTGTCCTGGCGGGCAGGGGGGCAGGTTCGCCGATGAGCGCCAGTTGGTCGGAGAGCTGGATGACGCCCGTCTCGTCCACCATCGCCACATAGGCCACGTCCTCGCTCCGCATCTGCTCGCTCAATGCTTGCAAGCTGGCCCAATCCATCTCTTTTTCCCCGTTCAGCATCTGCACCAGGCTCAAAAGTTCTTCTGGCTCTTTTTCCTCGAAGGAACGATCGGGCAACAATCCTGCTGCCAGCCCTTCCGAGAGCGCCTCTCCCAGCCAACTGCTGGCGGCGACCATGCCCTCCTTGAGCTTGCTTTCGACGTGCCGGCGCTCAAAGGGGATCACGACTCTCTCCAGGGCGCCCACCAGCAGGACCAACGTGATGGCCAGGGCGACTGTCAGGCGCGTCTGTAGTGAGGTTCTGGCGACAAAGAAAGACAACCCTCGCCATCGCGGGCGATCAGAGAGTGAGTTCTTGTCTTTTTCCTGCTGGGCTGTACTTTCTCCCCCAGCCGCTGCCAGTGGCCTCGCCAGTGCCCAACTCAGTGCCAGCCCGGCGACCACAATCCCGCCGCCGACAGCCCACAGCGTGTGGCGCGTCTTTTGCAGAAACGCCTGCATCTCGGCCAGGTTGGCCGTCAATCGCACCGAGCCGATGATCTGATCTTGCTTGTTCTGAATCGGCGATGTGGCATATATGCGCCACTCCTCTTTCCGCTCCACCCTCACCTCTGTTTTCCCCAAAGGTGCCAACGCGGGCAGGAGGTCGCCCACCCGGCGGGGGTCGAGGCTGAGCAACGCCACGTTCTCGGCGTCGGCGATGACAAAGGCCTCGAGCCCGTAGGTGCTCACGTCGTCAATCAGCGCTCGCAAGTGCAGCAGATCCTCGGCATCGAACTGGCCCATCTGCAAGTCCGAGAAAGTCAGCGTCTGGGCGTCACCGGGCAGGGCCCACTCGATCAGGCTCGCTTGCCCCTTGACCATCGTGCTCATGATGTCCACCAGCATGTCTTCCAGGTAACGTTGTTCGTGGGCTGTCACCACACCAATCAGCCCAGCCAGCACGATCGTCGTCAGAACCACTGTGCCCAGCATAAAGCGCGTCCGGATGTTGCCCTGTAAAAGCAGTCCTCCCGCCACGCGGTGTGGTGAGACCGGCGACGGGCGCGCCGGTTGCATCGTCTCAACTGCCGATCCGTGCAGGATCGACCGCGCAGGCAGCCAAGCCGCCCCTGCGCAGATAAGCGGCGCCGTGATCAGGCCCAAGAATCCATTCAAGAGCGCGGGGCGGAGACTCGCCCAGGCAGAGGGCCACAGTGACAAGTCGCTCAAGCCCCACATGTTGCCCCCATTGATCGCTACAAAGACGAGAACCAATCCCACGCCGGCGATCAATCCCACGCCGCCGCCGATCACGCCCATGGAGGCTGCCTCGCCGGCGACCACGGCTATCACCTGTCGCCGGGTTGCGCCGACAGCTCGCAGCAAGCCCAATTCGTGCCGCCGCTCACCGACGCTGATCAGGGTGGTGTTGATAACGCCCAGCGCCGCAGCGAGAATGGCCAGCAATAACATTCCGTTCAACATTACCTGCAGGGTGTCGACCATCCCGGACACGTCTTTGAAAAAAGCGTCAACTTGGATGAGCGAGTTTTCAGGATACCTGTCCAGCAAGGTGTCCAGGTCGGCGCGCAATGTCTCTCTGTTTACACCCGGCAAGGGCTGCAAAATCGTCACAAAAACATGATCTGGATCCAGGCCCAAGTCGGGCCCTGCGGCCGCGCTGACGATCGAGGAGCCCATAAAAGAACTCGTCCCCAGCCCTGCAACGGTGCAGGTCACCGGCCCCGATACTCCGGATAGGGTGAGGGTGTCATATAATCCCACGTCATGTTGGCGGGCCATGCGCGGCATCAGCAACAGGCCGCACCCTGATTCCATGATCGGTTGGGCCGTTTCCCAATCTCCCTCGGTAAAGGTAAACAACCCTGCGCGGCGCAATTCGCCGGGATCGACAACAAAGGAAGGGATGCCACTCATGATGGCCAATTCCGGCACAATGACGTTGGGGACACGGGTCACGTTGGCCCGCCCGGCAGCGAATGTTTCCAGGTCGGCCATGAACTCGGGCGACAGTCGCATCGTGTCCAGGCTCCACTTGCTCAGTACTTCCCAGTTGACCATCGAGTTTTCTGACGATGATGGCAGCGAGCCGATGATCCACTCGATGTCGTAGCGGCTGACCAACTGGGTCAGGATCACCTCGAAAGAAAAAGTGGTGATACCGGTCACACTCACTATCATCATCAGGCCAATGCTCAGAGTGACGATGGTAAGCGTGACGCGCCGCCGGGCACGCCTCATGTTGTCGGCTATCAGGCGATGGATGGCCCCTCGCCGGCCACCGATCCGGCGTACCCCACGACTCACTCTGCTCACCAGGAAAGGCAATGTCAATGCCAGGCCGGCCAGCCAGCCGAGGGCGAACAGCGCGGTCAGCACAATGTCCCACGGCGGTGACAGGACAGCCGCCGCGGGTGGTTTGATCGCCAAATAAACCGCCAGCAATGTGATGAGCAGCAGACCTAACGCTGCCCGTCTCTTTTGGTCGCCTTCCAAGCCTGACGCTTCCCGGGCGCGCAACGCGACCAGCGGTGCGATCCGCGCCGCCCGACTGGCAGGGAGCAACGTGGCCAACAAAGTAATGCCTCCCCCTAACGCCGCTGCCCGGAGCAGGCTGCCTACCTGGACACTGCCCTGGCCGTGGGCAACGCCGGCCAGGCCTGCCAGCAGCGTGACCAATCCGCGTCCCAGCAACGGCCCGGCCATCAGGCCCACCAACGTGCCCCCTCCGCCGATGAGGAGCGCCTCGGCCAACACCAGGCGCATCACCTGGCGGCGCGTCATGCCCAGCGAGCGCAGCGCTCCAATTTGCTGCTGGCGCTGTGTCACCGCCATGCCAAAGGCATTAAAAATGAGAAAGCCGGCGGCCGCCAGGATGACCAATCCCATGATACTCAATCCGCTGTTCAAAAAGTCGCCGACAAAGGCGACGGTGTCCTGGCTGCTTTTGATAGCCTGGCCTGCGTTGCGGATGGCCTCGCCGGTCACGTCGGCCGCGACGATGGTCGCAGTACCAAGGACAACTGCCAGGCCGCTCGAGAGAGTGCGCAGGCGGTTCTGCTCCAGGTTGCGCCGTGCCATCGCAAATTCGATGGATCTCGGAAATCTCCTGGCGTGTTGGTCCCTTGGGCGAATGGCCATCGTTCGCTTGAGCGTCACCCTTTCGCTGCGTGTGGCTTCGACCACGTTCATTGCCGCCGCCTGCCGGGCCGGGTAGATAGCTGCCAGCGCGGCAACCAGGGGGGCAAAAATCAGCGAAACCAGGGCCGTAACGCCCATATCACCCAGTGCCAACAGCAGGCTGCGCCAAATCGTCGCCCCATCGGCGCGCACCCCCAATGCCCCCCAGCCGTTTGGTGTGACGACGAGCACATAGACCAGCAGCATCGCCAGGCCGAGCCCACTGGCAATAAAGGCCGCCGTCAGGCCCAGGGTCGCCGCCTCGGCCACCACTGCCCGGCGTACCTGGCGCTGCGTCGCGCCGACGGCCCGGAGCAAGCCGATCTCGCGCCCTCTTTCGGCCACGTTGATGACCATCGTGTTGACCACGCCCAACGCAGCCACGACCGCTGCCAGCAACAGCAGGGCTTTGAGCAAAGTTTGAAACTGGTCAAACATCCTGGTGGCCTCATCTATGACGGCGTCTACATCTCTCATCGCTACGACCCCGGGAAAGGGCCGGACGATCTCTTGCACCTGCGCCAGCACAGCCTCAATGTCCTCTCCCTCGCGCACCACGATGTTCAATTGAAAGAGACCTGCCAGGTCAAAGTAGGCCTCACCATCGGCGTATGAGAAAATGGGGCTGAACAGACTGCTTCCGCCCACACCGGCTACGGTAAAATCTATCTCGCCGCGAGACGTCTCTATCGGTATGGTGTCGCCCACACTGACGCCCAGACGTTCTGCCGCTAACGGTTGCAACAACACGGCCCGGCCACGCTGCATCCATTCCAGGGCTGTCTCGGGATCACCTTTGAAAAAGTCAAAGTTGCCGATACGCAGAAAAACCTCAGGGTCGACAAACATTCCCCCCGCAATACCCGTCGGCACAGTGGCCAGCTCGGGCGGGACCGGCGCGATGCCGACGCGTTCTATTTCAATCACTCCCGCTTTGACGAGGGGGTCGAGATCGCCGGCCAGCGCCGGGTCGAGGGTGAAATCCGACATGGCCTGGTACACGTTGTCGAGAGACATTTCACCCGAGGCCATCATTGCGACAAAATCGCGGATCACAAAGATGTCTTCGTGCGACATTGGACCTATGAGGCCAATACTCCCTTCAAGAAAGAGTGTCAACAGCCCGCTGGTGGCCGTCATCATGGTCAGCCCGGCGACCAGGGCGCCGGCGGTCAGCGCTGAGCGCAACTTGTTGCGCCCCAGGTTGTCGGCCGCCAGGCGGCCGGCGGTGCTGAGCCAACGCACCAGGACCGGCCGGCAGAATGCTGCCGTCGGAACGACCATCGCCGGCAGGAGCAACACTGTCGCGATCAGCAAGGTTGCTATGCCTACTCCTGTAACGGCCATTGCCATCCAGATACCGGGACGTACGATCTGCCCATAAGCCGCCAGCGCCGGCAGCACGAGGAGCAGGAGAACGAGACCCACGCGCCCCCCGGAACGGATGTACCAGCCGGAGGCGATCGTCGTCTCTGAACGGACGGCTACGAGGGGCGGCACGCGGCTGGCGCGCCAGGCCGGTTGCAGCGCTCCGGCCAACGTCACCCCCAATCCCAGGAACGGGCTGAACACCATTCCCCACCACGGCACGATAAACGGCACGTCGCCCAAAAGGCCCATGGCGCGCATCACGCCCCAGGCCAGTCCCAGCCCGGCCAGCATCCCTGTGCCTGCGCCGACCAGCCCTAGCAGACCTGCCTCTGCCAGCACCGTGCGTATCACCTGGCGGCGTGTCATGCCCAGGGCGCGCAAGGCGCCGATCTCTCGCGTGCGCGCAGTCGTCGACATGGCAAAGGCGTTCAGGATGACAAAACCGGCGGCGAACAAGATGATCATCCCTACCATCACCAGCCCGCCCTGGATGAGCAGGGTGTTAAAGGCTATCCCTCCGGCGACCTCTGCGCGCACGACGACGAGGTCAGTTCCTATCTGTTGGGCAAGGGCTGACTTGGCCCAGTCAACGTCCACACCAGGGCGCAGCGCGACTTGGACGCAGTCAATCTGCCCAGGCGCTCCGGCCAGGATCTGGGCGGCATCCAACGGCACAAAGGCCATCGCCGATGTCTCTCTGAAAAGTGAATTGCCATCATGCTCTGCTGCCAATCGTCCGGAGACGGTGAGGGTGACGGTGCGCTCGCCAGCCGTCAGCGTGAATTCATCTCCCTTATGCAGGCCATGGCGCAAGGCGATGGTCACCGGCAGCACGAGGGTGTCTGGTCCGTCCAGAAACGCGCCACTCACCAATTCCGGTTCGTGGAGCGCCCGGTAGGCCTCCGGATCGACACCCAACAGCACCAGCCGGGGGATCGCCGGGTGAATCCCCTCTGCCTCGACGCGCAGCGCGGGCAACACAAACTCAACATCAGGGAAAGCGCGCAGCCTGTCGAGGACAGCGTTATCAAAGAGTGACTCATCGCGGGCAAAGACCTGGAGATCCGTTCGTGGTCCCTCGTCAGAGAGTCCACTGGCCGTCCGGCCCGCCGCCTGTCCGACGATTGCCGCCGCCAGCACCATGCCAACTCCCAGTGCGATCGCCAGTGCCGTCAGGATACTGCGCAAGGGATGCGCCCTCAGATTGCGCCAGACGAGGATATTCGACGAGTACATGGTTTTTTCTTTCTTTACATCACCGTTCCAACCCGGCCATTGCGGCCACGATTGGCGCTCTGCATAGCTACAGCAGCTTTTCTGGTTTTCGACCTCATATGATCCAATAAAAAAACGTCCGCCACAACTTGTGGCGGGCGGGTGTTGTGCAACAAGATTGCCAGGATAACGCCATTGCCCTGATTATGATTTTTAGCTTGCAAAAAGATGTAAAACACTTTTGCAAGGGGTATTCTATCACGTTTTTCAGTGCATGTCCAATCCGGTCCAGGGGTCACAGTTCAAGCTGTGCCAGCAAGGCATGGTTGCCATCGCGGATCTGTTGCTTGATTGCTTCCCACACTTGCGGCTTGGCACAAGGATAGAGCGAATTGTTGTGCAATAAAGGGTCAGCATTAGCAGAGATGCACCCTGCGTCGACGGCCGCCTCCCACTCGGCAGTGCCCGGGATCGGTGAAAACTGGGCCGAGCGCACCTGGATGCCCAAGCGGTGTGCAAAGGCGACGGTGGCGTGCACTTTTTCTACGTTCTGTCCTGGTCGCCCGATCAGTACATAGGCTGCAACTTGACGCGCGGAAAAACCGGCTTCAAAAAGCACCTCCACAGTCCGGCTAAACGTCGCATCGTCTATCTTGCCCCCGTCGCGCCTTTGCTCGTCCGGGTCGGCGGTCTCGAGCCCCAGCCGGATAGTCACAAAACCGGCGCGGCGCATCTTTTGTGCCAGGGGGCGGTCGATAAACCGCGCGTGCAGGCCGTTGGGCGTGTGAAAACGCACGGCCAGGTCACGTTTGAGCACGCCATCGAGGATGGGGTGGATATGGTGTCTTGCGTTCACCAGCAGTGCGTCGTCGCAAAAGGCGACGTCGCGCGCCTTGAGGGATTCGACACACCAGGCGATCTCGTCCACCACCCGCTCGGGGGCGCGCGGCGCAAACCCCACCGATGAGAGACGATGGACGGCACAATAAGGGCAGTGAAAGGGACATCCCTGGGCGGTCTGGACGGCGACGTAGCCCTGTGGCCGGCGCAAGTCGTGCGCCGGCAAGGTATCGTGGATGGGAAATTTGAGGGCCCGCGACTCGCCGGTGACGTGATTCACCCATTGCAGGGCTTTTGTTTCACCTGGACCGGCGAGGATGGCGTCGGCTGCCGAGTGGGCCTGGGCATGGTTGGTGCAAAGTGTGGCATAAACGCCGCCCAACGCCACAGGCACGTCGGGCCAACGTGCCTTGACACGGCGGATCGCCTCAAAGGGGCCAGGATACCAATACGTCATCATCGAGGTGACGAGGATGGCATCAGGACGGGGTTGGGCGTCGAGCTCGGCCTCAAAAACGTGGACCGGCAGACCGTAACGCCCCCAGCGGCGCGGCACGTGGGCCAGGGCCTGGGGTTTGTCCAGTTCGACTTTGGCGAAACGCCCGCAGCCATAGACATCACGCACGGAGGAGGGAGCTAGCGCCTCTGGGTGGTGCCGGTCGAGGCAGTCGATCAGGTCAACGTCGTGCCCTGCCTCGCGCAGCACCGAGGCCACGGTCAAGAGGCCAAGGGGCTCGATCCACATATTGTAAGCTGCAAAATCATAAATCCAGGGATTGATACACAACACGCGTGCCATTGTTATTCGCTGTCGCTTTTCCGTATCCTGGCGGCACCATGCAAGAAGCGAGGTCAAGGGTGAAATATGCCACCAGTTTTTTTGATCTTTGTCTCTTTTTCTGTCCTATAGTATAATCACTTCCCACTTTTTGGGGAAAAGATCATGCCTCTTTATCGTGTTGTCGTTGGTGAAACCAATTGCTATCTGCTGCAAGGCGACGGTGGCACCGTGCTGGTTGACGCCGGCCCACGCGGCGGTTCAGCCCGAATCATTGCTGCGGCCAAGACGGCCGGTGTTCGCCCTGAGGACGTGCGGCTCATTCTGGTGACGCACGGCCACCTCGATCACTATGGCGCGGCCAGCCAGGTCAAAGCCTGGTGTGGCGCGCCGGTGGCTGCCTATCGCACCGAGCCGGCTTTCAGCCAGGACAAACGCAATGCCTTGCCGCCGGCCCAGACCTTGCGCGGCAGCACGGTGCGCTGGCTCTATTTGCTGTTCTCGCCGCTGCTTCCTTTTGTTCCCTTGGAGGCAGACCTCTTGCTCGACGACGGCGCCGATCTGTCGCCCTACGGCGTAAAAGCTCGCGCGATCCTCGTGCCCGGTCATTCCCCCGGCTCCCTGGCAGTTGTCACTGCTGGAGGAGAGGTCCTCGTCGGCGATTTTTTGGTCAACTATGCCGTGCCCAGCCAACCGATATACCTTTCTGATCAGGAGGCGTGGCAGCAAAGTTACGAGCGTCTCCAGGCGCTCAAGCCACGCACTGTGTATGTCGGTCACGGCGAGCCTTTTCCCGGCAGCAAGCTGGATCATATTTATCCTGCCCGCTGCCAGATGCGGTGGTGGGTGCGTTAATCTCACAACTTGGGAGCAACCATGTCCGAAGGCTTTAAAGTTTTACTCAGCACTTTTGCCTTGCTCTTTGTCGCAGAACTGGGCGACAAAACACAACTGGCGGTCATCAACATGACCGCCAAGCACAAAGCGCCTCTCTTGGTTTTCGCCGGCGCGACGCTCGCCCTGGCTGCGGTCACCGGCCTTGGGGTGCTGGGTGGGGAGCTGCTCACCCGCTTTATCCCAGAAATGATCCTGCGAAAGGTAGCCGCCGTGCTTTTTGTCATCATGGGCTTGTTGATGTGGTTTGAAAAATTGTAGCGACTGCCCCTGGCGATTTCAGCTATAGCCGTCGTTGTTCTGAAAAGGTTCTTTTGATTGTCCCCCGTTGTTCCTGCCGGATTGTCAAATCCGGCGGCCTGACTGTGGATTGCCAGAGCCCCAGTGTCGTGCCGGGCTCTAGATCTTTCGGGCACAATACACACCGAGCAGTGCGGGGTAGAGGGCCCAGCCCAGTACCCCCACCCAGTTCGTCAGTTCGAACAGCGGCGTGCCGACAAATGGCCTGCCCAGTGCCCCCATCCCATAGAGATGGTAGGGACTGCCGATAAACCACTCGGCGGCGACCTGGAGAATGCCAAAATACACCGCCGCACCTGCCACAGCCAGCCCGCCGATCAGTCCCCATCGCCGCATCTGCCACAGGCCGATGCCGGTCAGGGCCAGCAGCGGTTGCAAAAAGGCCACGTCGGCCAGGGCGATGCCTCGCAGATAGGCGGCGTATTCCAGGTCTACGGGCCAGTCAGGAAAGAGCAAGCGGATGACCCTTGCCTGGGGCCAGAACAAGACCACAAATTGTACTCCCCACACACCGGCCGCGATGGTCCAGCAAAGCACGGCGTGGACGCGTGCCCAACGCTGCGAACCGTCAAATCTCACGCGTTCCCTATTTGTTCTTTTCACCTGGAAGCTGTGCTCCAATCAGACAGGCCAGATCTTTTACCTGAAACGGGCCGCCATGGGTGGTATAAATGATGTGGGGCGAAAGGTCAACCAACCGGCGGAGGCTCGCCTGCCAGCGCTTCACATCCCAGATAAAGAGTGGTCGCCCTGCTCTGCGAGACAGTTGCAAAAAGCCGCTCATGACCAGGTCACCCACGATGGCCTCGCCACTTTCCAAATACACCGACACAGAGCCCGGTGTGTGCCCCGGTGTGGGGATTACCTCTCCGGCTACTTTGTATTCTTTCAGCCGCCATCCTTTTTCGAAGGCAATGTCCGGCTCAAAAGCAGGGGCGCTATTCTCACCAAACACGCCTGGGATGCGCATCATGAGCGCTACCGTCCAGTAGGCCGGTTTGAGGGTCTCTGCCGGGTTGGTACCCCGCCGTATGGCCTCTGCATCCAGCGCGTGGACGGCCACGGGCGCGCCGGTTCGTTGGCGCAGCACTGCTGCGCTGCCAAAATGATCCGTGTGGCCGTGGGTAATCAGGATCAGGTGGATGTCCCCCGGGGCGACGCCGTGCTCCGCCAGCCGGGCCAGGATCAGATCGGCCCTGCCGGGCGGGCCGGTGTCCACCAGAACGTTCCCCTCTTTGCCTCGCAGCAAAAAGACATTGTTCATGCCGCCGGTGGGAATCTGGAGTACTGCTTTACACGTCACGGCAGCCTGCCACTCTGCCGTTCATAATGCCGGGCCATCATTCCTCTGGCGGGCCTCATCCCCAGACGGGTGTAAAAGGGCTGCAATTCGGCGTCGCATAACAGATCGACCATGTACAATCCCTTTAGCTTTTCTAACATACGCCGGACCAACTCAGAGCCGATCCCTTGTCCCTGGTAGGCCGGCAACACCTCGAGCAACGGAAGGTATGCGCTCAAAATGCCGTCGCTGATGGCGGTGATAAAGCCGGCGACGTTTCCGGTTTCGTCGTCCACTGCCAGCAACACCTCGTCGCTGTTCATCAGCAGCTTCAGGTGTGTCTCGGGAGAGGGTGGGTTGGGCCAGCCGACAAAGAAACCGAGGAGGTTGTCGGGGGTGATTTGATTCAGGGAATCGGTGTAAACGATCATGTTGCACTTTCTTTTAGGGCTCAATCTCGGCGACAGACTCGATGATATAGGTGGGTTGGTAAGGATAGCGGCTCACGTCCTGGCGGCAGGTGACACCGGTCAGTACCAGGATGGTCTCCATCCCACTCTCGACGCCGGCAATGATATCCGTGTCCATGCGGTCGCCGACCATCACAGTGTCTTCAGAGTGGACGTCCAGATAGTTTAGCGCAGTACGCATCATCAACGGGTTGGGTTTGCCTACAAAGAAAGGCTTGACGCCGCTGGCCGTTTCGATGAGGGCCGCCATAGCGCCGCAGGCGGGCACGAGCCCGCCCTCCGATGGCCCCGATGGGTCCGGATTGGTGGCGATAAAGTGCGCGCCGGCAATCACCAGCCGGATGGCCTTGGTGATGAGCTCCAGGTTGTAGGCGTGGGTCTCACCCAGCACCACGTAATCGGGAGCGAGATCGGTGATGACGTAACCAACGCTGTGGATCGCTTCGGTCAGCCCGCTCTCTCCGATGACAAAGGCCGTCCCGTTTTGCTTCTGCGATTGCAAAAAACGGGCGGTTGCCATCGCCGAAGTGAAAATGCGATCGGCTGGGATTTCCAGGCTGGTCATCTGCAAGCGGTGTGCCAGGTCGCCGGGTGTGTAGAGCGGATTATTGGTCAGCACCAGGTATTCTGCCCCGCGTGCCTTGAGCCGCTCGACGAACTGGTCGGCCCCCGGGATGAGCGTGCGCCCGCTGACCAGCACGCCATCCATGTCGATCACATAATTCTTGGGCGGTTTCATAGGTCGATTTTTGAACCTCCAGATCCCAGGCGTTTATTGACAAGAGACCGAGTTGTCCTTTGATCCGGTCAGCTTTCCAAGCCTCTTGTCCTGCGTGCTCGTATTGTACCCCCAAAGCTGACCGGGGGCAAGCAGAGATTTGGTGATGGGGTGCATTTTAGATCAGCTTGCTTCACAAATTTACCGCCCTGGTGCAAGCCAGGGCGGTAGAATTGTGAAGCAAATATATACTTTATTGCCCGACACTTGGGGGCTTGAGAGTCGTGTGAATCGGGCCTCATTTTCTTTTCTTTCCCGGAGGTGCGTCTTTTACCTGCTCGACAGCTTCCAGGAAGCTGCAATCGCCATTTCCGCTGCATTGACGAGCTGGTAGGAGATCGGCGACGCCGTGAGCGCCGGGTGTGTGCCCGTCTGGAAGGTGGCGATATCGTCGGCAGTCATTCTCTGGTGGATGCAGGCACTGATGGCGTTGATGAGCTCGCCGCCGCTTTTGGCACCCGAGACTTGCCCGCCAAGGAGCATACGACTTCCGGCCTCAAAGATCAGCTTGACTTTCATTTTTTCTGCCCCTGGCATGCTGCCGGGGTGACGATTGATGGCCTCCGCTTCCCCCACTACGATGCGATAGCCTTTTTCCCTGGCCAGCGATTCTGTGAGGCCTGCGGCAGCAAAGGCTGTGTTACCCAGCAGGGTCGAGTAGACGCCAATCACACCCATATTGATGCGGCGCGGGCCAAAGAGATTGGCCCCGGCAATTCTGGCCTCCATGGTCGCGATCGAAGCGAGCTTGAGGCCAGAGGGCTTGCCGTCAAAGAAGGACACCTTGTCGGCACAGTCACCACAGGCAAAGATATTATTGTCGCTGGTTTGCATATAACGGTTGACTTGAATGCCTCTGCCCGGACCGATCTCTAGCCCGGCTTTCTTGGCCAGCTCTACGTTCGCCGCTGCCCCGATGCCCATGATCACCAGATCGGCTGTGATCTCTTTGCCGCTCGCAAGGTGTACCCCTCTCACTTTTTCGTCACCGAGAAAAGATTCAACCTTTTCGTCTAGTAGTAGATCGACGCCTTGCTCTCTCAAAGCCTCCTCGGCCTTGACACAGAAACCCTCGTCGTAGACGAGCTGAAGACAATGCCGTAGCATTTCGACGATCTTGATGTTGCTGTCTTTGTGTCTTCGTCTGCTCTCCTCGGCAATCTCTACGCCGATGAACCCGCATCCAACGATGAGAATGTCTGAAGCCGTGTCCATTGCCTGGCACATCTGGTTCAGGTAAGGGACATCTTTCTCGATGGCAAAAATGTTTTCCTTGTCTACACCAGGTATGGGAGGCACTATTGGCACGGAGCCTGTGGCCAGAATGAGCCTTTGGTAGCGGATCGTTTCGCCTCCCGCGGTCTCAACGGTACGATCTTGACAGTCTATGCCGGTGACCTCGTCGATCATGAACTCGATAGCGTTTTTTTCCAGGACTGCGTCTGGAATTAAATCGTTCTCCGGACCTCCCACAGTGCCAAAGATGTAGGGTATTCCACAAGGGATCAGTACTTGATCTTCTTTTCTGACCAGCAGGACACTTTTCTCAGGATAGTGCCTGTGGCAGGTTATGGCGGCGGTTATTCCCGCTGCACTTCCACCTACTACAACTACGTCGAATTCTTTCATTGCCTTTCCTTTTTTTCCTTTTTTGTAGACATGTGCTGCTCTTTCAATAGAGAACTGTTAATTTCCACCGGTTGGCGATAGAGAGGAAAAGGAGGAGAGCGATTACACCCACCACGGCAGTTAATGGCGGGCTCGTTTGCACTGAAAGAAGAAAAGGTGCATTTTCGCATGCTCTGCTCCCGTCAGAGACCGGATTACGCGCGAGTTGCAGATATCACGGGTCATGGCGGCTGCCGAGTTCGAGTGATTTTTCAGATAGGCTCTATGTCTATAGAATGCTTTTTGCCCGGGCCGCGACCGCCTTGCCCAACTTTTGGTGCTCGCTCAATTCTAGATGAACGCCATCGATGTCGCTCGAAACAATTACTTCTGAGGTATCCAGGAAGGCACAGCCATGTGCCTCGGCGACTCGCCGGTAGTGATCGGAGAATTTCCTTGACTTGGCTTTGGCCCCCTCAAACATTTCGACGAACTCGGTCAGCCTGCCAAGCGGCGGCGGCGCCATGAGCAGCACCTTTGGTGCGCTTCCGCCAGGCCCCGCCCTGCTTTTCAGGACAATCTCTACCAGCGCTCCGATGCCCTCGGCGATATCGCAGGCTGAAGCGGAAAAGTGCTTCTTTAGATCGTTGGTGCCCAGCATGAGGGCGACCAGATCGACCGGCCGGTGCGTTTCCAGGCAAGGGCCAAGGAAAGCCTTGCCGTTCCTGTCTTTTTCGATGGGGTCGTCCCAGACCGTGGTTCTGCCGTTCAGGCCCTCTTCGATGATACGATACCCCTCTCCCAGTTCCTGGTCAAGAACGCCGGGCCAGCGCTCGTCTCTGGCATAGCGTACCTGGGTGGCGGGGTTCCAACCCCACGTGTTCGAGTCCCCGTAGCATAGGATCGTCTTGATGTCTTTCACGGTTACTGTCGCCTTGCTTTTATGGTCCTACAGCCTGATTTCCATGCCTTCAGAAACGGCAAAACACTCCAGGCTGGCTCCGCTATTTTTGACAAGGCGCTGGCAATCTCGAACGATATTGTCCAAGGCCGCATCTGTTCTTTCTTGATTGTGATGAAACAACCCAAGCTGCTTCACTTGAGCCTCCAGGGCCAGTTTCAAAGCCTCAGAATAAGTCGAGTGCCCCCATGTTCTCTTGGTTTCGTATTCTTTGTCTGTGAACTCGGCATCGTGGAACAGCAAGTCAGCACCGGAGGAAAAATCCACGTAATCTGCATAGTCCAGCCCGCCGGGATGCTTGAACGATAATTCGTTATCAGTCAGAAAAACAAAGCACTTTTTGTCTTGAAAAAATTTGTATCCTATGCCCTGGTTGGGGTGGCTGAGCAAGATAGGGACCACTTTCATAGAGTGGATCCAAAAACTGCCATCGCAGGCGCCGTGGTACGAGATCTCGGCTTTAAGCTCTTGGAATTTCACCGGAAAGTTGGGGGGCTCCATGGTGTTCGCGACCAGTCTTTTTACCGAATCTTGGGCAAAGGGACAGCCAAACATGTTGATGCGCGTTCCCTCGATGTATAGCGGTTTAAAAAAAGGAAACCCTAGAATATGGTCCCAGTGAGAGTGTGTGAATACCAGGTTGTACTCGAACCGGTTTTCGGCAAGGAGTTTGTTTCCCAGTTTTCTGAGACCTGAACCTGCGTCGATAATGACGACCTCGTCCTCTTTTGTCCTGATCTCTATACAGGTCGTCTCGCCGCCGTACTTTAAATAGTCTATGCCCGAAACGGGGATTGAGCCCCTGGCGCCCCAGCATTTGATCTGCATTTGTTTCCTCTCTTTGCCCCTCAAGTCGCCCCTACAGGCAGACCATCAGCATTGCTATCTCTTTCATCTCTTGCAAGTTGTGGGGGCATCGTGAAAAAGTCGTCTGTTGTGACAGCCGGGATTTTACTCATAAAACTGACAAAAAGCAAGTGAGTCTTCTGACGATAAAGCACAAGACGAACCCTGTCCAGGCATGGCAGGCATTGGGAGGAGGGCGCACTGGACGGGCGGCTTTTAGCCGATCGACGTCAGGCAACGCGTCATTGCGTAGGCCAGCAAAAGGATAGTGGATGAAAAATCAGTTCACACAAACGCTTTATGTGGTCCCTCGGGATCTCGTAGCAACTCGATGATCTCGTTGTAGCGGGACATTGGATGGGTCAGTGGGCGATGCAGAGTTCGGCTGCCTGGATTGGGGTCATGGTTAGGATTTTTTGGGTCCGATGGTAGGTGGTGGTGTATGTAGAGAAACCATAGATGTCTGCGGGGGGAATGGTATCTGCCCACCGCTCTGGGGAGATGGATGAAAGGTCAGCGATCTGCGCTCTGTAACCGTGATTGTTAAGCCACGTCGCTAGATAGAGCAATCCCAGGGGCGGCTCCAGTCGATCGTCCTCCAGTTCGAAGCATGGCGTCTGGATGAGTAGCATTGAACAAGGGCTTCCCATTTGCTACTCCTTATTCCAGCCCGAGTTGGCATCGCCGGCCGTGTGCAAGGCTTTGTCCCGACCGCCCACTGCAATAGATGGCGGTTTAAACTTTGTCATACAGGCCCTTGAGTTCATTGAGCTTGACGCGTACGATTTCTTTTGCCATGTCGATCGATTCATGAAGGTATCGCGTCAGATCTCCTGTCTGGCTTTTGGTGTCGCTTTGGTCTCGATTGTGCCAGTGGACGACCACTTCTTTTATCCGGTAGCCGGCTTTTTCACAAAGGTACAAGAGTTCGACGTCGTATGCCGAAACCCTCCAGCCGGCAGGTTTTTTTTGTTTGAAAAATTGGAGACGGGGAAAGATCTCTATGGCTGCCTGACGGCGGCATGATTTGAAGCCACACTGGGTGTCGCTAATACCCCGCAGGAGAAAAAGGCCGCGCAGGGTGCGAAAAACAATACTGCCCACTTTTCTCACCGGCGAGAACCCCTCCCGCGCGATCCCTCGGGAACCGATAACCATGTCAAAGCCTTTTTCATACCAGGGAAAAAGTTTGCTCGACTCGCTGATAGGCGTTGACTGGTCCATATCGGTAAAGAGCAAGATCTCCCCCCGGGCTTTTTGGATGCCGGCCCAAACGCCTGCGGGTTTACCTCCATGAGGGATATCAAATAGGAAAAGGTTTTTTTTGTCTTTGATGAATTGTTCGATCAGTTTTTTGCTGCTGTCGGTGGATCCATCGTTGACGATGACAACTTCCCAGGCGTACTCTTGTTTTTCCAGATATTGATAAACCTCGTCCAATACCCCTGCTTCCAGGTTTTTTTCTTCGTTATAGCAAGGGATGATGACAGAGATAATAGGTTTTTGTTCTATAGTCGACATAATCAATCCTCTAATATCCGCATAGCCATCTGGTCTGACAATTCTTGGGTGCATGCGTTGACCGTCACAAATTTCGACGAAATGGCCCGAGGCGGTACATTGGCATCCAGACCTCGCTCTCACCTCTAAATCGGAGGGAGGATGGCTGCGCGTATTCTACCACAGGCAGGGATAGGGAGCAAACTCTGACCGGTGAAAATAGATGACATTCGTGTGGGTTAGGGCTACGACGTTGCGCAATGGGGTCAATGAATGGCAACGCGGGGTAGCCCATGCCGGCGCCACGATACCAGGCCGCTCCGTATCAATTCGATGCCCGAAGCGACGCTCACATCGCTTCCATCTCCCTCGCCGTACACCGAGACGACGGCAAAGGCGACGACCAGGCCGGTTGCCATCACTGTTTCTACAGCGGCCTGCACTTGCGCCATATCGGGGCCGTTTGGTTCCCTGGTGCCGTGGTTGGGCACAAAGGAGGCGTCAAGAATGTCCGAGTCGATGTGGAGGTAGATCATGTCGCAGTCGCCGGCCAGATCGGCGACGGCTTGTCCCAGGTCTTGGCCGGGATAGCCGGGGGCCGGCGCGGCGGTGACAATGTCCGTGGCGCGGATGAGCTTTTCTTCTGCTGGATCGAGGTTGCGGACGTCGACCATCAGGATACGGTTTGTCGGCAAGGGGGCGGCAATGTGGGATCTTGCGCGCCAGCGTGGATAGGCCAGGCCCGCACAGACGGCCACCGGCATGCCGCCGAGGCTCCCTGACAGGGTTGTTTTCGGGGTGTTAAAATCGCCGTGGGCGTCGAACCACACCAGGCCAACGCGCGCGGCAGCGCCGTGGGCATCTTGCAGTCCACCGAGGACACCGGTGGCGTGGGTGCAGTCTCCACCTGTCAGGAGAACTGCTTTGCCCTCACGCCGCGCTGAGGCAACTGCACCGGCGATGACACCGCCGAGCAGGCCCAGGTTGCCGGCCTTTTGCTCATCGCGCCGGTCTTTTGGAAACGCCGGTTCGATCACGTCTACCGGCACGCCCGCTTCCCGGTAAACATCTGATACAACGTAGGCGTCCAGGGCACGTTCATCGCGCCGGGCCGGCCTGCTGCCCCTGTATCGCACACCGATGACTTGTAGGGCAGACAATTGTTCTACTGGTATCATTGACACGATCTCAACTCCTTGGAGGCAAAAAGTTTGTTGTTTTCAGTGCCGGATAGAAACCGGCGTGCCGATCTCGGCCCAGTTGTAAAGCTGTTGTGCGTCGTCAGTGCCCATAACAACACAGCCAAAAGAGATCGGCTGGCCCAGGTAACCGGCCCACAGGGTCTG
>Ga0180431_10003802_pt1 | contig 19134 bp, 26 predicted proteins | sample SS_ome_11_FD_132459 | JGI IMG/M metagenome (GOLD analysis project Ga0180431, IMG submission 132459) | Hypersaline lake sediment archaeal communities from the Salton Sea, California, USA - SS_1_MS_1 metaG | ecosystem: Environmental > Aquatic > Non-marine Saline and Alkaline > Hypersaline >... | reverse complement strand
GCTCTTACACTTGGTCTTACTTTAGATGGGCCTTTTTTTCTCAATCCTCTAGACTTTTTTCCTGCACTTGTAAGTCCTCGCATTGTTCTTTTTTGATTTTGTTTCTTACAAATCCAGTTTAATTTTTTATCATTTTTTATTTCAGGTTTAGAAGGATCTACCATAATAACTTCATAAAAATAATGAACTCCATCTTTTCCTATTAGATATGAATTCAGAGAAATGAGATTTTTGAATCTTCTTTCAGCTCTTTGTTCAGCTATCCATTTATAGCTCATCTTTAAATTTTTTTTAATGTGAAGTCTTTTACTTCTTCTTCCTTTATTTGGACGAGGTCTTTTATGTCCCCCTCTTTTTAATCTTACTCTAATTATTACAAAGCCCTTTTTATCCCTATATCCTAGGCTTCTTGCTCTGTCTATCCTTAATGGTTTATCTACTTTAGTAAAAACTCTGCTCTTACGCCACTCTATCATTCTTTCTCTAAGAGTTTTTTTGTCAGGTTTTTTCCATGCTTTTCTTATATATTGATACATGCCCTTTACCATAAATAATTGATAGAAAATTGGTTTTTAAATTTTGAGGTTTAGAATATGAATGAGCCTGCACGGATTTGAGCTCAAGAACAAAGTCCTTGGCTTAGTCCATCTTCTACAGAACCTGAACTAAACTAAAGTTCAAATCATTAAATGAGCCTGCACGGATTTGAACCGTGGACCCCTACCTTATCAGAGTAGTGCTCTAACCAGGCTGAGCTACAGGCTCATATAAACACTAAAAAATTATTTTCTTTATAAGCTTTGTGAATCTAGTTTTTCATTCCTAGTTCAAGAATTAATTTCCCTTTAGATAGATAGTAATCAAGAATAGGCAATCCTATTTTAATCACTTTATAATAAGCTTTATTTTTTCCAATTGCTTTAATTTCAATACTATTTTCAAGTCTAATTATTGATATATTTTCTACTGATTTAACTTCAGGCATTTCTATATCATATATAATCCTATCTGATAATCTTCTTACATTTGTTTTTGGTTCTTCTCTTGGAAGATTTGAAAATTTCTTTGAACTTTCTTTTGAAAAATATGTTGAGGGAATTTCTTTTATTTGTTTTTTTGCAGTTCTTTTAATTATTTTTTTTGGTTTGGTTCCTATGTTTATTTTTTTCCCATTTATATACAATTGAACTTTTGTTTTTGGAACTATTTGTGGTTCTTTTATTCCTTTTTGCAGTTCTTTTTCCAATACTTTCATAGCATTTCCAATCATTTTATTAAGTATTCCTCCTCCAAACCCAAAAACTTCTTCTTTTTTTTCAAATAGATTGTCATTTTTTCCTAATATCCCCCAGTTATTTTTTATGTCTAAAGATTTTCCACAATAAGGGCAGAAGTCAAATTCTCTTTCAATCTTTTTTCCACATTTAGGACATGTTTTCATATTAAATGGATATTTGTTTTGTTTAAAAGATTTGTTATTTCTCTCTTAAATATTCTTTCATTGACATAATCTGGTGAACTTCTTCTACAAGTGTTGGTCTTGCTTCTTTAATTATTAGATTTTTTAGAGAACTTGTTCCTTTGAATTTTTTTACTTTTCTTACTTCTTTCATCATAGGAAGCCCTATGATTATTGTAAATAATCTTAAAACTGCACTTATTATAAAAATAACAATTATGGGTTGTATTGTGGTTGTGTTTATGTATTTTATTAAAATTGCTCCTAGACCTGCACCTAAGAATGTTCCTAGTCCAAGCAACATATTATAATAAGATACAGCAATTCCTCTTTTTACATTACCTACATTATCATATATAAAATTTCCAGCAGATAAATGAAATCCTGCCCAAAATATTCCCCCAATGATAGATGGAACCAAAATCAAATAGATTGGAGAGGCATTTAAAATCCATAATATTGGAATTAATGGAATAAATATACAACTTATTACTATTGTTTTATAATTTCCAAATTTATCTGCAAATTTCCCCCATAATTCTATTATTGTAAGAGCAAAAAAACTTCCTGCCATTGTTATTGCCATATAGATTATATAATTAAAACTAAGATTTCTTAATAAGTAAACAGCAATTAAGGGAGTTATGACTGAAGTTGAGAAAGCCAGAAAAAACCTAAAAATAGCAAATTTCCCAAAGTTAGTTTTTGGAGATTTAATTAAAAAATCCCAAAAAGAAAAATAATCATCTTTTTTTAGTTTTAGTTTAGGTTCATATTGCTTTTTAAAACATTTCCAAGACATAAATCTTCCAAATAAAGCTAAACCAAATAATATTATGAAACCAAACATTACTAAATTCATGTTTTTGAAATAATCTAGAAAAAAAGAAGAGATAATTGCTAAAACAATAGATACAAATCCTAAAAGAAGGTTTCTTTTTGCAAACCATCTTCCTCTGTAAGAATCATCAACAATATCTCCTATCCATGAAAACCAAGGAGGAGCTGCGATATTTGCCGCAATTAGTTGTATGGCAAAAGCAAAAAGAAGAAGTAAAGGAAGAAGATCTAATAATATCCCCTTGAAAAATAAAAAACCAATTATAATAAAAGGAAGCCACATTAGAGCTTCAAATAAAACTGCTTTAAGAATTATTTTTTTCCTTGAATATTTTTCCATTAATCTTGAACTAAATAATTGAGTTAAAGGACCTATTAATCCAGATATTGAGCCAAATAATGCTACAAGAGAATTACTGGCATTTATTGCTATAGCAAAAGGAGAAATATATCTACTTCCAAGAGAAGATTGAACTGTTGCCCACATTCCCTCTTTTATGCTGTGTCTTCTTGCTTTATGTCTTAATTCTATATCTCTTTTACTCTCTTTTTTCATTATTTTCAATAATACAAATAATTTTATAAACTCTTTCATAAGAAAAATAATATGAAAAGGCAATTGTGGTGGAATTTTGTGTCAGAAGCTTTAGAACAAAGACGGAGATATTTTTTTGTAATAATTAATGATAATAGGGAGATTGGAGTTATTTCTAATAGAATTTTTAGTGAACTTCAACCTATTGATGAACTATAAGAAAGAGGGGGAAAAGCAGGAGATTTGCAATATAAATTACTTGTTTTTTATTCTCATGAAACACTGCCTCTTTGGAGAAGAGAGAAAATTTACAAAGGAAAGCAAAAGCGAGATTTTAGGCTTTATGAGAGAAGAAAAATGGGGATGGATGGATTAGAAGAGTATGTTCAAAAACAAATACAAGAAAATAATTAGATTTAAATAAGAATTCTGATTTAGTGAATTATGACAAAGAAATTTTATATTACAACAGCAATAGATTATGTTAATGCAGAGCCTCACATTGGACATGCTTATCAGAAAATTATAGCAGATGTTCTAGCGAGGTGGCATAGACTTAATGGTAATGATGTGTTTTTTTTAACTGGAACAGATGAACATGGAAAAAAAGTTCAAGAAGCTGCTGAAAAGGCTGGAAAAAAACCAAAGGAATTTGTTGATGAGATTTCTAATAAGTTCAAAGAAGCATGGAGAGTGTTAAATGTCCAATATGATAGATTTATTCGAACTACAGACAAAGACCATGAAAAAGTGGTTCAGGAAATCATAAAAAAAGCAAAGGATAAAGGAGATATTTACTTAGGAGAATATGAGGGGTGGTATTGTGTAGGATGTGAGGCTTATGTTACTGAAAAAGATTTAGTTAATGGGTGTTGTCCTTATCATCCTGATAAAAAAGTTAGAAAAATAAAAGAGAAAAGTTATTTTTTTAAATTAAGTAATTATCAAAAATTTCTTTTGGATTTGTATAAGAAGCATCCTGAATTCACTCTTCCTAAAGAAAGACGAAATGAAATTATTAAAAGAGTTAAGCAAGGTTTAAAGGATTTAAGTATAAGCAGGACTAGTTTTGATTGGGGAGTAGATTTTCCTGGAGATAAAGAACATGTTGTTTATGTGTGGTATGATGCTTTATTAAATTACTATTCTGCTACTAGGCAGAAAGGTAAAGAGAAATTCTGGCCTGCTGATGTCCATTTACTTGGAAAAGATAATGCTTGGTTTCATTGTGTTTATTGGCCTGCTATTTTAAAGTCAGTTGGAATAGAACTTCCAAAAACTATTTTTGTTCATGGTTTTCTAAGTTTTAATGGAAGAAAAATTTCAAAATCTCTAGGAAATGTTATTTCTCCTAAAACACTTGTAAAAAAATACGGAGCAGATAGTATTAGGTATTTTGTATGCAGGCAGTTTCCTTTTGCAGAAGGAAATGATGGGGATTTTTCAGAAAAAGCTTTGATTCAAAGACATAATGATGAGCTGGCAAATAAATTAGGGAATTTAATTTCAAGGGTTGGAGGATTAATTGAAAGAAATGGGATTGAAAAGTGTGAGAATAAATTAATTAAAAAATTAAAATTAGAGAAGATTAATAATTTAATAGACAACTTTGAATTAGATAAGGCATTAAATGAAATATTCGCTTTTATTGATGTGTGTAATGAGTATGTTCAGAGTAAAAAGCCATGGGAAACAAAAAATAAAAAGGTTTTATTTGAATTAAAAGAAAGTATTTTAGAAATTGCAAAATTGTTGTCTCCTTTTATTCCAGAGTCTACAGAAAAAATAATCAAACAATTTAGTGTAAAAAACATTAGAAAATCAAAAATACTTTTTGAAAAGATAAAATGAATAAATTAAAGGAATTACATTTGAAAATTGATGAAATCAATTCTAAAATTCTAAATCTTATTGTTAAAAGAAATCAAATTGTTAAAAAGATTGGAAAACATAAAAAAGAAAAAAATCTTCCAATTTATAATTTAAAAAGAGAGAAAGAGATTTATAATAAAATGGAGATATCTGCAAAAAGAAAAGGAATTAATAGGAAATTTATAAGAAAATTATTTGGTTTAATTTTAAAACAATCAAAAGGAGTAGATAAGAATGTCCAGTAATGTAATTAAATTTTCAGATTTTCAAAAACTTGATTTAAGGGTAGCTGAAATTAAGAAAGTTGAAGAGATTGAAGGAGCTGATAAACTGTATAAATTGACAATTGATGTTGGTGAACTTGGTGAGAGAATTATATGCGCGGGAATAAAACCTTCTTATTCTGCTGAAGAATTACAAGGAAAGAAAATAATAATTGTTGCAAATCTTGCTTCGAGAAAATTAAGAGGAGTAGAAAGCCAAGGAATGTTGCTGGCTGCAGGAGGGGTAAATAAGGATAAATGCGTTTTACTTGTTCCTGGAAAAGATATTGAATCGGGAACTAAGATTAGTTAAATTATTTTATTAAACCTAAACTTTTAAAGAATTTTTTAAGAATACTTTCTCTATCTTTTGTTGAATTATAATCTATTCCTGCTATTGTGGCTGCAATTTCTTTGTATGCTCTTGCAGCTTTGCTTTTTGGATGAGTATGAACAACAGCATTTTTTGAATTTAGAGATTTTGACACATTTATGTCTTCAGGAATCATTCCTAGTATATCTATTTCTAACATATCTTTAACAACTTCTGGTTGTAATTCAATGTCATTCTTTTTTACACGAGTCATGATGACTCCTTTTACAGGTGTTTTTAAACTCTCTGCAAGTTTTATTGCTTTTAATGCATCAGTAATAGCAGGCATTTCTGGATTTGAGACTAAAATTATTTCATCAGCTGCTTCCATTGCAGAAGTAGCTTCAGTTCCAAGTCCAGCAGCACTATCTATAATTACATAATCAGATACTACTTTCTTAAAATCCTTTTTAAAATCTTTTAATTTTTCTGATTTTAATTTTGATAGTTCTTTGATTGAAAGAGAAGAAGGTATTATTTTTAGTCCTGATTCATGTTCATAAACTCCTTCAAAAACATCCGCCTTTCCATTTAAAATGTGATTTAAGTTTACTGGAACCTCAGGAGAACCTAAATGTACTCCAACATTAGGGGTTGTTAAATTCCCATCTATAATTAGAACATCTTTTCCAAAATAGTTCATTGCTGCCCCTAAGTTTATAGCAGTTGTAGTTTTGCCTACACCTCCTTTTCCAGATGTTATAACAATTATTTTTGTCATTTTAATTTTTGGGCATTTTGCCCATTAAAGAATTTTTATTCTTTATGATAGAAGAAATTGTTTTGTAGTGCTTATAAACTTTTCGAGCATATCTGCATAAATTTTTAATTGTTCTAAATTAACATTTATTTCGTCCCCTCTGTACATTATTTTTAAACAGACATTTTTCCTAAATTCTCCAATTCTTTCTTGTCTTAATTCTTCAATTTTTCTTAACATTTCATAAAATTCAATACTTTTCATTATATTTTCATCTTTTTTAAATAGCTTTTTCATTGCCTCTATTTTTTTAACTGGATTGGTTGGAACGCTTGAGATCTTTTTTTTCTTTTTTGCGTGTTTTAGAATGCTATCAATAGAAGTTTCAATCATTTTCCTCCATCTTAGAAGTAAATTTTTAATAACATCACACGTTTTTGTATATTTCAAGCTAACATAAAGTAGGTGATCTGCACTTATTTTCTCTTGAATAATATTCTCCATAAAAAAACCTTTTTGAGCGCATAATTAAACAGGAAAATGGGCTTTTTATATTTTTCTTCAAAATTAGGAAATAATTAATTTTTTACTTTTTGTTAATAATTCCTTTGCAAGAGATAAAAATTTCTTAGCATCCTCAATTACAATCACTTTTGGTTTTGAATCTTCAGAAAGAATGACTATTTTCTCTTGTTTTTTAAATTCAAAGGGACTTTTTTTGTGTTTTTCCACTAAATCAAATAATTCTAAAATAATTTTTATTTTTCCAACACTTATATCATATCTTGGAGCACATTTTAATTTGAAAACTCTCATATTTTCTTTGGGGTCTTTTGTTAATCTTATTCTTTTGTAAAGATACTCGTATTGGAGAATAGAGTTAATGCATTTTATTATTGCTCTTTTTGCTTCTGAGATTGTTTTGAGAATTAGCCTTTTGTCTTGAATTAAGGGATATGTTATATAAATCATATGGTCAATTTTTTTAATTATTTTTTCTGCTTCATATAAATTTTCTAGAAACTTTTCCATATTATTTAAGAAGGTTTAGAATTCAAATATATTGTTGTTCTTAAGAAGATAACTCCATTATTGCATCGGCTAAGTCCCCTGTTTTTTCAAGAGTTTCTCGGGCTTTTTCTTCATCAACACCTGTTTTTTCCATAATGGTTTTAAGGTCTTGTTCTGATATTTCTGGTTCAGCTGACTGCACATCTCCTTGTATTTGGAAAATATCTTTTCCTTGAATATTCATTTTAGTAACATTTGGGTTGTTGATTACTAATTTTTCTCCGCTACTCTTTTCAATTGTTACTCTAGAAGAATCTATCTCTTCTTGGGATATTCCCATTTTGCTCATAAGAGCCTGCATTTTTTTAGGATTTAATCCTCCAAGTCCAAACATTTTAAGTAAAAATAAAGCCTAGAGAGAATCTAAAAGCTATAATTAGTATTATGAATAAAATTACATGAGTTGGTTTTAAATTAAATACACTTGAATATTCTTCATTGTATCTTACTAATCCTCCAAATCCAGAGGGCATATTTATTTGATTACTTGCCATGATAAAATTTAAAACATAAGTTTGTTTAAAAAGATTATGATAAAGGAAATAAAGAATTGGAATCCTAAAATAGAGGAAGAAATAACCTCTAAATGGAAAAAAGCAGAAATGTATAATTTTAATAAAAATACTAAAAAGAAGATATATTCTATTGATACCCCTCCCCCATATATTAATTCTCCTATTCATATGGGGCATGCTGTTACTTATTCCTTTATGGATATGATTGCAAGATACAAAAGAATGAAAGGATTTGAAGTTTTATTTCCCTTGGGGATGGATAGAAATGGTTTGCCTATTGAAATGGGTGCTGAAAAAAAATATGGTATTTCTGCTTTTAGGTTAGGAAGAAAGAAATTTTTAGAGTATTGTAAAAAATTACTAAACGAAACCTCTGCTGAATCAGTGGATAGCTTTGCAAAACTTGGAATTTCTTTTTCATCTTATAAGGAAGGAAAAGATCCTGGATATGTTTATAACACTGATTCAAATGAGTATAGGACTTTAACTCAGTCAACTTTCATTGATTTGTATAAAAAGGGACTTGTTTATGAAGATTCTAGAGTAAGTAATTGGGATCCTAAATTACAAACAACAATTGCAGATTCTGAAATAGAATACAAAGAGATTCCTAGTACTTTTAATGATATTAAATGGAAGATTAAGGAAACAGGAGAAGAGATAGTTATTGGAACAACAAGACCCGAACTTTTATGTACATGTGGAATGGTTATTTTTAATCCAGAAGATAAAAGATATTTACATCTTGATAATAAGACTGCTATTACTCCTCTTTTTGAGAAAGAGGTTCCAATTAAGGCTCATCCTTTGGCGCAGATAGAAAAAGGAACTGGCTTGGCTATGATGTGTTCTGCGGGTGATCTTAGTGATATCCAATTTTTTAGAGAGATGAATCTTAAACCAGTAATTGCAATAAATAAAGATGGAATTATGAATGAACATTCAGAATTTTTAAGAGGATTAAAAGTTAGAGATGCAAGACAGAAAATAATTGAAAAACTAAAATCTAAAGGATTGTTAGTTAAACAAGAAAAAATAACTCATAGAACCCCTGTTTCTGAAAGAAGTGGAGCTGAAATAGAATTTATTGAGATGCCTGAACTTTATTTAAAACAACTAGAGTTTAAAAAAGAGATAAGGAAAATTGCAGATAAAATTAATTTTTATCCAAAGAAATCTAAGAAGATTTTAAATGATTGGCTTAATTCTATCTCAATTGATTGGCCAATTTCAAGAAGAAGATTTTATGCTACTGAAATTCCTTTATGGTATTCTGATAAGCAAGGCATGGTTGCTCTTCCTATATCTGGAAGATATTATAAGCCTTGGAAAGAGAATGTCCCTCGGGATGCAGATGTTTTAAAGAATGGAGAAATAATTGGAAAAGTTAAAGATTTTAGTAATGTTAAATGGAGAGGAGAGGAAAGAGTGTTTGACACTTGGATGGATTCTTCAATTTCAGAGTTGTTTATTCTTAAGTATAAATCAAATGACCAATTTTTCAAAAAAGCATACCCTGTTAATTTAAGGCCACAAGGAAAAGAAATTGTTAGAACTTGGTTATATTACACCTTGTTAAGAGGCTATTTGGAAACAGGAAAGCCGTGTTTTAAAGATACTTGGATACACCAGCATATTTTAGATGAAAAAGGGAGGAAAATGTCAAAAAGTTTGGGCAATGTTTTGGACCCTCATGATTTATTAAAAGAATTTGGTGCAGAGGCTCTGCGTTTTTGGGCAGCAATAGAAGGAGATTTATCTAGAGGAGATATTCTAGCCTCTAAAAACAGAATCGGAGCAGAATTGAAAACTCTGACTAAAATATTGAATGTTTCAAAATTTGTTATGCTCTTTGATAAGCCTAATAAAAAGCCTAAGCTAATGGATTTAGACAGATTGTTTATAGAGTATCTAGATGATTTAACATTGAGAACAGATAAGTCTTATGAAAAGTATGATTTTAATAATCCTGCTCAAGAATTAAGATTCTTTTTATGGGATATTTTTGCATCACACTATATAGAGCTGGTTAAGGCAAGAGCATATAATCAAAACAAGGTGTTTAGCAAAGAAGAGAGTGATTCTGCTAAATATACTCTTCATTTTTTACTTGAAAGATTTTTGTATCTTGTTTACCCTATTATTCCCCAAGTTACAAGTGTAATTGCTAAGGAAAAGAAAATAGATTTATTGAAAAGTGAATGGCCTAGAGCTAAAAAAGGCAAATTAAAACTTGTCTTAGTTGATAAGATTATGGAATTTAATAAAAAAGTTTGGAAGAGTAAAAAAGATAAAGGGATTAGTCTAAGAAATCAAATAGCAGGGGTTCCTATTCCTCAAGAACTAAAAAATTTTGAAAAAGATTTGACTGCAACACATAAATTAATATGATAACAAAAGCTGAACTTGAAGAACAAATAGAAGAATTAGAAAAACATAGGGGAAGACATACTGAACTTATTTCAGTTTATGTTTCTTCAGGTTATGATGTGAATGCTGCTCAGAGGCAATTAGAAGCAGAGACCTCTACTGCTAAAAATATCAAATCAACTTCCACTAGAAAAAATGTTATTGATGCTTTAGAAAAAATTATTAGGCATCTTAAAGGATTGAAAAAAACTCCTAAAAATGGTTTAGCTATCTTTTCAGGAAATGTTTCTAAGACAGAAGGACAGAGTGATTTACAATTATGGGTTATTGAACCTCCTTTGCCTTTGAAAATAAGGTTGTATAGATGTGATAAAGATTTTGTTTTAGAACCATTAAAAGAACAATTAGAAGTTTCTGAGATTTTTGGATTGTTAGTTATGGATAGAAAAGAGGCAACTATAGGGGTTTTAGAAGGAAAGAGAATAGAAATAATTCAAAAGATGACTTCTGGGGTTCCAAGTAAGGTTAGAGCTGGAGGACAATCAAGCCAGAGATTTCATAGGATTACAGAAGGTTTAACTAAAGAATTTTATAAGAGAATTGCAGACGAAATGAAAAAGATTTTTTTTCATGATACAAGACTAAAAGGAATTCTTGTTGGGGGACCAATTCCAACAAAAGACGAATTTTTAGAAGGAGGTTATATGGTTACTAAACTTCAAGAAAAGGTGATAGGAAGAATTGATATAGGAGGAAGTGATGAATCTGGTTTAAAAGAGCTAGTCCAAAAATCTCAAAAAATTTTGTCAGACCAAGAAATAATACATGAGAAAAAAATATTAGAAAAATTCTTTAAAACTCTTGGAGAAAAGCCTGAACTCGCTACACTTAAGGAAAAAAATACAAAAACAGCATTAGAATATGGAGCTGTTGATACACTTATTTTATCTAAAGTAATTGATAAAAAACTTATAAAAGAACTTAAAAAAATGGCAGAGAACACAAGTTCAAATATTGAGATTGTTTCGATTGATACAGAAGAAGGAGAGCAATTTGAAAATCTTGGAGGAATTGGGGCTATTTTAAGATTTAAACATAAATAAAAAGATGGAAGTTTCAAGCAAAACTATACAGGAGATTGATGAAGCAAAAGAAAAAGAAAATTTAAGAAAACTTGAAGCTATATTCTTTGTTTCTGGAAGATATCTTAGTATGCAGGATTTGATTTCTTTAAGTGATTTGAATCCTATTATAATAAGAGAATTAATTGAGAATCTTCAAGAGAATTATAACAAGGGGGATTCAGCAATTGAAATAATAAAGAAAAATGGTTTATGGAAAATGGATGTGAAACCAGAATATCAGAATATTGTTAATAAATTAGCCACTGGAAGTGCAGAGTTTTCAAAAGCAGAGCAGGAGACATTAGCTATAATTGCATATAAACAACCAATAAAACAATCTGTAATAATTAAGATAAGAGGAAATAAGGCTTATGACCATATAAAGAAATTCTTTGAACTTGGATTAATAAAAAAGAAAAAAATAGGGCATACTTATGAACTAAGTCTTAGTGATGATTTTTATGATTATTTTAATATTGGTTCTACCACAGAAAATCCTTTAAAGGAAGTATCACCTGAATTTATAAGGGAATAAAATGGATTTTTTAACGATAGTTTACCTTGCTTATGGCTTTTTAGCACTTTATATTTTAATACTTTATTCTTTGATTTATCTCCAGAATAGAACAAGGTTTTCTGAGTCTCCTCCTATTAAAAAGCAGTTTTCTTTGAGTATTGTTGTTCCTTGTTATAATGCTAAACATGCTATTGGAGAAACTATACAATCGCTTTTAAACCTAAATTATAAGGGTTTAAAAAAAATAATTGTTGTTGATGATTGTAGTACTGATAATTCTTATAAAATAGCAAAAAGTTTTCAAAGAAAATATCCTGGGAAAGTTAAAGTTGTTAGAACTCCTAAGAATACAGGGAGAGCAGCAGGAGCTAAAAATTTTGGAGCTAAATTTGCTAGAACTGATTTAATTGGTTTTACAGATGATGACTCTCGTCCTAAAAGAGATGCTGTTTCTCATATGATTGGATATTTTAATGATTCTAAAGTAGGAGGAGTTACTTCAAGAGTTTTGGTTCAAAATAGGAAAAGTTTTTTGGGAAGATTACAATCTTTTGAGTATAAAATTATTGCTTTTACAAGAAAGATTTTAGGATTTGTTGATGCTATTTATGTAACTAATGGGCCTTTAAGTATATACACTAGAAAGGCTTTTAGAGAGGTTGGAGGATTTAGTATGGCTAACTGGACTGAAGATATTGAAATTACTTGGCATATGGTTGCTAAGGGCTATAAAATTAATATGGCTATTCCTGCTAAAGTTCATACTGTTGTTCCTAATACTTTAAAAGCATGGTTTAGACAGAGATTAAGATGGAATGTAGGAGGGTTGCAGACAATTGTAAGTTATAAAAAATCTTTTTTAAGATGTGGAATGCTTGGATTTTTTATTCTCCCTTATTTTGTTTTATCTTGGGCTCTTGCTCTTTTTGGGCTTTTGGTTTTAATTTATAGGTTTGGAAGAACTTTGATTATTAGGTACCTTGCAACAAAAATGTCTATTGAATCTCAGACTGCTATTCTTACTTTAAGAGACATAAATCTTACTCCTGGTGTTTTATTATTCTTTGGAATTCTGTTATTTGCATTGGGTTTGACTTATAATTTATTTGCTTTATCTCACTCTAGAGATGAAGAATTGGGAAAGGAAGGATTTAGTTACTTTTTTGTTTATATGTTTGTTTATCTTACATTGTATCCTATAATTCTAGTTACTTCGATATATAAATACATAAAAGGATATAATAAATGGTAGTAAAATGTTGAAAAGTAGAAAACATGTTTTTTGGGAGGCTTTACTAATTACAATTGTAATTTTCTTTTTAGGACTTTTAATAGGTGTGGCTTACGAGGGAAGTAGACTTAATAGAGTAAATGAATATTATACACTTTCAGAAATTTCTCTTATGGATGTGCTTGCTTTAAATGATGTTTTAGAATTAAGTGAAGTATCTTGTGATAATTTCATTCAATCTAATTTAGATTTTGCTGATAAGATTTATGAAGAGGCTAGATTGCTTGAAAAATATGAGGATGCAGGAAGAATAACTGATAGTTTAAAGCTTGCTCATAAAAAATATGACTTAATGAGAACTTATTTATGGATGAATACCATTAAAACTTCTGATAAATGTGAAGATAGTCCGGATATAGTTGTTTTTCTCTATGAATTTGAGACAAGAGATTTAGCTAAAAAGGCAACTCAGAATGTATGGGGAAAGATTTTATTTGATTTAAAACAAGAAGTAGGAAATGAAATTATTTTAATTCCCATTGCAGCAGATAGCAATTTAGATTGTCTCAACACCCTCCTTAGGACTTTTGATATTTCAGACTATCCTATTGTAATTATAAATAATAAACATATAATTTCAGAGATCACTTCTGTTGAAGATTTGAAAACCTATCTAAACTAAATATATAATTTTAGCATATAAATATTAAAAAAGAGTTTTTTACTGGTTTCTTTATGGAATGTGCTAAATGTGGTGCTCCTGGCGAATTAACTTCTTTATATGATGTTATTACAGGAGAAGGTATAGTAAAGCTTTGTAAAAGATGTATTTTTGAAGAGAATGCTCCAGTTATACATAGGCCAACTGAAAAGGAAATACAGAGGGCTAGTAAAAGCACTTCTTTATATAAGAGATTATCAAGTGCAGCGGGATTAAACCCTCAACAGCATAGGAAAAATGTTAAGGATTCTTTTGCTTTTTCAAATAAAAATAATCAAGAAATTACTCTTAGAGATTTAGTTGATAAGAAGTTTGATAGATTTATTAAGAAAAAGTTAAAGAAAAGAGATGATTTGATTGATAATTTTCATTGGATTATTATGAGGGCTAGAAGAGCTAGGAAGAAGAGCATAACTCAATTAGCTAAAGAGATTGGAGAGCCAGAAAGAGCAATTAAAATGGCTGAACAAGGAGTTCTTCCTGAGGGATATGTTATTGTTGAAAAGCTAGAAACAGCTTTAGGAATAAGGATTCTTAAGCCAGAGATTGCAAAAGAATTAGAAAGACAGAGGAAGCAATTGGGCTTTGATGACTATTCCTCTAAAAACTTAACTATTTCTGATTTGCAGGAAATGAAAAAGGATAATCCTAAAGAGCATAAAGAACCTTATTGGAGAAGGTTTTTTTCTAGTTTAATAGGAAGAAAAGATCAAATAGAAGAAGTTTTAGAAGAAGAACCAGAAGAAAAAGAAGAAGTTGATTTTGGAGAGAGCCATGAAGTTCCTATTGAGTTTGATGATACTAGCCTTGAATTAGAAGAAGAATTACCTGAAGAGAGCAAAGATGAGACAGATGATGATATTTCTCAAAAAGATATAGATGACATCATTTTTGGCAGAAAGTAAAACTTTATAAATAAAAATAATGAATTCTTATTATGGAGATTAATGTTCTTGAGAGTTCAAAGGATGAAATTAAAGTTGAATTGGATAATCTTACTATAGCAGAGATTTTAAGAAATTATTTGAATAAAGATTCTTCTGTTGAAGTTGCAGTATGGAATAGGGAACATCCCTCGAAAAATCCTGTTTTGTATGTAAAGACAAAAGGGAAAACACCAAAGAAGGCAATTAGTGATGCTGTTAAAGTTCTTACAAAAGAGTTAGACAGCCTTTCTAGTGATTTCAAAAAGATGTATTAATTCTTATAAATACTTATTAATCTAAGTATTCTTATTTTTTTATGAAGAGGCCTGGAAAAATATCCACTGGAAGTTATGATTTTAATAAATGGCTTTATGGAGGCTATGAAAAAGATGTGATAACTATGATTGCTGGACCTGCAGGAAGTGGCAAAACTAATTTTTCTATTCTTGCTGCATGTTCTCAAGCAAAAAAAGGAAATAAAGTTATTTTTATTGATACAGAGGGAGGTTTTTCTATTGAAAGGATTAAACAGATTTTAGGAGAGGGATATGAAGAAATTTTGAAAAATATTCTTTTATTAGGGCCAGTAAGTTTTGATGAGCAAAAAAAATCCTTTACTACCCTCTTAAATCAATTAAAACAAGAGGTTGGGTTAATTATTGTGGATGGAATGGCCATGCTTTACAGGCTTGAACTTGGAGATGCTATTCATTCAAAAGATGATTTTAGAATAAAGCAAGTTAATAGAGAAGTAGCTAAACAAATGAGAACTCTAGCAGAAATTGCTAGAAAAAAGAATATTCCTATTATTATTACAAATCAGGTTTATGAGGATTTTGTTCCAGAGGAAGACTGGAAAAAAGGAGTTAGAGGGAATATAAATATTGTTGGGGGAGATTTATTTAAGTATTGGAGCAAATGCATTATTGAATTAGAAAATAGAAATGGAAGAAGAAAAGCTAAGCTTTTGAAGCATAGAAGTCTTGCAAATAAAGAACTGAACTTTGTTATTAGTAATAAGGGGCTTTTCAAAAGAGGATGGATATAACTTTTTAGGGATAATATAGTAATTTAAATTCTAAATTCTTTATTTAATTATGGGAATTAAGTTTGAAGCTGTTAAAAAAGTAGCTGAAACTAATTTTAAAACTAAAAATTTTAAAGATATTTCAAGATTAAATACTTCGAGCCCCCCAAGCATATTTATTGGAAGCAGATTAAAATACCCTTTAGTTAATGTGGGTATTATGTCTCCTCTTGAGAAGTATGAGGATGTTTGGTTGTATGATGATGAGAAATACTGGGCGGATAATGATTTTGAAATTAAGGATGTTTTGAAGCTTAGAAACAATCTGCTTAACTCTCGATTTCAAAGCAAAGTTACAGATACTCGATTAAATAAGAAATTTGTAAATCTCGCACAAGAACTTGCAATTGCTTCTAAACCTGTAGATGTTGAGATAGAATTAAAAAATAAATTAAAAGTTGGAAGAAATAAAGAACAAATTATCACTCCTCATGGAATGAGAGCTCCTCTTAAAAAAGCAAAGGCCACATCGAATATTAAAATTCATAGAAGTGTTGATAAGGTAATTAATGATGAAATTAAAGCAAAAGATGCAATTAAAACTCTTTATGAAAAAAAGTTTAATGAGTATTTCTTGAATAAAGTTCTTAGTGTGGGGGTTCTTGGTCTGAAAAAAAATAAAAGATTGGTTCCGACTAGGTGGAGTATTACTGCAACAGATGATATGATTGGAAAGGATTTGTGGAAAAGAATAAAGAACTATAAATGGATAGAGGATTTTACTCTTTATTTTGGAGAGTTTATGGGAAATAGTTATTTGATTTTATTTTTTCCCAGTGTTTGGAGTTATGAGCTTTTTGAATTATATCTTCCTCATAGTTCTTGGAACCCTACTAAACAGATTAAGGCTTCAACTGATTTTGAGAGTTTTAATGGAAGAAAAAAATATGCTTTTGATACTGCAGGAGGATACTATGCTTCAAGACTTCCAATTTTAGAGCATCTTGATAATATAAAAAGACAGGCAAGTGTTCTTGCAATTAGAGTGGAAAATCCTAGTTACTGGGCAGCATTGGGGGTTTGGGTAGTTAGAGAATCAGTTAGAAAAGCCCTTAATAATAAAGCAATGAAGTTTAGAACTAAAAACGAATTAATTGATTCTTCTAAAAAAATTGGCAAGATTAAGTTCAAGTTTGATTATGATTCCATTTTTCAGAGAAGTAGGTTGCTTAAGCAGATAAAAACACAGAAAAATTTAAGAGACTGGTTTTAGAAAGTATTAAAAATGAATGCTTCTTATATAAATTGTAAAAGGAGGTTGAAAAACATGGCAAAATTAACTGCATGGTTAATCACTCTTGTAGGTGTATTATGGCTTTTACCTTTAATTGGAGTAGAGATTGGAGTATCACTTACTAGCTGGTTAATTGGTTTAGCGTTTTTACTTGTTGGTCTAGGGAAACTTCAAAGAAATTACGCTAAAAAGAAAAGAAGATAAATAATCTATTTTTATTTTTATTTTTATTTTTTATAAATTTTTCAAAAAAGCATGAAAAAGATTAATTGGAAATTTTTAATAATAGCATTTATAATAATTCATTTAGCTGCTATTTTTGGAAGTTTATTTACCAATACTGGTGATTGGTATGAAAGTGTAAAACCTTCAATAACTCCTCCTGGTTATGTTTTTCCTATAGTATGGACAATTCTTTTTATTTTAATTTCAATTTCTTTTTATTTTGTTTTAATCTCTAAAAAAGGAAAACTAAGAAATAGAGCTATAATATTTTTTATAATCAATATTATTCTAAATGGTTTATGGAGTTATTTATTTTTTGAATTGCATAACCCTGTTTTTGCTTTTTTTGAATTGGTTTTGTTATGGGTTTCAATCTTGTTTATGATATATTTTTCTTTTAAATTAAATAAAATATCTTCTTATTTATTAGTTCCTTATTTGTTATGGGTGAGCTTTGCGGGAATTTTGAATTATTTGATTGCTTTTGCTTAAAATGAATATATTTATTCTTCATAGAAATCCTAAGAAATCTGCGAAAATGCTTTGTGATAAGCATATTGTAAAAATGATTTTAGAAAGTGCTCAGATGCTTTGCACTGCTCATTGGATGCGAGGAAGTGAAGCACCATATAAACCAACACATAAAAATCATCCATGCAATAAATGGGTTAGAAAATCTTATGGAAATTATAATTGGCTGCTTAGACATGCTTTAGCTATAGCCAAAGAATATAAGAGAAGATATAAAAGAACACATAGAGTCTTAGAGATTTTAAAATGGTGTAAGAAAAATAAACCTAAATTAAAATCCAGAAAAAGAACAGAATTTGTTCAAGCAATGCCTGATAAATATAAGAATAAAAATGCTGTGAAAGCATATCAAGATTATTATCTTAAAGAGAAATTAAGATTCTGTAAGTGGAATCATAGTAAAAAACCAAAGTTTGTAAGGGATTATGAAGAGAAGAAAAAGAATTCTAAATAATATATAATAAAATTCATAAAACTTTATATATAATTTGATAGTGGTTTTTTTATGGGAAAAAATATAAATTCTGTTGTAATTGTTGAAAAAGGGAAAGATGGGAGTTATAACCCTGTGTCTACTTTTCCTATTAAGGAACAGACTAAAGAAGCTGTTAGAGATAGACTTCCTCATCAATTGGGAGAGATAACTATAGATACTTCAAAAAGGGATGAGCTGCCCCACATTCTTCAGAGTCATTTTCCAGATCATTTAAAGGGAAATGGTAATGGAATCTTCACTATGCCTGTTTATGCTTTTGGGAGAGGGCCGGGAGATAATTTAAATGCTTTTTATATCGCTCTTCATAAAAATGAGGATGGTAGTTTAAAACAAATATTTGAAGTGGATCATAGAAAGTTAGAAAATTATAAAACACTTCATGAATTTTACCAAATTTAATATTAAACTTTTTTAGCTAAACCTTTTTCTTTTTCAATTCTTTTAATTTCATTCCCCATAGCTTCTTTGTATCTTCTTTCTAAAACCTCGATTCCTGTTTCATAATCCCTTTCTGAAAATTTGTCCATAAAATTCTCCCAATTTCTTATTACATATCTAAAACCTTTTTCACGAGTTAATTTTATGAATCCTAAAAGAGGATTCTTTGGGTCTAATTGTTTTAACCTTTTATATGTCTCTCTTGTTTCATCTGCTTGTTTAGAATAATCTTCGTTCATTTTATGACTGATAAAAATGGTTTAATGCTATAATGTCTATCCCTATTTGGCTGGTTTTTATTTCTGGATAATACTCTTTTGCCATTTTAATTACTTCACTATGTGTTTTTGTTGATGGATCTACTGTTAGAGGATATGTTATGTCTAATCCTCCTTGTTTATTTACTCTAAAAACATAACCTTTTCTTTTTTCCATTATCATTAAAAAAGAGCTTTCTTCTGCATTATTTCTGCTATGAAAAGTTGCATCCCATCCCATATCTTCTATCATCTCTCCAAGATCTTTTTTTAAATCTTCAAGAGGTTCTACTATTTTCATTTTACAGAAAAAATTAGAGAGTTTTTAAGAATTTGTCTTTTTCAATAT
>Ga0180431_10003801_pt1 | contig 19135 bp, 15 predicted proteins | sample SS_ome_11_FD_132459 | JGI IMG/M metagenome (GOLD analysis project Ga0180431, IMG submission 132459) | Hypersaline lake sediment archaeal communities from the Salton Sea, California, USA - SS_1_MS_1 metaG | ecosystem: Environmental > Aquatic > Non-marine Saline and Alkaline > Hypersaline >... | reverse complement strand
CTCACACCGATTCCCTGGTCGCCGTAGGTGATGGCCAACCACTCGGCGAACCCGACGGCGGCATGCTTGGTCACGCTGTAGGGCGCCGCACCGAGCTGGGTCAACAGGCCCGCAGCCGAGGAGACGACGACGAAGTGGCCGCTGCCACGCTCAAGCCACTGCGGCATCACAGCTTTGGCGGCCCGGACGTGGGCGCGCACGTTGACGTCGATGATCCGATCCCAGGCGGCTTCGTCGTCACCGAGGCCGGGTTGACCAACGATGCCGGCATTGGCGACGTAGATGTCCACGCCGCCGAACTCACGGCGGGCGGTATCCAGCAGTGCCGCGATGCCGTCGGTGCTCGCGGCGTCGGCGGCCACCGCGATCCCGCCGATCATTGCAGCGGTCTCAGCGACCGACGCCGCATCAATATCGCCAACCACTACCGAGGCCCCGGCCGCTGCCAGCGCCGCGGCGATGGATCTGCCGATACCCGAACCCGCTCCGGTGACCACGGCCACCGATCCGTCGATCTTCATGAGGCATTCAACCGCACCCTCACTTCTTCATGACGTTGCGATCCAGCCCCGCCACCACCGCAGCCACGTTGTACACAGTCACCCGCTCCCCCACATCTCCAGCCCGCGGGTATTCGCTGTGCCCGCTGGCACCCTCCAGCCCCCACGCCCCCTTGGTCTCCATCTGCACGAACGCGGGATTGGCTGCCGGGTCGGGCCCGAACTCCCCCGCCCCGGACACCTCGGCGGCGGCCAGCAGCAAGTCGTCGAGAGGCCCTGGGATCACCGGCGCTAGCGCACGCACGATCGCCGGCCCGTCGTGGACCCAGCGGATCGGGTCGTCCGGGGTCGCCATCGCGAAGACGTGGCCTGGGGCCAGGCCCAGATCCCCGGGCACCGACGCCCCGACCCCGGGTGAGCCGTAGAACACCGCGTCGCTGACCCCATGGGTCCCCGGCGCCTGCAGCGCCAGGCCGGTGGTCAACGAGCCGTAGGAGTGCCCGATAGCGGTCAGGTGCGCCGGGCCGACGCCGCGGGCGGCCTGGATGCCAGCGTAGAAGCGGGAGAGGTCCTGGGCCGCAGCGGCGGCCACCTCGTCGTGGCTCACCGCGACAGCACCCTGGACCATCGCGGGTAGGCCGTCGCGGGCGCGGATCTGCGGGGCCGGGTAGCCGATCCAGCCGATGGTCGCCACTGTCTCGCGGGCCCGGCCAGGCAGCCAAGCGAGCTGGCGGGAGGCCAACTGGCGCAGGCCGATCGCCTCGGTGACCATGCCGTCCACGCTGTCGGCCACGGTGGTGTTCATGCCGGGCACGCTGACCGAGACGTGGGTGGCGGTGTCGGGATTGCCGGCGGCGAACGCCGCACGTAGCCGTTGCCCGCTGGTGTCCAGCAGCATCAGCCGGATATCCGGGTGTGCAGCCAGCACCCGGTCCAGAGCCTGCAGGTCAGCCAGGTCCGCGGAACCGGCGGCCTGTGCGCGCACCAGTTCCTCGGCCAGCCGACGGCGCAGGTAGTGATCCTTGCTCGCGGTGTGCGCGTCGCCGACGGGCATGCCCGGGTGATTGCCGATGGCGGGGTCGCGGTCATAGAGCTGGTCGCGCTCGACGTGGGACAGCCGCTGCCACAGCTCGCGGAACGTCCTGGGGTCATCCGGCAGCGGCCGGCTCAGCGCATCCGAGGGACCCGAGGACGCGACAGCGTCCTCAGACGAACCCAGGGCCGCGGCCAGCTGGGAGTCCAGCGAGTTCGCCCGCTCGACAATCGAATCCAGCCGGTGCTGCAGCGCCGGAACGCCCTCCCGGGACTCCCACGGCCTGGCCATGACCCAGTTGGCCACCGGGTCGATCTCGCACCCGGACACCGCGGCGTCGACGGTCAACCTCCGAAGCTCGGCCTGAATACCCTCGATACCTAAGGCGGCCCGGCCCGCAGCCTCGGACACCGCAGCCGCCTGCCGCCCGGACACCTCAAACTCGGCCCGGGTACGCGCGATCGCCGCACGCGCCGCCGTCGCCGCCTCGCCCTCCCACGACCCGAAACCCGGCAACGCCGCCAACCCGTCGGCCGCAGAACCCAACGCCGCAGCCCGATCACCCGCCGCGTCAGCCACCGCACGGACCGCGTCGGCGTTCCACCGCGAGATATCAGCGACGCTCAGCGTCACGGCGCCCCGAGCGCCGAAGCGCGGGACTGCTCACTGTCCCAAAACGATGCCGCACACCCGTGCAGATCGTCGGCATGAGAAGCCAGCCGCAAGAGCATCGGGGCACCGGAAACATCCCACTGCTGAACAACCACGCTCAGCGCAGAACCCGAAAGCCCGTGCCACCCAGCACCCGCCGACGCGCACCGCCCCTCGACACCGGCCAGCGAGGAGGCCAGCTCCTCGCCGATGTCCGTGACTGCGACCCCCGCGGCGGTCAGGTCCGCGACGCACACCTCAAGCGACACCGCCCATGGATAACAGCGGAGCGCAAACCCCGCCAGTCACCCCCTACTTAGCCGAGTCGAACTTGCCCATCGCCTCATCCAGGCGCTGCAGGGCCTGGCCGTACTCGGCGAAGTTGCCGCTGCGCTGCGCCTCCTGAACCCCGGCCATCGCCGAGTCCAACTCCGAGAGCGCGGCCGCCTTCGCCGGCGACAGGGTCATCTCGCCGGGCGGCACCGCCGCCGGTGGCGCATCCGGTTTGGCCGGCACCGCAGAGGGTGTCAGCGCGGCGGCCACTTCATCGGCGTCCGGCTGTCCCGGGCCGACGGCTGGGGCCGGGCCGGTGGCCGTCGCCCCGGCACCGGCGCCGAAGATGCCGTCCAAGGCCTGCGACACGGTAGGCCCGTAGCCCACCTTGTCGTTGTACATCATCGCCACCCGGATCAGGCGTGGGTAGGTCGAGGCGGCGTCGGAGGTCCCCGGCGAGGCGTACACCGGCGCCACGTACAACAGTCCGCCCTGGCCCACCGGCAGGGTCAGCAGGTTGCCCCAGCGGATGCGGTTCTGGTTGTCCCGGCCGATCACGCCGAGGTCCTGGCTGACCGCAGTGTCGGTGCTGATCGCGTTGAACGCGAGCTTGGGACCGTTGACCTGACCGGGGATGGTCAGCACGGTGATCCGGCCGTAGGTGTCGGGATCCGAGCTGGCGCTGACATAGGCCGCCAGGAAGTCCCGTCGGAACCGGTTCATCGCGGTGGTCAACTGGAAGGACGCCGAATTGTCATTCTTGGCAAGGTTTTTCGCCACGATGTAATACGGCGGCTGGAAGCTCGACGCCGTCGGGTTCGGGTCCAACGGCACATCCCAGAAGTCCGAGGTGGAGAAGAACGTCACCGGATCGTCCACGTGGTACTTGGCCAGCAGCGCCCGCTGAACCTTGAACAGGTCCTCCGGGTAACGCAGATGCTCGGCGAGTTCCTTGCTGATATCCGCCTTCGGCTGGACCGTGCCGGGGAAGATGTTCATCCACGCCGCCAGTACCGGATCCTGCTCGTCCTGGGCGTACAGCGTCACGGTGCCGTCGTAGGCGTCCACGGTGGCCTTCACCGAGTTGCGGATATAGGACACCTGCTTGTCCGGCCGCAGCCGGTTGACCGCCACCTCGGTGGAGTCCGCCGTCGCCGAACTCAGGCTGGTGAGCTCGGAGTAGGGGTAGTTGTCCAGCGTGGTGTAGCCATCGATGATCCACACCATCCGCTTGTTGACGATCGCCGGGTACACCGTGCTGTCGGTGGTCAGCCACGGCGCCACGGCCTTGACCCGTTCGGCCGGGTTGCGGTTGAACAGGATCTTCGAGTTCGAGCCGATCACGTTGGAGAACAGGAAGTTCCGCTCGGCGAACTTCGCCGCGAACACCCCGCGGGCCAGCCAGTTGCCGACCGGCACCCCGCCGGTCCCGGCGTAGGTGTAGTTCTTGGTCTCGGTGTTGGTCTCGTAGTCGTACTCGCGGTCCTCCCCGGTCTTGCCGACGATCGCGTAGTCCGCCGGGCCCGAGGAGATCACCGGACCGAAGTAGATGCGCGGCTGGTCCAGCGGCGCCGGTCCGGGTGAGACGACGGTGCCGTTGGCGCCGACGACGCTGGCCAGGAACTCCGGATACCCGCCGTTCTGGTTGGGGTCGTTGGCGATCCCGCGCACCGTGTTGGCCGGTGATGCGATGAACCCGTTGCCGTGGGTGAACACGGTGTGCCGGTTGATCCAGTCGCGCTGGTTGTCGATCAGCCGCGACGGGTTGAGCTCGCGGGCGGCCACCACGTAGTCGCGCAGGTTGCCGTCCGGGCCCCGGTAGCGGTCGATGGACAGCAGGTCGGGGAAGAAGTAGAAGTTCTTGCCCTGCTGGAACTGGGTGAACGCCGGGCTGATCACGTTCGGGTCGAGCAGCCGGATGTTGGAGGTGGTGGACCGGTCGGCGGCCACCTGCTTGGCGTTGATGGAGGCGTTACCGCTGTAGTCGCGGTAGGTGACCGACTCATCGGTCAGCCCGTAGGCCTGCCGGGTGGCGGTGATGCTGCGACCGATGTACTCGCTCTCCTTCTGCGCCGCGTTGGGCTTGACGCTGAACTGCTCGACGATCAGCGGCCAGCCCGCCCCGATGATCAACGAGCTGAGCAGCAGCAGCACCACACCGATAGCCGGGATGCGCAGATCGCGCAGGAACAGCGCGGAGAACACCGCGACCGCCGCGATCAGCGCGATCGCCAGCATGATCAGTTTGGCCGGCAGCACCGCGTTGATATCGGTGTAGCCCGCACCGGTGAACGGTTTACCCGCCCTGGTGTTGGACAGCAGTTCGTAGCGGTCCAGCCAGTAGGCCAGGGCCTTGAGCAGCACCAGCGTGCCGACCAGGCTGATCAGCTGGATGCGGGCGGCCTTGCTCAGCGCACCGGACCCGGCGGCCAGCCGGATCCCGCCGAACACATAGTGCGTCACCAGGTTGGCCAGGAACGCCAGGAACAGCGCCGCGAACAGGAATGACAGCACCAGCCGGTAGAACGGCAGCTCGAACGCGTAGAAGCCGAGATCCAGGCCGAACTGCGGGTCGGTGACACCGAAGCTGCCGCCGTGCAGGAACAGCTGGATGCGCGGCCAGTAGCTCTGGGCCACCAGACCGGCCATCAGCCCGATCAGGACCGGCACCCCGATACCGAAAGCGCGCAGTTTGCTCATCACCGCCGTGCGGTAGCGGGCCACCGGGTCATTGGGGCCGGCGGTCGGCACGAAGACCGGGCGGGTCCGGTAGGCCAGCGCCAGGGCGGCGAACACGATGACGCCGACCAGCAGGGCGGCCACCAGGAACACGATCAACCGGGTGAACAGCACCGTGGTGAACACCGAGCGGTAGCCCAGTTCGCCGAACCACAGCCAATCGACATAGGTGTCGATGAAACGGGGCCCGACCAGCAGCACCGCGATGACTGCGATCGCGATCCCGAGGAGGATGCGGTTACGGCGAGTCAGGGTCGGCATTTTGGCGGGGGGACGGATGCTCATTGACACGCTCCACGTCGCGCTCCGGAATTCACGAACCCAACTCTACGCATCTAGCAACGCGGCGGTTCGCGCCCGGCGGCCAACGCCTCGAGCGCATCGACGGTCTGGGTCAGGGTCTCGGCCTTGACCAGGTCCATCGTGGTGCCGGTCACGGTGCGGGCCTCGGCGCAGTTTCCGGCCGGCACCAGGAACACCGTGGCCCCGGCCTCCTGGGCGGCGACCATCTTGTGGGTGATCCCGCCGATCTGGCCGACGGTGCCGTCCGGGCTGATGCTGCCGGTGCCGGCCACGAACCTCGACCCATTCAGATCGCCGGTGGTGAGCTTGTCGATGACGGCCAGGCTGAAGACCAGCCCGGCTGAGGGCCCACCGACATTGGCCAGGTTGAAGTCGATGGTGAACGGGGCCCACGGGGCGTCGAGCACGGCGATGCCCAGATAGCCGGAGTCGCGGTCGTCGCTGGCGCCCAGGGTGACCCGGGCGGTGCTCGGCGGGTCGTTGCGGCGCCGGATGTCCAGGACCAGTTCATCCCCGGGTTTGGTGGACTTCAGCAGCCCGGTGAACGCCTGCAGATCCGGCACCGGGGTGCCGTCGACCTTCTCGATGACGTCGCCGACCTGCAGTATCCCGGCCGACGGCCCGGGGTCGTTGACCCTGTCCACCGTGACCGATTTGGGGTATTCCAGATAGTTCAGCGCGGCGTACTGGGCGTTGTCCTCGGACCGCCGGAAATCGTCGTCCTGGGATTTTTTGATGTCATCGCGGGATTTCTCGGGCGGAAACACCAGATCGCGGGGCACCAGCTGGTCCTTGCCGGAGGCCCACAGCGTCAGCGCCTGGGCCAGGGTCATCCCGTCGCGCTGGGAGACCGTGGTCATGTTCAGCTGCCCGGAGGTGGGTTTGACCGCGATGCCCTCGATGGCGACGACAGGTTTGCCGTCCACATCCCCCAGGGTGTTGAACGTCGGACCCGGACCCAGCGCGACATACGGCACCGGCACCGCGGCCAGCAGCACGCCGAAGACGAGGATGGGCACCAGGGCCACCACCAGCGTCACAATCCGCCTGTTCACGCCGCCTACCCTAACGGCGGTACGGTGGGGCCATGTCTGACCTGCCCTTCGGATTCTCCGGCGACGACCCCGACCGGGACTCCGATCGCGACCGGGGCGCAAAACCCAATCCGGGGGCTGATCCGTTCGGCCTCGGCGGCGCCGGGTTCAACCCGGGCGACCTGGGCCAGCTGTTCTCCAAATTGGGCGAGATGTTCTCCGGGGCGGGCAGCGCGATGGCCTCCGGTAAGGGCGGGGCGGTGAACTACGACCTGGCCCGCAAGCTGGCGTCGAGTTCCATCGGTTTCAACGCCCCGGTGCCGGAGTCCACCGCCAAGGCCGTCGCCGACGCCGTGCACCTGGCCGACACCTGGCTGGACGGCGCCACCGCGCTGCCGGCCGGCGCGACCCGCGCGGTGGCCTGGACCCCGCAGGACTGGGTGGACAACACCCTGGAAACCTGGAAACGGCTGTGCGATCCGATGGCCGAACAGATTTCGGCGGTGTGGTCCTCGGCGCTGCCTGAGGAGGCTCGGGCGATGGCCGGGCCGCTGATGGCCGTGATGACCCAGATGGGCTCGATGGCCTTCGGTTCCCAGCTGGGTCAGGCGCTGGGCCGGCTGTCCAAGGAGGTACTCACCTCCACCGATATCGGACTTCCGTTGGGCCCCAACGGGGTTGCCGCGCTGATGCCGGCCACCATCGAGGAGGTATCGGAGGGGTTGGAGCAGCCGCGCAGCGAGGTGCTGACCTTCTTGGGCGCCCGCGAGGCCGCCCACCACCGGCTGTTCACCCATGTGCCGTGGCTGTCGTCGCAGCTGCTGGGCGCCGTCGAGGCCTACGCCAAGGGCATGAAGATCGACATGAGCGGTATCGAGCAGCTCAGCGCGGGCTTCGACCCCGCCTCGCTGTCGGATCCGTCGAAGATGGAAGAGCTGCTGTCCCAAGGCATGTTCGAGCCCAAGGCCACCCCCGAGCAGACCGCCGCCCTGGAACGGCTGGAAACCATGCTGGCGCTGGTCGAGGGCTGGGTGCAGACGGTGGTGACCGCCGCCCTCGGTGACCGGATCCCCGGCACCGCCGCGCTGAGCGAGATGCTGCGCCGCCGTCGCGCCACCGCCGGGCCGGCCGAGCAGACCTTCGCCACCCTGGTCGGTTTGGAGTTGCGGCCGCGCAAGATGCGCGAGGCCGCGGTGCTGTGGGAGCGGCTGACCAAGGCTGCCGGGATCGACTCCCGCGACGCGGTGTGGGCCCACCCCGACCTGCTGCCGTCCACCGAGGATCTGGACGACCCGGCCGGGTTCATCGACCGGGTCATCGGCGGGGATATCAGCGGAATCGATATCGACGCCGCGATCGCCGAGTTCGAGAAAGAGACCCGCGAGTCCGACACCGACACCGACACCGGCACCGACACCGGCCCGGACGAGGGCCCTGTTAACAACTGAGTCGCCGGCGGCCCCGCAGCTGACACAGTCGCGGGATGCTGCGTTCGGACGTCATCTACGTGCTCGACCCCCGGATGCCGGTCCTGCTGCGGCCCGACGGCGCGGTTCAGGTCGGCTGGGATCCGCACCGCGCGGTGCTGGTGCGCCCGCCGTCCGGGCTCGGGGCCGGCGGGCTGGCCGCGGTGCTGCGCGCCCTGTCCGCACCGCTGTCCTCGGCTGAGCTGCACCGGCTGGCCCGGATGCGCGGGCTCGACGACACCGCCGGTTTCGACGCGGTACTGGCCGGGCTGGTGAACGCGGGCGTGCTGACCGAGCGCGATCCCCGGCCCGGTGGGCGCGCCGGCGGCCACACCCTGTCGATCCGGGTGCACGGCAGCGGCCCGCTGTCGGAACTGCTGGCCGACGGGCTGCGCTGCTCCGGGGCGCGGGTCGGACGCAGCAACCGGGTCAGCGCCGCCGGCGCCCCGGCCGGGGTCGGTCTGGTGGTGCTGGCCGACCAGCTGGCCGCCGACCCGCGGCTGGTCCGAGATCTGCAGGGAGCCGGTGTGCCGCACCTGCCGGTGCGGGTGCGCGACGGGGTCGGCATCGTCGGTCCGCTGGTCATTCCCGGTCTGAGCAGCTGCCTGTCTTGTGCCGATCTGCACCGCACCGACCGCGACGCCGCCTGGCCGGCGCTGGCCGCCCAGCTGCGCGAGGTCATCGGCACCGCCGACCGGCCGACCCTGCTGGCCACCGCCGCGCTGGCACTGGCGCAGCTGCAGCAGATCATCGCCGCGGTGCGCACCGGGCAGGCGTCGGGGACGGCTTCGGGGACGGTGTCGGGTCCGCCCGTCCCGGCCACGTTGAACGCCACCGTCGAGGTCGACGTCGCCTCCCAGAGCATCCGCGCCCGGCGCTGGAGCAGGCATCCGCTCTGTGGTTGTTGGCCCACCTCGTTGACCGGGCGGCCGGATCAAGGATGATGGTGAGCGTGGCCGATGACATCAAGCGCGGATCTGCCCGGCGTAACGCCAGATTGGCCAGCATCCCGGTCGGCATGGCCGGACGCGCGGCCCTGGGTGCGGCAAAACGCCTGACCGGGAAGTCCCGCGACGACGTCAACGCCGAGATGATGGAGAAGGCCGCCAACCAGCTGTTCAGCGTGCTGGGCGAGCTCAAGGGCGGGGCCATGAAGGTGGGCCAGGCGCTGTCGGTTCTCGAGGCGGCCATCCCCGAGGAGTTCGGCGAGCCCTACCGCGATGCGCTGACCAAACTGCAGAAGGACGCCCCGCCGCTGGCGGCGGCCAAGGTGCACCGGGTGCTCGACGCTCAGCTGGGCACCAAGTGGCGGGACCGGTTCCAGTCCTTCGACGACACCCCGGTGGCCTCGGCCAGCATCGGGCAGGTGCACAAAGGCGTATGGGCCGACGGCCGCGAGGTGGCCGTCAAGATTCAGTACCCGGGGGCCGACGAGGCGCTGCGCGCCGATCTGAAGACCATGCGCCGGTTGACCAGCGTGCTCAAGCAGCTGTCCCCGGGCGCCGATGTGCAGGGGGTGGTCGACGAGCTCGTCGAGCGCACCGAGATGGAACTGGACTACCGGTTGGAGGCCGACAACCAGCGGGCGTTCGCCAAGGCTTATGAGAGCCACCCGCGTTTCTTCGTGCCACACATCGTGGGCAGTGCCCCCAAGGTGATGGTCAGCGAGTGGATCGACGGTGGGATACCGCTGGCGGAGATCATCCGCAACGGCACCCCCGAGCAGCGCGATATCTGCGGCACAAGGCTTTTCGAGCTGACCTTCGACGCGCCGGGGCGGGTCGGGATGATGCACGGCGACGCCCATCCCGGCAACTTCATGCTGCTGGACGACGAGCGGATGGCCGTCCTGGACTTCGGCGCGGTGGCCCCGCTGCCCAACGGGCTGCCGGTGGAGATGGGCATGATGATCCGGCTGGCTCAGGAGAAGCAGTACGACCTGCTGCTGCCCACCATGGAGAAGGTGGGCTTCGTCCGTTCCGGTGAGCAGGTCTCGCTGGAGGACATCGACGAGATGCTGGCCCAGTACGTCGAACCCGTCCAGGTCCCGGTGTTCCACTACACCCGCAAATGGTTACAGAAACACGCCGCGGCCAATATGGAACGCACCCCGCAGAACCTGAAGATGGCCCGGCAGATGGATCTGCCCGCGCAGCTGGCGATCCCGCTGCGGGTGATCGGCTCCACGGTGGCGATCTCCTGCCAACTGGACTGCCATGTGCCGGTGCGGGAGATGGCCGAGGCGCTCATCCCCGGCTACGCCGAGCCACACCCGGTCTAGCCCACTCGGCCCGCGAACGATATCGAGGGTCACTGCGACGACGTGGGTACCGCGGTCTTGCCATCAGGGCCGCCGGACCGGCCGGCCTCGTCGGGGTGCAGCAGTGCTCGCACCGAGGGCCGCGTCCCGTACGGCCGCAGCATGGCGCTGGCCGGGCGCGGACGCACCTTCAGCGGCCACCAGAACCAGCGGCCGAGCAGCGCGGCGATCGACGGCGTCATGAACGAGCGCACGATCAGGGTGTCGAAGATCAGGCCGATGCCGATGGTGGTGCCGATCTGGCCGAGGACCATCAACTCCCCGAAGATGAAGCCGCACATGGTGAACGCGAAGACCAAGCCCGCGGCGGTCACCACCGACCCGGTGCCGGCCATCGTCCGGATCAGCCCGGTGTTCAGGCCCGCACCGATCTCCTCCTTGAGCCGGGAGACCACCAGCAGGTTGTAGTCCGAACCCACCGCCAGCAGGATGATGATGGCCAGCGCCAGCACGATCCAGTACAACTCGATGCCCAGCAGGTGCTGCCAGATCAGCACCGAGAGCCCGAACGACGCCCCCAATGACAGCACCACCGTGCCCACGATCACCAGTGCGGCCACCACACTGCGGGTGACGAACATCATGATCAGCAGAATCAGGCTGGCCGCGGCGATGACGACGATGAACAGGTCGTAATTGGCCATATCCCGAGCATCCTTGAAACCCGATGCGGTGCCGGCGATGTAAATGCTCGACCCGGCCAGCGGGGTGCCCTTCAGCGCCTCCTGCGCGGATTGGCGGATCGGGTCGATATGCGAAATGCCCTTGGTCGTCGCCGGATCGCCGTCGTGGGTGATGATCATCCGGGCTGCCTTACCGTCCGGGGACAGGAACAGCTTCATCCCGCGTTTGAACTCGGAGTTGTCGAACACCTCCGGGGGCAGATAAAACGAGCTGTCGTCCTTGGCCTCGTCGAAGGCCTGACCCATCGCGTCGGCGTTCTTCAACGCTTCCGCCGACTGCTCCACCAACCCGGACTGGGTGGCGTAGTTGGTCTCGGCGAGCGCCTTGTTGCGCTCCTGGATGGCGATGTTCTCCGGAATCAGCGCCATCTGTTCGGGGATCAGCGCCAGCAGTTGGGGCTGCAGGGCGTTGAGCTTGTCGAGGCTTGCGGTGACCTGGTCGAACTGTTCGGTCAGCGAGTCCACGCCGTCGAGGGCATCGAACAGCGAGCGGAACGTCGCACACAACGGGATGTCGAAACAGTGCGGCTCCCAATAGAAATAATTCTTGATGGGGCGGAAGAAGTCATCGACGTTGGCGATCTTGTCGCGCAACTCCTTGATCTGCGCGGAGGTCTCCCGGAAGGCCGTCACCTGCTCGTCGGTGGCCGCGGTGGCCTGTTCCTGGAGCTCGTACTGCCGCTCCTGCAGCGCGTACTGCTCCTGCAGCAGGGTTATCGACCTGGAGATCTCGGCGACCTGCTCGAGCAGATCATCGGCACGGGCCTGCTGGAACGGCAGGTTCTGGATCTGGGCGGAGGACTGCGCGCTCATCTGGAAACCCAGCGAGGTGTGATCCAGCGGGGTGCCCAGCGGCCGGGTGATGGACTGCACCATGGCCACCCCGGGGGTGCGGAACACCTCCTTGGCCAACCTTTCCAGCACGATCATGTTGGCCGGGGTGCGCAGATCGCGGTCGGTCTCGACCATCAGCACTTCAGGGTTGAGCCGGGCCGCCGAGAAGTGCCGTTCCGCGGCCGCGTAGCCCACCTTGGCCGGTGCCCAGTCCGGCTGGTACCGGCGGGCGTCGTAGTTGGTCGTGTAGCCGGGCAGGGCGAGCAGACCGATCAGTGCCACCGCGATCGAGGCGACCAGGACCGGCCCGGGCCAGCGGACGATAGCGGTGCCGATACGCCGCCAACCGCGCGTCCGCATCGCCCGCTTCGGGTCGAACAGCCCGATATGGGAGCCCATCGCGATGACCGCCGGCGTCAGCGTCAGCGAGGCGGCCAGGGTGACCAGCACGCCCATTCCGGCCGGAATGCCCAGGCTATGGAAGTACGGCGTCCGGGTGAAGTACAGACAGAAGACCGCGGCGGCAACCGTCGAGCCCGAGCCGATGATGACATGCGCGGTGCTGCGGTACATCGTGTAGTACGCGGCCTGGCGATCCTCACCGGCCTGGCGCGCCTCCTGGTAGCGGCCCAGCAGGAATATCGCATAGTCCGTTCCGGCCGCGACGACCAGCAGCGTCAACAGGTTGGTCGCATACGTCGACAGCGGGATCACACCGATGTGCCCCAGGAAGGCGACCACGCCGCGGGCCGCGGCCACCTGGATCGCGACCGCCACCAACGTGAGCAGCGCGGTGGTGATGGACCGGTAGACGATCAGCAGCATCACCGCGATCACCCCGAAGGTCAGCGCGGTGACCTTGATGTGGCTGCCCTCGCCCACCGCGAACTCATCGGCGACCAGTGCCGCCGGGCCACTCACGTAGGCCTTGACCCCCGACGGCGACGGAGTTTGATCCACGATCTCGCGGACGGCCTCGACCGACTCGTTGGCCTGACTGCTCCCGGTGTCGCCGGCGAGGTACACCTGGATGAGCGCGGCCTTGCCGTCATTGCTCTGCGAGCCCGCCGCCGTCAGCGGATCACCCCAGAAATACTGGACGTGCTGGACGTGTTCGGTGTCGGCCTCCATCTCGGCGACCAGCACGTCGGCGAAGCGGTGTGCCTCGGCGCCCAGCGGCTGATCTCCTTCGAGCACCAGCGTGACCAGGCTGTCGGAGTCGTACTCGCCGAACACCGTCCCGATCCGCTTGGAGGCGATCAGTGACGGCGCGTCCTTGGAACTCTGCGCGACGTTGTGGATCGCCCCGACCTCTTCCAACTGCGGGATCAGGGCGTTACTCGAGGCGGCCAGCGCCAGCCAGATGATCGCGATCGGGAGCGCCAGCCGGCGCACCCACCGCGCGAAGCGGCCTTCGGAGCCGTGTTTGCTCATCCGGACTTGTCCAGGCAGAAGACGTAGGCCGACGTGCCGTCGGAGGACCGCTCGACCTTGACCACCCCATCGACGGTGATCCGGCAGCCCAGGGTGTAGCCGGATGTCTGGGCCTGCAGGTTGAGCAGCACCGCCGGGGTGGTCGTGGAACCGTCGTAGCTCCACGGCAGCACTGCGTTATCGACGCGCTGCGGCCTGGAGTTGACGTCCATGTAGGTGATGGTCGCGGTGGCACCCGGCTCGCCGAATACCTCCAAAAGAACCTCTTTGGGGTTGAACGGCACGATCTGATCGGCGGCGCCACCGGGGGTCGTGGGGTCCTGCGAGCCGAAGGCGCCCTGCAGTCGGTACACCGCGAAGCCGGCCAGCGCGACGACCGCGATCGTCACCCAGATCAGCCACCCGCGGGCGACCGCTGAGCTGATGGACCCGGATTTCATCCGTCGACCTCCACCCGCAGTACGGTACGGTACCGGACACTGATCGGCACGATCAGGAGCCAGATTCCGCAGGGCGGGCGAGGCTGGGCATGATGATGTCGTCGACCAGGGTCCGGACCGTGCGGCGGGTGGGCGGCCGGTTCTGGATCGCTGTCCGGTACACCACGTAACCCGGCAGCAGATCCCACAGTTCGCCGTTAACCGCGCTCGCCTCGATCTCGCCGCGTTCCACGGCACTGTTGAGGACCTGTTTCATCATGGCCCGGCGCTGGTCGAACAACTGCTCGTGCATGGCCGCGTCGAGGGCGGGGTTGTGCGAGACCTCGCTGAGCACGGCCCGCAGGGTGGCGGCATGTTCCTTGGAGTGTGCGCAGACGGAATCGCCGATGGCGATCAGATCGCCGCGCAGACTGCCTGTCTCGGGGGGCTCGCCGTCCTGGCTGATGCCTTCGACGAATGCGGCCAGGACCAGTTCAGCCTTGGTGGGCCAGCGCCGGTACACGGTGGCCTTGCTGGCCCGGGCGGTCGCGGCGACGTCATCGAGGGTCAACCGCTCATATCCGTGCTCCTGGAGCAGACGCAGCGTGACCGCGAGCAGTTCGCGTTCCCGGTCCGACCACTTCACGGCCGCAATGCTAACGCCGGACGGGTCACGCCGGGGCGGCCCCGATCAGCCCGGCGAGTGTGAGTCCCCGTACGCCGCCATCGGCTTGGATTCAAGCGGCGGGTTGCGGATGAAACCGCACGCTCGGCGGGGCGGGTTGCGGATACTGGTGCGGCGGGTATCACCAGGGCCGGCACCGGGACGAGAGGAATGAGCCACCGATGGGCGCAGCAGACAAGCACGGCGACAACTCATGGACTGAACTTCAGCGGCGAGACGACGCCCGTCGGTTGCGGGAGTTGCCGGCGTTCGAGAAGTTCTCCGACGACGACCTGAATAACCTGGTCCGAGCGGCGCACCACGACTCGACCTCGGGCCCCTGGCCGCTGATCCACGAGCAGACTCCGGCGGATTCCTGCTACATCCTGCTCAGCGGGGAGGTCGGCGTCTACGCGGGCCGCGAGCACATCGCCTCGCTGGGACCGGGTGAGGTGATCGGCGAATCAGCCCTGCGGATCGGCAAGTTGCGCTCCGCAACGGTGACGACGACCGGGCCGACCGAAGTGCTGCGCATCGAGGCCGAGGACCTGGCCGATCTGCTCCGGCAGATCCCGGCTCTTCGCGCCGTGATCGAGGCGAGTGCCGCGCGGCACACCCCGGTTTCCACCGGCGCCTCGACGGCCCCGACCGGTCCGCAACGGGCGAGGGTCGATGCCTCGATCCCCGCCGAGTTGGTCGAACGATTCGAGCACACCGCCCGCGGTGCGGGCCTGACCGTCGCGGCCGCGCTCGAGGACGCGCTCAGCCGGTGGATCGACAGCAAGAGCTGAATCAGCCGGCCGCCAGGACCACCCGCCCGAGCATCAGCTGGCCCGCGACGATCAGGCTGGCGAAGGCGAACAGCAGCGCCGAGGCGGTCCAGGCCAGCGCCTGGCCGGTCTGGCCGTAGAGCGTCGGCACGAATCCGATCGCCAGGCCGTCGAAGGTCATCGCCCCGGCCGCGCCCCAGAGGAACACCGTCCGCTGATCGAGGCTGCGCAACCGGGCCACCCACTGCAGGAACCACACCGTCGGCGGTGCGACCAGCGCTACCGCGATGTAGACCGCCACCCGCCGCGGCGTCTGCAGAAACAGCGATTCCGGCAGCAGGCTGATGACGATGGCGAACCCGAGCGCGACCAGCGCCCCCACCACGAATCCGGTTAGCACTGCGGAGCTTCTGCGTTCATCCATATCATCACTCCTGATTTTGTAGCTATAACTACAAATTATGTTAGACAGTGCGCCCTCTAAGATCAAGAGGTGGGCTACAAGCACTCACGCGATGAGCTTCTGGCGGCCGCCGTCGAGTTGGCCGCCACGTCCGGAGTCGGATCGCTGACCTTCAGCGCGGTCGGCGCAAGCCTCGGCATCAGCGACCGGACCGTCGTCTACTACTTCCCCACCAAGAACGACATGATCACCTCGGTGATCGCCACACTGGGCGAACAACTGCAGAGCGCGCTGGCCGACGCCTTCGGCGATCAGGCCCTGCCGGTTCGCGACCTGCAGCGCAGGGCCTGGCCCACGCTGGCATCACCGGCGGCCGACCCGATCTTCGCGGTGTATTTCGAGATCGTCGGACTGGCCAGCGCGCGCCGCGAGCCCTACGCGAGCCTGGCGTCGGCGCTGATCGGCGGCTGGGTGGACTGGATGGAGCCGCGGATCGCCGCCCCGACGGCCGCCGAGCGCCGCCGTCAGGCACTGGCATCGGTGGCCGTGCTGGACGGGCTGCTGCTGCTGCGCCGGATGTCAGGTGCCCGCGCGGCCAACACCGCGGCCCGCGAACTTGGAATCGCTTAGCTGCGGGCCCGCACCAGGTCCAGGACGTCGGCGCCGAACTGCTCGAGTTTGCGCGCCCCGATCCCCGGGATGGCCACCAGCGCGGCCTCATCGGCGGGCAGCGATTCGGCGATGGCGATCAGGGTGTTGTCGGTGAACACCACATAGGCCGGCACGCTGAGCTCCCTCGAGGTGGCCAGCCGCCAGTCCTTGAGCTGGGCGAGCAGTTCCTCGTCGATATCGACCGCGCAGGTTTCGCAGCGCCGCAACATGATTGCCGGAGCGCTGGTGAGCACCACGTTGCAGACCCGGCAGTGCGGGGTGGCACCGCGCTGTCGGCGCGGTTTAGCCGGCCCGCCGGCCGTGGGTTCGATGCGGGCCTGCGGAGCGATCCCGTTGAGGAACCGCGACGGACGCCGGCTCTGCCGCCCGCCCGGGGCCCGAGCCAGCGCCCAGCTGAGCTCCAGATGCTTTCTGGCACGGGTGATTCCGACGTAGAGCAGCCGGCGCTCCTCCTCGACGGCCTCGCTGTCGGGGCCCTTGGAGACGGCGTGGCTGATCGGCAGGGTGCCGTCGGCGAGGCCGACCAGGAACACCGCGTCCCACTCGAGGCCCTTCGCGGCGTGCAGCGAGGCCAGCGTCACGCCCTGCACGGTGGGCGGGTGCCGGGAGTCGGCCCGCACCCTCAGTTCGCCCACCAGGGCGGCCAGGTCGATTTCCGGGCGGGCGGCCACCTCTTCATCGACGAGTTCGGCCAACGCGGACAACGCCTCCCATCGTTCCCGGGCTTTGACACCTGCCGGCGCCTCGGCGGTCAGGCCCAGCGGTTCGAGCAGGTTGCGCACCACCTCACCGACCTCTCCCTCGATATCCCGATCGGCGGCGCGCTGCAGGGCCACCAGCGACTGGCGGATCTCCTGACGGCTGAAGAAACCTTCCCCGCCGCGCACCTGGAACGGGATACCGGCGGCGGTCAGCGCTTCCTCGTACACCTCGGACTGGGCGTTGATGCGGTAGAGCACCGCGATCTCCGCGGCCGGGGTGCCCGCAGCGATGAGTGACTTGACCGATCGCGCGACGGCGCCGGCCTCGGCCACCTCATCGGTATGGTCGCGAAATGTCGGCTCAGGGCCGGGCGGGCGCTGGCCGATCAGGTGCAGCTTGCTACCGGCCATCCGACCGCGCGCCCCGGCGATCACCCGGTTGGCCAGCGACACCACCTGCGGCGTGGAGCGGTAGTCGCGCTCCAGGCGCACGACGCATGCCTCCGGAAAACGCCGGGAGAAGTCCAGCAGGTAGCGCGGCGAGGCACCGGTGAACGAGTAGATGGTCTGGTTGGCGTCACCGACCACGGTCAGGTCATCCCGGTCGCCGAGCCAGGCGTCAAGCACCCGCTGCTGCAGCGGGGTGACGTCCTGATACTCGTCGACGACGAAGCAGCGGTAGCGGTCCCGGAACTCCGAGGCCACCGCGGCGTCGTTCTCGATGGCCGCGGCGGTGTGCAGCAGCAGGTCATCGAAGTCCAGCAGAGCCATCCCGTCGCGGTTGGCCTTCAGCTTCTCGTAGCCGGCGTAGACCGCGGCCACCTTCGCCGCATCCAGCGGGATATCGCGGCCCGCCTCGGCGACCGCGGCGGGATAAGTCTCCGGGGTGATCAGGGAGGCCTTTGCCCACTCGATCTCACCTGCCAGGTCACGCACGTCATCGGTGCTTGCCTGCAGTCGGGCCCGGTTGGCGGCCTGGGCCACCACCGCGAACTTGCTGTCCAGCAGCTGCCAGCCGGTGTCGCCGACCACCCGCGGCCAGAAGTAGTGCAACTGGCGCCGGGCCGCGGCGTGGAAGGTCAGCGCTTGGACCCCGCCGATCTGCATGGCCCGCAGCCGGCTGCGCATCTCCCCGGCCGCCCGGGAGGTGAACGTCACCGCGAGCACCTGTCCGGCCGCGACGTGGCCGTTGGCGATCAGGTGGGCGATCCGGTGGGTGATGGTCCGGGTCTTGCCGGTGCCCGCACCGGCCAGCACACACACCGGGCCGCGGGCGGCCAGCACGGCCTCGCGCTGTTCGGCGTCGAGGCCGGCCAGTTGGTCGGCAGGCGCGGGCATGGCGTCCATCTTGGCAGCCGGCGCCGACATTGGGCTATCTTGAGGACCTTATGTCTGATCCCCAGGTCACCATGTATTCCACGGTGTGGTGCGGCTACTGCCGCCGGCTCAAGACCATGATGAAGGCGGCGGGGATATCCTTCGCCGAGGTCGACATCGAGCACGATCCGGCGGCCGCGCAGTTCGTGATGACGGCCAACGGCGGCAATCAAACCGTCCCGACGCTGAAATTCGCCGACGGCACCGCGCTGACCAACCCGAGCATCAACGAGGTCAAGGCCAAGCTCGGGGTCTGACGCCGCCGCGCGTTCGTGGCGGCGGCGGTGCGCCGTCGGCGGCGTGTCCCGGTGCGGGGTGCCACTACATTTGCCCGCCTCTGAGCGACAAGTTTCCAGTGTCGGCTGTAACGCCGGCCTCGTCACGTAACGCGACCACCCGCCAGATGATCCGGTGCTCGGTCGAACGCGGCATCCCACCAGCTCGGTAGCGGCCGCGGTCGATCCGACGCACGCGGTCGCGCTTACGCTCCCAGCGCAGGGCGTCGGAAATCGTTTTTGAGGGCCGCCCGTTGACGGTGAAGCCCCACTGCCGCAGTCCATCAGCGAGCTCGGTGACTGTCGCCGGGCCGATCAACTGCAGCAACCGGATCAGGACATAACGCAACTCGGTGCCGCGCAGCACGAGGCCGCGCGGGGCGGTGATCTCAGTCATGTCGGCAACATCGCATGCGGGTACGACAATCCCCCCTGGCCCCCCGGTCCCCCCCGGTCCCCCCTGGTCCCCCGTCCCGCCTTGTCCCGCCTTGTCCCGCCTTGCCCCGCCTTGTCCCGCCTTGTCGCTCAAAGGTGGGCAAAAGTACGAGTGGTCCCCAGAGGTCGGTGACCGTCGGTGACCGTCG
>Ga0180431_10003799_pt1 | contig 19136 bp, 19 predicted proteins | sample SS_ome_11_FD_132459 | JGI IMG/M metagenome (GOLD analysis project Ga0180431, IMG submission 132459) | Hypersaline lake sediment archaeal communities from the Salton Sea, California, USA - SS_1_MS_1 metaG | ecosystem: Environmental > Aquatic > Non-marine Saline and Alkaline > Hypersaline >... | reverse complement strand
TTCAGTCCTTTTTCTCAGAGAAAAATCTAGAAAGAGAAATTAAAAATTGGGAAGAACTTAAGGGGTTCTCCGCGCCAGTTGAAATTGAGCACGCCGATCTGGAGACCATTAAGAACTTCTGTATAATTGACCGCGCCGATGGCCAGACCGCTGAACTTTTTCGTGTGATTGACGGCAGCCAGCTGCATGCCACGGAATGATTCTCCATAATTATAGACTCCTATCTGGAGACCGGCGCCAGAGCCGTAAACCACGTTTGCCAAGCTGGTTTGCCAACCTTTGAAATCGCTCTTCACAATATTTGCTAGACCGATCTGTACCCCACTCATGTTCCCTTTGGCATGGTTGCCGAGACCGATGTCAAGACCCGTCATGTCCTGGTTAACACCATAGATCAGGTTCAAACGGACCCCTTTGATAGAGGTTTCAGCATCAAAGATCTGAACAGGGTCAAACAGTGAAAGGTTGACGGCTTTGGTATCACCAGCCAACACCGGACTGTGAAAACAGAAGATGATCAAAGCAATAGCCATTAAACCAATAGACCATTTTTTCATAATTTTTTCCTCCTTTGCTTATGTGATTTGATTTTTTTAGTATGAAGACTTTCCTAAATGCCGTTATTATGGAATCAAAATAAATCGACTCCAGGCTTCTCGAAGCCGTATACTTTCGCAAATCCATAGTAGTAAACAAATATTCAATTTATACATTTGACATCGAACCCAAAGGGTTTCTTGCCGTTTTTGTCAGGCCGTCAGGTATTATCCCAATCCTGAGAGAACGAAGCCCCTTCAAAAGCGATCGGGAACTTAATGATCTTTCCACTTCTTCGGCCTATACTTTTCTTTCGTTCTTTGCCTGATCTTCGTTCCGGAATATGGATGGTGTATGAAAATACCCTTCTTTCAATTCCTGAACGCCTGTCCGCATTATTTTTGATAAATATCGCCATAGCCCATAACTTTGCAGCTCAGAATTTCTAGAACCTATTAAAATTACATTTTTTTTGATACATCTTTTGATCTCTAAGGAATAAAGAAATGAGTTCCAATATATTATTATCTAAAATATAACCCTCCCATCCTAGACGTTCCAAATTCTGCTTAACGCAAACCGGTGTAGAATACTTTCCACTGCTCATTACGTTGGCCACATCCTTTATAAGCCGGTTTATTTCAACGGGGATCAGTCCTCTGTCCTTTAATTTTTTTGATATGATACCGATTATCGTTGTCATAAAACACCTCGGATTTAGGTTTTATAAAAATACTCCCATGAGGCGCCAATTTGTTCCCATATTTACCGGTAAAGGTCAGTATCTGCGACAGTTTTTTGATCGTGTAACTTTTTTGAAATACATCCAGGCCAAAAGAACAAACCGAAGAAAGAAAGCATGTATGAATAAAAATTCTTCCGACAATGCCGCGATATTTTTTTAGGATATTGATCAGTTCATAGGCAGATGAACCGTCAAAGTCTCCCAAAAGATTAAGATGGAGGTTACCCCTGGTTTGATGACAATAAATTTTGAAATTTGATGCCATTGTTATCCTCTTTATCGCGGGTCCCCCTGGTCATTTGTAAATGCTTCTTAACCATTACCCTCTGTTTTCAGCCATTATTTTTTAGATGTGGAAGGTTCTGAAGACAAAGACATACGCTGGAACTTGTCTGCCTGCTTTGGCTGAACCTGAACCTCGCACTCGGGAAACAGTATCTTAAGGCATGATATCAGAGTTTCACATTCTTCAGGACGATTTGTAAAGATAACAACTTTATGCATTGTAAGCCCCCTGTCCACTTGAGGCCTGTGGGTTTTCCCATGGATTCAATTAATAATACAGCAATAATAATGCCAATTAAGATTGGGTAAGGGTTTTTGCCTTCCGGTTGCGGATTGATGGATAAAATATCGTGTAGAATTGAAGTTCCAGTAAAAAGTTTTTTTGTCATCCAACCGTCAACATGTTAAACAAATGAACAGTATAAATGTTTATGTCTTGAACAATAAGGGCTTCAAGTGTGTACATGAGTTTAACAATTATTGAAAAATCGTGGTGGACACCATTCAGGACGGAGTCATGATATTCTTTTTCTTCGGCTACTTTGTGATTCTAGCGGCATTTGTTTTTAAATATTCATTGATCAGTGATACTTTTGTGAGCATCATATTCCTCTTCGGAGCCGTATTTGTATTCATTGGCATAGATGTTAAATCGCGACTCTTGTCTGAGGTTCAGACTACTCTACACGGTATTCTTCCGATCTGCTTCAAGTGCAAGAAAATTCGAATTGTGGGTGGGAATCCCAAAGATCCGAGGGCGTGGAAGAGAATTGAGAATTTTATTTCTAAGAAGGCTGATGTGGAATTTTCTCATGGCATCTGTCCGGAATGCTTTGAGAAGGAAATGAAGAAAATAGAGGGGATAAAAGGCCTTTTCAACCATACGTGTTTAGCCCGAAAGGTTAAGATTTTAAGAATATTTGCCGATATATGATATATTTAACAGGAGAAATGACATGTTAGTGTATATCATTTTAGGCATCACCATTGTTTATGTTGCTGTCGTTATTTTCCTTTACCTAAAGTCTGAAAGATCGGTCTGACGGTTATTGGCTTGGTATGCCTCGAAAAATTTTGGCCCGCCTGAGCACCTTCCATGTGCCCGGCAATGGGTCTAAACAAATATTTTTCATGCCTGTGTAATAAGATTTTCCCTCTCAAAAACAAAAGCGCCGAAGGTTTTCCCCGGGTCATTTTATCGGGTTGCATATAAGGTGCAACCGGTGCATTTGTCCTTGACGATTGATTATGATTTGGTACGATTCACGGACCATAACGCCCCTTTCAGATCAAAAAAAATTGAGATCATTTTATTTATCAGTCTGTCAGGCCGGGGACGCGACTTTGCAATGGGGTACTCCGGCTGTGCCAACAAGAGCTTTTGATGATCAAATTTTATGATGAATAACCCTCTTAAACGGATTTTGCACAAGGTTGCCCAAAGTTCCGGCTGTATTACGGTTTTAACGGGTGCCGGCATTTCTGCCGAAAGCGGAATTCCCACATTCCGTGGACCGGAAGGGTATTGGACGGTGGGTTCAAAGGAGTATCATCCCCAGGAGATGGCCACCTACAGCATGTTTATGCAGTATCCGGATGAAGTTTGGAAGTGGTATTTGTATAGAATCGGTGTATGTGGAAAGGCCGAACCCAATTCAGGGCATTTTGCCCTGGTAGAAATGGAAAAATTTTTCAAAAATCGCTTTACTCTGATCACTCAAAATGTAGACAATTTGCACCTTAGGGCAGGAAACAGTTTAAAAAATACGTATCAGATTCACGGAAACGTGTTTTTCATGCGCTGCGTCAATGAATGTACCGCACAGATTTATCCGGTTCCGCAGGAATTGACCGGCAGAACGAGAGATCAGACCATTACAGAAAAAGAACGCGACTTACTCCGGTGTCCGGATTGTGGAAGCCTCACCCGCCCCCATGTGTTGTGGTTTGATGAAATGTATAATGAACATCACTATCGATATCACAGTTCGCTGCGGGTCGCCGGGGAGACCGAACTGCTGATTGTAGTTGGTACCTCGGGCGCCACCAATTTGCCTAATCAGGTAGTATGGGAGGTAAATAGTCATGGGGGCATCATTATTGACATCAATATTGAGGAAAACCCGTTTTCGCACTTGGCGTTAAAAAGCGGGCGGGGGTTTTTCATCAAACAACCCAGCAGCCAAGCGTTACCGAATATTTTACAACTGTTAAAAGAAATCACATAAACTGTAACACGCGTTATGTTGTAAATTATAAACATGCACCAGTGTCCATCCAGAAACGGTAGATTTTGGTTTCCGGCAAGGCCCGAGCGAGTTTTAAACCGCAGACATAGCGCGCTATTTCGAGGATTGAAAACGAGCGAGAACGCCGCCGGAGGCCGAAAGATGCCGTTTATGGATGGATACGAACTAGAGATTCAACCGATTTACTAACGCTTCGAGATAAATCGATTTCATTTGTTGACTGGCCATGGCTTGTTTAATGGGCGGAAGTTTAAGAATAACCCCTAAAATCGCGGCCATGGCCCGGTGGCTGTTTAATACCTGATTGTCGAAAATCAGCTCTTGAAGCTTGCCCCGCTCAATAGCCATAACCACAACTCTGTGGGCGGTATTCAGGGGCGTAATCACCCTCTGATCTCTGGGTTGCAAGTGAATGCAATCCTCTGGACAGACCCGGGCACAGACGCCACATCCCAGACAAATTTTTTCGTTAACCCGTGCCTTTTTCTTTTTGGGATGATGAGGATCGTTGGCCGAAACCAGGCTCATGGCTTCGACCGGGCATACGGTTACACATTTTCTGCACCCTGTACATGTCTCATCTTGAATTTTTGGGATGAAATTAGTGGTATGAACCGGCTGCAAAATAGCAAATTTCCGGGCGGTAATCATGGCTTCGCAGCAGCATCCGCAGCAATTGCAGATAAAATTCACATCCTTTCGAACATTGTCGCCGAATTGTACCAAATTTTGTGAATAAGCCGTTTCCAGAAGCTCCAGGCATTCGGACACATCCACCGATCGGGCATAGTCATACTTTATCAGAGATGAGGCCGCCGCGTTAAAGGTCATGCATATTTCTTTGGGCGCATCACAGTCCCGACCCGTGTGGGACATTTTATGACGGCAATAGCATATGCTGATCCCGATGTGTGAAGCGGTTTTAATGACTTGGGTCGCCCTTTCATAATCAAAGATCTGCAATGCGTTCTCATTTGAAAGAACCGGCTCATGAACAAAAACCCGTCCCAGCTTGGTTTCGCCGACAAGAAACAGATTCTTGATAAAATCCTCTTCAACATTGAAATACTGGTAAAACAGTTCGCTCAATAGCTTCTGATTAATATCATTTCTGATGCGCATCAGGGAGAATTCGAAAAATCCCGCCATAGGAGGCGGCAGGCAGTAAACCTGACGGCCGTTTTCCTCGATATCCATTAAAATCGCCCGGCTACATAGTTGATCTAAAATTTTCCGGGTGCTGACTCCGTCCATATTCCATAAATGGGCGGCTTTTTCAGCAAAAAACGGTCTCAAAGGTAACAGGGATAACAGTTTGGCCTCTTTTTCGTTAAAAAGCATTTCAAGAATTTTATATAATAATTTTGAAGGAGGCGCCCCCTGGGGAAATCGGTTCAAACGATCCACCAGCTGTACATATCCGGATTTTATGGTATGATGGGCCATAACCACCTCAAATTAGCTACGCTTTGCTCCGCAATTGGAATGTTGGAATACTGGAATAATGGAATTTCCTAAAACCCCTTTCTTTTGCAATGAAAAACCTGGTCTTTTGGGCCAGGATTCTTTGCTTTCGTTAAGTTTTAGAATTTCGGAAACATAAATTTAAATTTCAATTGTTTTTAAGTATTCGACGGCTTCCGGAATGTCTTGTTCACTGAAAACACGGATATTATTTTCTTCCAGAAGAATAGTGGTAATGCCTTTGCCCGGTTTTTTAATTCCGGAAAAACTTCCGTTGTAAATATATGTGCTGCCACACGAAGGGCTGCCATCTTTCAGAACGGCAAGATTGATTTTGTGTAAGCGGGCAAGCTCAAGCGCTTTTCGAGCACCGGTCAAAAAATATCGGGTAACATCTTTTCCTTTAATGTTCATGACCCTTGCATTTCCATGCAATACCGTTCTTCCGTCTTGACCGGAGATTTCCGAGCAAGGTCTGGGCACCGGAAGTCCTCCCCCAACTTCGGGACAGCAGGGTACCAGACGTCCCTGGAGCTTCCAATCATCTAACACACGGCTTTCATAAACCTTAACCCGTCCGTTGAACCGAACATTTTCTCCAATTAAGCAGGCGCTGACAAGTATTTTTTTCATTTTCATCCATAGTTATTACCGTTGAGTCTTCCGTTTGAACGGTAACCATAAACTCTATTTCATAGAGTTTCAAGTTTTACTTGTGGGTTATACTTATATGAGAGCTCTGGAAGTTTTTCTTCTAAAGCCTCAGATAAAAGCGTTTAAATTGAAAAAACTCCCCGAGCTTTTCTCATATCCGCGGGTGGAGATAATACATAAAATTAGTGATCCCCCCCGTAAAAAATAGGCGGTCTCCACTAGAGGCGCTATGTTCTCAGAATTTATTATTTGACAGATCCTTACAATTATTATATTCGGGGATGTTTTTTATTTTAATTTACAAAACCGCCTAAACAACTGGAGAAAGGTATATGGATTTTTGGAGGGTTCCACTTGACGCGGACACCATACAAGTCTCTCTGGGCATCGTGCACATCCTGGAGGATCGATGTAAAGGATGTGGATACTGTATCGAGTATTGCCCCAAGCAAGCTCTTGAACTTTCAACAAAATTCAACCAAAAGGGGTATCATCCTCCTGTTGTTGTAAAGCCCGAGGAATGTGTAAACTGCCATTACTGCGAGATCATTTGCCCGGAGTTTGCCATTTTTTCAGTAGAGAGTCCGCCCATAACAGAACCCGGCCGGGCCGGAACCCACCCTAATTCTGCGATAAAGGTAAGATAAAAGACCTATGAAACCCGCAGTGCTTACCGGTGAATATTTTATGACAGGTGACGTTGCCTGTGCGGAAGGCGCATTGGCGGCAGGATGCCGTTTTTTTGGAGGATATCCCATAACACCTGCCACTGAGATTGCCGAACGAATGGCACTCCGGCTTTCTCATGTTGACGGATGTTTTATCCAGATGGAAGACGAAATCGGCGCCATGGCCGCCGTTCTGGGTGCATCATGGGGCGGTGTAAAAAGCATGACCGCCACTTCCGGTCCCGGATTTAGTCTTATGATGGAAAATATCGGTTTGGGGATTTGTACAGAAACCCCCTGTGTGGTGGTCAATGTTCAGCGCGGCGGTCCCTCCACGGGTCTTCCCACACATGGTGCCCAAAGCGATATGATGCAGGCCCGATGGGGGTCACACGGTCACTATGAAATCATTGCCTTAGCTCCGTCCTCACCCCAGGAAATCTTTTATTTAACCATTACAGCGTTTAATCTAAGTGAAAAGTACCGGTTGCCGGTTCTTATCATGACCGACGAAATTGTCGGGCATATGAGTGAAAAAGTCATTATACCCGAGGCAAAATTAATTGAGATCGTATCGCGTCCCAGACCCAAAGGTAGAAAAGACCGCTTTAAGCCCTTTGCACCCGGACCCAATGGTGTCGCACCCATGCCGGCGGCGGGAGAAGGCTATAACCTGCACATTACCGGACTGACCCACGATGAAAAGGGGTATCCGGTAATGGCCGTAGAAACCCAGACAGAGATGATGGCCCGAATTACCGAAAAAATCCAAAGAAATTTAGACGACATCATTCGGACAGATGATTTCCTACTGGATGATGCCGAAATTGTCGTGGTATCTTATGGGGTTTCGGCCCGAACCAGCATGGCCGCTGTGGCTGAAGCCAGAAAGCTGGGAATCAAGGCCGGACTTTTTCGCCTGGTTACGATCTGGCCGTTTCCCGAAGATCAGATTCGCAAGCTGGCAGATAGAGTCAAGGGATTCGTGACCGTGGAAATTAATCTGGGTCAGATCCATCGGGAGGTTGAACGATGCGCCGGGGGCAAGGTTCCCATATTTTTAGTGGGGCATCCCGGCGGGACGATTATCCATCCGGACAGCGTTGTTAACCTGTTGAAAGAGGCCTTTTAAACCATGCAAGAAATCCCGAAACCATCCAATAAACAACCCTGTCATCCCTTGGATGATCTTATCCGCACGGATCGCATTCCCCATATCTGGTGTCCGGGGTGCGGGATTGGAACGGTGTTCTCTTCGTGTCTGGCTGCTCTGAAAGGAAGCGGCATCAATCTTCGAAAAACGGTGATGGTTTCGGGAATCGGATGTTCGGGTCGTGCCGCCGGTTATGTTAATCTGGATTCCTTTCATACTACCCACGGTCGAGCCATACCCTTTGCCACCGGATTAAAACTGGCTAACCCTGAACTGAACATCGTGGTGTTCAGCGGTGACGGCGATCTATTCGCCATCGGCGGGAACCATTTTATCCATGCCGCCCGGCGGAATATGGATATGACGGTTATCTGTGTAAATAATTTAAATTATGGCATGACCGGTGGCCAGGTCGCTGCGACCACACCTTACCTGGCCAAATCCACAACAACACCGGTGGGAAATCCGGAAACCCCGTTTAATCTGCCGCTAATGGCATATGCGTGCGGCGCCACCTATGTAGCCCGATGGACCATGCTGCACATCAGAGATCTTACGGATTCCATAACAGAAGCGATTGGTAAAAAAGGGTTTTCCTTTATTGAAGCCCTTTCACCGTGTCCGGTCAATTACGGTCGACGCAATAAACAAAAACCTTTGGAAATGCTAAAGGTATACCAGGAAAAAGCGATCATCAAAAATGATGCAGATCCTTCTACACTGGATATAGACTTTGAAAAGGGCATCATTTTGGGCAAATTTGTCGATGTGGATCGACCCACGTTTATTGAGCATTATGACAAGATCTACCGGCCGAGCCGTCTTCAAGAAAGTGTTCCGGGGTTGAACTCATGACCGAATCTCAAAATCATCAACAGGGAAAAAAGGAAATTATAATTACCGGCTTTGGCGGGCAGGGCATTGTCCTTGCGGGTATTATCCTGGGAAAAGCGGCTGCCATTGGTGAACACATGGAAAGCACGCTGGTTCAGTCATACGGGCCTGAGTCTCGTGGAGGGTCCTGTAATGCTCAGGTTGTCATTTCCCATGAAATGATTCATTATCCCTATGTAAGTCATCCGGATATTTTGGTCTGCATGTCTCAATCGGGCTATGATAAGCTGATCGATCAGATCAAGGAAAAAGGAACGTTAATTGTCGATCAGGATCTGGTTCGCCCGGGCCGTGGATTAACATGCGACTTTTTTTCTATTCCTGCTACCGCCATGGCCGAAGAACTGGGACGGGTTATGATCGCCAATATCATTATGCTCGGTTTTTTGACCGCCGTCACAAATGTTATTTCCATGGATGCAGCCCAAAAATCCGTATTGGAATCCGTTCCAAAAGGCACTGAAAAACTGAACTCAACGGCCTTCCAAAAAGGTCATGACTATGGCCTGGCCACACTCAAGGGACGACAGAAAAAGGCCGCCGGTCAAGCAGGAGCGATGTCATGAAACGTTCCAAAGAAAGGCTTCACCGGGTCACCGTTATTGGTGCGACGCCCGCCGGTATCGCTGCAACCAACAAGCTCGGAGAACTGGGTATTCCCCTCACCCTTGTGGATTCGGATTACGATCTGGATAAAAAACTTTCCCGGGATGAATGGATTCTGAAATCAGGCATTCCGTTGAACCACGCCCATCGACCCGGGCTTATCAGAATTTTAAGAAACCCTGCCATTCGATGTATCTTTCCCGCAACAGTTTCCTCCATAAAGCATAATCGCCAAGGATTCCGTGTTCACCTAAATATTGCCCAAACCTTTGTGGATCAAGACAAATGTACGCTTTGTGGTCGTTGTGTCGAAATATGCCCGGTTTTGCTTGCCGACGGAGAAAAAGCCATTCAAATTAACAGTCAACGAAGCCTTCCCGGCCGGCCGATCATGGATAAACGACGCCGGCCGCTCTGCCAGGAAAACTGTCCGCTGGGGGTGAACGTCCAGGGCTATATCGCCCTTGTAAAAGCCGGCAGGTTTGCCGAAGCGCTTGACTTGATAAGGGAAAATAACGTGTTGCCCGGCATCTGCGGACGCGTTTGCACCCACCCCTGTGAGGCCGTGTGCAGAAGGGGTGATCTCGATGAACCCGTTGCCATCATGGATATTAAGCGATTTGTGGCAGACCATGAGCGATCCAATCCCAGAGACATACCCGCCGGTGATATTCGAAAAAAGTCGGAAAAAATCGTTATTATCGGCTCAGGTCCGGCCGGGATTGCCGCCGCTGCGGACTTGGCCCGATTCGGCTATGAGGTTACGATTTTCGAAAAAGAGAAAGAAGTGGGCGGGTTGCTCCGTTACGGTATTGGTCGCCATCGTTTGCCCAGGGATATCATCGATAACGATCTTGAATATATTAAGAAACTGGGCGTACAATTTATTACCGGCCGTTCCGTGGATCTGGCCCGTGACATGGATATGCTCAAAAAAGACTTTGACGCTGTCATTCTCTCCGTTGGGACGGGGTCTGATATAAAATTAGGTGTTTCCGGAGAAACGCTGGAAGGTGTTGAAGGGTGCCTCTCTTTCTTGGCCCGCTATTATCGCAACCCAATCAAAGTGTTCGATGAAAAAGTAGCGGTGATCGGGGACGGCAACGCCGCATTTGATTTGGCCCGGACACTGTTGCGTATGGGCGCCCATGTCACCATTTTATCCTGGTTCCCTGAAGATTTGATCCCTGCGCATTCAGAAGAAATTCGGGCTGCTAAAGAAGAAGGAATTCTCATTCGAGACTGCACCCAGACCACCGCGTTTTTGGGTCAAAACGGTAAACTCAATGGGCTGCGTTGCATGACCACCCAACCCGGAAAGCCCGATGCCCAGGGTATTCCCTGGCCGGTTATTATTCCGGATCGTCCACCCTTTGAACTCGAGTTTAACCGGGCGTTTGTTGCCATCGGTCAACGGGGGGCTTTGCAGGGCCATAACCCTTCGTTCGGATTTGATGTTTCAACCCGGGGCTTGATCGAGGTTGACGAACATTTGCGCACGAATTTACCGGGTGTTTATGCTGTCGGCGATTCGGTTTCAGGACCCTCATCCGTTGTGGATGCCATGGCCGCAGGCCGGCGGGTTGCCCGTATGGTTCATGGCGATATTTGTAAAACAGAGGTTTTTTCTCCTGATCTCTTACGCCCGGAGGACAAAGATTTTCCGGAAATTTCGGCGGATATACCCTCACAGGCACGAACAATCATGCCGGAAAGGCAGCCTGCGGTTCGCAAGGATAGTTTTTCGGAAGTTTACATGGGCTTGAGTGAACAACAGGTTTTTTTGGAAGCCGACCGATGTCTTCAATGCGGCGTTTGCAGCGAATGCCTCCAGTGCGTTGATGCCTGTGGGGCCATTCAAGCCATAAACCATTCACAATTACCGGAAGAGACCAATGAGCAAACCGGCGTGGTCATCATTGCAGACCCGAAAATAGCTCCGACGGTCAAAGGGGATGATGTCATCCGAGTGTACGGGCCCAAAACGGCAAAACCGGATGTTAACGCCATGTTTATTCGCGGCTTTGCAGCGGCTTCCCGGGCCATGGTATTGCTTGGGGGAACCTCTCAACGGCCAAAGGGTTATGGGTTGTCGTTTTCCACCCCTGATCCGGGGCTTTCCCCGGAAATCCGTATGGGAATTTTTGTTTGCAAATGTAACAATGCCTTTGGATGGCTTGATGATATGAGTCAATATGTCGCGGGATTAGAGTCTCAAGATGATGTGGTCCATGCCCAGGTTGTAAACTCGGCCTGTACCCATGAAGGAACATTGAGTATTATCCGGACCATTCGTGAAAAAGGACTCACCCGAGTGGTACTGGCGTCCTGTGTCTGTTGCCCGCTCAACTTTATTTGCAGCGCCTGTACGGACCAGCGAAGCCGGCTGAAAAACGCCTTATTTACCGGAACAGGGATCAGTCGCTCAATGGTGCAGACCTGCAACTTGAAAGGAGAAGTCCTTCGTCTTTTAAAACGGAGCCCTTCCCTGGCTTTGAAAAAATTTACCGGATTCATTGATCGTTCCATGAATCGGGCCAGAAGATTGAAACTGATTCCGGATCTTATTCGAAACTATAATTTCACCACGGCGGTCATCGGGACCTCCGAAGTCGCCAAAAGCAGTGCATTAACCCTTGCTGAAGCCGGACTGGAGGTTTTTTGGTTCCCACGAACGCAAAAACCACCGGTGGAAATTCTTGATCATCCCAATGTGCACAGCTTCGGAGGCTTTACCGTCAAAGAATTGAGCGGGACGCTTGGAAATTTTCACATCATCGCAGAATCCGGTGATTCCCGACAGATAATGACGGTGGGGACGGTTATCCTGGATGAAAAGTCCAGAAAGAAAATTAAGTATATTCACCAGGAAGGTCTGCCGGGCCGAACCGTGTCATCTTCCATGCAGGAAATGGGCGTGCCCGGAATACCCTTCTTTTATCCGGGTGCAACGGCCATTTCCGGACTTTTTCTGGCTGAACCCACGGGCATCAATGTCTCTAACCAGAAAAAAGGAGCTGCCGCCGCCGCCCAGGCAGCAGCCATTATGCCGCGCGAACCGCGTCATAACAAGGGATATACTGTTGAAGTGGATGAAAGCCTGTGCCGAAGTTGTGGACGCTGTATCTGCGTGTGTCCCTATCAGGCCGTGACATTCCACAAAAACGCTATGGACGGATGGGCCGCCTGGGTGGACGAGACCCTATGCAAAGGCTGCGGCAATTGTATTTCCGTATGTCCCACCAATGCCGTGGACAGCCCGTATCGTAACCAGGAATTTCTCGAACAGACCATTGAAAAAATATTGCTGACGTAAAAAATGGACGACTTCAAAATAATCTTATTTTTATGTAACTGGGGCCCCCATACCGCTTTTCAGACACTACAGGACAATGGCAGTGAAATTCCGGATCAGATTAGTATGATTCGAATTCCCTGCACCGGAAGAATCAGCAAATCCCTTCTTTTTAGAGCGTTTGAAATGGGCGCGGACGGTGTGGTTTTGTTAGGGTGCCAACCCGGAACCTGCCGATACGGTAGTGGTACGGCGACGGCACGCGAAAATACCGAAGATACCCGGGATATTATCGGAATGCTGGGTTTGGGAAAAGAACGGTTGCGACATGCCACATTTCTTCCGGATGAGTCGGATCTATTACTGCAATTTTTGAATGATTTTTGTGATCAAATCCGGTCATTGGGACCGAGTCCCCTGTTGCCGATCCCCATGCCGGAATCAGAAGGTGTCAGCCGGGAGTCTTTAGCCGAGATCGTTTCTTATCATGACGCCTTTGCCTGTCAGGACTGCGGGAAATGCTCTTCCGCCTGTCCCCTGGCATTGATCGGCAAACCATTCTCGCCCCGGGAGCTGGTCAATTCCATTATTGCCGGTAATATTGACTCTCCTTCTGTAAACAAAGATATTTGGTCATGCCTGACCTGCGGTCTCTGTTATGACCGCTGCCCGTCGGCAGTTAATTTTCCAGAGTTTATCCGAGATATTCGCCATGTTGTTAGAAAAAACGGAGGAAATGCCCGTGAGGCGCACGGCGGATTTTTTCAGTCTCTGATGCGCGCCATGACATGGCCCGGGCTTAAAACACAGCGATGGGATTGGCTGCCTAAAGATGTGGATCTTGACGCCAAGAGCAAGATCCTTTTTTTCGGCGGTTGTACACCGTATTTTGACATATTTTTCAGAAATCATCTCAACGTTGAAACCACTAATATCATAAAAAATAGTCTTCGACTTCTGAATTTCTTCGATATTAAACCGGCCCTGCTCAAGGATGAGCGATGTTGCGGACACGACCTCCTCTGGTCGGGAGACGAAGAAAATTTTTTAAAATTAGCCAAAATGAATGTAGACTCGATTCATAACCTCGGAATTGAGGAGGTGATTACGGCGTGTCCGGAGTGTTATAGGACATTGGCCCATGACTACCCGAAACATGGGATTACCTCAAATTTTAAGGTCACCCATATCTATGAACTGCTGGAAAAAGAGATCGGCAAAGGAGCGATAGATTTTAAAAAAATTGACAAAAAGATAACCTTCCAGGATTCGTGTCGTTTAAACTGGCTTGAAAAACCTGCGGACCTTCCCAGAAAATTGATCCGGCGCCTCAAGCCAATCCGCTTCAGGGAAATGCAGAATAACGGCAGTGCTGCCATATGTTGCGGGAATTGCGCCTGGACCGGATGTGATGCATTCAGCAAGGCCCTTCAGGTCAAACGCTTGAGACAGGCCCATGATACAGAAAGTGATCTTCTGGTCACCGCCTGCCCCAAATGTCAGATTCATCTCCGCTGTGCCATGGAAGATCCTTTTCTCGGAGAAGAGCTTAACATGGAGATGATAGACTTGACCGGTATCATTGCGAAAACCATTTACTGGGAGTAACCTTTTACAAAGGTGTCAGGTGTCAGGAATAATGAACAGAGGCGCTGACACCTGACATCTGAAACCAGACATACGGGAAGGAATAAATATGGGATATTTTTTAAAGCCATATTATGGGCAATTTTAATCATCCCAGATATTAACTGATTTCAAGGATTGTTATTTTCCCAACACAATATAGAAAAATGTAAATTTTCCCCGATGCTCTTATTTAAGGAATGAACATGGAACCTGCACCTTCAATAAACACAAAACCGCAGATGCGTATCGGCGTCTATGTCTGTCATTGCGGCTCAAATATCGCTCAGACGGTGAACTGTTTAAAAGTTTCTGATACAGCGTCCAGGCTTGAGGATGTTGTTATTTCAAAGGATATCGCTTATGCCTGTTCCGAGCCGGGTCAACAGGAAATCTTACAGGATATTGAGGAACACGATTTGGAGCGTATTGTGGTTGCCTCTTGTTCACCGAGACTTCATGAACCCACTTTTCGACAAATGATGCAATCCGCCGGTCTTAATCCATATCTTTTGGAGATGGCCAATCTCCGTGAGCAATGCAGCTGGGTCCATTTGAATGAACCGGATGCAGCAACACAAAAGGCTGAAGACCTTGTAAAAATGGCCGTTTCCCGGGCACGATTGCTCCAGCCGCTTGAACAAGAAAAACTTCCGCTTACCAAACGATCCCTGGTTATCGGCGGAGGTATTGCCGGGATTCAGGCTTCCCTGGATCTTGCAGACAACGGTTATGAGGTCCTGCTGGTGGAAAAAAATGCTTCCATCGGCGGAACCATGGCCCAGCTTGACAAAACATTTCCCACCATGGACTGTTCCATCTGAATTCTGGGTCCTAAGATGACGGATGTCGGTCGACATCCCCAGATAAAATTGTACACCCTGAGCGAAATAGTAGATATTAAAGGCTATGTGGGCAACTTTGATATAAAAATATTAAAAAAAGCTCGTTATGTGTCGGAGCAAGAATGCACGGCATGTGGAGACTGCGCTACGGTTTGCCCCGTGGTTCGTCCCGATGAGTTCAATCTGGGCCTGTCATCGCGCAAGGCGGTTTTTACCCCTTTTCCCCAGGCAGTCCCATCGGCCTATGTCGTCAATATTAATGAATGCCTGGGTCACAACCCCGTGGTTTGCGCAAAATGTCTTGAAGCCTGTGAAAAGGGATGCATCAATTTTCACATGTCCGATGATGAAATCGAGGAACGTGTGGGATCCATCATCGTGGCGACCGGTCTGGAGCCTTATGATCCCACTGAGCTTGACGAATATGGATATACAAGATTCGAAAATGTTCTCACCAGTCTTGAATTTGAACGCCTCATCAATGCCGGAGGTCCTACCAAAGGAAAACTGATTCGCCCCACAGACAGAAGACGTCCCAAATCCGTCGGGTTTATTCAGTGTGTGGGCTCACGTTCCGCCAGGAAAGGCAGCAGCTATTGCTCCAATACCTGCTGTATGAACACCATTAAAAGCACACTGGTACTCAAAGAACATTACCCTGATATTGACATAAAGGTTTTTTATATCGATATTCGTGCATTTGGCAAAGGATTCGAAGATCTCTTTATGCGCAGCCGTCGTCTGGGAGTGCATTACCTGAGAGGTTTGCCGGGCAACGTTGAAGAACTGCCGGATCACAGCATGCGGGTTGCGGTCGAAAATACGGTAACCGGCAGGCTGGAATTTTTCGATCTTGACATGCTCGTCTTGGCTCTCGGAATGAAGCCGTCCAAAAGTACCCGGCGGCTCCAAGAAATGCTGGGGCTTCAGCTAACCCCCGACGGTTTTTACCTGGAAGCTCATCCCAAGCTCCAACCGGTTGACGCGGCCTCTCGAGGAATTTTCTATGCAGGATGCGCCGAGAGCCCCAAGGATATCAAAGACAGCGTTACACAGGCTTCAGCCGCCGCCGTCCGTGCCATTCGCCTGATGCATAAAGGAGAAATCTACACGGAACCTATTACTTCGGAAATAGATCCCGAAAAGTGCAATGCTTGCGGCAAGTGTGTTGAAATTTGTCCCTACAATGCCATTACCAAAGGTATCAGAAAAAAGACGCCTTGTGTCGTGAATACGGCGGCATGCGCCGGCTGCGGCACTTGTGCTGCGGAATGCCCTTATGACGCCATTGTTATGAACCATTTTACAGACGGTCAAATTAACCATCAAATCGATTCCATGCTCGAAAAAAGCTCGCGAGAAAAAATTCTGGTGTTTGCCTGCAACTGGTGCTCATATGCCGGCGCGGATTACGCGGGGGTCTCACGTCTTCAGTATCCCTCAAATGTTCGGATTATCCGGACCATGTGCTCCGGGCGGGTTGACGAAAAATTTATCTTTAACGGTTTTCTTAACGGTGCGCCGGTTATCCTGGTCAGTGGATGTCATATGGGTGACTGTCACTATATTGATGCCAACCGCTGGACCGAGAAAAGAGTTAAAAAGATTCGAAAGAAAATGGAGAAACTGGGAATCCGCCCCGAAAGGCTCCAGCTCGAATGGATCAGTGCGGCAGAAGGGAGTCGATTTGCCGAGATAATGGGAAGGATGGAAAGACTGCGTCAAAGCGTTTCCATTCAGGAGATTTCAGAAACAATTGAGATACTAGAAAATCGGGAAAAAATGACCCAAAACTGAATAATAACAAAGATTTTAAAGGATTTACTCCATCCCCTTAAATCAACCCCGCCGGCAGCATTTCCTTTCCAATTCCAATCTATTTTATTACCTTAAAGGAACGGGTGAACTTTTTTAGTATATAGGAGAAAGACATAATGGAAGACTGGGTCCAACAACTCCAAAACAGCGTTAACACCCTTGATAAACTGAAAGCGGTTGTCAATGTCACCCCAGACGAAGAAGAGGCCATATCGACTCTTAATACGACATGGGGAACCACCCCTTATTTTGCTTCTTTAATGGATCCGGATAACCCGGGTTGTCCCATACGCAAACAGGTTATCCCTTCCATGAAAGAAACCGAGAATCGATATGGAATGCTAAATTACCTGATCTGGGAAGAAAACCGCGATACCGAGGAGATCAGACCCGACTGTATTGCCAGGCAGTATCATGACCGCATCGCCTTTACCGTTACCGATGTCTGTGCAAATTACTGCCGTCATTGTTTTCGTAAAGAGCTTGTGCTTGACCGAGAGCTCAAGCTTCGTTTTGATTTGGAAGAGGGTATTGCGTGGATTCGTGAACATGAAGAGATTCGGGATGTTCTCATTACCGGCGGTGACCCTTTTATACTTTCAGACCAAAAAATTGAATACCTTATCCGAAAGTTGAGAGAGATCTCTCATATAGAGATGATTCGCTTTGGAACACGAACACCCATTGTTTTGCCTCATAGAATTACCGACGGTCTTAAAAAGGTTCTGAGGAGTTATCATCGGGTGCCCATTTGGGTGAACACTCAATGTAATCATCCCAAAGAAATTACGGATAAGACGGCACGGGCGGTTTTTGATCTCTTGTCCTGCGGAGTCAACGTGGGCAACCAGGCGGTCTTGTTAAAAGAAATCAATGATGACGTAAAGACTTTTAGGGAGCTGCACCAGAAGCTTTTAGTGGTTCGCATCCGGCCTTACTATGTGTTTTACTGTGAGCCGGCACCGGGAATCGATCATTTCCGGACACCGATTGAAAAGGGGGCTGAACTTATTCGAGATGCACTGCGGGGTCACACCACAGGTCTGGCTCAGCCCATGTATGTCATTGCCACAAACATCGGTAAGATACCTTTAATGCCGGATTATTACATCGTGGAAAAGAATGAGAAAGAATATATCCTGAAAAATTATCAGGGGATTTATACAGCCTGGCCGAATATGCCGGAATCCTGATAACGACAAGCTATTGGTTTGGAAGGAAGGGAGTAAGATCCTGGATGTACTCTGTGAGTATTTTGAAGCCGCCGTCCGTTAATACAGAAATTGCTTTTTCCTTATCTTCAAAAGCCACCCTCATAATGAGCTGATAAATGCCCGGGAATTTTTTTACCGGCCAGGTCACCAAACTTTGGATACTGATCTGCTGATCCTTGAGAAGTCTCGAAACTTCGGCCACAACTCCGATACGGTCTTTAACCAGAACGATGAACCGCCCACTTCCCTCATCTACGCCGATGGCACGCAGCAGCACCTCCAAAACATCGGTTGTCGTGATGATTCCTAAGAGCTTTTCCGCTTCCATGACGGGCAGAGCACTGATCCGGTTTTCCTGCATGATTAGGGCGGCCATTTCAATGGTGGTGTCGGGTGATATGGTGATGATTTTTTTTTTCATGATCATTTCAACGGTCAACTGAGTCAACAGGTAATTCAACTCATGAACGCTGAGAGTTGTGGCTGGAGAGGCCCAGCTTTGCTTTACATCTCTGTCCGAGATCAAACCCAGTAAATTTTCATTTTCATCGACTACCAGAAGGTGGTTAATCTTTTTTTGTTCAATAATGTCTTTGGCTTTTATTATGGTTGTATCGGGGGAAACCGTCACAAGATATGTATTCATCACGCGACCCACGTACATAGAGGCCACCTCCTTTGCGAGATAAAAAAAGCTTTAAAAAAATAAATTATACTCGTTTTTGGTGCGGAAGGAAAGAAAAATTATTTATTCAGTTCGACGTTGTTTAGACAAAATCGTCCTTCTTCAGCATAATCGATGGCTTGGAAAACACTTTCTTTTTCATACAAAGCCTGGTGACATTGTATGGCCTGTAATATTTCACAATCTTTGGCGCATTTCTCTTTAGGCTGATTTTTCTTTTGACAATTTGCACATGGAGAAGAGATCATTGTGCCTCCTTCTGTTATGCTATTTTAATAATGAAAAACCATTTCCTTTAAAGCTAGATGATAAATATTTTGCCGATCTGACTGTAAAAATAAGAAAAACTTTATTTAAAAATACTGTTGCGGTTACTGAGTTTCCTCGGTTGTCTTTTT
>Ga0180431_10003797_pt1 | contig 19142 bp, 21 predicted proteins | sample SS_ome_11_FD_132459 | JGI IMG/M metagenome (GOLD analysis project Ga0180431, IMG submission 132459) | Hypersaline lake sediment archaeal communities from the Salton Sea, California, USA - SS_1_MS_1 metaG | ecosystem: Environmental > Aquatic > Non-marine Saline and Alkaline > Hypersaline >... | reverse complement strand
TCAAGATCATGGGCGACTCTGTCGAGATACTGACGGATCTCTTCAGATGTAGACTCTTTGGTCACTGGTTCAGAAGTATACGTACCAAACGGAACACCTAAAAGCCCGTCCAGGTATTTTTGCGCCTTATCTGACTCAGAAGTCCCTTTCGTAATCGCCTTAAGCTTGTCCAGTGCTTTTTGTTTGACTGGACCCTCCATTTTTGAATGCGCAATGCGAGTTTCATAGGGAACATCGTCAGCTCTCAGTTGACTGAGTTTCTCACGCGTTGCCGCCATCTCCTCGATTGCCAGATCCAACTTGCGCAATAAAGAGAAATGGAGAGTGTTTCTTATCGTCTCCACATAGGACGGAACGTTTTTGAGAACCATTTCATAGAGGAACATCGCCATGCGCGGCTCTTTTTGCATCAGCAGGAGCCCGAACAATTTGATCTGACGATCAAAGGTGGCCTGATTGAAAACCTGAAGGAATGACGGTAGGATTTTCCCTTCCGCCCCCTGGACAAGTTGATAATCAGCCTCCATTTCATCGACAATCTCGTTCGTTCTCTTCAGAATGAGGTCCCTGATCGGATACTGGTCAAGATAAAGCTTTCTAAACTCTTGCGGGATAGCAGACTTATCTTCTAACGCATACTCAACAAGGCGCCGATTTTTTCCGACCAGATCAATCTGTTCAGCAGCATTGACCGGATTGTTGTTAAAATAACCTTTCATCACAATTACTTGACGCGTGCCGTCTTCATGGGTAATTGGAATATTGATCTCGGCGCCATGCACATGGTCCATTCCAACAGAGGGCTCAAAGAATCGAAAAGAACGGAAAAAAGGAATCTCTTTTTCCAACTGAGCACTATGCTGCGGATTTGCGACCCCTCTGTCATCCTCCAGCATGACAACCCTTGAATCATCCAAGGGCTCCTCAACGGTCGCAACGGTATATGCAGTGGGTGTAAAGATGAGCTGCATCTCGTCTAAAGCCCTGTGAGCTTCATCCGATAGATACGACTTCCACTCTTCGCCCATGATCACCGAGAGACCTTTCTTCACATTGTGGAATCCCACCCGTTCGCATACATCGTTTAAGCGGGAATGGAAGCTTTCCATTTGAGCTCCGATAGTCGTCTTGAATTCTTCAACTTCAAGATAATCGTCAGCATCAACTTCATCAGAGCGTTCCCGGAATACTGATTTCCAGGAAACCATCTCTTCACGAATCTCCTTCAGGTCGTCTAAAGCTCTAACTTGCTCAGTCTGGCCAAGAATATGACGCCTCCAGCTCTCCTGCACTCGGTTGGCCACCTGGACCAGGTGCTTGACAAGCGTGCGCGTTTGACCATCGAAATACTTCACAACGTGGTCAAACGGCATTTGAGAATACGTTTTCCGAGTCTGCAATCCTCTGAATGCATTTTGAATCGTCGTTCCTGCCAACTCTACTGGACCGACCAGCGCGAGATTGGTATCAGAATCATCTGATCCTCCGAAACTATCAAATGGCGGTGTGGACACACCTCCGTCAGTGCTGTCTGGTGAGAATGGAAAGCTCATGGCTACCTCCTTCTTGCTTCTCTGGGCCAGGGAACATAGATATTTCCCTTTTTCGCCCGGTTAATGAGAAAAACAGCAAGCGACCGGCATTTGACGACTTCAGCGCAGCAGACAACACTGCCGCTGCTTTTCCTAAAGCCGTGGCTAAATGCTAACGATCACTTACACCAAGTGACGCGAAACTTTTCCTGATTAATTGTGGTAGGTTGATAAGACATAATTACCCTCTAATGCCTCTCTCAACCCACCTGTAATGGAAATGGGTGTAATTTGTCAAAAAACTTTTTTAAAGAAGTGAATAAGTCTCGAAAACTGAGACTTTTAAAAACAAAAAATGATTTATCATATTGATATTGTGTATCTTGCACAAAAAAATGGGTACATGAACATAACGCAACATCTTTTCCTGGAAGGGATTACCTAAGTAATCTGTGACAACAAAAAGATGTTCGGGCATGTTCAAGTTAACAAGGAGGTTTTTATGCAGCCGTTAGCTAGAGCCGCCACTCGTCTTGTTCTATTCGGTCCCCCCTGCTGCGGGAAAGGAACGCTTGCTCCACGACTAGTTCAGAGACTCCAGATTCCCCATATTTCTACAGGAGAGATTTTTCGCACCCACATGAAAGGGCACTCCCATTTTGGTGAAGAGATTAAACATTGCATGCAGGAAGGCAATTTCGTTCCTGATGATCTGGTAACTCGGGTCACATTTGAAGTCTTGTCTAAAACTTCCCGCCGCTTCCTTTTAGACGGCTATCCACGTAACGTTAAGCAGGCCGAAACACTTGCGAAAGAATATGGCTGGCCTGACGTTGTTCACTTGGAAGCTGATGACGATACCATTATCAACCGTCTCGTTAACCGCATCAACTGTTCATGTTGCGGATTGGTATTCAACCAGCTCTTCAATCCCCCAAAAATTGAAAACACTTGCGACAGCTGCGGCGGCGAGCTGTACAAACGCGATGACGACACGATTGAAATCGCTCAGCAACGCTTAAAGAAATATCACACTGAAACCGAACCTGTAATCGCATTATTTCAGAGGAATTGCGCAGTGATTAAAATCCATACCGGGAATCTTACTCCTGATGAGATCACTCATCGAGTCATGGAAGAGATCGTTCTTGAATAGTGGATAAACTGCTTCAACTCCTGCTTGTTAAGCGGTGAGAAGAAGTCCACATCGATCTTTTCAATGATGGGAACGAGTTTTTTTATCAATTTTTTTCCTGAAGGGGTCAGTTTCACAGATTTTGCCCGCGAATCATCGATCGATTCGGCGCGTTGGACAAACCCCATTGCTGACAGTTTCTTCAATGATTTTGAAACGGTCATCTTATCCAGTTTGGTCCAATCAATCAACTTCACTTGAGTCACCTCTTCATGATGCTCAGTCAACCACAACAGGACAGCCATCATCACAAACTGAGCATGGGAGACATCAAACGGTTCCAATGCCTGCTTGATCTTCCTTTGCCATGTGGAGGTCACTTGCCAGAGTAAAAATCCGGGGCTGTCCTCCGCCCGCTGAAAACCAAACGAAGACTTAGACACCTTGACCCCTTTTTAATTCAACCAGAGCTTCCAGCTCCTCAGGGACAGAGTCCGCCACTTTTTTCGCGACCAATGCGATCCATAACCATTTCAAAGGTCCGGTTACAACAAGCTCGTTTTTGATTCGTACACCTCCGGGTATTTCCTCTACTGCGTGCGTATCATACATTTTAGCTCCCGGGAAAGATGTACAATCAGTAAACTGTTTCAGAGGTTGAACATCCGTAATCGTGATTTTGACAGACTTTGCCCCTTTCGGTTTCAACATAAAATGGTTGCCAACTTTAAATTCCCCTTCCATTTGACATGAATCTAAATCCGAATGCCAATCGGTCCAGTCATTCACCCTTGTCCAGCAATCCCACACCTCTTCCGGCGTGATATCTTGAAACTCTTTGCTATATGTCTTTTTCCACATGATCGCCCTCATATTTCGTATTAATGGCATATTGTATACTGGTTTACTATTTATCTCAAAACGAAATATTGTTCTATTGGAGGAAATTAATTGGTGAGTCGGTTTTCGATATCGATTTGATCGTTCAAGGTAAAGAAATCGTATAGCAATCCTAATCCGAACAGGCCAAGGGTCAAGAGGAACAGGATTCCTGTACCGATTTTCCCTAAGTAGAAACGATGCAGGCCAAAGATGCCGCCGAACGCTAAAAGGAGCCAGCCGACAGAATAATCATACAGCCCTGTTTTATATCTAACGGATGCTTCTCTGCTCATTGAAGGAATGAGAAAGAGGTCGATCAACCAGCCGATCCCCAACAATCCCAATGTGCAGAACCAGATCACTCCGGTGATTTTTTTTCCGAAATAGAAGCGATGCACTCCCATGAACCCGACGAGCCATAGCAGATACGCAACCACTAAATTATGAGTGTCTTCTTTTTTATTCATTTTATATCGATCGTGATTCAAAATTTAATTTTCAGACGAGGAAGCGACCTGAATTTGAGCCAGACGCAGTCGACGCTGAAGCAGTTCAACTCGAATGAGTTGGACGATGCAAGCGGGTTTAAATTCAGCGGCAAGCTGACGAAGTATGGAATTAAATTTTGAATCACGATCGGTATATACCTGTTAATTTTAAAGAACCATATTAACAGATTAGACAATATAACAAAAGCCGCGTAATAGCGGCTTTTGTTTAAGAAAAACTAGAAACTGATTGCGACACCAGCGAATAGACCATGATAGGAAAGATCCCTTGTTGCTGATGACGATGAGAGAGCCATGTTCAGAAAACGGGGATCTGTAAAGGAATCAAAATCCTCCATTCCCTCAACATAGGTACGGTAGTACGGCAGATTGAACCAGCCGACAAACTCATATCCAACACGGAACAGCAGGTTGACATTGCAAATGCAAGTTTCATAATTTGCGCCGAGGCCCAAATGATACCCCGGAACGACGCGGCAGCAGTCTTCTTTATGGAAGACGTAGTCATCTGGAAGTGGATTCTCTGAATCGTCTGTATTAAATCCGAAAACTCTTTTGTTCTCCCCGTCGCCGACAAGGATTGTACCGTTAACCTGAGCAAAGAGGTCTAAACACCTGCAAATATTGTACTCATACTGCGTTCCCAGTTTGACGCCCCAACCGCTGAACTCGCTTCGGGAGTTACTGTATGTGCTGATGTTGTCAAACTCAACTGTGCTTCTGAATTCATACAGCGCGTCAAAATCCTCATCAAATTGCATACCGGCGACTCCGAAGTAAACGCCTGTCCGGTGATTGCATTTCCAATTAGAGGTATAGGTCACCCCAACTGTCCATTCGTGATAATTGGAATTCCAGTCAGCCTCAGCGGAATCGTACGCTAAGTTCACACCTGGATATGTAACAGACAAATACTGTTCCTGATACGGATGTAAAATTGTCGGAAGCAGGGAAGCGGAACTATCTGTAACAGATCCTTTCTTTTTTGAATTCAGCTGCGTGTATGATCCGGCGATTCCCATTGAATTGCCGCAAAATGACCCTCCCTGAAAATAGACCCGATAGCCTGATTCATAATCCGGACAAATCCCTTTGATATCGAATTCCACGTCGCCGGTAGTCCCATCGATGGGAAAAGGGTTTTGATTGATCTTGACTGCATAATCCAAGTCACTTGTGCAGGCTTTCCAATAAAGGTAATCGACTCCGACAGTAAAATCCCAGTCGCAAACAGAGAAACTGCAGCAATCAAAACAGTCGGTCGATTCAGCTTGAGAAAATGTCAACAGGGACGCGGCCCCTATCAAAGTCGCCAGACTCTTCTTCCAAATCTTGTTCAATAAATTCATAAGTCCTTTCCTTTATGTACAAATCCAAGTTGTAAGGTGGACTTTTATGAATTAATCGCCTTTAAATGAAAAGAAAAAACCGCTCTTTGCAGCGGTTTTTTCCAGTCTAAAATGTGACGCCGACTCCAACGGACAATCCATGATAAGAGATCGCGCGCGACTGATAGATTCCCGAGACGGCAATATTGGAAAGGTTTTGCAGTTCACCAAATCCATCTCCCCCTTGAACAAACAAACGAGGATCAGGAATGTGGTGCCAGCTGGTGAATTCATAGCTGACGTTAGTCCAGAGTTCATATCCGCAAAGGCATCCGGTGTACCCGATCCCAACACCTAAATGGAAACCTGGAATGAAAGTGCAGCAATCTTTTTCAACGAATTTTAAATTAGGAAACTCGACGGCAATCGACCCATCGCTTTCCACTGTCCCGAATTTGACCGAATTCTCTGTGTCGCTGACAAGAACTGTTCCATTGGCAAAAGTGAAAACCTCCAGACCTTTGCAGATTGAATAACGATAGTCCATTCCAATTTTTAACCCGACCCCGGTAATTTCAAGATCGGATACCGAGAATGTCGCAATGTCATCCAGTTCGACGTCGTCAGTGACTAAATAAAGGGTATTGAAGTGCTCGTCGAAATGCACCCCTCCAATCCCGAGAAATGGAGTCAACAGATGGCACCCCTGCCATTGAAAGTGATAGGCAATGCCGACATCCCATTGGTTATACTCCGATTCCCAGTTAGCCAGAGCCTCTTTAAATTCTAAGGATTCCTCAGTATCAGATTGCAAGATCTGGTTGTAGAGCGGATGCGTGAATGTTGGCAGAAGGTTATCATCACCTACGACCCTGTCCCCTTTATCTGCATCTATATGGGTAAAGGACGCCACGAATCCAAACGCACTCCCGCAGGTTTGAAAAGCCTCGAACTTCACTCTGTACCCGGATTCCCAATCAGGGCACACGCCACGGATTTCAAGAAGGGCTGTTTGTCCGGAATCTTCTTCTCCGACAGTTTCTGAAACGTACTTTAGATCATTTGTGCAAGGTTTCCAGTAAAGATAATCCGCTTCGACGGAAATGTCCCAATCGCAAAACGTCGGACAGCAGCTGGAAAAATAATTGCCTGCGTCGGCTTGTGAAATAATGAATAGAAAACTAAATGCTGAGACACCTAAAGTCCAACGTCGAATTTGATTGAAAAAAGATAACATCCCTTCCTCAACTTTGTCAGTTTAAAAAAGGATGTTATTCTCTATTTGTTTATTTCTTTTCAACGAGTTTTCGGCTTTTGCGGGTAAGAAGAAACCCTATGCCAAGCATTGCAGCCAACATCAGATAAGTTGTCGGCTCAGGCACTGGCACACCCGGACCGGATCCGATCCATCCGCTTGCTTCAGCATCTGGTCCGATCCCCTGTACATGGGCTGCGGAATACCACGTTCCATTGCCACCGCCAGGTGCACTGCCAAAATTGAACATCTCAGGGTTAATCAAATTGACCCCCGTGATCTCATAAATGATGTTGTCACCTGCTCCAAATCGATCCGCCTTTTTTTGCGGAAAATCTAACAAGATGTCAAAGAATCCGTCCCCGTCCGCTTTGAATGCGTTGATTCCGGTAGAAATAGAAGCATCAGCAACAGCTGTACCGCCAACGCGGTTGAAATTCAAATTATTGACATTTAGACTATCGTTAAAATTCAGGTACCAGGCACCAACAAACTCACTTCCCGTCAAATTAAAGTTGCTCAACTCCAACTGGACAGTATTCGGATCGACCTGCTGAAAACTCGCAAACGCCCAAGGGCTGGGCCCAACAGGATCGGTTCCCCCGCTGAATTCCGTATCCAGCTCGTAAATATAGACGACTGCCGGCATTGTGCTTGTCACTAACATAATAGCGAACAAAAATTTAAAGATATTATTAATCACGCCTGACCTCAATATTGTTTAACTATCACCTTTTCTTTATTATAACATAGTAAATATTTTTTTATAATAAAATTTAATACATGTTTTATTGACATCAATCGATTTTCACGTATCTTAAAAATAAACAACCTTGAGAGTGTGAAAATGCGTTTTTTTATTCTCGTTCTTTGTTCTTTATCGTTTTTTTTCCATCTGAGCGCCCAAACAGTTCTGATAACAGGGGCGAATAGAGGAATTGGCCTGGAATTCGCCAGTCAATACAATGATTTAGGGTATGATGTCATCGCAACAGCCCGCTCCCCCGAAAGGGCCAAAAAGCTCGAGACGCTGGGTGTCCGCATCGAACAACTTGATGTCGCCAATCCCAACAGCGTTGCGGACCTCGCTAAGAAGCTGGAAGGGGCTCCGATCGATATCCTGATCAACAATGCAGGTGTGTTACATGGGAGAGGGGACAAGCTTGAAGATGTTGACTTTGAGGAGGTCGAACGCTCCTTCGACATCAACACCATCGGCCCTCTAAGAGTAACGCAGGCCCTATTGCCGAATTTACGAAAGGGGAAAGAAAAGAAAATCATCAATATCACCTCCCGGTTAGGAAGCATTCAACACAACTCAGGAGGAATGTACGCCTATCGGGCCAGCAAGGCCGCTTTGAACCAGCTCAACAAAACGCTCAGCCATGAGCTAGGTGCAGAGGGATTTGTCTGCATTGTGATCCATCCAGGCTGGGTGCAGACCGATATGGGAGGATCGCAGGCGACCTACACGACCAAACGTTCGGTCGCCGGCATGATCGATGTGATCAAACAAAGTGGAAGATCATCAAATGGGAAATTCTATGATCTGCACGGAAATGAACTTCCCTGGTAAACCATGAAAAGCCATAAGCCATCCATATTGAAGCGCCTCATGATGGCGTCAACCAATATCAGGGAATCGGAGGTCCATGCCTGTTCGCTAGCGTTCCTGATGGCTTTTTTGTTAATGGGAAGCTACTATGTCCTGCGCCCTGTCCGCGATGCGCTTGCAAGCGATTGGACAGATGCTGAAGTTAGCGTGTTGTGGACTCTCAATTTTTTCTTCAGCGCTTCCGCCGTCCTCTTGTATGGATGGGCAGTTTCCTACGTCCGGTTTAAGAGGCTTGTTCCTTTTGTGTACATATCTTTCAGTCTAAGCTTTACCTTGTTTTACCTCTGTATCGTTTTCTATTCTCACCCTGTTGCCGTTGACAAGACATTTTACGTTTGGGTAAGCGTCTTCAGCCTTTTCCATATCTCTGTATTCTGGAGTTTCATGGCTGACCTTTTCAGCAAAGAACAGGCAGGACGACTATTTGCGATTATCGGCGCCGGAGCAAGCGCCGGCGCATTAGCCGGCCCCTCAATCCCCACACTTTTCTCGGGCCTGGTTGGGGCATATACCCTTTTACCCATCTCTTCTGTCTGCCTGTTATCGGTCGTCCCTATTATCTGGAAGCTTCAATCTTTAAAAGAACAAACGTTAGAAGACTCTTCTCTCAGCAAAGAAAACCCTCGGCATGCAATCGGGGGAAATCCGTTTGCGGGTTTTGTCGATTTCATAAAAAACCCCTATCTCCTGTCCATCGGCTTTTTCCTTGTCCTGTACACCTCCGTGGCCTCGATCATCTATTTTCAGCAGAAAAATCTACTGGCAGATTTTACATTGGAACAACGTTCGCAAATCCTGGGAGCGGTCGACTGGATTGTCAACGGACTTACATTTACTATCGCATTTTTCGCAACGGGAAGGATTGTAAAATATTGCGGTATGCCCGTCACTCTTTCATCTATTCCCTTTTTCATGTGCGGCGGCCTCTTCCTATCAGCAATCGCCCCTGTGCTCCTCGTCACGCTCCTCCTGCAAGTTGCCAGACGTGCGGGCAACTATTCCATCACGCGGCCAGCAAGGGAAATGTTATTTACCCAGGTGACCAGAGAAGAACGGTTCAAGGCTAAACCAGTCGTTGATATTGTTGCTTATCGTGGAGGCGATATGGTAACAAGTTGGGGAATCGCCTCTTTAACACAGGGATTAGGATTTGGTATGGGCGCGCTGGCAGCAGTGGGTGCGGGGATCGCTTCGATTTGGGGAATCCTGGCCATTTACATTGGAAGAACATATGAACGGGATGCTGAATAATGGTTAAAATCAAACCCTCCAGAAAAATACCCATTCCAAAGCCCAAGCCAAAAGGGAAAAATCCTAAGGCGAAAAAAATTAAAAAGGCTGCGGGAAAAAAATTCGATATTTTTGAAACGCTTTTTGAATCCGATGCGGGTTCAGAATCGTCACGCCAATCTGCTTCGTATTATGAAGAGATTCAAAAACTCAGTAAGCCCCAGCTTACGAAGCTTGAGAAAAAAGTTCAGAACATCCGAAGGTCTCTGATCAAGTCCAAGAAAAAAACCAAGGAACCGGAAAAACGTTGCTCACAAATTATAGGCTGGATTGACGATCGGATGAAGTATTCGCAGATCCATGAAGAGTTGCTCATGAAAATGATCCGGAAAAAAATCAAACGGTACGAAATCGCCCCCACTTCTTCACCGGAACACTTCAAGGTTAAAAAGGAAAAATACTCTTTTCGACGACTGTCCAGGCACTATTTTAAAGAAGAATTGGAACAGATCGAAAGGGACCTTGAAAGCGGCGTACTCCTAAGCCCCCATCGTGGACATGGCGCACCCGGAATCTTGAAACATCTGATCAACCATGTAATTCCTTGACCATCACATATTCTGTACTCGACACTCCGGGAATCTCGTTACCCATTTCATAGAGTTCTTTGAGCTTTACTTTGTCAACGACAATATCCGTCTTTACTGCGGACAATTTCTCCGCTTCCTCGACAGTCGTCTTGAAAAAAAGACGTTGCTGTTTGAAGACCTTATACCCCGGCGTTTGAAGCTGCTTCATTCCCTCCGGCATCATCTGCAGAATTTCCTGGCCCAGTTCTTTTCGCTTTGCTTCAAGCGCCTTTATCCCCTCTGCAATCTCTCGATACTGCTTGAGCTTGCGTTCCAAATCTTCGACATCCTGAGACATACGCATCCTTTCATTATCTTCTGGAATCGGAAAAGTCTAATACCTTCTCAACAAGAGGGTCAATCGTTTTTACATCATTAAGTGATGCCCTGCTGATCGCAATGCACCCAAGAGCAAACGATACGCCCCCAGACCCCAAATGTGTGGTAACTCTGGCATTGTTTACGCGTTCCTCGCCTCGGTACAGAGCTCCAAGCGTAGGAAACCCATCATAGGCCACACCCCTTGAGCCCACCCAGGTTTTAGCCGCACCTCTGATAAGAAGAGAATCAAGGTCATCTTGCGTTAGAGCCTGATGATAAGTATCTTTCCCAAGAGCAATAGAAAGAAGGTCCCAATAGACCTGGTTGACGGCATTCAACTGAAGGAGGTTCCTGTCTTTCGCAAACTCTTCGTTAATTTGAGGTTTCTTGTCACCATAAAACGCCTTTGTGCCTCCAACCCCAATGAATACCTTTGAAGGGCGAAACTTTGCCTGCCAGGCCAAAACTACCCCTTCCTGGTGCACTTCCATGCATTGATCGAGTTGTTGATAGTGCTTGATTTTGTCTTTGGGAAGGTCGACCCACAAGAGCAAGCTTGGCCCGGCAAAGACCGCGTAATCGGGCTCCTGAAACCCGAGTGTTTTCAAAGTTCCAACTCCTTCGCCTGGAGCTAGAATATAGTCGCAAGGAATATCTGGCTCCTTGTCTGGAAAAGAGTACTCATTTCCTGCTCGATTGCGCACCCTAAGTTGGGTGATCGAAGACGAATGATCAAAGGAGGCCCCGATCACTTCGTGATCAAATTTAATCTCGAACAGGCAGGTTTCTGAGCCCTCGTTTTGATCCACAGTCATGAGTTCAGTTAAATACCTGACAAATTTCGGGATAAACTCACCGGTATTAAGGCATCCTCCCGGTCTCCAAAGCGCCGCAGAATTTTCTGACCATCGCGATTCCCCTTCGCCATCAAAACAAGCATACTCTCTCACAAAAGAGCGCAATTGTGGGTCAATGTCAACGACTTCACCTGGAGTGAGTAATCTACAGCTCGCGTAACCTAATTTTTGATAACTCTCCATCATTTGCAACGCTTTGCTCCCAGCACAGGAATCATGGAACAAAAGGTCAATCCGATAACCTTGATGCAGCCTATTGTCATTCTTCAATATCTCGAGACAAGGATTATAATTTGCATCGGTCAATAGTTTTTTCAACGTGTCATCAGCTGAATCGTAAAAATCCTGCCAAAGTTCCATGCTGACTTTACCAAGCTCGAGAAGCACTTGGGTCCTTTCTTTATGGGCCCCTTCATTTCTCCCGTACTCAACAACAGACTCAATAAAATGCCGGACCGTTTCAGAAGACTCATCAATCCCTTCCACATCATCAACGCGGATTCCACTCCCTTCATTGAATTTTAACCCAAGAAAGTCAATCAGGTCTTCTCCCCTTGGAACCACCGACAAAATCTCGTCAGGCGTCAGGCTCGGTACGATATTGCAGGCAGTGGTCGCCGACAACTTCCGGTTTTTTTCTAAAACTGTAATTTTTACAGTCTCTTCATTTTCAACGGCGGCCATCCAGCTCTGATACGCCTCGAGCAACCCGATCACTCCTCCACCGACAATTATCACATGTCGATCGATCTGCAAACTTTGAAGCTGAAAACTCGTTAGAATTTGGAGAATGATAAAACAAGAAACTATTCTGAACATATAGACCATTCCTAGTAGATGCGTTGATCAAAGGGACAGACTAATGTTGAGGAAAAAATTATCTAGGGAACTTTATACCTTACTCAGAATACACACGCAGCAACTTCAGATTCTGGAAACCAATTTTTTCATAGAGAAATTTCGCGTGGTTAGTGGCGGTCAAAGCGAATGTCTCGAACCCATTTTCTGCTGCCTTTTTCATCCCTGCTGCCGTGATTAATTTTCCCAGCCCCTGCCCTCTTGCGAAAGGGCTGACGATCACATCAAAGATAGACGCGATAAAATGAGAATAAAATACCGAACATGTTGCTACAGGTTTTCCACTAGCGTATCCGACAAAATATTCGATGGATGAATGGTCTTTGACCAATGCAGGCTCAACGCACTTAAAAAATCCTTCAATCGCCTCCATTTCCTCTTCAGGGATGAACGCCTTCAATACAGCGAGGTTGAGGATGTGCATCTGTTCAAATTGGCGTTGGAAGTGGGAAAACTTCACTTTGAAATTGTTTTCAATACTCTGTAAGTCGAAGTCCATTTCGTCCTCTTTCCGAATAATGACCGATCCCCTCTTTAGAGAGGGGGTCAAGTTATTATGCCAAAGGAACGTAAATTTTGGTAAGGAGATTCTCCGGATCGGTTTGAGCGATCTCCATGTTGAGATGTACAACAAAGCAGGATTTCTCGGCGACTTCGTCTTTGTGCAAAGGATACCACTGTTGGAAGATCGCGTTAAAAGAATCCTGGAGTTTATCGTACGGACCTTTGTGCATGAAAACGGTATACCTGCCCCCTTCAAGGGTTCTCCGACCGATATCCCCTTTTTCGATCACCTCCTTCGGTGCTCTGATGCAGGCGTCGAACCGCAACTTATCCTCATTGGTAATACTTGGATCATCAATCCCGTCGCTGAACCTTCTCGCATTTTCCAAGGATGGATGATGCTTTTGGGCAAAATCCATAAGCGTCCTCCACGCCTCCGAGGGAGTTTCGCTATAAGGTCCGGTCTTCCTGACAAATAAGACAGGCTGATCTTCCATTTCTATGATTTCTGGTTTCATGAGTTTTATCTCCGTTCTTCTATGGGTTTGTCGTTCACCATCGCAGTCGTTTTCCCTGCCTGTCCGATAATCGGCAGGAGAGCTTCCCATGACCTGTCTAAAAGCTCTGGAAAATGAAGCCGGAGTCTCATACCCTGAATCCAAAGCGATCCCTGTCACTGGTTCTTCTGAGTATTTAAGCTTCCCAGCGGCTTTCTCCATTCGAAGACGCCGAATATAGCCATTCAACGATTCACCGGTGGCGGCATGGAAAATGCGATGGAAATGAAAAGGAGAGAAGCAGGCGGCCTTGGCTATCTTTTCAAGCGTGAGTTTTTGGTCTATACCGATTAGGTATCAAGATTCGGGAATTTAACAAGGAAGCGTCCTAGTATTGAAGCAGGCGAAGCCGGTGCTGAAGCAGTTCAACTCGAATGAGTTGGACGATGCAAGCAGGTTCAATGGTAGTGACATGCTGACGAAGTTAAAAACAGAATCTTGATGCCTAATCGGTATAAATTCTGCTGAATATAGATTTGCGCCTTCCAGATACTTCTGGCGTGGGCCTGCCACAATTCATCGTCTTGTTTCATGACTCGATCTCCTATACCCAATAGAATACAAGAACATGCGATTGGTCCGCTTTCCCGATCTTGCTATTCGACTTGCTCGATCTCAGAGATCTGCCAGGTTTTATCAAAAAATGACGGTTTAGGACTATATAGCCGCAAAATGGTAAACCACCCTTTTCCAGGAACCGTTTGAATCCAATTCCCTCTTCCAACGCCTTGCGGCTGCTCCGGAGAAAAATAAATTGTTGTTGAGCCATCGCTGTTCTTTTCTGCAGCCGGGGAAGGATAACTTTGACTTCCCGCTCTTGGGTACTTTTGCGGTGTTTCCAGCATAGACCGCGACTGATTATCGTAGAGGGTCAACGACCAGAATTTCTCTGCAGGGATATTGCCTGGAAGAGTGACTTTGTAAGTCTTTGCGCCGTCAAAAGGTTCTTTGTTACTATCCAGAAATGCCATGAGATACTGGGACCCAACACCAGGAATCCGCATGATCATCCCGGGCGAGTCAAGTGTATACGCATAGTAAAATGCCGTTCGAGAATCTAGCGTGCGTGCACCTGTTGTTGGATAGGGTTTAAAATACCCCCCTTTTGTGAACTCCGGAGGAGGTGTTTCAAAATTATATCCCCCTTCCCATAACATACTGCCCCACGATGACCCCTGATAGTAAGACCAGTCGGGGTGTATGACAGCATAACGCCAGTTCAGTACCCTTCCTGCTGCATTCCCAATCGCTGCAGCATCCCCTAATATTTTTTTCAATCTCTCATCTGGTTGAAAAGATTTTCCTTTAACAATGCCAATAGCAGACAGTTGACCGGCAAGCTCTGGATCATAACTATCTGCAGGTTCCTGCTGAACATTCGCATTGATCATTTCGAAAAATGAATAATCACTAGGTGGAATCGTATTGAACGCTTTACCGCTCGCATCGATAAATTTTGTCTCTGGAATGGGAGGATTCGATGCAATTTTTACCTTACCTTCTAAAGCTGTTGCAATACTTGTCCCATAACCTCCAGGAATATAGGGATAAATCTTTAAGTTCTTCTTGATATTTTCGACCGCAGGTGCAGGATCGTTGTTTTTTAGATAGGAGCGGGCGGCATAGAGGACTCGATTAGTTTTTGAATGTGCGACATGAAACCCGCTATCAGGAAGAGGCCCTTCGTAATTTGGGGGGAGCAAAAGATACTTCCCTCCAAAACCTCTGTCAGGGCCCGGAAAACCAATATCGATTATCCAGGAGAACCACATATCATTAATTGTCCCCAGCCCATCGGAAGGTTGTTCGATGACCATAGGGCCCTTTGTTAGATCAATGACCGATAGATAGTAGACCGTATCTGCGTTCGCAGTTAAAAATAACGAGTTTGCATCCATCAATTTTGAAAATATCACAACAGAATTATCTTCTGCGCCGATACTCAGAAAACCTTCCCTGATCGCATATGCGGAAGCCCCTCGGAAACTGTTCATAAATGCGTCAATGCCACGGACAAGATCCAGAGCATCTTTTACTTTTTGAGCAGTCTCTTCTGATGGTACCCCGTTCGTGTATTCCAGTTTTCCTAGTTTTGTTTGTACAGAATCAGGCGTTGTAATTTCCTCAGGAATTTGATGACTCTGAGCCAGAATCAGTCCAGGGACAACGTTGCATAAAATAATGATTCTCTTGAACATGAGACACCTCCTCTCCTCTATTCAATATATAACATTTATTTTAAAAAAAATGATACTCTTAGTGTTTGATGTAAATAGTTGAGGGATCTTTATTTAGCCAACCAATCAGAAATTAATTCCATTCGATTTGGGATATTGTTCAGACAGTGCTGACCATCTTCAATTTCCCAGTATTCGACGCGATGTCCAGAGCCCTTGAGCTTTTCAAACATGCGTTTTCCATGACCAAGATGGGTGCGATGATCCTGTTTTCCCTGAATGATGAGAATAGGCAGTTCTTTATTGAACCTGTCTGTGTGGTCAATGGGGCTTCTGAAACTTAACCGTTCCTCTTCGTTGACGCCAGGCTTCAGTCCAAAATCATCGACAAACATCGTTCTCATCGCCTCTCTCGTCTTGATGGTGGTTCGTAGGTCCATCGGGCCAGAGAGTGAAACTGCTTTGTCAAAATATGACTGGAGATACACAGACCTTTGCAAAGCCAGAAACATTTCCATTCCCCCTCTGCTTCCTCCTAAGATAAACTTCTTCTCAGGAGAGAGTTTGACCCCCAACTTCTCTTCAAGAACGGGCAGAAATTTAACGAGGTTTTCCACGTCATTGACTTCCTCACCCCCAAATTCATCCTGCCCTTCACTGACTCCCCCTCGATAGGCTGTGGCAAGTATAGTGTAGTTTCTGGCAGTAGTGAAATCTGTTGCAGGGTTCATCAAGCCTAGGATGCGATTGCCTCCTCTGAGAAATACGAGCAAGGGGGCTTTTTCATGTTCAGGTGTGAAAGAAATGTACCCTTTAACCTGGTGTTCATCTGAAGGGTATTTGAAAACAATGATCCGGCGTTTTTGCCGAATGATTGCATCTTTGATCGGTTGCGGAGTCTCTTCCGACTCTAAAAAATTGCCAGGTAATATCTCGAAAATCCTGAACTTTCTCAAGATCATAGAAACGCGCATGACGCCTGCAGATCTCCAGAACTGTATTTGATTCTTTCGCTCTGTTTTCAACAACCTCTTTGGAAGTAAAGTCCACCTCTCCAAACAGCGGAACGAACAGGAGAAAAAAAAATCAGGAATCCCGACTTTTTCATTACTGAACAACGGAGTGGATCAAATGTTCATCGACCCACTGGATGATCTCGTCTGACTCAACCATAGGCTGTCCATCAACCACCAAACAAGGAACCTGGCTTCGTCCAAGCATTCCTCTTAGAGCTTCTCGATAGGAATAGTCTTGATTGACTTCTCTAAGCGGAATAGCGACACCATTCATGTTCAGGTGGCGGATCACTTTTTGGCAATAGGGACAGTCGACTTTATAGTAGAGCGTCAAATGATACTGGGGATGTCCTTCAGCGTAAGAATCCGCTGCAAAAAACAAAAATAGAACAAAAATTACAGAATATAATGATTTATTCATTAAAAAAACTCCTTTTATTAAAAAGATAATATACATTAAAACGAAATATTTTTCAATTCTGTTCTAATGGAGGCCTCATATAATCTGCGGGTTTTTCCTCGATGAGGATACCGACAGGGTGCCCAGGTTCCGGATCAACGGATGGGCCATAAATCAAATAAACTGTATGAGTATTAAAAATGTTTATTTATATCTTTGACTCACTTCGTAAACAGAAATTGTCGGGTTAAAGTACGTAGACCAGCGACTAAGGTTGGAACTTGTCCTTATCAGGATATCACAACGAGAAAGAAGAAGGGCGTCGATGATGGCATCTTTGCCGGATTGATAAGGATGTGGTTGGTTATAGTGAATCGGCTTTCCATCTGTTGACCGGCTGGTATCTTCCTTAAAACAGAGGCGATTCCCGAATATGGAAATCATGTAATTCAAAAAACCCTCTTCATCGGTCGCCAGAAATACTTTAAATTCTTCGAGGCCATGTTTTTCTGTAATATCGAAGATCTGCTCAACCATTTTTTGATAAGATAACAATGGAGCTTCTGTATATTTGTCCGTTCCCCGATAATGAACACCGACAACAAGGCCGCCGTCGAAGTTCTCATCACAAAATTGATCGACCTCCTCTAATATCTCTTCCTTTACAAAAATATATTTCTGGATCAGTTCCCATGCCTCATCTCTTGATGTATTCAGTTCTATTTCCCATGGATCATGCCCCGTGATGGTTTTTGGTCTGTTTTTCGCTCCACAGCATATGGGCTCGCAATAATAATTCCACCAGTTGAATCCGTACGATTTTTCATAGTAGTAGCCCCATTTCCCAAAATTGACCTCGATTCCGCTGTAAAGTCCCTGTTCATAAGACTTGCAAAGGGACAAGACATCATCGAACGTACTGAAAAGTCCTGTCGGCCTGCATCTAAGAATGATCGACCGTTTTGATTGTTCTTTTTCCAATGAAAGCAATTGTTCTGATGAACAGAAAATCAAAAAGCAACTAGCGGCGAGAACAATCCAGTATCTCATGTAGACCCCATGACAAATTTTTATCTCTAAAAATAATTTTTACCATAGAGTAAAAATAAAAAAAATGCCGTATTAAATAATTTTTGCCGAAAAGTAAATGAAAGTTTCGCAGAAGTATCCAAATGCGCAATATGAATTCACAGGTTTTGAACTTGAACTATATTCTTTGGCCTATAAGAATATGGCTTACACTGAATTAGAGAAGGAAAGCTATGTTCTCGAAGAAGATTTCCTTAGCTTTATTTGTTCTTTTAATAAACAGTTCCTACGTTCTCGCCGTAGAAAAAAATTCTTATGAATTATCTAGACATGACATGAAAAGCTATACAATTCCAGAGGAATTGAGCTGCCTTTTTGACAATCCTCCAATGGTTCATCCGTATAAAAACATAATGTTTTTTGTTCCTTGTAAGTCTGGATCAACAACTCTTTTATACTGGTTTCTTTTTCATGTTTTAAACACACCTAAAACAGATATCGATGCTGCTGGTCATATCTATCAATACCGAAGATGGCTTTTTGGACATTTATTTGAAGATGCCTATCCAAATCTAAATGAATATTTGAAAGCTTTAGTGGTTAGAAATCCTTATGCACGAACAGTGAGTAGTTTTTTGCATTGCTGCAAAGTGAAAACCGTTCCGTTTATTGATGCTATGAAAAAGAAATTCTCCACTACTTCAATCGATAAAATCTTGTCCAAGGTAACTTTCGAAGATTATATTGAATTTCTCGAAAACCAAAATATTACCCAATGTGATTTTCATTATCGGGCACAAACAACTTTCCTTCTTTTTTCTCAAATAGATATTATTATTCACCTAGAAAATTTAGGAAAAGAATTAGCATATGTCTGTCAACCCTTTGACATTTCAACAAGTTTTAATCCTCTGTTTACATCTGAAGGACGTAATAGTTTGGGTGAAAAAATCGACCTTCCTAATGAATTATATTTCTCTGAAGTACCTTACTCTGAAATTCAAGACTTAGTATTCCAATATTCTGGGAAAAATGCTTGGCCGAATTTCAGGCATTTTTTCACGCCCGAAATTATAAATAGAGTCCAGAAAATATATTCATACGATTTTGAAAATCTTGATTACTCGTTAAACCCTTTTTTAGATTAACAAATTTAATATAATGGGTGGTGGAAAAGTCAATCCAGGCTCTCATCCCTCCTCCTCCGATCAAAAAAAAAGCCACCCATAAGGGTGGCGCCTTTCAACGTCGTCGGGATGGACTCGCTCGGCTTACGCCTCGTCTCGGCCCTGCGGGCTCATCGCTTAC
>Ga0180431_10003796_pt1 | contig 19147 bp, 18 predicted proteins | sample SS_ome_11_FD_132459 | JGI IMG/M metagenome (GOLD analysis project Ga0180431, IMG submission 132459) | Hypersaline lake sediment archaeal communities from the Salton Sea, California, USA - SS_1_MS_1 metaG | ecosystem: Environmental > Aquatic > Non-marine Saline and Alkaline > Hypersaline >... | reverse complement strand
TTAGTCCTTCTTTTTTATTTGTTGGTTTTTTATTTCCATTTATATCTTGAATACGATCATATTCATTTTTAATTTTTATAATTGCATCATATAATAAATCTTTCTTCTTTTGTACATGATTATATACAGAAATTAGACTTTTATTAATATCATAAGCACATATATGTCTTTTAATTGTTATTTTATTTTCTTTTTGCCATGATAATAATGCCAGTAATACACTTCCACCACCTAAAAAAATTTCATGATAATTTTCCATAGTATCTGGAAATTTTGCCATAATTTTATCAATGATTTGACTTTTTCCGCCCACCCATTTTAAAAAAGGTTTTTGAATCATTTTCTTCGTTTATAGCGTTTACTTTTTAACTTAGATAAGTTTTCTACTTGTTCTTGTGTCAATTTTTTTAAGTCAATTAAACTATCTAAATTTTCTAATAATTTAGTATAACATTTATATAAAGTTACTTCACTAATTTTACATTTCTGTGCGATTATTTTTTTAGTTAAAACGCTATCATCTTTCATAATTTCATTACCATAAATGCTTGCAATGAGAAATATACAACTTGTCACTTGTGTTTTTGGATTATTTTCTCTTGCCAAATTATTTTCGTGCATTTTAGTAATGATATCATTAATTAATATTTGTCCGTTATCGGTGATGTTTAATATTATACTAAATTTAGATACATAATCATTAGCTTCTGATGGTTTTATATATGTGGATCTAATATTCTCTTTATGCAAGATATTGATTAGACGTTTATAACCATCTAAGACAATAGCTTCGGTAATACCAAATGCATGAGCTAATTCATCTTCAGTTAAATCATCATTATTAGACCGTATAACATATAATATACATGATGCAATGACACCTTTTCTTATATTTCCTCTGAATAACTGATAATTATATACATCTTGATAAATATAGAAACCATCTTTAACTATCTGTAATGTTAGACGTTCATTTTCAATCAAGTCTTTGCATTTACTTTCCATATATTTATAAATTTTCCACATATTCTTATTTTTATATGTGACACTTGACCATTTATGAATCTTAAAGAGTAGTGATTCTGAATTATGTCCCTTTAATATTAATTTTGGTCCTGCACTTGGAATATTATTAGTAGATATGTTATTACATCTATCACTAGATTGCAAATAGGTTGTTTTATCTTTATTCCAATCTTTATTGTTACTACTAATACTACCATTATCTTCACCACAAGTTCCACATACCATGTAACCGATATCTTCTTGCGGATATACGTCACTCGACCCACATGCTTTACATTCATTTACATCTATATTTTTTAATTTTGCCTGATATGCTTTTGATTCAACATATTCATCAGCTAACATAGTAGTAATGTCATCATCAGTTTGAAGGTCATTAAATTGGTCAAAGACGTCGTCTTCTAATACCAACTTTGATTTTTCTTTTATATAATTTTCTCTATTAGAGATCATATCATATTCAAAATGCATTTTAAATAATCTAATAATTAAATTAGTGGCTATTTTTTATGTCACTTTTTAAAATTGATTTAAAAAGTATTTTGTATTGACAGTAATATAATAATTAGGTTATGAATAAAATTAGACATGATAGACAGATAAAAGTTTTAGATAAAATACCAGATATCATAGAAACATTAGATGAACATCATAATAAAATACTTAATAATAAATATGGATTAGCAAATAAGATAGTTTATGAATTTATTAAAAAAAATAATAGAATTCTATATGGTGGTATGGCGATTGATGCTGCTCTAAAGTTACAAAATGACGGGATTTACGATGATAATGAATTTCCCGATTATGACTTTTTTTCACCTGATTTCATTAAAGATTCTATTATCATCGCCAATACTTTATATGATGCAGGATATAAATATGTAAGACGTATTCCAGCATTACACCCACATACTATTAGAATTCAGATTGATTTCAATGTTTATATTGCAGATATAAATTATTTAGATAAAGGTCATTATGATGCGATTCCTACTATTAAATACAATAATGTTAAATATATTGCACCAGAATTTATGAAAATTACTATGTATGAATCATTCTCTAGAATAGTGAATACATATCGTTGGGATAAAGATTTAAATAGATTAAATAAAATAATTAAGTATTACCCGTCACCAAAGGGAGATAAACATATATCAAAAACAAAAATAGATAAAAAACTCTTTGAATATGTTTATGATAATTGTATTAATGATTCTATTGTTGCTGGTAAATTGGCGTTTTGTATGTTTGATTTATTAACTAATAAAGGATTTAATATTACACATAAAGATATTAAAGAATATATGTTTAATGATACACCTATAATTGAACTTTTAATAAATAAAGGTAACTTTCGTAGATATTTAGATGAAGTATATGTTAAATTAAATACGTATTTAGTGGATAATAAATTAAAAGACGATTATTATATAATTTCGGATACATATACTGGTTATAATGTATCTTTTATTCCAGAAACATTTGTTATAAAATTAGTTAAACGATCCGAAGGTTCATTCACATCAGCCGATAATGAAAAAGAATTACTAAACGAATTTCCATTATTAGTTATGCATAATATTTATGGTGTTCTTACACAATATAAATGTATTAAACATTTAGATGTAAAACTAAGTAATCATAACATATTACTAAAGAATTTATACACATATAAATATTGTATGCAAATAAAAGAATTAAATTCAGAGTATACTAACATATGTGACATATTAAAGCAAATTTATATAAATAAAGAAAATATTGAATATTTAATCAATTGTATGCTAACATTTTCAAAAAAGAAGCTTGATATATTTGAATTATTCCAGAAAGAATTTATTGGCGAATCTGTAAGTAGATATAAAATACAAGGGAGATATATTAATAATAAATGTATTACATCATTTAATGTAATTAACTATCCAATTTATGTCCCAGATATTGATAAAATTGACCCAAAAAAGGTTAAAATCAAATATCGTAATATTAATGTTAAAATATGTTTAGTAACTGATAAACCTACAGAAGACAATGAAATGATTGGTTCCTTCTATTTGATTGAAAATATATATAATGAAAAAAAAGAAGAAGAAGATAATGATAATGTTATTATGTATCCGAATGATATTAATATATTATCTTATAGAAGAATTATTCTTTAAGACATACCATATATGTAAGTACAATTAGTAGTACTAAAAGCATTAAATTGATTATGCTTAAAATACGGTTAGTTTTAACGCATTTATTAGTTTCGTATACGATATGAATTTGTGGTACTGGTGTCTCAGAATCAGTCATATATTCATTTTCATTTTTATTTTGATAAGTATGAAACATCGAACTACCAACTTCACCAGCAATAATACGGGTTCTTAAATCATCACTTAGATTATTATCAGCGAAAGCCATTATTAATATATATTGATGAATGATAAAATAATTATTTTTTTATTAAAATTAAATATAATTAATGAATGACCAAATTATTAGTATCTTTAAAGGACTTCGTAGATATTATGAAATAGAGAATGATATTTGGCGGGTAAAAGCATATAGAGAGGCTATTGATGTATTAGAATCACTTGAATATGATATTGATGGTACGCATAAATTACCTGGAATAGGAAAACGTTCTATGGATAAAATAAACAAGATAATAAATGGGGCAACTTTAGAAGATTTTATATCGCAAGATGGTATTCAAAAATTACATGCATATGAACAGTTAGTTAATGTGCGTGATATTGGTCCTAAGAAGGCAAAAAAGCTAATTGCTGAATATAATATTAAAGACATCAAAGATTTGAAGAAAAAGGTAAAAGCCAGTAAAATAAAATTAACAAAATCTCAATTAATTGGGCTTAAATACTATGATGATCTAATCCGTCAAATTCCTCGCAAAGAAATTCAATATGTAGAGAAACTGGCTAAAAGGGTAGCCAGAGATATAGATAAAAAATTAAAGGTATTAATATTGGGTTCTTATCGGCGAAAAAAGATGTGTAGTAATGATATTGATATGTTATTATATCATCCTCAAATAAAGACACAAAAAGATTTACGTAAGGGTGTATCATATCTTAAAGATTTTATAGATAATTTAAATATCATTACGGCAAAGTTAAAAACGGGTTCATTAAGGGTTACGCCAAGAATGAAATCTATAAATTTAGAATATTTAATTAAAGTTAAAAAATACCACCGAAAGGTAGATATTAAATTCTATCCATATGATGCTCATATAACTGCTATTGTATATTTCACGGGTTCAAGAAGATTTAATAGATTTATGAGGGAAAAATATAGACGTAATGGGTATCTACTAAATCAATATGGATTATATAAAAATAAAAAGAAAATTCCTATCAATAATGAAAAAGAATTATTCTCACTCATTGATTTACCATATTTACCACCGCATAAAAGAAATTAACATAAAATTATTTTAATTTATTATTAATATAAAATGGGTAATTCTCTTACTGTTAATCTTGAAGAGGATTGCTATGATCATCGTGATAAAATTCATCACTTTTATATTACCGAATACATGTTTCCAAGAAAACACAATTTAATTGATATTGGTTTTGATAAGAATACGGAGATTCCCTTAGCTAATACGATTGCATACACACTTAAATATGAAAATGAAAAAGATATGCTTACTGAAATGAATCCATCTTCTTTATTTATTCATGCTAATACTGAAAAGCAAACTATTCGTAGTATTCTTAAAGGAATAAAAAAATATGGATTCTGTTTAGAAAGCGAATTACCATTTGATAGTTATCAAATTGGTGTAAAACCAACTCAAGAATTATATGATGCCGCCATTAGCAATAATAATATTGAATATCGTAGAATTAAGCAGAATTTAAATGACATCAAACATTGTTTAGTAATGACTACTACTCCTATTGTCTTTGGTTGTAGTATATTTAATGATGATTTATCATTACCCGAACGTGGTAACGAAAGTATCGGTAAAGCACCAATGATTATTGTTGGTTATAATGATGCTACCAGACAATTCCAAGTTAAACATAATTTAGATATTGATGTTGAATTTATTTCATATGATTATGTATTAAACCCTAAATTGTGCTTTGATTTATGGACTGTTAAATATCAATAGAACAGGAAACTTTCATAAATTGTTTTAATTTTTCAGTTCTCTGTTCTTGTATTTCTAAGTTACCAATACAAGTTTTATATGTATCATCGCTATTATATCCATTAAACATGCTTCTAATATTAATATAATTGAATTCATCATTATTAATAAATTTTTCTTTAATATATTCCATAGATTCTTCTATAGAACCATATTTTTTGATTATTGAATATGCTCTTTTGGGACCAATACCATTAATTTTATGATAATCTGTTCCACATAAGATACACATATCTAGAAATTGATTAAAATTTAAATTTAAATCTGTACAAATATTAGATAAATTAAATTCAGTTAGTGTGCCGTTAAACATATTATAATTTCTTAAGACGACACCAATACCGTGCGCTAACATATCTGTATCTTCAGATAAACATGCATCAATTAAGTCATTTTTATATAAGTATCCCATCATATCGTCTGCTTCTTTTTTTGAATATATGTAAGGAACACCTAAATATCTAAATAAAGCCGCACAATATTTTTTGTGTTTTTCAGTGACATATAGTGTTTGATTATTTAATTTATTAATTGTGTCTATTTTTTGATATAATTCAGTATCTTTTAATAATTCTTCATCATTAACAAAATCGCTAGTATCAATAGAGTTTACATTTACATTTATTGGCAATGAATCTATTAATGTATTAATTTTTTCATTTACTGCTTCTTTGTGTTCAATACGTCTTTGTACTTCTGCTTCTTTTTCTTTAGGCACGAGTCCATCATAAACGAATATGGGAGTAATGTTATAACGTCTAAATGTTTTTACTAAATTATACATATTTTCTATGTAATGATATTTGTGTAAATTATTTTTTTTAATATGATAAACAAATTTATACATATAATTGCTAAAGTCTATGGCAATTCTTTTACCAGAATAATCGCTAATGTGTTTAGATATAATTCCTGTTTGATTTTTTGCTTTTAGTAAACTATTGATATTTTTAATTCCCATTAATAATATATAAGTGTTTAATTTTCTTTAAATTATGTCGCGTTCTATGGAAAATAAGCATAAACAACAACTACATAAAATTGAAGATCATATTTCTTTTCTAGAACAATTAACAGCTCCTCAAAAATGGTATTATGATAAGAAAGTATTTAATACGTTTGAAAAATTAAAAGAGTATATGGAAGGAAAAGAAGGTAAAAAATTAAGTGATGAAGAAATAATGAATAAATTAAATTCTAGAAATCCATTTAGTTCAACATAATTGTATTAATACTGGCTACTTTCGGATCATATTTATATCTAATTAAGTGATTTTGTATAACACATAAAGGTACACTATTTTCTTTGATAATGTCTGCATTTGTAATATAGAAATCTTCGGCTAAATCTTTAATATTTTCTTCACTATCTGAGTAAAAATGATTAAACATTTCAATCATAGTATTTTTATTTGCTTCTGGTAATTCTACCACATAATCAATTCTACCGGGTCTAATTAATTCTGGATTTAAACATTTATGGGATGTTGTGGTAAAAAATACAATATGATTTGTATGAGCAATCGGTCCATCAAGCGCGCTTAGTAGTCGGCTTTTATTACTTAAGTTATTGATACCATCAACTAAAATTAATTGTCCTTTGGGAACAGAATTAAATACTTTAGATAAATCCATATTATTATTTTTGAGAGAAATCCAATAAATATTTAAATTTAATTCAGAACATAGAGCTAATAATAGACTTGATTTACCACATCCAGTAGCACCATGTAGCAAATAGCTGCGTCTATAAGGAACATTATGTTTAACATACCAATCTTTAGAAGATAAAAAATCTTTCATATCAGTTAATACACTATATTTAATTTTATTATCCATAAATATAGAATCTAAGGGTCTTCCTGGTTTTTTACATACAATATTCCATTGATTATTACTTAATGTATAAATATTAATTATTTTTTGGTTACTGGGGAGTTCAATAGTTTTAGTAATTAATAATTGACAAAATTCATCTAATATGTTTTTAAAAAAGATGCTAGTAGTGCATGATAATTGTTCATTATCAAAGGATATCATAATAGGAATTTTTTTGTATAATAATATTTTTTTGTTGAATTCATTTTCAGAGATGTTATTGATATTACTAAATGAATTTAGTTGTAATTCATTGATAGTTTTATCTAATAATTCTTTATTACATTTTAATATATTTGTGTACCATAGTAGATCTTTACAGTAATAGACAAATGCAAAGAGTAATATTAAAAATAATAGCATTATATAATATATAAAATAAGATGTATATTGGTAGATATGTTAAATCCTTAAATCATAAAACTATAAAGAAACACAACACATTACAAATATTTATAGGACCAAGACATAATCGTAATAACAAAGATATAACGAAATATATGACCGAAAAAGAGATAAAAAAACTTAATATGTTATTAAAAAACTCAAAATTATTTATACATTCAAATTATCAAACATTATTGGGTAATAATAGTCCTAGAATGATTAATGCTGTATTAAAGGAATTAAAAAGCGGAGATTTATTAGGGGCGCAAGGGGTTGTTGTTCATCTTGGGAAGTGTAAAAAGAATATTATTAAAAATGCGATAACTATTTTAGATAAGCATAAAGGAAAGACCAAATTATTATTAGAAACGTCATCAGGAAAAGGTAATGAAGATGCGATAACGTTTGAAGAATTAGGAGATATACTTAGACAAATAAAGAAAAAAATAAAGAATAAAGAAATGATTGGTATTTGTTTAGACACATGTCATATATTTTCGGCAGGATATGATATTCGGAATAGAGATAGTACATTAAAAGTTTTGGCGAAATTTAATAAGGAGATAGGATTTAATAATTTAAGATGCATTCATTTCAATGATTCATCATTTGAATTTAATTCGCGAACAGATTGTCATAATAATATAGGATGTGGATTTATTGGATCGCAAAAATTAGGTGGTTCATTAGAGGGATTTAAGGTAATACTATTATATGCAAAAAAGTATAAAATACCAGTTATATTAGAAACGCCTAATAAGAAAGAATGTTATCCGATTAATAATACGGAGAAACATGAACTTGAATTAGAAACGGTAAAGAAACTAATAAAAGATGATTTAAAATCAATTAAATTGGGTTATTGCTAATAAAAAATGACAAAAGTATTAATATAATAATAATAATATATACACATATATAATGCAAGAAATAATAGATTATACAAATAATAAATTAAATGAGACTTATAGCGAACATAAGAAAAAGGCGATGAATGTTATTAAGAATTATATTATTTCTCATAACTTAATATTATATGGAAATTTAGCTATAAAGGAATATTTAAAAGACAAAATTGAAATAGATGAAGTTGATTCATATTATCAATGTATATCATTAAATGGTCGTAAAAACATCGCTGAAATAATTACAATATTAAGAGAGCTTGAATATGCTAATTTTAATACGAGTATACTTCATTTACCTTTTGGTATTAAATGTATTATTGCATTTAATGAATTTGAAAAAAAATTACCAATACTGGAGGTTTTACATGTAAACAAATATGAATATTATAGAATTAAGGCGACTATAGAGGGCAAGCAGTTAAAGATTATACATCCCTTACTATTAAAAATTAATTTATTAAACGATCTAATAGACCCATTAAATTATTATAATAATTGGAAAGACTCATATAATAAGTTATTATTATTAGATGAATATTGTGACGAATTAAAGTGGTCAAATAAAAACATAAAAACCAAGAGAAAACCAATTGCAAAAGAAAAAGAATTAATTGATTTATTGGTAGCAAATGGTGTCATATTTACTGGCGACTTTGTTTATAATTTATATCAAAAATGTGTTAAAAAGCCATGGTTAAGATTAAATAAGATATCAGTAATATCATTTGATAGTAATAAATTAGTTGATAAAATAAAGAAAAAATTGGGCAATAATATAAGTATTAAGACGTTTGATAATAAGGTATCCTTTATAGATAAAAAAATTAGTGTGTATTATAATAAACATAACATATTAGATATATTTGAGGTTCCGAATGCGTGTGTATCATATATTGATTATAATTACCGTAATAAGAAGATTAAAGTAGCTAATTACTTTATGTTATTAAAATATTATTATGGTCATTTATGGGAGAACATGTCAACTAAGAAGGTAGATAATAGTTATATCGCACATATTAAAGGGATGATTAAAAATCTAATTAGTGCAAGAGAGACGTATTTAAGAGATAAGAAGCTTCTTGGGATTGCATCGTCTAAGGGGAATCAATTATTTATGATATTTGGATTAAAATGTGATTATTTAACAGAAAATTATACGAATATGCAATATCATAATATGAAAATATGGGAATATAAAAAGACTCATACTGAGGAGGAATATAGAAAAGCAAAAAAAATATGTGAACCGATTTAATCAGCAAGGATTTCATCTAATTCTTTATCAAGTTCATCGCTGTCTTTTTCAACAGGGGTTTCCACAGGGGTTTCTTCTAATGGTGTCGCAAGGAAATCATCTGCTTCTAATTCTACCTTTTCGGGCAATTGGAAGGTTACATCATTTACGTATGCGGTAATCTTAAACTTCATATCACCAACCCACATACGTCCATAAGACATGGTGACGATAGCAAATGTTCCATAAGGAACAAGATTACCATCTTTAGTAGTAATTGTTGATGGTCTTAAATCTAAACTTTCAGGACGAGTCTTGAAATTAGTAGTGAAAGCATCAACTAATGTACCAGTTTTATCTCTGGAAATTCTAAGAGGCAGACGAATAGATGGATTATAAAACTCTCCAGTTGGAGAACCATTTTCATCTCTCTTTTCAGTTCCTTCTGAAATAGAGCTAACAAATATACTTGTCATCTTTTGCTTACCGACCTTATTGCGACATCCCCAAGATTCTGCAGTCTTTTCATCCAAGACGTTCTTTTCAATTAAATCTTCAAGGTCTTTTTGAAACTTATAAAGTGCAGGACCATCACCAACACCACTGGGAAGCCATTTGCATCTATCTTTCACAGCATCTACCAAAATAGCATAACTTCGGTTAGTAGGAGGAACTTTAAGATTATCATCTTTCTTGGAAGTTCCAGCAAATGTTACAAACAACCCACGACATTGAAATGATAGTGGTTTACCATCATAATAAATAGGTACATGATTACCTTGACCGCTTTTATTACGAGTCTTAGTTCCGAAAGTTACTTTATTAATATCTAAATCTGCGACAGAAGGAAGAGATTTGCGATAAGTGCGAGTTTGTTGAGTAACGAAGCCGGTGTTCATGATTGTTTTGTTTTATTAAAATGTTAAATAAACTTTAAGTTAAAAAATCTATCAGTTTTTTTTTATTAATATAAAGAGTATTAAATTTAATAATAATAAATATGCCAAATATTAGTTTTTTAGATAAATCATGTAATAAAATAGATGTATTATCATCGCCAGTTACAAGAGAAAAATTATTAATGTATGCGTTATTAAAATATTATAAAAAAACGAATACTATTGAAGAAATCGTGCCAATTATAGAAAGAAAGTCCAATATTTCATTACGAATTATTGATTGGTTTATTAATTCTTATTCAAAAGAGAATAGTTTAGCGTTACCAATATATAATAAAAAAGGAAAACTAAAGAATCATTGTTATATTTGGAATAGTTATAAAAATACGTTACGTTCATTCCATGGTGAATATTTTGAAATTTATAAACGTTCAAATTTAATTACTTTAGAGTATAATCAAAATAAAAAGTTAGATACAACATTAGCGCAATTAAATTTTTTTAAATGGGCGTTAGAGCATAATATTATTTCTTATATTAAGAATAATTTTAATTTATTGGGATCGCAATTATACACATCAGATAGGAAATATATAAAAATCACTAAGAAAGAAGACGAAAATGATGTAGAATTGTCAATCAAGTGGGAATAATTAATTTTCTTTTTTTTTAAAAAACTTTTCTATATAAGTAATATAAATAACATTATGAGTAATTATTGTAATATTTTAGATGTTTTATCTGATAAAGGATATGATAAATTAGTTGTTTTAATGACCAAACATTGCATGTCTTCTATATTAACAAAGAAAATGAATAAGAAACGTGGTAGAACTCTTATTGTACCGCCTGTTAAAGATATTTCTAAATTAGATAATAAAGACGGTATTAAAGCGCATATTTTTAATATGACTTGTGATTTAGATAAATTAAAACACAACAGTAAAGTACACAGTATGAATACTACGTATGATGTTGAAGTAAATGGTAAAACTGTTAAAATTGGCGGCGCTACTGTTAAACTATTAGCAGAAGCCAATAATGGTGTTATCTTACAAGCATCTGGTGTTTTAAAAGGAACCAAAAAAGAGGCTCCCAAGAAAAGTTCTAAAGGAACCAAAAAAGAGGCTCCCAAGAAAAGTTCTAAAGGAGGTGCTAATATGAGATTACTCGGTGGTACTGGATTTAAGGCGATGCAATATGTAGAACATCCTATTCTTACAGATGATATTCCATTTAGTGTATCTCTATCTGGTCTTAGTGGAATTGATTTACGTTGGAATATTTTAGAACATTATCGCCGCAAATGGCCTGCTGAACTTTGGTCTCCTATGGAAGATTATAACTTTTATTCATGGGCTTATTCATCATTAGTTTTATATCTTAGAGATAGAATGTCTGACTTCTTTTCAGTATATGAACCATTTGTGAATCCTATTGTTGGTCTTGAACATCTTCTCCAATATAGATTAGTTAATTCTAATAAATATTTAGTATCTGACTCTATCTTACATGATTGGATCGCATCTCCTTATTGGTTAGCTTCCGATCCCATTCTAATTAAAGAAGCTAATTTATATACTTTAGGCGGCGGTGCTAAGGAAGCTAAAATGGATGGTGGTACTATTCCTATTATCATGAGAAGTAGTAATATTATTAATTCTTTCTTAGGACCAAATATTACAGCTATGATTGAAATGATGGATAACCCTAAAGTTACTGAACAACAAAAACGCGCTTACATTATTGATAATTATATGGCTATTGAAAGTGATGATAAATTCCGCTCTAGTAAAAGTCGCAAATTATATAGAAAATTAGATTCTGATTTATACATTGCGACATTAGGCACTCATATATTAGCATACTTAACTGAACAATCAACTAAATTAATGTTAACTCCTGCTATGGGTGGTGGTGGTGGTGATAGTATTATAATGAATCCATATAATACGGCTTTCCATGAAACACTATGCGCATTTGGAAGTTTAGGTCCAAGGAATGTAGTTAATACATTCTTACAACCCGGTTTAACTAGTAACTATATGTTCCCTCTTAGTGTGGTTAAAAAATTCTGCACAAGCCCATATTGTTTATACGTTGCCGGTTTAAAACATCCATTACATAAAACTACCCTTAAATCTCCTTACATTAAAAGAACAACTTATACTGATTTTGGCGAGCCTACGGAAAGTACTACAGAAAGTACTAGTCCTCCTAATCCATTTGGCAGTCATTCTGGTCCTTCTGGTCCTTCTGGTCCTTCTGGTCCTCCTAATCCATTTGGTACTTCGACTGGTACTTCGACTGGTACTCCGACTGGTACTTCGACTGGTACTTTGACTCCATGGGATAATACTGACGATGGGACTTGGGATGCTAGCGGAATATAATTGAAAAAAAAAAGTATATAAAAAAATAATTATATAAAATATATAACTATGAGTGAATATGATACATGTGGAGTGCCGCCAAGATGTTTTACTTGTGGAAAACAAATATCACATTTATACGGTAAATTTATGGAAGAATTAGAGAAAAAAAATAAATCTAATAAAATTAAGGATTATAACTATGATAATATTAATAATAGAGAAATTATTAAAAAACTTGGATTACATGAGAGATTATGTTGTATCATCGCATTACAAACATACCCTAAGGGTTTAACTGATAAATTATAATTTTTTTTTATTTTTATATAATATAATAATGAATTTTCTACTAAATTATGGAGAACCTAAAACAGAAGTTGATAGAAAAATTAGGAAAGCTATAAATGTTAAAAATGAAAATTTATACAAAAAACATCAAGAATATGACTTATCTTCCTTAATTTCTCCTTATTATGTAAATCCTTACCAGAGACAAATGCTCAAAGATATTATTGGTACTAAAAATGTTAAAGATATGGAAATGCTCAATGCATTAGTTCATGCTGGCATTCTTAACACAGAATGTCCTCCTCGTGGTCATCATGCATATTCCGAAAAATACATTGATCCAGTTACTGGTACTATCCAATGCCGTCGTCCTGTATTTAAGGACCGAATGGATTATGGTAAAAATAAACTTGATGATATAAAAGAACCTCGCCCATGGAATAAAGATTTCCCTTGTCCTCAACTGGGAGATAGTCCATTTGCCTTTGAAACTTATATTGATGACATGGGTCAGCCTCGTTGCAGACCTCCAGTTGTACGTGGTGAATTCTCAGGCGCTCCTGATACTATTTCAGATGGTAAGGATACTATGTATCTTCCTGAGATGAATAAACATCAAACCCTATATGATGGTACTGGTATCATGACCGAACCTAGTACTATGAGGTCTCCTAGCATGTATCCAAATACAGTAGTACCTATGAAAGATACCTACGTCTGGCATGGTGATATGGTAGAAAAAGTAAACAATTACGTTAATATGTTTGATAATTTACAATTAAATGTTGATTCTATTAAGGATCTTAATAAATTACTCAAAAAGAGTAAATATGTTAAAGATTTCCGTGATAAATTTGCTAAAAAACCAGGTTCTGCTGAATTATATGAGGTTGTCAAAAACATCAATACTGACGATGATTTACGTATCGCAAATACGGCTCTCTATGAGCTTATGCGTCATCGTCATCCTGAATATATGCAAAAACATAGGATCACATACGGCGGATTTATGGGTAAATAAAAAAAATAATTTAATTACATTCCCGCATGACCTCCATCCCAACTTCCACCACCTCCATTAGATAATAATTGTTTTGATGAAATACAGGTCATATATAAGTGTTTATTTTCGTTGTTGCGGGTATGCATTGTTGTATTTTTTTTTATCAGCGAGTCTGGCAAAAAAATAATCAATTTTATGTAGAAACTAAAGTAGCCTTGTACGCCTCCATTTCAGTGGCATACCTTACCTTATCCTTATCAGCCTTCTGTTGATAAGGTGCTTTTTGCTTAGTATCCATGTTATTCCACATTTGGCTTAGAAGCCTTACTAATTCCTTTCCATCCGTATTCGGGTTAGATTTTTTAACAGATTCACGTTTGTCTTGACAGAAGAACATATATCCATTCTTATTTTTCTTAGGTCTATTAGGGTCCCTTACCTTCTTGGTACGGGTAGTTTTAGTAGCTGTGGTGGTAGCTGTAGCTGTAGTAGCTGTAGCTGTAGCTGTAGTAGTAGCTGTAGCTGTGGATTGTAAAAGTAAATTTACCTTTTCAAGCACCTCTGTAAGCAACTTATTAGTCTGTTTAAGCTCAGCAAGTTCAAGAGTGCTACGAGAAGTTTTAGGCATTGTTTGTTATACCTATGTATAATCTTTTATCTTTAAGTAAAAATAAAAAATTACTCAGACAATTCTAATTCATCCAATGAATATTGCTCGCTGCTCTCTTCAGATTCAACGAGTCTGGCTTTAGACTTAGAAACTCTTTTAGGTTTTACCTCTTGAGACTTTTCTAAATTGTGCTTCTTATTATATTGTTTCATTTCATTTTCATATCTCAGTTTGTCTTTCTTAGCAGCTTCTTGATACTTTGCTTTCTTAGAACTATTTAAATTATTCCAATCAGTAGACATCTTCTTTACAATTTCTTGATAAGACGAATCTGGATACTTCTTTTGATATTTATTCTTATTCGTACTACTGAATAATATCCACGGACCTCTTGCACCTTTAGGCGCATTTGGATCTTTTGTTTTTTTGGTTTTCTTTTTAGTAATATTATTCTCTTCTACTAATAAATTAACTTTATTAATAAGCGTTTTTAGCAAATCATTGTTTTCCTGAAAGTATGTCTTCAACTCGTTATCAGTCATTTTTATATTTTATGTGTTAAATTCTTCTATGTATTTTTTTTCTTCAATTTTTATTTTTAAAATTAAAAAATAAAATATAAAAGTAAATTATTAAATAATTTTAAAATGCAAAATTATAATTCATGCGATCTATTCAAATATTTAAATAAACGTTCTAAACCTAAAAAGGGTCAAGAAACAAATACAAGTATGATAGGCGGAAAATATGTAATTACTGATAACGAATATAAAGAGTTTCTTAAAATATATGCAGAGGAAGTAGATAGAAATAGAAATAATCTTCATTTAACAGAACGATTTGCTGATATATCTCCTATTGTGATTGATTTGGATTTTAAATTTGAGTCTAATGATGAAATTAAGAATCTTAAAGTCATCATGAAGGAAATTATCTTATTGCATTTTAATTATTTTAAAGAACATTTTGAATATAATAAAAAGCTATTTCATTGTTTTGCTTTAATTAGAAATATTAAACCTTATTATGATCCTAAAAGTAAAAAATATAAGGGCGGTATCCACTTACATTTTCCCAATATTTGTACTACCAAAAATTATAAAATAATTATGAGAGATAAACTAAAAAATAAAACACACGAAATATGTAAAAAAATTAACAATATTAATTCTGAAAATGATGTGTATGATAAAGGTGTTGTAGAGAATCGTGTATTTTGGTTATTATATGGTTCATCTAAACCTAAATTACAACCATATCAAATTCATAGTCGCTGGTTTCTTAAAGAAGATGGTGAAATTAAACATATAACTAAAAATTATACATCTAAAACACATCAATTAGTAAAACTTTTATCCGTCCGACGTGATAGAGATATTACTCCGTATAAATCTCAAGAAGTTGCCAATGAATTATCATATGCATATGATAGTAGACAAACAAAAATAGTAGCACATATTACGGATAAACAAGACAAAATGTTTCTTAATTGTAAGTTTAATCATACACAAAAAATAGTTGGTTTAGAAGATTATGAATTAAATGAATTATTAGATCTTATTTCATGTTTAAATAAGAAACGCAGCGAAAAATATGACCATTGGGTATCAGTTGGTCTTATATTGTATAATATTTCTCCCAATCTCCTTCCTGTTTGGAAAGAATTTAGCCAACTATGTACTGATAAATATGATGAAAATGAATGTGAAAATAAATGGAACTCTTTTAGTGGCGATAATTTTCCTTTCCAACAAATGCTTAAATTAGGCACATTGCGAATGTGGGCGCATGAAGATAATGAAGATAAATATAATAAATTAGTTACTAATAAACATATCTTTGATTTAGTTAAACAATTAGCCAGAAATCCCACACATTATGATACTGCAAAAACATTATATCGCATGTATAATAAAATTCTCGTTTGCAGTATTGACTCAAGTCTCAAAAAATGGTACATTTATGACCGCCATAAATGGAATGAAAAACCACCTGAATTACATTTACGTGATTATATAAGTAACCAATTAGTTCATGAAACTCACAAAATTACCGAATATTATAATGCATGTTATCAGCAAAATACAGGTATTACTATTCAAGACAAAGAAAATAAAGACTTAGTTAATATTCAACGATTAACTAATAATTTTAAAAATGTTGGCTTTAAAAGTAGCGTCATTAAAGAATGCGAAACCGTATTCGGCAAAGATGCCTTTCATTTAGAACTCAATAATATTAAATGCCACAAACATATTGAACATCTTATTGTTCTTGAAAATGGGGTCTATGATTTTAAAACTCATTCCTTTAGAGATGGAAAACCTTCTGATATGATTAGTCTTTCTTCTAACATGAAATACGATCCTACTGCTGAATCCAAAGATATGGAAGAATTCTTAAATCAAATTTTACCCGACCCTGAACTCAGAGAATATGTCCTTAAATTATTAGCAATCTCGCTTACTGGAGTTTTCTTACAACATCTTTTTATCTTTATTGGTGTTGGTTCTAACGGTAAAAATACACTATTAGATTTATTAGAAGAAGTCCTTGGTAGTGAATACTTTACAGCAGTTCATCATACTATCATTACCAAAGGAAAACATAACTCATCCGGACCATCTCCAGAAATTGCAAAAACATGTGGTAAAAGAGTACTCGTTATGGAAGAACCCGATACTCGTGACCGCATTAATGTTGGTCAATTAAAATGGCTTACTGGTGGAGGTAATATTACTGGACGTTTTCTTAATGAAAATGAAATAGAATTCAAACCCGCTTATAAAGTATTCTTCTTAGTTAATAATGAACCTCATATTGATAGTGTTGACCATGGTACATGGAGACGTATTAGATGTATCCCATTCTTATCAATCTTTACAGAAAATCCAGATCCAAGTAATACTAATGAATATAAAATTGATAAAACGGTTAAAAATAACTTCCCTAAATGGGCGCCAGCTTTCTTTAATCTGTTAATCAAACATTATAAGTTATGGCAAGAAAATGGTCTCAAAGAACCTGCTGTCGTAATTAAAGAAACTAATAAGTTTAAAGCCGCATGTGATTACATCTATGCGTTTACTAATATTAGTATTATTAAAACAGATAATAAATCCGATGAAATTGCATTTCCTGATATTTATAGAGCATTTGAATCATGGTATCGCCAAAATCGTGGCAGTAGAGTTCCAGAACCAGGCGAGTTTAAACAACTTATTGAAGCTCACTACTTCAAATGTAAAGCACAAATTCTAAAAGGACTTCAAAATGGTTGGACTGGCTATAAATTTATAAATAACGAGGATGATTTTATTGAATAATAATATATACGTATTAATATAAATGTTATTTGATCAACAAAACAAATTATTTGGAAGAATACAATCAAAATATAGTTTAAGCAAACTTATTGATAATAAAAAAGATAGAATAGATAAATATGAAATGTATAAACTAATAGCTAGTGATTTAAAATGGTACTCTGAGCAGAAAGAAAAATTTGAAACCTTTTTAATTAAAAATAAGAATAATCTTCCATATAATCCCATGCCTGATGGAACCTATGAACAATATGATATGCATGACAACTATTATAGAGGAAAATACGAATATAATAAAAAAATATATGAGTCTTTTAATGAATTAAAAGAAGAAAATAAATTAAAAGAAGTTAACAGTTATAAATATAAAAAAGACATAGAAATAATAGACAAATATCGTTGTAAATATTGTAATAAATATGAAGAAACTAATAGTTATAAAAAATTAGTACGTCAACAAAAACTAATAGAACATGTATTGAAAAAACATCCCAAAGAAGATTTACCAAGATTTGGATATTTTGAATATTTAATTTTTGATAGATTTACACAACCTATATGGTCAAAAAGTTTTGAAATAAATGAATATTTTAAAAAAAATAATATATTAATTTTAAAATCAGGAACAGGTACAGGTAAAAGTGTTATTACACCAGGATTATTATTAGATTGTGGATTTAACCAAAAACTAGAGAAATATAACTTCCCTCAATGTACTGATAATATTATTAGTATTTATCATCTTTATTATAAAGCTTATTATGAATCTTATTATGGACCTATTCCAGACCTAAACTATTGTGTTATGTGTGTTCATTATTTTAATGACGTAAACGAATTGCGTGAACATTTACTCACACTTCATCAAGAAGTGCTTTGTAATACATACGATTTAACATTTTATAAACATATTATGGAAACCGTATGTGAAACACAAATTATATTAGCTGTAGATGAATATAAATGTCCATTCTGTGATAAAATTAAAGATGTTACCAGAAAAGAATTGCGTGAACATTTAAAAAAG
>Ga0180431_10003795_pt1 | contig 19150 bp, 14 predicted proteins | sample SS_ome_11_FD_132459 | JGI IMG/M metagenome (GOLD analysis project Ga0180431, IMG submission 132459) | Hypersaline lake sediment archaeal communities from the Salton Sea, California, USA - SS_1_MS_1 metaG | ecosystem: Environmental > Aquatic > Non-marine Saline and Alkaline > Hypersaline >... | reverse complement strand
GGAAGCGGGGCCCGAGGAAACGCCGCCCGTTGCTGAAGAGCCGGTGGAAGCGGGGCCCGAGGAAACGCCGCCCGTTGCTGAAGAGCCGGTGGAAGCGGGGCCCGAGGAAACGCCGCCTGTTGCTGAAGAGCCGGCGGAGGAACCCGAAGCACCGCCCGAGGAAGAGAAATCGGACGAAATGGATTGGTATATCCTCAAGGTGCAGAGCAACCGCGAGGATTCGATTCGCGAGGGGCTGTTGCGTCGGGTGAAGATTGCCGGATTGGAACGTTTCTTCGGCGACGTGATCGTTCCGACCGAGAAGGTTACGGAGGTGAAGGCCGGCAAGAAACGGGTCATGAAGCGAAAGCTCTATCCCGGATATATCGTCGTCAACATGGAAGTCAACGACGACACGTGGTTCCTGGTGCGGGAGACGCCGGGGATTGGCGATTTCACGGGAGCAGCCGGGAACCCGACACCGATGGCGCCCCATGAAGTGGTGAAAATCGTCACCAAGGAAGAGGAGAAGGCCGAGAAGTCGCCCTTGCTGAAGATCGGCTTCAAGCTGGGGGACCGAGTGAAGATTGTCGACGGAAACTTCGAGAATTTTGAAGGGGACGTGGAACACATTGATCAAGCGAACGGGCGCGTTACGGTGATGATCAACATCTTTAACCGCAGCACGCCGGTCACTTTGGAATACTGGCAGATCGAGGCGGTATAATCACATCATGGCAAAGCAATTGCAGGGCGAAGTGAAGTTTCAGGTCCCCGGCGGCCAGGCGACGCCGGCCCCGCCGGTGGGAACCGCGCTGGGACGGTTCGGGATCAACCTGGGGCAGTTCGTTCAACAGTTCAACGAACGGACCAGGGACGCCGGAGGTATGCCGATTCCGGTGGTGGTTCGGGTGTACGCCGACCGCAGTTTTGATTTCATCACGAAGAGTCCGCCGGCTGCGGCATTGTTGAAACAGGCCGCGAGCATCGCAAAGGGCTCCGGGGTTCCCAACAAGGAGAAGGTCGGCCAGGTCACGATGGATCAGATCGACGAGATCGTGAAGATGAAGATGGCCGACCTCAACGCCCGGGATCTCGAACACGCCCGGCGCCTGATCGAAGGGACGGCCAGAAGCATGGGCCTGGAAGTTGTTGAGACATAAGAGGCCGAGAGGTACAAGATGGCAAAGCAATCGAAACGCATGAAGGCCATGGCCGAAAAGGCGCCGGGCAAGGAGCCGCTGCCGCTGGCAGACGCGGTTGCCTTGTTGAAGGAGTTCGGCGGAGCCAAGTTTGACCAATCGGTCGAGATTGCCATGAGGTTGGGGGTCGACCCCAAGCAGGCCGACCAGACGATCCGCGGTTCGATTGTTCTGCCGCACGGGATCGGTCGAACGTTGCGGGTGGTCGTGTTCGCCAAGGGCGACAAGATCGACGAAGCGAAAGAGGCGGGCGCCGACGAGGTCGGCGGCCAGGAACTTGCCGAGAGGATCAAGGAAGGCTGGATGGAATTCGACGTGTGTATCGCGGCCCCGGACATGATGGGGATCGTCGGCCCGCTGGGGCGAATTTTGGGCCCGCGCGGCCTGATGCCTTCCCCCCGCTCCGGCACCGTCACGCCCGAGGTGGCCAAGGTCATCCGGGAGTACAAGGCCGGGAAGGTGGAATTCCGCAACGACTCGGGAGGAAACGTACACGCCGTCGTCGGCAAGCTCAGCTTCGATGCGAACAAACTCGTTGAAAACATCCAGACCTTCATCGATCTGGTCGCGGGGATGAAACCGGTTGCGGTCAAGGGGCAATATCTGAAGGGTATCGCCATTAGCGCAACCATGAGCCCAAGCGTACGCATTCAAATCACCTGAGGCACCATGAGCAAGTACATCAAGAACCTGATTGCCGAGCATCTCCGCGGTCGCCTGAGCGAAGTACACGACGCGTTGCTGGTCAACGTGGTAGGGCTGGATGCGAATGCGAACAATCGTCTTCGCGGCGAGTTGGCGAGCAAGGGCATCAAGTTGATGGTGGTGAAGAACAGCCTGGCGGCCCGCGCGACGGCGGGTACTCCCTTGGGGCCCATGTTTGAGGGTCTCGACGGCACCGCCGCCGTCTGTTGGGGAGGTGAAGACGTTGTCAGCCTCGCTAAGGAAGTAACTCGCCTGGCCCAGGAGGAAGAGTACGAAGCCTTCACGGCCTGTGGCGGTGTCATGGACGGCGAAAAGCTCACGCCCAAAGGGGTGGTCGAAGTAAGCAAGTGGCCCGGTCGGGAGGAACAGCTCAGCTTGTTGGCGGGGCAAATCCTCGGACCGGGCGCCCGGCTGGCGGCCCAACTGAACGGACCGGGGGCCGCGCTGGCGAGTCAAATTGGCCAAAAGGCCGAGGAGGAGGAGGGAAACGCTCCCGGCACTGAATAAACCCGTACAGTTTTTCCGCGTCGTGGAGGCGGCAAAGGTGAAACAAGCCGCTTCACACCCAGAAGACGAGAAAGGATGAGAACCCGATGGCGACAGATGCAGTTCGCGAGTTTTCCAAAACGACCAAGGAATTCGGCGACAAGATCGCCGATATGACGCTCAAGGAAGCCAAGGAGTTGAGCGACTACCTCGAAGAGGCCCACGGCATCAAGGCGGCGGCCGGCGGTGTCGTCACGGCGGTTGCCCCGACAGGTGGCGACGTCGGCGGCGCCGAACCGGACGTGAAGACCGAATTCGACGTGGTTCTTGAGAGCTTCGGCGAGAAAAAGATCGGCGTGATCAAGGTGGTGCGTGCCAATACGGGGTTGGGTTTGAAAGAAGCCAAGGACCTCGTCGAAGGTTGCCCCAGCGCAATCAAGGAAGGCATCGCAGAGGAGGACGCCAAGAAGTTGAAGACGGATTTGGAAGAAGCCGGTGCAACAGTTTCGATCAAGTAGTCCTTTCGTCCGCGGTGGTTCCGTGCCGAGCCGCTCTCCGGGAGGGGGTTTTGTCCGTATTCCAGTTTCGCTTAGGAGGGTAAACCCCTATGGCCACCACGGCTGAACGACGTCTGATGCCCGAGGAGGCTCGTTTCTTCGGCACCACCCAGGTTCCCCATACCATCCCCGATTTGACGGATATCCAAACGCGCAGGTATGAGGAATTCCTTCAATACGAGGTGCCATCGCACAAGCACAAGGACCAGGGGGTGGAGGGGGTGCTGCGCGAGATTTTTCCGATCGAGGGCTACGACAAGACGCTGCGTCTGGAATACATCCGCTACGAGTTGGGCAAGCCCCGCTATGAGCCGGACGAGTGTCGCCAATTGCGCCTGACGTACGGGCGACCATTCAAAGTCTGGCTGCGGCTGACCAAGGAGGAACCGATCGAGGAAGAGGTCTACCTGGGTGATATGCCGATCATGCTCGGCGGGGGCGAGTTCATTATCAACGGAGCGGAGCGAGTCGTGGTCAGCCAACTGCACCGCAGTCCCGGCGTCGACTTCGTGCTTGATGTCGAGGGGGTCAGCGAGCGCCGACTGCACAGTTGCCGGATCATCCCCGAACGCGGTAGCTGGATCGAATTGAACATGACCCGCAAAGAGGTGCTTACCGTTCGGATCGATCAGAGCGGCAAATTCTCAATCATGATGCTGCTTAGGGCAATGGACCGGGCCTACAGCGACGACGCTGCGCTGTTGCGGGTGTTTTTCGACACCAGCACGGAGAAGATTGTCGATGGTCGCAGCGTGTCGAAAATCGAAGGGAAAATCTCGGTTGGCGACGTCGTTTATCCCGCTCAGAGCGACCGGGCAGGTGAAATCATCATCGAATCGGGGCAGAAAATCACCAAGAATCTTGCCGAGACGATCTGCACTTCCGGTGTCGAACAAGTGGAAGTCATGGAAGAGCCCAAGAACCCGCTGTTGCTGAATTCCTTGGCGGAGGACGGGACAGCCAGCCACGAGGAGGCGTTGTTGCGGATTTATCAGCGATTGCGTCCCGGCAACCCGCCGGCGCTCGAGAAGGCCCATGCCCTGTTCCAAGAGAAGTTCTACGACACGAACCGGTATCGACTGGGGCGCGTCGGCCGATTCCGCATCAACCGGAAGCTGGGGCTCGACACGCCCGAGGACGAGATGACGCTTCGTGCCGACGATCTCATCGCCGCGATCAAGTACCTGATGCGGCTTCGCGAGAACGACGCGATGGCCGAGATCGACGATATCGACCACTTGGGAAACCGGCGGCTGCGAACGATTGACGAGTTGGCGTCCGATGAATTGCGCAAGGGGTTTCTCAAGCTAAGGCGGACGGTCCAAGAACGGATGAACTTGAAGGACGTGGAGGACATGACGCCCCGGAGCCTCGTCAACCCGAAGAGCATCTCCGCGGCGATCGAGTACTTTTTCGGGCGGGGCGAACTGTCGCAAGTGGTGGACCAGACGAACCCCTTGTCGATGCTCACACACGAGCGTCGGCTTTCGGCATTGGGGCCGGGCGGTCTGAACCGGAAGCGGGCAGGATTCGAGGTTCGCGACGTCCATATTTCCCACTACGGCCGGATCTGCCCGATCGAAACACCCGAAGGCACCAACATCGGCCTGATCTCCAGCATGGCGATTTATGCGGGTGTGGACGAATATGGTTTCCTGGTCACGCCGTACCAGCGTGTTGAGAAGGGAAGGCTGACCGGCGAGATCGAATGGCTCCGGGCAGACCAGGAGCACGAGGCGTTTTTGGCGCCCGCCGACGCGCCGATCAAGAAGGGAAAGATCGAAGGCGAGACGATTATTGCCCGGCACCAGGGCGATTTCGAAATGATCTCCGTCGGAGACGTCCGATATATCGACGTGGCCCCGTCGCAAATGGTGGGCGTGTCGGCCGGATTGATTCCGTTCCTGGAGCACGACGACGCGAACCGGGCATTGATGGGATCGAACATGCAGCGTCAGGCGGTGCCGCTTCTGGTGACGGAGCCGCCGCTGGTGGCCACGGGGCTGGAAAAGACGGCGGCACGGAACTCGAGCATGCCCGTACATGCCCGACGCAAGGGAACCGTTACTAAGGTTGATGCCGGAAGGATCGAAATCGGCAGCGAAGTGTATAAGCTGCGGAAGTTTGTCGGGCTCAATGAACGAACCTGCCAGAACCAGAAACCGATCGTGTCGATAGGGGACAAAGTCGAGAAAGGACAGATCATTGCCGACGGGGCGGCAACTCATCAAGGCGAATTGTCCCTGGGGCGAAACGTTCTTGCGGCGTTCATGGCCTGGGACGGATTCAACTTCGAGGATGCGATTATCATCAGTGAAGAACTCGTCGAGAACGACGCCTACACGTCGATCCATATCGAGGAATTCGACATCGAAATCCGCGAAACGAAACTGGGCCGCGAAGAATTCACCCGTGACATCCCGAACGTGAGCGATAAGCAGTTGCGCAACTTGGACGAGAGCGGGATCGTCCGGATTGGTACGTACGTCATGCCGGGGGACGTGCTGGTCGGAAAGGTCTCGCCCAAGTCGAAGACGGAATTGACGCCCGAAGAGAAACTTCTGCACGCCATCTTCGGCCGGGCGGGTGAAGACGTCAAAAACGATTCGCTGGAAGTTCCCTCCGGCGTCGAGGGCATCGTCATCAACACCCAGAAATTCTCGCGGCGAATGAGTCTCTCCGAAGAGGAACGGCGCGAGTTCGAGGAGTCGCTCAAGCAGGCCGAATCGGAGGGAAACGAAAAAATCGCTGCGACCTTTGGCGAATTGGTCGAGCAGATCGAAGCCATACTGAAGCGAAAGCTAAGCGACGAGGACAGCAACCCGCTCATCGAAGGGCGGGACCACCGGTCGATCGCCGAGCTGGCGCGAATCTTCAATGTCGATGTGTTGGACATTCGTAGTCCCGACCGGCTCTCGGAAGTAAAAAGGACATACAAAAACCTCTGGCCCGCGGTGGAGGCCGCCGTAGACGCCAAGGAACGCACGCTCAACTCCATGAAACGGGGTGACGAACTCCGCAGCGGCGTGCTGCAAATGGTCAAAGTCTATATTGCCGCAAAGCGGGTCATCTCGGTGGGTGACAAGATGGCGGGCCGGCACGGGAACAAGGGAGTGATCTCGAAGATCCTGCCCAGGGAAGACATGCCCTTCCTGGCCGACGGGACCCCCATCCAGATTCTTTTGAATCCGTTGGGTGTACCGAGCCGCATGAACGTCGGTCAAATCCTCGAGACGCACCTCGGTTGGGCCGCCGCGAAATTGGGTTTTCAGGCGGTTACCCCGATCTTCGACGGGGCCAACGAAAAATCGATCCGGCAATGCCTGGAAGAGGCCGGGCTCCCCGCCAGCGGCAAAGTCCGGCTCTATGACGGCCGGACAGGCGAACCGTTCGAACAGCTCTGCACCGTCGGATACCTCTACATGCTCAAGCTCCACCATCTTGTCGACGACAAGGTCCATGCGCGGAGCACGGGGCCCTATTCCTTGATCACCCAGCAACCCCTCGGCGGCAAAGCCCGCTTCGGCGGACAGCGATTCGGGGAGATGGAAGTTTGGGCCTTGGAGGCATACGGAGCTGCCTACGCGCTACAGGAGTTGCTGACCGTCAAGAGCGACGACGTTGAAGGGCGCACCAAGATCTACGAATCGATGGTCAAGGGCGAAAATACCCTCGAAGCCGGTACCCCCGCCAGCTTCGACGTGTTGACCAATGAAATCCGGGGACTGGGACTGAACATGCAGTTGGAGAAGGCGCGGGTATAGAGAGGCGTAGCGGATACAACCGCTGGCAATAATACCAACCACTGATTCTCCCCGTGCCGGCAGCTTGCTTTTTTGCAAGCGACCGGCCAACCCCAAGGAGTACTCGAAGTGAGTATTGGTGACACCACTTACGATCGGATCAACGATTACGCCTCCGTCAAGATCTCTCTGGCACGGCCGCACGACATTCGCAGTTGGTCGTTCGGCGAAGTCAAGAAGCCGGAGACGATCAACTACCGCACGTACCGCCCCGAGAAGGACGGATTGTTCTGCGAGCGGATTTTCGGTCCGGAGAAGGATTGGGAATGCTCTTGCGGCAAGTATCGGGGGATGAAATACAAGGGGATGATCTGCGACCGGTGCGGGGTGAAGATCACGCACAGCCGCGTCCGCCGGAAGCGGATGGGGCACATCGAGCTGGCCGCTCCCGTCGTCCATATTTGGTTCTTCAAGGCCATGCCCAGCCGCTTGGGAGCCCTGCTGAACATGAAGACGACCAGCCTCGAGAAGGTGATCTACTTTCAGGACTACGTCGTCGTTGATGCGGGCGACACGCCTTTGAAGCCTCAACAGCTTCTCACCGAGCAGGAATACCAGGCTGCGCGGTTACAGTACCCCGACGGCGGTTTCGAGGCCGACATGGGGGCGGAAGCCATCCGGAAGCTGCTGGTGAACCTTGACCTGGTGGCGCTCTCCAGCGAGTTGCGCGTGGATCTGGTCGAGACCGGTTCGAAACAGAAGAGAAAGGATTTGACCAACCGGCTGAAGATCGTCGAGTCGATCCGGGACAGCGACAACCGCGCCGAGTGGATGGTGTTGGACGTGATTCCGGTTATCCCACCCGACCTGCGTCCCCTGGTGCTGTTGGATTCGGGCAACTTTGCGACCAGCGACTTGAACGATTTGTATCGCCGTATTATCAACCGGAACAACCGGCTGAAGAAGCTCGTGGACCTGAATGCGCCCGAAGTTATTATCCGGAACGAGAAGCGGATGTTGCAGCAGTCGGTCGATGCCTTGTTCGACAACAACCGGTGCAAGCGCCCCGTGCTCGGTTCGAGCAACCGCCCGCTGAAATCGCTCACCGACATGATCAAGGGGAAGCAAGGGCGTTTCCGCGAAAACCTGTTGGGGAAACGGGTCGATTACTCGGCCCGCAGTGTCATCGTCGTCGGTCCGTCGCTGCGGTTGCACCAGACCGGATTGCCCAAGAAAATCGCCCTGGAACTGTACCAGCCGTTCATCATTCGGCGACTGAAGGAACTGGGGCACGCCGATACGATCAAGAGCGCCAAGAAGATGCTCGAACGCAAAGACGAGGAGGTTTGGGATATTCTCGAAGAGGTAATCCAGAATCATCCGGTTTTGCTGAACCGTGCCCCCACACTGCACCGCATGGGGATTCAAGCGTTCGAACCGGTCCTGGTGGAGGGGCACGCGATCAAGCTCCATCCCCTGGTGTGCAAGGGATTCAACGCCGACTTCGACGGCGACCAGATGGCGGTCCACCTGCCCCTGTCGATCGAGGCCCAGGTCGAGGCCCATACCCTGCTGATGTCCACGAACAACATCTTCAGCCCGGCCAACGGGGCTCCCATCATCAGCCCGTCCCAGGACGTGGTGATGGGCTGCTACTACATCACGAGCAGCCTGGCCGATTGCAAGGGGGACGGCATGGTGTTCTCGTCGATTGACGAAGTGCTGCTGGCCTATTCTCTGGGCGTTGTCGATACGCACGCCTCGATCAAGGTGCGGTTGCCTGAAAATCGGGTTGTGAAGGGGGAGGATGAAACGAATTCGGGCGGATCGATCCGGACTACCGTCGGTCGGGTTGCCTTCAACAACATGTTGCCCGAAGGGATGCCATTCTACAACATATCCCTCCAATCCAAAGACCTGGCAATGGTAATTTCCGATTGCCACGCGGTTCTCGGCCGCCGAAGAACGACCGATTTGCTGGATGCAATGAACCAATTCGGCTTCCGACAGAGCACCCTCAGCGGTTTGTCCTTCGCCACGGATGACTTGATTACGCCGTCCAGCAAGACCAAGATCATCGCGGAAGCCGAGAAATCGGTGCTGCGCATCATGAAGTTTTACCAGCGTGGCATCATCACCGAGCGGGAGCGTTATAACAAGGTGCTCGATGTCTGGACTCACGCCCGGGAACAAATCACCTCGGAAATGATGTCGGCATTGGAGAACGACCGCCGTTCCAAAGGCTATGTCAACCCGATTTTCCTGATGGCCCACTCCGGCGCGCGGGGCGGCGTAGAGCAGATTCGGCAGTTGGCCGGGATGAGAGGGCTGATGGCCAAGCCGTCCGGAAGAATCATTGAAACACCGATCAAGGCAAACTTCCGCGAAGGGCTCAGTGTGCTCGAATACTTCAGTTCCACTCACGGTGCCCGAAAAGGTCTGGCCGACACGGCCCTGAAAACGGCCGATTCCGGCTACCTTACCCGAAAACTCGCGGATGTCGCCCAAAATGTCGTCGTGACGATGCACGACTGCGGTACGACCCAGGGCATCACGAAAGGTGTCATCTATCGCGGCGAGAAAGTCGAGGTCAGCCTGGCCGATTCGATTCGAGGCCGCGTAAGCCGAACCAACATCGTCAACCCGATTACCGACGAAGTCATCGTCCAGGAAAACGAGTTGATTACCGCCGAGATCGCCGAGCGGATCGAAGAGATGGGATTGGAGAAGATCCAGGTCCGCAGCCCGATGACCTGCGATGCGCCCCTCGGTGCATGCGCGTTGTGCTACGGCATGGATCTCGCCACCGGTAAGCTGGTCGAAGAGGGAATGGCGGTGGGAATCATCGCCGCACAGAGTATCGGGGAACCCGGCACCCAGTTGACGATGCGGACGTTCCATATCGGTGGAACGGTCGTCCGCACGTTGGAAGAAAGTGAAATCAAGGCCAAGAAGGCGGGTGTGGTGAAATTCACCCGAATGAAAGTCGTTCGAAACGACGAGGGCCAGCAAGTGGTGCTTACCCGGAACGGCGAGATCCTCATCTTGGACCCCAAGGGTCGCGAGTTGGAGAAGTACGAAGTCCCTGCCGGAGCCAACCTGGTCGTTGAAGAGAACATGGAAATCGCGGCGGGAACCACCCTCTGCCATTGGGACCCCTTCAACATCCCCATTCTCGCCGAAGTCGGCGGAAAAGTCCGCTACGAGGATGTCATCGAAGACAAAACCATGCGAAAGGAAAGGGATCCCAGCGGCCATATCCGTCAACTCGTCATGGAACACAAGGGCGACCTCCACCCGCAGGTCGTGCTCGAAGACGCCAACGGAAAAATCCTCGACTTCTATTACCTGCCCGAAAAGGCGCATATCGAAATCAGCGAGGGCGAGGAGGTTACCGCCGGCGCCCTGATTGCGAAAACCCCGCGCGAGGTCTCCGGAACGCAAGACATCACCGGAGGTCTGCCCCGGGTAACCGAAATCTTCGAGGCCCGAAGACCCAAGGAACCCGCCATTATCGCCGAAATCGACGGAATCGTCGAACTGCTCGGGGAAAAACGACGCGGCAAGCGAACGATCATCGTGCGCAGTGAAAGCGGCATTGAACGCGAACACCTCGTTTCCCATGGAAAACACCTCCGCGTACACGCGGGCACCTTCATTCGGGCGGGTGAAGCGCTCGTCGACGGCCCGCTGGTCCCGCACGATATCCTCCGAATCTCCGGCGAAGAAGCCGTCCAGCAATACCTCCTCCGGGAAATCCAAAACGTCTATCGCAGCCAACGTGTCCAAATCAACGATAAACACATTGAAATCATCATCGCGCAGATGCTGCGGAAAGTCAGTGTACAAACGATCGGTGATACCGGCCTGTTGCCGGGAGTCGTCATGGACAAATTCGAATTCCGCGCCGTTAATGATGAGCTCGCTAAATGCATGAGAATCGCCGAGAAAGGAGATAGCGACTTCGAGCAAGGCGCCATCGTGCCGGTCGAGACGCTCGAACAGGTGAACGCCCAGATCGAAGCGCTCGGCGGCGAACCCGCGCAAGGAACGAAACCCAAACCGGCAACCGCCGCTGCCCAACTGCTGGGTATCACCAAGGCGGCGGTCCAAAGCTCCAGCTTCATCTCAGCCGCCAGCTTCCAGGAAACGACCAAGGTGCTCACGGAAGCGGCCCTGGCCGGAAAGGTCGATCATCTGGTCGGATTGAAAGAGAACGTCATTCTCGGTCACCTGGTCCCCGCAGGAACCGGCTTCCGGACTTACCAGGATTCGGAGGTCCGTATCCGCCCTCAAGCCCTCGAAGACCTGAAAGTCGAAAAGGAAGATGTGCTCGCGCGGCATTTTCCGCTCCTGGAGGGTGGCATCGAAGAAACCGCCCAAGGTTGGGCCGAAGGGGAAGGCGCGGCTACCGGGGCCGCGGAATTCGCTGCCGAGATCCCCACCGAACAAATGCCCCCATTGGAAGAGTTGTTCGGCAATCCGGAGGACACCCCTCCGACGACAGAATGAGCCACATCGGGTAAGCAGCCGCCAGCCATTGACAATCCGAGAAAATCTGGGAAATTAAATAGTTCACGAAGTGATTGCACTATGGGTTCCATTTGAGATAAGCAATGCCCACAATCAACCAATTAGTCCGGAAAAAGCGCACGATGTCGCGGAAGATGAGCAAAACGCCGGTACTGGACCGCTGCCCCCAAAAGCGGGGAGTCTGCCTTCAGGTCAAGACCATGACCCCCAAGAAGCCGAACTCCGCCCTGCGAAAAATCACCCGTGTACGCCTCTCCAACGGCAAAGAGGTCACCGTGTACATTCCAGGCGAGGGACACACCCTACAGGAGCACTCGATCGTGCTGGTCCGCGGCGGGCGCGTCCGCGACCTGCCGGGTGTGCGTTACCAGGTCATCCGCGGAACCTTGGATACCCTCGGCGTCGAAGACCGCAAGCAATCCCGCAGCCGCTACGGGGCCAAAAAGAGCGAATAACCCCAAAGAAACGGAACCATGGGTCGAATCACTGCCAGTCGCAAACAGCTTGTCGGGGATCCCGTTCACAGGGACCGCGTGGCAAGTAAGTTCATCAACTGCATGATGTGGAACGGAAAGAAAAGCGTTGCGCAGAGGGTCTTCTACGACGCGCTGAAGATCGTCGGCGAGAAGGTCAAAGACGAAGAGCCGATTGCCGTTTTCAATCAGGCGCTGGAGAATGTGAAGCCGGACATCGAGGTCCGCTCCAAGCGGGTCGGCGGCGCCTCCTATCAGGTTCCCATGCAGGTGAACAAGGTGCGGCAGCAATCGCTGGCAATCCGCTGGATCCTGATGGCCGTCCGGGAGAAGAAGGGCAGGCCGACCCACGAAAAACTGGCCGCCGAACTGCTCGCCGCCTACAACCGCGAAGGCGCCGCCATGACACGCCGCGAAAACGTCCATCGCATGGCCGAGGCCAACAAGGCGTTCGCGCACTTCGCCTGGTAGAAACTTGTTTAGATCGCCGTGCCGGTCCCCCCCTGCCGGTGCGGCGTTCTCTTGCGCCGGTAAAAGGGGTTTTCGTTTAGCCGCCGACGGCATGTCGGCGAGAACGACGAGCAATTTTCCCTTTTTCCTTTGGACACCTGCGTCAACTCGCTGCTTGGCATCGCACCTATGACCACGGACCTGACCAAACTCCGCAACATCGGCATCATTGCCCATATCGACGCCGGAAAAACCACCGTCACCGAGCACATGTTGTTCTACTCGGGGTACAGCCATCGCGTCGGCGAAGTAGACAAGGGAACAACGCACACCGACTCCGATCCCGAGGAACAGGAGCACGGCATCACCATCCTCTCCGCGTGCGTCACGTTTCCATGGAAGGACTTCCGCATCAATTTGATCGACACACCCGGCCATATCGACTTTACCGCCGAGGTGGAGCGCAGCCTGCGCGTGCTCGACGGCGGGGTCGTCGTCTTCAGTGCCCGCGAAGGTGTCGAGGCCCAAAGCGAAACCGTTTGGCGCCAGGCCGACAAGTACCACGTGCCGCGGCTGGCGTTCATCAACAAGATGGACCGCGAAGGGGCCGATTTCCACGAGACGCTCGATGAGATCAAAGAGCGACTGGGCTGCACGCCGATCCCGCTCGTTTTGCCGATCGGCGCCGGCCCGCCGCACCTCAAAAACGCCTTCTGCGGACTGATCGACCTGATCGAAATGAAGCGGCTCCGCTTCACCTCCGAAAGCCGCGGCGCCGAGATCGTCGTCGATGATATCCCCGAGGAATTGGTGGACGAGGCCGAAACCTACCGGGCAGAGATGCTCGACCATCTCTCGATGTTGGACGATGATCTGACCGAGTTGCTGTTGGCCGAAGAGCCGGTCCCGGGCGAACTGATCCACAAGGTGCTCCGCAGCGCCGTCCTGCAATATGAACAGAACAAGATTGTGCCGGTGCTGACCGGTTCGGCCTTGGACGGGATCGGCGTCCAACCGCTCCTGGACGCCGTCGGCGCGTATCTGCCCAGCCCTCTGGACATGCCACCGGTCGAAGGGATTGATCCGAAGCAGAAGAAGGAAGGCACAACCAGGCGAAAGCCCGATCCCGAGGAACCTTTCTGCGGGCTGCTGTTCAAGATCCAGGCCGACCGGCACGGCGATTTGCACTACGTTCGCGTCTACTCCGGCAAACTAAAGGCCAACAGCCGCGTCTACAACCCCGGCAAGGACAAGAAGGAAAACGTCCCGCAACTCTGGCGGATCCAATGCGACGAGCGCAAGCGGACCGATCAGGTACAAGCCGGCGACATCGTCGGCGTGATCGGTCTGCGGCATTCGGTCACCGGCGATACGCTCTGCGACGCCAAGAACCCCATCCTGCTCGAATCGATCACCTTCCCGGAAACGGTTATCTCCATGGCCATCGAGCCCGAAACAACGCTCGAGCGGAAGAAGCTGGCCGACGTGCTCGATATATTGAAGCGACAGGATCCCACCTTCCTGGCCAAGCAAGACGAACAGACCGGCCAGACGCTCATCTGCGGTATGGGTGAACTGCACCTCCAAGTAATTAAGCGCTGGCTGCTGCGGGATTACAAACTCGACGTGAAGGTCCACAACCCGCGCGTCAGCTATCGCGAGACGGTCGCCGGCGCCGTCGAGGTGACCGGGGGGTGCCATCGCGCCATGGCAGGGCAAACCATTTCAGCCGAGGTGGCAATCCGGCTCGAACCGTTTGAAACAGGTGAAAAACCGGTGACGGTCACCGTCGGTGGGATCGACCTCTTGCCCGACGAACTCATGGCCGTGGTGACCGAAACCCTCACCGCCAAGGCCGAAGGCGGCGGGATGCTCGGCTTCCCGTTGATGCACGTGAAAGTCACCGTCATCGGCGGAAAAGTCCATGAAACCGAGTCGAACGAGCTGGCGTTCCGGATCGCCGCCGGCAACGCCTTCGACAACGCGCTCCGCGAGGCGGGGATCGTGCTGCTCGAACCGGTTATGCGCGTCGAGGTTACCACCCCGGAAGAAAGCCTGGGGGAAATTGTCAGCGACCTCCAGCAGCGCCGCGCGGTCATCACCCGAACGCACACCCGCGGCAAGACCACGATCATCGACGCGGAGGCGCCGCTGGCCAGTTTGTTCGGCTACTCCAGCGCGATGCGAAGTCTCACGCAGGGTCGTGCGACGTGTACTATGGAGCCGCACTCGTACGGTCCCGCCCCGCCGGAGGTGCTCCAGGGGTTCCTGTAAGACTATAAAGCCGCGGCGGTCGCGTTGAGCAATCGATGCGAAGCCGCAAGCGGCTAACTCCATAAAGCCAAGGTTCACATAACTACAGGAGGTCTGTCATGCCCATTCATGTCGTTCCTATTTCCCGGCGTCAATTCCTTGCCGGCACGCTGGCAACCGGGGCAGGAATGCTGCTGCCCTCGTCGGTCTGGTCGGCCGAATCATCCGGCGATGCGGACCGGTGGGCCCTGACTGCCGATACGCACGTCTGGGAAAACCGCGATCAAGTCCGCAACGGAGTGAAACCGGCCGAAAACCTCGCCAAGGCCGCCCGACAGATTATCGCGATGAAAAATCGCCCCGCCGGGTTGATCGTCGCCGGCGACTGCGCTTGCATGGAGGGGAAGCCGGGTGACTACGGCGTGCTGGCCGAAGAAGTGCAACCGCTCTGCAAGGCGGGCGTGCCCGTACACTTCGCTCTGGGGAACCACGACCACCGCAAGAACTTCTTCGCGGCATTCCCCAAAACCGTTCCCGAGGGTAAATGGCCCGTCCCCGATCGGCACATTTCGATCCTCGAAACGCCCCATGCCGATATCATTCTGCTCGATTCGCTCGAGAAGACGAACTACACACCCGGCCGATTGGGCGAGCCGCAACTCCACTGGCTGGCCAAGGCCCTCGACGCCCGGCCGGACAAACCGGTCTTGCTGGTTGCCCATCACCATCCGCTGTCGCTGGGCAAGCAGGGCCTGCTCGACATCGCGGCCCTTTACAAAGTGATTGTGCCGCGGAAGCAGGTCAAGGTATTCTTCTTCGGCCACAGCCACCGGTGGCAACGGGCGGAACACGAAGGCGTCCACCTGGTGAATCTCCCCGCCACGGCGTGGCTCTTCGACAAGTCGCAACCCCGCGGCTGGGTCGAGGTGCGACTGAAACCGCGCGGCGCCACGCTGGTGCTTCACTCGCTCGACCCGAAGCACCCGAAGAACGGCGAGACCGTTCCGTTGAAGTGGCGAAGTTGACGTCCGTTCGGCTACGGTTGATATGGCGGCGCTTCACCCGGCGGTTCGGGCCGGTCGTCGGACGATCCGCCCGTAAACCCCTTAAACAGGGCACTACCCACCGCGCCGGCGACTTTCTTGCCGTCCGGCTCACCCTCCGCAGGCGCCGAGGCCTGATCCGGTTGTTTATCCGGTTGTTTGTCCGGTTGGGCCTTGGGGGCGGCCTGAACCGGTGGAACGGGTTTGGCCTGCTTGGGCTTCTCGCAACCCGCGATCCAGAGCACTGCGCCCAACAATGCGATCATCAGTCCGATTCGTTTCATCAGAATCCCTCCGTTGTCTCAAATTCCCTGCACGTTGAGTAATGTGAAGTCCGGCACGAACCACCGTACGTCATCGGGCGGGTATGGGCCGTTGCATCAGGCACGACCAGCCCTTGTAGCCCGGCTCGTGGTAGGGGCTCTCAAACACAAACGGGCGCAAGCGCACGACGTTGAGCAATCGCCCCGGCTCGGCGTAGATATCGTCCTCGGCGACCTGGGGCGGCCCGCCCTCGGCCGCTTCGCCCGTCGCGCCGATCAAGGCGAAGTAGTACGACCCCGGCCGCGTCGCTCGCCAAAGCAAATCCAAAAACCGGTCCAGCTCGAACTCGCGAACGAAATGGTAGAAGCCGGCGTCGTAGACCAGATCGAACGGCTGCTCCGTCTGGATGAACTCGAAGACGTCGGCCAAAAGGAACCGGACCGGCTCGTCGGTCTCTTCCAGCCGGATTCTCGCGCGCTCGATCGCCATGGGCGAAGAGTCGACGGCGGTTACCTCGAAGCCGCATTGGGAAAGGAAAATGGCGTCGGCGCCGGTGCCGCATCCCACCTCGAGCACCCGACCCGGCGGGATCAGGCCTTCTTCCATCACCCGCACCAGCTCCCTGGCCGGATGGCCCGTTTCCCACGGCGGCGTGCCGGCGTGATAGATGGCGTCCCAATTGGATCCGTCCAGCGTTTTCGGTTCAGTCAAACGGCTCATGGCGGCCTCCCGAGGATTTGATTTCCCTCCAGTGTCGGCTTTGGAGCGGATTTTTGCAAGGGCCCGGGCCAAAATGGGGGGGATGTTGTCGGCTTGCTCCTGGATGCCGCGTGCAAAATCACCTATAATGGACTCGCGACGCCCGTCACGTAAGGAGGTTTCCCATGTTTGGCGCCTTGCTAACAGTCGGGGCCATGTTCATCGGCCAGACCGACGCCGGTGCCGGCCTTTCTCTCGAACGTCAAGTCCGCGGCCTGGTCCGCCAGCTCAACTCCAAGCAACTGGCCGAGCGCGACGCGGCCGAGGCGAAGCTGATCGGACTGGGCCCCAAAGTGCTCGACCTGCTCCCGCGGCCAACCCCCCGCACGCCCATCGAAGTCAAGCAGCGGCTCGGCCGGATCCGCCACAAACTGCAACAAACCGCCGCGGAGTTCTCGGTCCGGGCGTCGACTGTCACCCTGAAGGGCAAGGCCGTGCCGCTCTCGCAAATCCTCGCCTCGATCGAGCAGCAGACCGGCAACAAGATTACCGACATCCGCAAGCGATTCGGCCACGAGGTGATCGACCCGAAGTTGGACGTCGAGTTCGAGAAGACCCCGTTCTGGCAGGCCCTGGACCGGGTGCTCGATCAGGCGGAGCTGACGGTCTATCCCCATCCGGTCGAGGAAGAGAAAGCCGTGTTTCTGGTCGCGCGCGGCGAGACCCGGCGGCCGCGCTCCGAGGGCGTTGCCTATGCCGGGCCTTTCCGCCTCGAACCGCAAAAAATCATGGCCAGCCGCGATCTCCGCGATCCCGGGCAGAAGGCGCTGATGTTCCAACTGGAAGTCGCCTGGGAACCGCGATTGGCGCCGATCACCCTGAAACAGAAACTGGGCGAACTCCATGCGACCGACGAGGACGGCAAGCCGGTGGCAGTCGCCGACAACGAAGGCGAGATCGAGGTCCCCGGCGGCAAGGACTCTGCCGCCACCAACCTGATCCTGCCGTGGCAACTGCCGCCCCGCAACGTGGAGAAGATTGCCAAGCTGACCGGCAAGTTTACCGCCACGGTTCCGGGCAAGATAGAAACGTTCACGTTCGACGACCTCGGCGCGAAGAACGTCAAGAAGCGGATCGCCGGCGTCACCGTCATTCTGGAAGAGGTCCGCAAGAACAACCAGCTTCAGGAGGTCCGCATCCGCGTGCAATTCGACTCGGCCGGCAAGGCCCTGGCGTCGCACCGAAACTGGATCTTCAACAACGAGGCCTACTTGGTCGATTCCAAGGACGAGAAGGGCGAAAAAGTCGAATACGAAACGCTCGAAACCACCCGCCAGGCGCCCAACGAAGTCGGCGTTGCCTATCTCTTCTTCCTCGAAAAGCCGATCGGGGACTACAAGTTCGTCTACAAGACGGCCGGCGTGATCGTGGCTACGGAGTTCGAGTACGAGCTGAAGGACATCAAGCTGCCGTGAGTGACGCCCCCTTCGAGTTGCCCGACGCCGGCTGGCGACGACGTTTCCGGCGGCGCGTGCGGACCTGGTACAAGAGGAATGCCCGCGACCTCCCCTGGCGCGGCCGGCGCGAGCCGTATCCGGTCTGGGTCAGCGAAATCATGCTCCAGCAGACGCAGGTCGCAACGGTCAAGGCGTATTTCGACCGCTTCGTGCAGGCCTTTCCTACCATCGATTCGCTCGCCGCGGCCGAGGAGCGGGACGTCTTGCGGCTTTGGGAAGGGCTCGGGTACTACCGCCGGGCAAGACAGTTGCACCGGGCCGCCCGCATTATTGTGCGGGAGCACGACGGCGTCTTCCCGCGCGACGTCGAGACGGTGCGCGGCCTGCCCGGCATCGGGCGCTACACGGCCGGGGCCGTTCTCTCCATCGCGTTCGACGACCGGCTGCCGATCCTGGAAACAAACACCACCCGGTTGTTCAGCCGCCTGCTGGGTTGCGGCGGTGATCCGGCCTCGACGGCGGGGCAAAATCTGCTTTGGGAGATGGCCGAGGCCGTCCTGCCGCGGCGCGAGGTCGGGTCGTTTAACCAGGCCTTGATGGAACTCGGGGGCGAGATATGCCTCGCCCGTAAACCGCGCTGCGCTGACTGTCCCGCCGCCCCGCTGTGCGAAGCCAACTTGCAGAACCTGCAAGCGGAGATCCCGGCGCCGAAGAAGAAGCCTGCGTTCGAGAAGGTCCACCATGCCGCCGTGATTGTGCGGCGGCACGGCCGGGTGTTGCTTCTGCAATGCCCCGACGGCGGGCGCTGGGCCGGGCTTTGGGACTTCCCGCGGTTTCCGCTGAATGCCTCGAAACCGGCCGAACAGCGACGCGAGCTGATCGACCATGTGCTGGCGCTGACCGGCGTCGAAATCGAACTCGGCAAGCGGCTGAAAACGATCAAACACGGCGTCACGCGATTCCGCATCACGCTCGATTGCTACGAAGCCCGGTTCGTCGCCGCCGGCGCGAACGGCGCCAAGACAAAATGGCTCCGCCGGGCCGAGCTGAAAAACTACCCGCTCAGCAGCACCGGCCGAAAACTCGCCGAGATGGCGTGAAGCAGAGTGTCCCTCCGCCGCTTGCGGCTTCGCATAAACAGATATAAGATAGCGGCTGCGAGAACGAAACCTAATGAAAATACGGCTCTTCCGGGTTTTCGGTGGGTGATGCCAGGGCCCACGGGGCCAGAATCCCCCCAAATGGAGACGGGAGCCCCCGGATTCCCCGGAAAACGCCTCGATTCCGCTCCACGGCAACTACTCCT
>Ga0180431_10003794_pt1 | contig 19155 bp, 3 predicted proteins | sample SS_ome_11_FD_132459 | JGI IMG/M metagenome (GOLD analysis project Ga0180431, IMG submission 132459) | Hypersaline lake sediment archaeal communities from the Salton Sea, California, USA - SS_1_MS_1 metaG | ecosystem: Environmental > Aquatic > Non-marine Saline and Alkaline > Hypersaline >... | reverse complement strand
GTTCTTGTCGCCCTTCTGGTAGCTGACACCTACCGTTGTCTGGCTCTGCAAAATGCCCCATTCGTCGTTTACGGAATCTGTCGTGTAGCCGCCGCTTACCTTTGTCTCGTCGCCTTTCGCGTAGCTTTCGCCTACCGTCTGTGTGGAATCGATGTTGCCCCAGGTGGTATCGATCGCAGCAGTCGTGGTGTACTTGCTTCCGATCAGGTTCTTGTCGCCCTTCTGGTAGCTGACGCCGACTGTTGTCTGGCTCTCTAAAGTACCGTACCAGTTATTTTCTGCTGTTGTCGTGTAAACGCCACTTACCTTATCCTCGTCTCCCCGGGCATAGGATTCTCCGGAAGTAACATTCTTGCGAACAGTTCCAAAACCATCTATTTCAAGGGCATCCGTTGTGTAAGAACTCGCTATCAAGCTTTTATTGCCTTTTTGATAGGATTCCCCAATTGTCACCTGATCCGCCAAGGTCCCGTATTCGTTCATTGTTGCCGTTGTCGTATAAGCGCCGCTTATTTTGGTCCTATCTCCTTTTGCGTAGGACTCCCCGGCGGTAATTGTCTTGCGGGCAGTGCCGAATGCGTCTATCTCGGTGGTTTCAGTTGTGTACGAACTCGCTATAAGATCTTTATCGCCTTTCTGATATGATTCACCGGTCGTCACCTGGCTCACCAGAGTGCCGTGTATGTTGTTTACGGCCTCGGTCGTATACACGCCACTTAAACGGTTTTCGTCCCCTCTTGAATACGATTCCCCGACCGTAATAGTCTTACGGACCATGCCATACCCATCGATCTCGCCCAGACCATTTATGCCAACATAACTGGTATAACCCCCTACAGTCTTAGGCACGTAATCTCCCAGGCCGCCGTTCGCCGCCGGGTCCCATACTTTGTTATAGCTCTGACCGGTTGTCAACTGGCTAACGAGGGTGCCGTATTCGTTGTTGGTCGCGGTCGTGGTATAAGTGCCGGTCAGCATTTCCGCCCCGGTATGATCCAAACGGACACTCTCACCGACTGTTTCACTGCTTGCTACAATACCAAACGAGTCTATGCTGGTAGCTGTGGTAGTGTAGGTGCCTACGCGGTGATTTACGTATTTCGTTCCGTCCCATATCATATTATAGGATTCACCGTTTGTAGTCTGGTCGGTGAGAGTGCCGTTCACATCGTTTATCGATCTGGTGGTATAAATGCCCTTGAGAGTGTCGAATTCGTGGTCCGCTTCATCATAGTCACGGCCGCTCACACCGGCCGTGACGCTTTCCCTTATGACGCCGTATTCATCGATCTGCATCACGCCGCCGCCCAGGCTGGAAGCCGCGGCGCTATCAGAGGATGTCGTATATTTCCCGGTGATCTCTTTGGTCTCGGTAGTACCGTTCCCGTCCATGTCATAAAACGTGTAGTTCTCACCGGATGTGACCTGCTTGGTCAGCACGCCGAAAGCGTCATATTCAGATGAAGTCGTATATGTGCTTACGATGACTTCGTCCGCCGTGCCGTAATACCTGTAATTCGTCCCCACGGTTACACTGCCGGTCTGGGTGCCGTAGTCGTTGTATTCTGTTACCGTAGTATTGATACCTGTGATCTTTGCCGGATCCTGTTCGAAATACTGTGTCCCGACCGCCACGACATCATCTATTGTGTATTTGTGCTCACTTCGATAGTTGTATATGGTCTCCCTCGTCATGAGCGTGGTATCATCCAGAGGCAGGTTCTTTATATCGTATGTACGTGTCTTGTCGACCCGGTTATCGTCATGATACACATAATCCGTGCGGGAGATCGTCACTGTCGTCCCGGTATCCGCCCGGTAATGATGGCCGTACACAGAACTTACGAGTTCTTCTCCCTTGACGCCGGTGTAGAAGGACTCTGATATCAGTGTATCGTTACGGTTGAATGTCGCGGTCTTGGTAAGGGCATCTCCCACCATGAGGTTCGCCCCGTCATCGGGACGGGTATACGCGGCCCCGTAATAATAAAGAGTGGTCTGGAGCAGGTTCTGGTTGCGGTTGAAGGATTCATTATAATCGACGACCTCTTCCCCCTTAAGCCTGTTGTTGTACCTGTAGTAGGTAATGCCGGTAAGTTCGGTCTTGTGGCCGATCAAAAGACCGTCGGTGTCCGTTGTGGCCTGGTGGTTGACCGCGCCCCTGTAAGAAACCGTCCTGGAGATCCTGTCGTCCTCTTTTGCCTGAACAGCGCGTTTAGAACCGGCTTCGTAATAATACACTGTGCTTCCGGTTATAATGTTGTTTATTCCGTACCTCTCTATAACATCGACGACCTCTTCTCCCTTAAGCCGTGTTGCGAAATCGTAATACGTAATGCTCGCCAGCTTGTCTTTCTCATTATCGATCACGCCGTCACTGTCGGCATCGGCACCCGTCGTGTCTATTGATTCATGATACGCTACGGTCCTGCTCATCCTGTCGGAAGAACCAGCGGCCTGCGCCCTTTTAAGCTCTGCCTCATACAGGTAGACGCTGGTCTGGACGAGAGTGCCTTTTGTATTGTAACTTTCACTGTAGTCGGTGACTTCTTCGCCTTTGATGCGCGACGCGTAATCATAATATGTGATGCTGGAAAGCTTATCTTTTTCGTCGTCGATCAGACCGTCCGCGTCCGTGTCCGGCTTTGTCGTATCTATCGCGTCTCTGTACGTCACGCTGCGTGACATTCTGTCGTCAGACCCGGCGGCCGATGCCCTTACAAGACCAGCCTCGTAAAGATATACGGTGGTATTCGTCACATTCTGGCTGGAATCATATTTCTCGGTGTAATCCGTGACCTCTTCGCCCTTAAGGCGCGTCGCATAGTCGTAATAGGTTACACTGGCAAGCTTGTTCTCATAAGCGTCGATCAAGCCGTTACCATCCGCATCCACCGCCTGAGGATCCGCGAGCGCGCCCCTGTACGTCACGCTGCGTGACATCCTGTCGTCAGACCCGGCCGCGGTCGCTCTTAAAAGACCCGCTTCGTAAAGATAGACCGTGGTGTTGGTGACATCCTGGTCGGAATTATACTTCTCGGTATAATCGGTTATTTCTTCGCCTTTAAGGCGCGTCGCATAATCATAATACGTTACACTGGCAAGCTTGTTCTCATAAGCATCGATCAAGCCGTTACCATCCGCATCCACTGCCTGCGGATCCGCGAGCGCGCCCCTGTATGTCACACTGCGTGACATCCTGTCGTCAGACCCGGCCGCGGTCGCTCTTAAAAGACCCGCCTCGTAAAGATAGACCGTGGTGTTGGTAACGTCCTGGTCGGAATTATACTTCTCGGTATAATCTGTTATCTCTTCGCCCTTAAGGCGTGTCGCATAATCATAATACGTTACACTGGCAAGCTTGTTCTCATAAGCATCGATCAAGCCGTTACCGTCCGCGTCTACTGCCTGCGGGTCCGCGAGCGCACCTCTGTACGTCACACTGCGTGACATCCTGTCGTCAGAACCGGCGGCCGATGCCCTCAAAAGACCCGCTTCATACAAATATACCGTGGTCGATGTCACCGCGCCGCTGGAATTGTACTTCTCGGTATAATCGGTTATCTCTTCGCCCTTGAGGCGTGTCGCATAATCATAATAGGTCACGCTGGCAAGTTTGCCCGGGTCCGCTGCCGGTTCATAGTCATCTATTATGCCGTCACCGTCAGCATCCGTCTTAAGCGGATCTATCGCGCCCCTGTACGTCACGCTGCGTGACATCCTGTCGTCAGACCCGGCGGCCGATGCCCTCAAAAGACCCGCTTCATACAAATACACCGTGGTCGATGTCACCGCGCCGCTGGAATTGTACTTCTCGGTGTAATCGGTTATCTCTTCGCCTTTTAAGCGTGTCGCGTAGTCGTAATAGGTCACGCTGGCAAGTTTGCCCGGGTCCGCTGCCGGTTCATAGTCATCGATCACGCCGTCACCGTCCGCGTCCGTCTTAAGCGGGTCTATCGCGCCCCTGTACGTCACGCTGCGTGACATCCTGTCATCTGAGCCGGCCGCAGCTGCCCTCTTCAGATCCGACTCGTACAGATACACCGTGGTCGAGGTAACGTTGCCGCTGGAATTGTACTTCTCGGTATAATCTGTTACTTCTTCGCCCTTGAGGCGTGTCGCATAGTCATAATAGGTCACACTGGCGAGCTTGCCCGGGTCCGCTGCCGGTTCATAGTCATCGATTATGCCGTCACCGTCCGCGTCTGTCTTGAGCGGGTCTATCGCGCCCCTGTACGTTACGCTGCGGGACATCCTGTCGTCCGAATTCGCGGCCGTTGCTCTGCTCAGCGCGGCCTCATACAGGTACACCGTGGTCGATGTCACCGCGCCGCTGGAATTGTACTTCTCGGTGTAATCCGTTACCTCTTCACCCTTGAGGCGTGTCGCGTAATCGTAATAGGTCACACTGGCGAGCTTGCCCGGGTCCGCTGCCGGTTCATAATCATCGATCACGCCGTCTCCATCAGCATCCGTCTTCAGCGGGTCTATCGCGCCCCTGTATGTCACGCTGCGGGACATCCTGTCGTCCGACCCTGCTGCCGATGCCCTGTTAAGCGCGGCTTCATACAGATATACCGTACTTGATGTCACTGCGCCGCTGGAGTTGTACTTCTCGGTGTAATCCGTTACCTCTTCACCCTTGAGGCGTGTCGCGTAGTCGTAATAGGTCACGCTGGCAAGCTTGCCCGGGTCCGCTGCCGGTTCGTAATCATCGATCACGCCGTCTCCATCAGCATCCGTCTTCAGCGGATCGATCGCGCCCCTGTACGTAACGCTGCGTGACATCCTGTCGTCGGCGCCTGCCGCAACGGCCCTTTTCAGGTCCGACTCATAAAGGTACACTGTCGTCGTCGTGATCTGCTGGTTCGAATTGAACTTTTCTGTATAATCCGTTACTTCTTCACCTTTGAGGCGTGTCGCATAGTCATAATATGTAATACTGGCCAGCTGGCTTTCGTATCCATCCAAAAGACCGTCTCCGTCGGCATCGGGCGCATCCGGGTCTATCACGCCGCGATACGTCACGCTGCGCGACATACGGTCGTTGGGACCCGCGTCTTCTGCCCTCTTGAGATCCGCTTCATACAGGTATACCGTAGTACCGGTAACATTACCGCCTGAGTTGTACCTCTCGGTGTAATCCGTTACCTCCTCGCCCTTGAGCCGGTTCTCATAATCGTAATATGTTATGCTGGCCAGCTGGCTCTCGTACCCGTCCAGGAGACCGTCACCGTCGGCGTCTGCCGCGTCCGGATCTATCACGCCGCGATAGGTCACACTGCGCGACATCCGGTCGTCCGAACCGGCGTCTTCTGCTCTTTTAAGGTCGGCTTCATACAAATACACGGTGGTCGATGTGACCTGCTGGCTGGAATTGTATTTTTCGGTATAGTCCGTGACCTCTTCGCCCTTGAGCCGTCCCTCATAATCGTAATATGTTATGCTGGCCAGCTGGCTCTCGTACCCGTCCAGGAGGCCGTCACCGTTGGCATCGGCCGCATCCGGGTCTATCACACCGCGGTAGGTCACGCTGCGGGACATCCGGTCTGAGGCACCCGCTTCGCTCGCTCTTTTCCCGTCCTCATAATAATAAACAGTGGTGGACGTGATCTGCTGGTTGGAATTGAATTTTTCGGTATAGTCCGTGACCTCTTCGCCCTTGAGCCGTCCCTCATAATCGTAATATGTTATGCTGGCCAGCTGATCTTCATACCCGTCAAGAAGGCCGTCACTGTTGGCATCGGCCGCATCCGGGTCTACTACACCGCGGTAAGTCACGCTGCGTGACATCCGATCATAAGAATCGGCGTCTTCCGCCCTTTTCAACTCCGCTTCGTAAAGATATATCGTGGTCGAGGTCACCTGCTGGTTGGAATTATATCTCTCGGTATAGTCCGTGACCTCTTCGCCCTTGAGCCGGCCCTCATAATCATAGTATGTTATGCTGGCCAGCTGGCTTTCATATCCGTCGAGAAGGCCGTCACCATCGGCATCTGCCGCATCCGGGTCTATCTCACCGCGATAGGTCACGCTGCGCGACATGCGGTCCGCCTCGCCAGCATCCGCCGCCCTCTTGCCGTCTTCGTAGTAATAGACCGTGGTGTTGACGACTTTCTGGGAAGAATTGTACCTTTCGGTATAATCGCTTACCTCTTCACCCTTTACCCGGTCTTCATAATCGTAATACGTTATGCTGGCCAGCTGACTCTCATACCCGTCCAGGAGGCCGTCGCCATCGGCATCCGCCGCGTCCGGGTCTATCACGCCGCGGTAGGTCACGCTGCGCGACATGCGGTCATAAGAATCGGCATCCGCCGCCCTCTTGAGCTCTGCTTCATAAAGGTATACCGTGGTCGAGGTGATCTCTTGTTTGGAATTATATTTCTCCGTATAGTCGCTTACTTCTTCGCCTTTTTCCCTTCCGTCATAGTGGTAATATGTGATACTGTCCAGCTGGTTCTCATACCCGTCCAGGAGACCGTCACCGTCGGCATCTGCCGCATCCGGGTCCACAACACCGCGATACGTAACGCTCCTGTCCATCCTGTCATCTGATGCGGCGTCTTCCGCCCGTTTGAGATCGGCTTCATACAGATATATCGTTGTGGACATCACCTGCTGGCGCGAGTTGTACTTTAACGTGTAGTCGCTGACCTCCTTGCCTTTCTCTCTCTCTTCCCAGTCGTAATACGTTATGCTGGCCAGTTGGCTTTCATACCCGTCAAGTATCCCGTCGCCGTTCGCGTCCACCGCATCCGGATCCACCACGCCGCGGTAGGTCACGCTCTTGGACATCCTGTCGGTCGCTTCCGATTCCGACGCCCTGTTATCGCCTTCATAATAATAGAACATGGTGCTGAGTATGTCGCCGGACGTGTTGCGCCTTATCGTGTAATCCGCGGTCTCCTCGCCCTTGAGCCTGCCTTCTATAAAATAATACGTGACTGACTTTTCCCTCGCGCCCGGGATGACATTCCCATCGGCGTCTACCGCGTCCCCCCAGTACGTCACTGACTTTTTCATGGGAAGCCGGTAATTCGCCTCCGACGCCCTGAGCTCGTCCTCTCCGTAATAATAAACGGTCGACTGTATAACCTTGCCCCTCGCGTAATTCTCGGTATAGTCCAGGACTTCTTCGCCCGGCAGGCGGTGGTCCACATGGTAATATGATATGCTGGAAAGCTGGTTCTCGTACCCGTCCAGGATACCGTCGCCGTCCGCGTCAACCGTTGTGGGATCAACGTCGCCGCGGTAGGATACGACCCTTTCCTTCGGCTCGCGATAGCCGAAGTCCTCATCTTTCAGGTCTTCCGCCCGCTTATCGCCCTGGTAATAGTTGATGATCGTGGATGTGATCTTGCCGTCCCTTGATATGTTCTGCGTATAATCCGCGACCTCTTTATCCTTTTCCCCGACGAAATAGGTAACGCTTCTCAACTTGCCCATGTTGCCGATCTGGCCGTCGCCGTCTACATCGTCGATGACACCGTCACCGTCCACGTCGTAATCCGCGCCCAGCTTGCCGTCCCCGTCCAGGTCCTCACTCGCGTCCACTTCCCCGTCTTTATCCACGTCGAATTCGGCGTCCTTGGTGTCATAGTCCCGCATCTCCTTGAGCGCCCTTTCATCGCCGTCCCCCTGGTAGATAAAGTCCTGGCATGAAAGCACCTTCTGCGTGTCCTTGTCATAGTTGATCCTGCGGGTGATCTTGTTGTTCTCTTCCTCCCCCTCAAAAAGAGACTCCTCGATAAGGACATCCTGCCCCTTCCAGATAAGATATTTGAGGGTCTTAACTATGGCGTCTCCTTCATATTCGTACTCGGTTCGGAATTTCGGCTCATACTGGTTGGTGTCCGGGTTAAGCACATACCCCGACAGGACCTGTTTGATCTTTTCCTCTTCCGAGTCGCCGAAATACACCACCTCTTTGATCTTCCTCTCTTCGGGCGGCCCTTCCAGGCCTTCGTACCCCACCCAGTATTTCAGGTCCGTCTTTTCATCCTTCTTTTCCTCCGCGTTATCCTTCCACAGGTCCACGTCGATCAGCGGGTAGCGCGTAATGTCGTACGTATCTATCTGGCTCAGGGCGTCGTTCTGGTATTCCAGGTCGTTGTACAGGTGGGGGTCCTCGATATCGTCGGGTTCCGTCAGGGTGTAATCTATTTCGCCGCCTCCCCCGCCGCCTTTCTTCTTTTTGAGCGGCAGTTCTTCCTCCGCCTCCATTCTTCCCTTTCTTGAAAGCTGGGCCATGAGGTCTTCCTTGCCCATTCTCTGGCGGACAAGTTCTTCATGTTTTTGCTGCTGGCGCTTGAGGTATCCGGGGGCGAATTTATTGGTCTGATTGTATTCCCGCGAGGTCGGGAGGAGTTCTTCGGCTACACCACCGAGCCTCTTGTGGCGGAATATGTCGGCATAACCTATCTGCTGAAATAAAAATATATACGCAACAAAAAAGGATATGACCTTAAGCCATATCCTTTTTCTCGGGTTCGTCCGAACCTCGATTATACTTATGGGATGCAGAAAATCATCCGATACATAGAAATTCTTTGTATCGGCTTTGTTATTCTTATTATTATATCCCGTATTGTCGGTACTATCACTACTCATTTCGGACACCTACCAGCTACCAGCACTTTTTTTAGCTACGTTATTATACTTATTTAAACTATTTAATAATCCTTTAAAAAAGCGTCAAAAAAATATCCCTTCCGGGAGTTGTAGTACTTCGATGGGAATCTGTGCGCCTTTATTAGTATATCATATACATAAAGAAGTTAGCAAAGAAAATTAGCTAACTTTTTACAATATAATTTACTTAACATTTTCTTAACAATAACCTCTTTTCCAACACATACTTACGATTGCGTTTATGCTACCAAAATGCAGCTTTGTTGTCGACGTTATCATGAAACGCATAAAAGATATATAATATTGATAGGGGGATTTTGGCCTATTTTCGTCTTCCGAATTTGGGGAGTTTTATAAAGCGGGGCAATCTTATCTTCCGGAGTACCTGAAATACCGCTCTCCAGACCAATCTTACCGTATTTCCGAGATTTCTCGGCCTCAATGACTCTTTTGCTATTTGGCCGAACTGCTCGAAGATCGAATAGATGGCCGGAACGAGTACAAGCGTAAGAGGCGTCGCGAAAAGAAGACCGCCGATAACGGTAATGGCCAGGGGATTCCACAGGTTCGACCCTTCGCTCCTGTCCAGTGCCATCGGAAGAAGGCCGAATACCGTAGTCGCCGTGGTCATCAGGACCGGCCTCAGCCTGTCCCTCGCGGCCTGCATGAGAAGGCGGAAAAGGTTCCGGCGGTGCTTTTTAAGTTCGTTCGCGTGATCCACGAGTATGATACCGTTATTAACGACGATCCCGGCGAGCATCATCATGCCTATAAGCGCGCCCATGCCGATAGCGGTCTTTGTCATATAGAGCGCCCCTATCGCCCCGACCGTAGCTAGCATCACCGTTACCATGATGATGAATGGCTGTCGGTATGACTCGAATATCGAGGCGAGGACCAGGTATATCAGGACCAATATGACAACTATGGTCAGAAGGAACTCGCGCTGTGTCTTTACCAGGGTCGGGTAATCCCCCCCGACCTCATAATAGTAGTCTTCTGGCAATTTGAGGTCTGAAAGCTGTTCATCCAGCAGCATTACGGCCTTCCCCAGTGGAAGCACCCCTATATTGGCGCTTACCTGGATCATCCTGGCCCTGTTCTTGCGCCATATCTCACTCGGCCCCAGGCCGTATTCAAAGGCCACCACCTGGTCCAGGGCCACACGGTCATCCCCCACCCTGGTGACGGTAAGGGCGTGTATGTCCTTCACGGTCCGGCGGTCTTTTTCCTGCATACGTACTATCGTCTCGACTTCCTTCGCCTTGGTATGGTATAAGGTGGCCCTTACGCCCCTTACCTTGGCGTGGACCATATCGGCTATATCCTTTGTCGTGTACCCGAACTGGGCGCCTTTCTGCTTATCCACCCGCAGGTCCAGCTCGGGCCGCCCTTCGCGCATCCTTATCTTGGTATCGGTAAAGAACGGTATCCTGCCCATCCTGGTGGTCATAGCTATGGCTATCTCTCTCAGGATGTCATAATCATACCCGAATATGTTCAGGATGATCTCCTTTGTCCCTACTTCCTGCTCTTCCTCGAAATAGATGAATGCCGGCTGCAGGCGGGCCACTTTCGGCCTGAGGCTGTCTATGATCTCTCCCACGGATCTCTTTCTTTCTTCGAGGCCGACCAGATTGACGTAGACCTTACTGGACCATGCTTCGACCCTCGCGGTAAAATCCTTGACCTCGGGTATTTCCTTGAGCAGGGCTTCAACTTCCCTGACCACCTCATCGCTCGAGTCCAGTTTGGCCCCGGTCGGGAGCTCTATGAATATGGTGAACCTGTTCTGCTCCGTGGTCCCCATGTATTCTTTCCCTATTTTCCCGTAAACATATATGGCTACAAGAAATAGAGCAACAGCTATCAATATTATCGTGAAGCGCCTCCTGAAAACAAAAAGCAGTCCTTTTTCCTGGAGCTTATAAAACGGCCTGAGAAACCCTTCCTTCACCTGCTGGGATTCTCCTCCCGCCTCGACGACCTTTATCCGGGAGCTCATGAGCGGTACTATCATAAGGGCCACGAAAAGCGACACGAACAGTGAAAATGTGACCGTCCAGGCCACGCCCCCGTACAGAAGGCTCATGGATTTGCTCACGAAAAGCATGGGAAGGAAAACTATCACGGTGGTCAGGGTCGACGCGAAGATCACCACGTTCATCTCCGTGCTCCCCGTAACGGCGGCTTCTACCGTGTCCAAACCCTGTTCGCTTTTGGTAACGATATTCTCGAACACGACTATCGAGTTATCCACGAGCATGCCGACGCCCAGCGCCAGGCCGAAAAGGGTTATGAAATTTATCGTGAGGTCCATGATGGCCGGTACGAACATGTTCGCCATGTCCATGAACCCGAAGGTTATTATCAACGATATGGGAATGGACACGGCCACGATAAGGATAGGCCTGTGTTTTGTGGAAGAGACCAGCATCACTACCAGGCCGAACAGCAGGATATACAACAGGACATTTGGCAGGAATATGGCGGCGAAAAGCCCCGCCGGTATGATAAAAGCGGCCTTCGCCCCGAGCTTTCCCATGAAGAGCATCAGTATGAAAATGATCATCACGGCCCCGCGCAAAAGCGAATCGCGCAGATTTGCTATCGAGGTCTTGATGAACTCGGCCTGGTTCTTGGTAACTATAAGCTCTATATCCTCTTCCATCATCGGCCTTATAACGTCTATCTCGTCGAGTATCCTCTTTGAGACCTGGATCGTGTTCGCCTTGGATTCCTTCTGCACATATACCGAGACTATCGGCTTTATGTTTATCCTGGCGTAAGTCTTCGGTTCGAGATACGAATCCTTGACCTCCGCCAGGTCCCTTACTTTCACCACCGACCCGTCGGGGCGGGTAAGCACGCCCATGTTCTTGATCTCGTCCACGGACATGAACTGGCCTATGGCCCTTATAAGTATCTTGTCTTTCCGCCTTTCCAGGTCCCCGGTCAGAAGGTTGAGGTTATTGGCCCCCAGGGCGCTTATCAAGCGGTTCAGGGAGACCGCGTAACGGTAAAGCGCCTTCTCGTCGGCTTCGATGATTATCTTGCGTTCTCTTCCGCCGCCGACCTCGACGTTGGCCACGCCGCTGATGCGTTTTATCCTTTCTTTTATCTGGTCATCGACTATCCTGCGCAGTTCCTCTGTCGTGCGCTTGCGGCTCGTGACGGCGAAGATCACAATGGGGACGTCCGTCTGCGAGAACTGGGCTATTATGGGCTTCTCGGCCTCTTTGGGCAGTTTCTCTTTTACTTTCGCGAACTTCTCCCTGACCTCCATGGCCGCGAGCTGCATATCTATCCCCCGTTCAAAACTGAGGACTACGGTAGATTCGCCTTCCTTGGATATGGACAGGATCCTTTCAAGATGCGAAACGGTACTGACGGCTTCCTCGATAGGCCTGGTCACCATCGATTCTACTTCCGTCGGCGGGATACCTCCCCGTATGTTTATAATGATGCTTATCTGGCCGAACGATATGTCGGGATAGAGTTCTACCGGAAGCCGCGTCAGCGAAATGACCCCCATGAGGCATAACGCGGAAAAGATCATGACCGTTGTGACCGGCCGTAATATGGAAAATCGCGACAGGCTCATTTGTGCGTAACTCTTTTAATAGAAACTACTTATTAAAAAACTTGGCCACTTTGCCTCTTATTTCGCTCTCAAGGACAAATATGGAGGGGATCACGACAAGCGTGAAGAACGTGGAGATAAGAAGCCCCCCCATGACGCTTATCGCCATGGGGGCCCTGAGCTCGGCGCCCCTTCCGACGGCAAGCGCCATGGGGAAAAGCCCCAGAACAGTGGTAAGCGCCGTCATGATGATCGGGCGCAGTCTCGCAAGACTTGCTTCCACGACAGCCTCCAGCGTGTCTTTCCCCTTGCTTATAAGGATGTTCGTGTAATCTATAAGCACGATGCCGTTATTGACCACTATCCCTCCCAGCATTATGACCCCCAGCAGGGCCACAACGCTTACGGACGTGCCGGTAGTAAAGAGGGCCAACATTACCCCTATCAGCGAAAGCGGAACTGTGAAAAGTATTATCAAGGGCTGGGTGAGCGATTCGAACTGGGCGGCCATGATCATGTATACCATCACTATCGAAAGTATCAGCGCGAAACGCAGGCTGTTAAAGGATTTTTTCATCTCTTCCGACTCGCCGGCGAGTTTCACCATGTAACCCTCTTCGAATTCCGTATCCTGCAGTATCCTGTCAACGTTAGCTATAACATCCGAGAGCTTCCTCCCTATGACGTTGGCCGACACCGTGATCGTTCTCTCCTGCCCGAGGCGTTTGATCTCGCTGGGGCCTCTTCCCCTCTCGAACTCCGCGAGCGTGCCGAGCGGGATCATGCCGCCGGCGGGCGATTTGATCCTGATGCGGTATAATTCGTCGTAACTGTCCCTGTCCTGTTCCCTGAGCCTTACCCTTATGTCTATTTCGTGGCCCTTCTCCTTGAACTGCGAGGATACATACCCCCTTAAGACCATCTGGGCCATCCTGGCGAGGTCGACGACCGAAATATTGTACAGGGAAGCCTTGTCCTTATCGATATTTATCCTTACCTCGGGCGAGGGCTCGGGTACGTCGCTTTCCACGCCGAAAATGCCCCGTGTCTTCTTCAGCTCCAGCTCCAGCTTCCTGGCTATACCCTCCATAATGTCGAGCCTTTCGCCCTTTATTTCTATGGTGATCGGTTTGGCCCCCGCGCCGAACGCTCCGGAGATCACGCCCTGCTGGAGGGAGAACTCGATCTTCGCTCCCCTGAGCGCTTTATCAGCCTTGAACCGCTTCTGGAGATCCTGCACCGCATCGGTCGTTTTTATCCTCCGCCTTTCCTTAAGATTGACGATTATCTGTCCCTGATGGGACCCCAGCCTTTTTATGATGTCCTTCGCCGATTCACCCCTCGTCGATCCCACTATGGAGCTGACCGATTCCACATACGGGTACCTGGCGATCTCGTTCTCGATCTTTACCATTGCCTTGTTCGTTTCTTCGAGTTTGGTACCCACCGACATGTCCACCTTCACTATGAACTGGCCCTGATCCGTTTTCGGCAGGAGTTCCTTCTCGAGAAAATTGAAAAGAAAAAGGCTCGCGATAAAGATCCCGAAAACGATCAAGAGGCCGTCCTTTTTGTGTTTGATGAACTCTCGGAGTATTTGCTCGTACTTTTTCAGGAATTCTTTCCATTTTTCGCCGCCGACGAACGCGGCAGCCCCGGCCTTGACCTCGCCCTCGCCGCCTCCCAGTTTACAGGAAAGAAGCGGAATAAGCGTCAGCGCGACCCAGAGCGAGGCTATAAGAGCGAACGTGACGGTGAACGCCAGCTCCTTGAAAAGCTGGCCCGCGACGCCTACCACGAATATCATCGGCAGGAATACGGCGATCGTCGTAAGTGTAGAAGCTATAATGGCATTCGACACTTCCTCAGCACCGTAGTTCGCCGCCTCTTCGGGGGATTTTCCCATCTCCCGGTGCCGGAAGATGTTCTCGATGACTACGATCGCGTTATCAACAAGCATACCCACGCCCAGGGCCAGCCCGCCGAGCGACATCATGTTTATGGAAAGCCCCCCGAAATACATGAACGTGAAGACCACCATTATGGATATGGGTATGCTGAGCGTCACTATAAGGGAGGCCTTCACATTGCGCAGAAAAACGAGAAGCACGATAAAAGCGAGCACTCCGCCCTGCAGGGCCGCGTCCCTCACGCCGTTTATGGCGTCGCGGATAAAGACCGACTGGTCGTATATGACCTCCATCTGGATATCGGCGGGCAACAGCTTTCTGATGTGGCCGAAGGACTTCTTCACCTTGTTTATCACCTGCATGGTGTTGGTCTGGGCCTGTTTCTGTATGGATATGGATACGTTCTCTTTGCCGTTGAACCTGGAATAGCTGCTGCGCTCTTTGAACGTATCCTGCACATTCGCAACGTCGCTTACAAGGACGAGTTTCGCTTCGGGGCTTATCTCTCTCCGCTGGAGTTGTTCCTCGAACGGCATGCCCCTCTCTTCCTCCCTGCCAGTCTTGCTCTTGACCACCACGTTCTCTATCTCCCGGACTTCCTGGAATTCCCCCAGAGTCCGGATGAGATACTCATAGAAACTTTCCTTTATGGTCCCGGCAGGGTAGTTCAGGTTCGCGTTCGTTATAGCGTCGGAAACGTCGATTATGGAGATATCGTGACCTTTGAGCTTGCCCTGGTTGACATCTACGAGGATCTCCCGTTCCAGGCCGCCTTCCACGGAAGCCGACGCCACGCCGTCGATCTTTTCGAGCTCTTCCTTGATGGTATCGATCGCGATCTTCCTCAGCTGGACGGGGCTCCGGTTGCCGGTAACGCTTATGGTCATTACGGGCAGTTCGAACGGGTTGAAAGGAACTACCAGGGGTTCACTGGCATCCCGCGGGAGACGCGCTTTTATAAGGTCGACCTTTTCCCTGGTCCTGAGGGACGCGAAATCCATGTTCTGGTCCCAGTCGAACTCTGCCATGACAAGGGAGACGCCTTCCTTCGATATGGACCTCACGGACTTAAGGCCGCTTACCGTGCCGACAGCCTCCTCCACGGGCTTGGTCAGGAGCGTCTCGACCTCCTCGGGAGCGGCATTGGCGTACCCGGTAAAGACCGTGAGCTGCGGGTAAGTTATGGGCGGGAAAAGCTCCTGGGGCAGTTTAGTCAGCGATATCAGACCGAAAAGCATGACCCCCAGGAATATCATCACCGTGGTCACGGGTTTCTTTGTAGAAAATTCAGGTAAGCCCATTTTAGTTGTTAGTTGTTAGTTGTGAGTTGTGAGTCGGGAACTGAGAACTAATAACTAAAAACTCATAACTCATAACTAAAATATGGTTTCCTGCACCTCGGTTATCTCGACCTTGTCCTTATCCTTGAACTCCTGGTGCAGTTCCCGTATTATAAGCTCCCCTTCTTTGAGGCCCTTTCCTATCTCGGCCATATCGTGGGTGAGATACTCTATCGTGATCTCCCTTTCCTCGACGGTGCCCATGTTGCGCTCTTCGCTTTCCTCGGCCTCTTCTTCCTCCGGGTGCACGACATATACATAATACTTATTTTCCTTTTTCTTGAAAGCGGAAGTAGGTATGATCAGGGCATCCTTCTTCTCGTACGTGTTTATTATGGCCCTCGTGAACATGCCGGGCTTCAGCTTGTTCTCTTCGTTATCCAGCTCTATCTTCACCTTCTGGGTCCTTGTCCTGCCTTCTATCATCGGGGAGACCATGTCCACCGTACCCGTATATGAAAGCCCCGGGTAAGCGTCCAGGAATATCTCCGCGTTCTGTCCTATCTCTACCTTCGGGGAATCCTCTTCTATGACGTCGAAAGCGGCGTATACCTCGCTGAAGTCCACGAAAACCCCTATCTTGTCCTGCGCCGTCACGTACGTGCCCGCGTCCTTTTCCTTGCTCCCGAGGTAACCGTCGCTCGCGGCGTAGATATTGGTCTTCTCGAGGTCCCTCTTGGCGGATTCATACTCGAGCTTCTTCTGGTCCACTGCCATCTTTTCGACCCCGCCCAGTTCATACAGCTTTTTGGCCTTTTCCAGCTCAAGGCCCGCGTATTTGAGCTTGAGGAGAGCGTCCTTCTGGTCGATGCTCGCGATTATGTCACCTTCCAGTATGCGTTCGCCCTCTTCGAAATTGAAGCTCTCCAGTATGCCTTTTCCGTCGAACCGGAGCTCTATCTCCTTGAACCCCTCTATCCTTCCCATGACCGGCAAGGTGTCCCTGAAATCCATTCTCTTGACCTTGTAGACCTTCACGGGGACCGTCTCCAGGAACTCCACCATTTTCTTCAGTTCCTCCGGCCTGGGTCCGAACAGCACCTGTTTGATCTTGCCTATCGTGCGGGTAAGGATGAACGTCGCGACAAGTATCCCGAGGATTATCCATATGTAGTTCTTTTTGATCTTCCGGACGTCTATCTTCTTAAGGTCTATGTTCTTCCAATCCACTTTTCTCGGGTCCAGTTTTTTCAGATCGATCTTCTTAAGATCTATCTTCTTGAGATCGATCTGTTTCAAGGAATCGAAAAGCTTGTCGATCAGTTCTTTTACCCGCCCTTTTATCTTTTCGCTATCCATTCTATCCCCCCGGGATCATTTTTTATGGGCATCTTCCGCCGCGTCTATTTCCGCGAGAAGCTTCGCCGCTTCCTCGCTATAATCCAGATCGAACGCCTTTTGCGCGTAACTACGTGCCCTGCCGAACTCCTTCCGGTCCAGCTCACTCCGCGCAAGAGCGATAAGGTCTACTTCCTTTTCAGGGCCCTTCCTGGCCCTGGCCTTCTGCGCGGCCTGCCGCTGCGATTCCAGCCAGGCCTCGCGGTTCTCTTCCCAGGTCTTATACCCTTTTTTCTCATACACCGGCTTGAAATAATCCGGTATGCCTATCGCGGTGCTGAGCTCGGCCAGCGAGATGAAAAAATCGGCATCTCCCTGGAGTATGCCGTATTCGTATTCTGCGAGCTTGTCATACTCCTCCACCAGCTTGGACATCTCCATTTCCCCGAAATTCCGTCTTTCTTCCAGGACGTCCACGTACTTCTTCTGGTGTTCGTAGTGCGACTGGGCCACGTCCATATTGAGTAGGGCCTTCCTGTATTTGAAATAAAGCTCTTTTACCTCCACCAGGAGGTCTTTCTTGGCCTTGAGGTATTCATATTTGGCGCTCTCGAACCCGGCTCTCGCTTCCTGCAAATTGGAGAAATACGCCAGGTCATCGAGGAACTTGAAGGTGAAATAGCTCGTCGCCGATTCCGAGCCGCGGAACGCCGATACGGTCGGGGCCCAATGTTCACGGACATAATTGTATTCCAGGGTGTTGCCCCAAAGCGGCACGCTCCCTTTCACACCTGCATACCACTCCGGTTCCCATCCTATAAGCGCCCGGGCCACGCCGCCGGTCCCTTCCCCGCCCGCCTGCGGGGTCCTCCAGTCGCCGGGCAGGAACATCGGCTCATACTTCTCCATCATCTGCCCGAACGACCCGGTGAACTCGATCTCCGGCCATCCTTTGGATTTCATGATCTTGCGTTCGAGATTATAATACTCGATCATCGCCGCCTTGCCCTGGAATTCGGGGTTATTGGCAAGGGCCAGCCTGTAACAGTTCTCCAGCCCGACTGAAGGCCTGTCCTGCGGCCTCTCCACGGGTTCTATCTTGATACGCTGGTCCGGTTCCATGTTCAGGTTCTGGAAGAGTATCATCTCCGCGAGGCTCAGGTCCTCTTCCGCCGACGTGTACTGGAAATCGGCCGTGAGGTGCTGCGCCTTGACCTTCAGGAACTCTACTTTGGAAACAAGTTCCTGCTGGTACGCCTTATCCGTTATGTCATAAAAACCGCTGACCGTGTCTTTTCGCCTTTCCTGTATGTCCAGCGCCTTGACGGCCTTGTCCAGGTTATAGTAGGCCTCCTTCGTGTCCTCTATTATCTCTCCCAGGACCTTCTCTTTTTCCAGCTTCGTGACCTTCAAATTCGCCTGCGCCTGCCGGAGCTCGAACCATTTACCCATACCGTCAAAAGCGGTCTGCTCTACATCTATTGACCATTTCTGTCCCTTGTAATGACGGAAGTAATTATCCGAGTGTATCTTACCGGTTGACATCTCGAGCTTGGCCGAGACTTCCGGGAAAAGCTCCCTGCGGGATTCCCATACCCTCATTTCGGCCAGCTTGACCTGGTTGTCCACCATTACCCTCCGCTGGCTTCTCTGCACAGCCAGTTCCACGCACTCATCTATGTTATACGTGCGCTCATCCTGCACCTCATCCATTGGCTGTTTTTTCTTCTTGAACATCCCGGTCACATACTCGTACCAGGCCTTGCCTTCATCATACCTATGGAAAATGTCCTCCTGCTGTTCCCACTTCTGCGCGGCCTTTTCGCCCTTTTGCAGCCTTCTGTCCGTCGCTCCCACCGTCCGGCCGAACATCTCTTCCTTATCTATATCCGTTATCAGTCCCGCGACCTCTTCGTCAGCGGGGTTCTCTTCCCTCGCCTGATAGGCATATTTCCTTGCGTCGCTATATTTCCCCTTAAGGAGGAATGCCCTGGCCCTGAGAGCGAGTTTCTTCACTTTGTTCGCTATCCGGGCCTGTTCTTTTTCCGCTTTTGCCCTGTCTTTTGCGACCTGTTCCGCCTTTTTCTGCGCTTCCTGCTCCTGTTGGGCTTTTTCTTTTGCTATACGTTCCTCTTCTTCCGCCTTCCGTCTTGCTTCTTCTTCAGCCTGACGTTGAGCGGCCTCTTCCTGCTTCACTTGTTCTTCCGCAAGACGGGCCGCTTCCTCGGCCTTTTTCCTGGCTTCAAGCTCTGCCTGCGCCTGGGCCGCCTGTTCCTGGCGGGCCTGCTCCTTAGCGGCGCGCTCTGCCTCTCTCGTCTTTCTCAATTCTTCTTGCTTTGCGCTTTGCGCTTTGCGCTTTGCCTCAAGTTCCGCCTGCCTCTTAGCTTCGGCTTCCTGTCGGGCTTTTTCT
>Ga0180431_10003793_pt1 | contig 19156 bp, 7 predicted proteins | sample SS_ome_11_FD_132459 | JGI IMG/M metagenome (GOLD analysis project Ga0180431, IMG submission 132459) | Hypersaline lake sediment archaeal communities from the Salton Sea, California, USA - SS_1_MS_1 metaG | ecosystem: Environmental > Aquatic > Non-marine Saline and Alkaline > Hypersaline >... | reverse complement strand
CGACGATCTGCACGACCTGAACCATTTCCTTCACATCGTGAACCCGGACGATATGAACGCCTTTCAGGACACTGGCCGCCACCGCTGCCGCGGTTCCCATCACACGGTCGTCCTTGGCCCGGTTTAACGCCCATCCGATGAACGATTTTCGCGATACACCGATGAGCAGAGGACAGCCCAGGCCGTGAAACTGTTTCAACCGGTTGAGCAGGATGAAATTATCCGGCCACGTCTTCCCAAAACCGATTCCCGGGTCTACGATAATCCGATCCCTGGTGATGCCGGCCTCTACGGCTGTTGCAATGCGCTCATCTAAAAACGCATAGATTTCGCCGATGAGATTCGAATACGTGGGATTTTTCTGCATATCCTTGGGCAAGCCTCTCATATGCATGAGAATCAGCGGAACCCGGTGTTCGGCCACGACACCTGCCATTCCGGGATCGGAGCGAAGGGCGCTGATATCGTTCACGATGTGAGCACCCGCTTCGATAGCCTCGCGGGCCACGAGGGACTTGGTTGTATCGATGGACAGGAGAACGTTCACCCTTCCGCGAAGTCGTTGGATCACAGGAATGACACGATCCAGCTCCTCCTCAGCAGATATGGAATCCGACCCGGGGCGGGTGGATTCACCCCCGATGTCGATGATATCCGCTCCTTCTTCGGCCATCTCACAACCTCTTTCCACGGCTTTGTCGGTATCGTAATACTGTCCACCGTCGGAAAAGGAATCGGGCGTCACGTTGAGGACGCCCATTACGTGCGTTCGCTCCCAGAGCCGGAGAACCCGGGGCCCGCAGTCGATTTCAAAGGAAACCGGCCGGACGACACGGGATAAGTGTTCGTTTAGTTTTTCAGCAAGATCGACGCATTCCAAGGGCGGTTTTTTTATCTGTTCCATCATGCGGTGGAATGTCCGCAACTCACCGAGAAGCAGGACGTCCGCACGTCCGGTTGCACCGTTGTTGAACTCGGTTACAAAGCCGTCACCGTCCAGGGAGCGGATGGTCTTCTGGATTTGGCGGGCAACCTCGGTTTCCAGCCGTGTCATCTGAATCGTGAGATGGATCGCCCCTGCACCCGATGCATGCGCTCGGCCGACAATCGAATCTTTATCGGGAACCGACCTGTGGGTGTGGTCCAGGTCATGGATATGAAGAATGCGGATACCCGTCACGGAACACTCTCTCCGTCTTGAAGCATGCGATTGAGCTGCCTGCGTGCTTCCTCGGCATAAGGATCGTTCACGCCGTTCCGAAGGCGAATGCGTTGCCGAAAACACGCCTTTGCCTGTTCGCTCTCGCCCTTCTGGGCGTGGATCATACCCATATAGAGGTAGCTGTCCGCATGGTTGTCTATGGCGATGGCCCTCTTGAAAAAACCGGCCGCTTCATCCACTTTCTCGTCGTTGTAGTAGGCAATGCCGAGGTTGTAGTATGCATCGGCATACGTCGGCGATATCTCCAATACCTTCTCGTACACCCGGATGATGTGAACAATATCGTTACGCGAAACATACAACTTGCCCAGGGCCAGTAAACCGTCCAGCGACCGGGGATGAATCCGTAGCAATTCCTTGTAAACCGCCTCTGCCTCTCCGGGTTTGTTTTTATAGTACAGATCGTCGCCCAGAGCCAGTCTGGCTTTCTCCAACGCGGGATTCAACCGGACGGCATGCCGAAGAAGCGCCGCCTTGCTCTTGAATCCGCTGTAGGAATACCGGGACGGATGGATTCGGCTCATGCTCCAGTAAATAAGGGGATCGTCCTTGTCCAGGTGAAAGGCTCTTTGGATTGCATCCTCGGCCTTATTCCAGCGTTGGGACTGAATGTAGACGTCGCCCAAAATCCGGTATGCCTCGGCATCGCTGCTGTCCGCCTCCAACACCTGCCGCAGCAGGCCGGCCGCTTCGATGTAGACATCTTCCGCAAATCGATGCTGAGCCTGAAGTTCAGCGGCCTTGTGCAAGAGTACGGACGCCAATTCCTTCTGGATGCCTGGATGGTTTGTATCGATGACTGCGGCTCTCCGGAAGTCATTCTCGGCTTTGGCTATGTCACTCGTGCATCGATGATACCGCCCCCATCCGTAGGCTTCCCACGCGGCCTGTGCCGGCAGAGCCGGAGGAGAAACGGCATGATCTCCGGCCGACGCCAGGGTTAACACATCCCGGGTGATGTGCGTGAAAAAATCGTCGGGCTGCTGGAGGATTAAGGAATCGGTGTCCGTTCGCACACATCTGTTTTCGATAAAATCGTAGAATGACCATTCCACGGAATATCCGCGTTCGAGTCGTGACAGCCCCAGCAGAACGATTAAAAAATCAAGCTCGATGCGATTTCCGTAAGACGTCAGATAATGGATGTCGGATGCAGAGTCCGCATCGATGGCATCGGTCATCCAGTCCATGGGATAGGCCAGAATTGTTACGGAATCCAACGACTCGATACCGTCCGTGATCCCATCGGCCACGACCATGCCTAGCCATTTCTCTGACGAAGCCACAGGAAAACACGCCACCCGCAGACGATCCTGAAACGGACGTCGGACACTGATGACGGCCACGATGACAACAACGACCGCTCCCCAGCAGATGATCAACGATTTTCGGAAAGTTTGTGTGGAAATAACGCTACTGTTTTTCGTGAAATAGAGAATGAGATGAAAGACACTCCCGATAAAGAGTAATAGAAGTATCCTGCCATCGTATAATGAATCCATCGTATTTCACCGGTATCATCCCTGTGATGAAACCGAACCGTCTGAAGCAGACTCCTTTTTTTGTCTTCGAGGACGAGATCGCGTTCCTGTGGATTGTTTCTTTTCCGTCGATTTGGGCATTGCCGAGGTTTTTTTCCTGGGACGCAGCTTTTTGCCCTGGATGACTCGGTCGATTTCTTCGCCGTCCAGAATCTCCCGCTCCAGCAGGGCCTCGGCGAGACGGTGGAGTTTGGTTTGATTCTTCCTCAGAAGCTTCTCCGCCCGATCCGCGGCTTGCTGAACGATTCGCTTGACTTCCTCATCGATGAGAATAGCCGTGCTTTCACTGTAATCCCGATGCTGGGCGATCTCCCGTCCCAGGAATATCTCCTCGGACTTCTTTCCGAAGGTCACGGGACCTAATTTGGGACTCATGCCCCACTCACAAACCATCTTACGTGCCAATTCGGTGGCCCGTTCGATATCGTTTCCCGCGCCCGTGCTCAGCTGGCTCAGGACGATGAGTTCTGCGGCCCTGCCCCCCAGTATGTGCGTCATCAGGGTTTCACAGTAGCTCTTGGTGTAATTGTGCTTTTCGTCGATGGGCAGAAAAGAGGTCAGCCCCAGGGCGCGTCCCCTGGGAATGATGGTCACCTTGTGCACCGGATCGGAACCGGGTAGGAGCTTGGAGACCAGGACATGACCCGATTCATGATAGGCCGTGCTCTTTTTTTCGTCCTCGGTGATAATCAGGCTCTTCCTCTCCACACCCATCATGACCTTGTCCTTGGATTCCTCCAGGTCGATCATTTCCACTTTTTTCCGATCACGCCGGGCAGCCAACAGGGCCGCCTCGTTCACCATGTTGGCTATGTCCGCCCCTGAAAACCCCGGTGTCCCTTTGGCGATCACCGTCAGATTCACGTCCTTTGCCAGGGGGATTTTTCGTGTATGAACCCTCAGGATGCCTTCTCTTCCACGAACATCCGGCCGGTCTACCACCACCTGACGGTCGAACCGGCCCGGACGCAGGAGTGCCTGATCCAGCACATCGGGACGGTTTGTGGCAGCCAGGAGGATGACGCCTTCGTTGGATTCGAATCCATCCATCTCCACCAGGAGCTGGTTCAGCGTCTGCTCTCTCTCGTCATGACCGCCCCCTAATCCGGCGCCACGGTGCCTGCCCACGGCGTCGATCTCGTCGATGAATATGATGCACGGCGCGTTTTTCTTGCCCTGATCGAACAGATCGCGTACTCGGGATGCACCCACGCCCACGAACATCTCCACAAAATCGGCACCCGAAATGCTGAAAAAAGGCACGCCGGCTTCCCCTGCCACGGCCTTGGCCAGGAGCGTTTTACCCGTGCCAGGAGGTCCCAGCAGGAGCACACCCTTGGGAATTCGGCCTCCCAGGACCTGGAACTTCTCGGGTGCCTTTAGGAACTCGATGACCTCGGTCAGCTCCTGCTTGGCTTCGTCCGCTCCTGCCACATCCTGAAAGGTCACTTTTGTACGGTTCTCCGTCAGGAGCTTGGCACGGCTCTTACCAAAGCTGAATATGCCTTTTGTTCCACCGCCCCCCTGTAACCTACGTAAGAAGAAAAGATACAGGAAAATAATGAGCAGCCATGGAAGCATGCTAATGAGATAGCCCCACCATTGGGTCGATTTCTTCTTGAATTCATACCGAAGCCCAGCCTTGTCCCATTCGCTGACCATGTCCCTGTCCACGAAGGGAAGTGTTGTTTTGAACCGGTCGAACTTCAGAGGCCGTCCGTTCCGTATGATCGTTTCCTCGTACTTCAGGACACCGTGGAATTCTTCATCTTCGATGTTGGCTCTTTCGATAGAGCCGTTTTCCAAGAACTGTTTATATTCGTTAAACGTTATTTGTACTTCCTTGGGCTTACGCAGGTTGAAGATATGGACGATATACACGGCACCCAGAAAGAGCAGAATCCAGAATAAAAGGGTCTTGGTGGCCCTCTTCCACTGAAAATTCTGATCCCTGGGTTTATCCATGCGATTGTCGTTTTTTTTCCCATTCATACTGTATTCGTTCCTAAAAAAATGTGTCTGTTAGACGTCTACCCGGCGGATGAATCCAACGGTTCGGCTTGTTCTATTCATCCTACTTCGGGTATACGGCGATCTTCATTATTTTTTTAGTTCTGTCCGTCACCTTGAATCGATCGTCGATCCGGTACCCCACGACCCACAAAATATCGTCCCCTCCCAGAAGCAGCGGGACGGACATCCTCTGGTAATTGGGCACTTTTTCATCGATGAAGAAATCATGCAATTTCTTCTTCGCTCCCATGCCCAGAGGATAGAACGCATCGCCATGCCGGAAATAACGGATACGTAGCGGAAAGGATACGGTATCGTAATCTAAATACTCCACGGTGCGTTCTTCTGTAAAAACGTCCTTCCTGCCGTCGAGTTCCATCAATGTCGCGTGGAATCGAGCATCCTGTCCGAGAATATCGACGGGTCGGCCCACACGAACCGGAATCTCAGGCAGTGGTTTGGTCTGCTTGGTGAAGACCAGATGATGGCCGCTCCTGATTCCCGTCACCTCTTTATCCAACCAGGTACGATGACCGCTCTTTCCTTTTTCGGCCAGAGAGAGAAGCCGGTCGATCTTGGAAGCGCTTATTTTTTTAAGCTGAAGTTCCTCCTCCAATATCTGAAATAACAAAATCTTCTGGACAGCTTTAAAATAACTTAAAAATTTATCAATATCAAGAATTATTTCGCCTCGAGTCCCCTTACGGACGATCCGTTTTTTCGCCTTCCGGGCCGAGTCACTGATGTAGGCTTCGGCCTCGGCACTGATGGCGCCCGTACGGCAGATACACGAGATTGCATGCGCGCCGGCAGCCCGTTCCAGCACAGGGAGTACGTCCCAGCGAATGCGATTGCGCAGGAAGCGCCTGTCCGAGTTGGACTCATCGACCACGTAGGATAGCTTGTGCTGCTTTGCATAGGCTTCGATCTCGTGCTTCATGGCAAAGAGCAGCGGGCGGATGACCGCTCCCCGCAAGGGGTGCATGCCCTGACATCCCCGAAGTCCGGAACCCCTGACGATATTCATCAAGATCGTCTCTGCCTGATCGTTGGCATGGTGGCCCAAGGCCAGCTTATCGTATTCCAACGTCTTGAGCAGGGACATCAAGAAGGCGAACCGAACGTCCCGAGCACCCTCTTCCAACGACAGGCCGTGCTTTTTCACGTATGCCTTTACGTCCGCTTTTTTGGAATAAAAAGGAAGCTTCAGTTCCTCGGCCAATGTTTTGACGAACGCTTCATCCCGGTCTGCCGATGCGCCTCGGAGACCGTGATTCAGGTGAGCCACGCTCAACGTGAGCTGCCAAGACGGTTGCAGTTGACGTAACAGATGGAGCAACACCACCGAATCGATCCCCCCCGAAACGGCCACGAGAACCTTCTCACCTCTGCTGAGAAGACCGTGTTTTTGTACGTAGACGATGAATTTTTGAATCACGTCCATAAACAAGAAATGACCTTTCCTTTTCCTGAAAGGCCACTCCTCTCTTTCGTGTGTCCCCCGTTATGTCTGGTAGCGGTGCAGGGATTCGAACCCCGGACACGCGGATTATGATTCCGCTGCTCTAGCCAGCTGAGCTACACCGCCGTTTAATAGGCTATAATCTAACGAGATCCACTTTTAAAGTCAAGCCTTTTTGTGTACGCCCATACGCCATCTCAGGAGGAGGTCGCATGATTGGCCCTTTCCAGATACGGTACGGCCTGCCGTTTGTTGACGCGGCGGTGAAATTCCCACAGAACGCGGTCGATGGCCTCGGCAGAATCCAGCTGGAGCACCTGACCGGCCACATCCTCGCATTCCTCGATGGTGATGGCGCGAACCCGCTCCTTGACCTCCGGCAGCATCAGGGGACTCATGCTGAACTGCCTCAACCCGAATCCCAGGAGGATGGCCGTGTACAACGGATTTCCCGCCATCTCTCCGCAGAGAGAAATGGATTTACCCGCCATTTGTGCGGCGTGGATGGATGTTTCTACGAGTCGCAGGATGGCCGGACTCGTGGGTTTGTAGAATTTCGCTACCTTTTCGTTGTTCCGATCCACGGCCAGCGTGAACTGGATGAGATCGTTGGTGCCGATGCTCAAGAAATCGGTGTGCGGGACAAACCGATCGATCAGTATGGCAGCGGAGGGTACCTCCACCATGATGCCCGTTTCGATGTCCTCGTCGAAGGGTACATTTTCTTTCTTCAAATCCTGTTTGACGCTGTCCACCACATGGTTGATTTCTTCGACCTCTTCCAGACTCGAGATCATCGGAAACAGGATTCTCACCTTCCCATAATGACTGGCCCGGATGATGGCTCTTAACTGTGCCTTGAAAACATCGATTTCCTGAAGGGAGATGCGTATGGAACGCCAGCCCAGGAACGGATTCCTTTCTTCCTCGATGTCCTGGAAGGGTAAGAACTTATCACCGCCCAGGTCCAGGGTTCGTATGGTCACCGGTTTGTCGTTCATCGTCTCCACGACCGTCCGGTACATCCTGAATTGCTCTTCCTCGGTGAGAAGCCTTCCGGCAATGAGGAAGGGAAGCTCTGTTCGAAACAGTCCGATGCTATGGGCATTGTACCGAACCGCCAGGCTGACATCGGCCGTCATCGATATATTGGCCTGGAGCAATATCTCCGTGCCGTCCTGGGTCACCGACGGGAACGCGATGTCCTCCGACAGCTTATTCCAGTACGCGTTGAACTGTTTTTGCCTCTTCCGGTAGTCTTTGACGATACGGGGCAAGGGATCGACGTAGACGATTCCCGAATTCCCGTCTACGATAATCGTATCGGTGCTCTGCTGAATCTGCTTCATCAGGTTTTTAACGCCCACAACGGCTGGCAGCCCCATCGACCGTGCCAGTATGGAGGCATGGGATGTGGGGCCGCCCAGTTCTGTGGCAAATCCCAGAATCTTCTCCCGGTCGACTCTGGCCGTATCCGACGGCGTCAAGCTATGAGCCACGAGAATGGACGGCTCGTCCAGAGGAAATTTGATCTCTTCCGTCTGTTGTAAGACCCGGAGGATGTGTGTTGCTACATCCTTGATGTCATCGATGCGGTACCGAAAATATTCGTTTTCGATTTTTGCGAACGACTCGCTCAATCGCTCGACGCCCTCTTTCAGGACGCACTCTGCATTCTTTTTCTTCTTGCGGATGAGGTCAGGAACTTCATCCTTGAAAAATGTATCATCGAGAATAGACAGATGGGCCGTGAATATTTTGGCCTCTTCCTCCCCGATCTCTCTCTGAACACGATCGCGGAAATCGACGAGTTTCTGGGTGACTTCTTTGTAGGCGTGTTGATAGCGTGTGATCTCTTCGTCGATCTGACTCGGATCAACGGCGATCTGGACGACTTCATCCCACGGACTCTCCAGAATCAACACCTTACCGATGGCAATGCCCTCGGATACAGGAATTCCGTTGAGCAATCCTTTGACGACGCTATCGTTTTCGGCCAAGATGGGAACCTCGTGTTTCGTAACCGATGTCCGATCTACGTGTCGTGATCTTTATTCTCTAACTTCTTCAACTTGGATTTGAGAAGGGTGCGTTGCAATGACGACGCATGATCGATGATGAGCACACCGTTCAAATGATCGATCTCATGCTGCAGGACACGGGCCAACAGGCCGTCTGCCTCTATCTCCATCGTTTCACCCTTGTCGTCTATCCCCCGGACGAGTATGTGTGTCGAGCGCGACACGTCGACTCGAATACCGGGAATGCTCAGACATCCCTCTTCGATGGTATCGGAGGCATCTTCTTTTCTGACGATCTCGGGATTGATGAGCGTCATGGGGCCCTGTCCGATGTCCAGGACCAGGAGCTGCTTTGAAATTCCCACCTGCGGGGCAGCCAGACCCACACCTTCATCCAGGTACATCGTCTCTATCATATCGTCGGTAAACTGACGGATTTCGCTGTCGATATCCTGGATGGTGTTGGCCGTCTGTCGCAGGATTGGATCAGGATACTTTACGATTTTTAGCATGGATGGCCTCGTCGACCAGTTTGATGGCACAAAACTCGCCACACATGGAACACACATCCGACATGTGCGGCTTACCCTGTTCGCGAAGATCGCGCGCACGCTGGGGATCGATGGACAGTTTAATCTGTTCTTCCCAATTCAGGTGTTTTCTGGCCGCGGACATGGCATTGTCCCATTCCAGGGCACCCGGCAAGCCGTTGGCAACATCCGCTGCGTGTCCCGCGATCCGGGCCGCAATCACCCCCTGCCGAACATCTTCTAAATCGGGCAATCGCAGATGCTCCCCCGGTGTTACATAGCACAGAAAATCGGCCCCGGCGGTAGCAGCCAGCGTGCCCCCGATGGCGGATGTGATATGATCGTACCCGGGCGCCACATCCGTGACGATGGGGCCCAGCACGTAAAACGGGGCGCCCCGGCAGAGTTGTTTTTGAAGCTGGATGTTCATCTGAATCTGATCAAACGGAATATGCCCCGGCCCTTCGATCATGACCTGTACATCCTGCTCCCAAGCCTGTTTCGTCAACTCACCCAGGATGATCAGTTCTTCCACCTGCGCCCGGTCGGTGGCGTCTTTCAGAGATCCGGGTCTCATCCCGTCTCCCAGGCTCAGGGTGACATCATGGGCACGGACAATCTCCAAGAGCCTGTCGTACTGTTCGTACAGAGGATTCTCCCTGTCGTTGGCAATCATCCACGTGACCAGGAAGGAGCCGCCGCGACTGACGATATCCGTCAGACGCCCCTGTTTTTGCAAACGCTCTACACTGCTTCGCGTCACACCGCAATGGACAGTAAAAAAATCCACCCCTTCTTCCGCTTGCCGTTCCAGGACGGCAAACAGATCGTCGGCCGTCATCCTCGTCAAGGCTCCTTTTTCACGGATGGTCTGGATGGCCGCCTGATAGATGGGAACCGTACCGATTACCACAGGCACTTCTTTCATGATCGTCCGGCGAATCTGTTCCAGATCTCCGCCCGTCGAGAGGTCCATGATGGTGTCCGTACCCGCCTCTACGGCTGCCTTGGCCTTCTCGACTTCCATCTGGATGTCGGCATAATCGGTGGATGTTCCTATATTGGCATTGACTTTCGTCCGCAGGCCGCTGCCAATTCCCACGGGTTTTATGTTGTGATGATTCCGGTTCAACGGGATAACGACTTGTCCACAGGCAATCCGCTCCCTCAGCAGATCAACATCTATGTTTTCTTGATCTGCCACGGCTTTCATCTCCGGTGTGGTACGACCTGCCCGCGCTTCGGACAATTGTGTCATTCGTTTAACTCCTCCACACTCCTTTTTGGTGAACCCAACCCGATATTTTTTCGAATTCTATAACATTTGAATATACAAAATAATTGTGTGAAAATCCAATAAAAACGAGAAGCCCATCTTAGGCCAATCCCGGCGTTCTGATTTTTTCTCGGTCATGACGGTCGGGATATCATCCAGGTAATTTTCTGGACAGCATGCCCTGTACACTACGATAAACAAGATAAACATGACGGAGAGAGCCGAGGAATATCTTCAGTCCGAACCGGACGTCGAGGTACAAATCTGTGCCCATGATGGACTCTAAGACATATCGATTTCGGTTCAGGGGCTGGCTCGCCGGCACGAGACTTTGAATCCCAAATATCATTTATATAATGAAAAAAAACAGTAATCTTCGACCCTACGAGAATTATAAGCGTAGTATATTTTGTAGTCAATGGATCACCGATAGACATGGCATTCCGGCGAATCCCGTATAAATTATAAATCAGGGTTGGCTTGGCCAACCCTGATTTAAAATATCACATGCTGTATTGGGTTTATGTGCTAGCGAAGTTCGATGCTGTAAATCCGGACCTGTGTTATGCCGAATACGGTCTATCCGCTTATATCAAAATACGGATGGTCGACTCGACACGGGGCTTCCTATTCGTCCTCATCCTCCCTGATGAGAATGTCCCCTTCGCGAATCTGATAGCCTTCTTTCAACCAGATGACCTGAACGGCCGACAGTCTTTCTTCCACGCGAACGGCCTTGACCGTACCGATGCGTACCTTATCTTCTCCCAGACCGCTCTTGTCCAGTCTGTATATGTTGAATCGTAAATCGGGTTGAACGCCCTGTTCTGCTCCGGCGTTTATCAATACGTACTCTGGATATGACTCCAGTGTTTTTATGACCGTGGCCGTGGGCGCGGGTCGCATGAGTTTTGCATACCCGTTCAATTGGCCTTGTCCCAGTTGCCGGGTGCGAGCCATTTGTTCATAAGTCGCATAAGGTGGCTGGCTCAGGCGTATGGATAAAGAAATCCGATGGGCAAAGGTTTGATCAATGGGATTCTCGCCGAAACTGTAATCTGCAAGAACCATATTGTTCCCCACGGGAAGTACGACAAACGCGCCGGCAGACAAGCGTTTGTCATCATAGCCTACACGAACGCCGGCATTCTCGATAAACTGGTATTCGACGCCGCTGTGCAGAGTCAACGACTGGTTCTCCACTTTCACAAAATCGAATCCGATCATGGCAGGAATTCGGGTGAAAGGACGGACGGCCGTGCCGAGACGTGCCACCAGCGGAAAACGTTCCGTGAGTCCGCTCAACGTATTCCACTTAACATTCGTCGTGATATCCTGCAGCATGAGTCCCAGGTTCACGAAATCCGATACCCGGTACAGCACGCCAAAGTCGATTCCAAAACCCGTGGAACGGTTTTGATCCAGTGTGTGGGTCAGATACTTGGCCGTGAATCCCAGCATTAGTTTTTCCCGAACAGGCATGCCCCATGAGAGAAAATACGCACTCTCGGTATTCGAGAACGACCCTGTTATTTGCTCGGTGAAATCCCGGCCTTCGATATCGCCGATTCCCATATTCACCCAACTGACGCCTATGGTTCCGGCACTGTTTATGGGAATGGCAAAGCCCACATAATTATGCGTTCTCTCCAAAGAAAGGACGGTGTAGGAGGCCATGAATTCCTTGTATCGCAAGGTACCAATACCCGCAGGATTCCAGTAGATGGCGCTTACGTCGTTGGCCACTGCCGTGAATGCACTCCCCAAGGCCATAGCTTTCGCACCCACACCAACGCGTAAAAAAGCGCCCGCTTGGCCACCATCACCGTCCTGTGTGAATGCCGGTTTCGTCATGGTGAGAAGGAAACCAACCATCAAGAACACATAGAGACATTTTAAATTTGGATTTTTCATCGAACTCTACTGGTTAAGTTAACGTAAAACCGCTATCTTGCGGATCGTCCTCTCCCCTGCCGACGATTCGATCACGCAGAAATACACGTTGTTGGCTACCATCTCGCCCCGGTCATTCCGGCCATTCCAGAAACAATGGTAATTCGTCATCCGCGTTTTCTCTTCGCCATTCACCAGGGTCGTGACAAGAATACCCGACAGATCGTAAATTCGGATGGAAATCTTGGCATCCTGAGACAGCCGGTAACGGATGACCGTGGCATTATGATCCGGGTTGAACGGGTTCGGGTAATTGTATACCTGGGCCAACCCCGTAAACGTATCCGCACCGAACTGACTTCTCCGGACGATGACACAATAGCCCAGCGTATCGGCGTCAAAGTTGATCGTCATGCCTTCTCGTATCGTCGGTGTTTTTTGTATCCACGTAGCCTGCTGGGTGGAATAACAATACACACTCAGATTATTCAGTGATTCTGTGGATTCCAGCACACCGGCTCCTTGTAGCCCGGTATCGGATATGGGCAGGCCGATGGTCACGGGTGATCGGAAAGTCATGCCGTTGGGGCCGAAGTAGTAGACGGGTCCCACGTTCCGTACACCCTCGGGGAGGGCCGGAGGATTATCCAGCTCGCCCACGCCAATCTCGGTGTTGTAAGCCATAGCGTTCTGTGGAATATCTATACTAACTCCTAAGGTATCAAGACTATCTCCCGACGGAGGAACAATTCTTCTTAATAGATAATCGACCCTTCCAGCTCCCGGAATAGAAGTGAAGTTAAACGTTTCTGAATTTGGCTGATACGCTTTATCCTTACAATGAATCTGAATGTTGACCTCTGAACCTGCGGGGAAAGGCACGTCCGGATTATACACGACATAGTATCCCCGCTCGATGACCATGATCTTCACGTCGCCGTTGGTCTTGTCTGCGCCAGCCTGAATGATGGTCTGTCCTTCTACCACAACGGTCAGGCCCGTTAAATCCACACCAAAAATATCATCCTGGATTTTAAACTGTATGATGGAATAAATAGGTACGTTTTTCGCATTTTGGGGAAAATCCATATCAAATACGTACGGCGGTTCCACATCAAGCGTGTCTAAAACGGCTGTGATGGTCGTATCCGACCGGATGTCAAACTGCAGCGTATCGTTCCAGCTGATATCCGTTCCGTCGCCCAGCCACTTGACAAATGTGTATTTGGAGAATGGCTTGGCAATCAGGGTCACGCTGGTGTTGTGGAGCACGGAATCCAGTTTTGTTCTCGACGCGCTGATCTGTTTCTCGATCTCACCGCTATTCACGGGTTCGACGAGCGTCGTCAGAAGATGATAGATGGGATCGAAATTCGCTTGCACGCTGTACGGCTTGGTCATCTCGATGTCGAGGGTATCGTTGGTGGACGGCACATCCGGACAATTCCCCGTCCAGTTGATGAATCGGTAACTGGTATCCGCGGGCGGTATGGCGATGAGACGGACCGTTTCATTGGGCATATAACCTGCCTTGTTGGGAATGCGGAGTATACTTCCGCCACCCGTCGGATTCACCGTCGTGGTCAGTGTATACAGCGTATCCCACTGAGCCGTCTCCGTGATGGGATTGTTCATCGTAACCGTATGGGCAGAATCGGGCCCTGTATACGAACCCTTGCCCCTGCCTTTCCAGCCGGTAAAGACATACTGGACGCCCGACCCGCCGGAAATTGTCGTTTTCTCGACCCAGAATCTGGCCCCGACGCCTGCCGGGTAAAAACCTTCTCCCTTGGGCGTATCATGAATAGAATTCACGGTCAGCCGATGTTGGGTCTGAAAATACGCCGTCAGCGTATCCGTGAATCCCGGCACCTCGTACCAGTGACTGCTGCGTCCGCCATCGCTCCAGTAGGTAAATACGTAATTGGTCGTGTCGTTGGGCGGTGTGCCGTCAAACACGGTATCTTCCACGGATACGAAATGATCTTCACGCTGGATCCACCAGAAGGATGTCGTCTGTTCCAGGGTATCGTCATCGACAAAGAACTCCAATCCCTCGGGACTGCTCATGACCGTGATGTGTACACGCTCTCCAAATTTCGCCGACACATACTTGGACCCATCCATGACGATGGTCAGCCTTCTCATTTCTTTGGGAATGTGTGCAGCGCCCACATCCCAGCCGGCGAAAAAGTATCCTTCTGTCGAGTCGGCTTTCAGCGTGACTTCCGTTAGCTGGTTATACCAGCCGCTGACGTTCAGCACATCCCATTCGACGGGTGCGGTCTCAAAGGTAATCGTTCCGGCACCATCCGGGGTTATGCCCGTGCTCAACAGATAGAGCGTATCCCAGAGTGCCGTCTCGGTGATGGGGTTGTTCATGATCACCGATTGGGCAGAATCGGGCCCTGTATACGCACCCTGTCCACTTCCCAACCATCCGGTAAACTTGTACCGGATACCCACGGTGCCTGCCTCGGTCCTGGAGCCTATCCGGAACTCCGCCACCGATCCCGCATCATACCATCCTTGACCGTAGGACGTATCGTGATCCGTTGTCACAGTCAAGTAGTACTGTTCCTTCCAAACGGCATCCATGTCGATGGGTTTTTTCATGGACACGGTATCCGTCGGGTTCGTGGAGTAGGTTGTATCCCCGCTTTCCCAATAAGCGAACACATACCGGATACCCGTCTCGCCCAAATCCACGGTATCCTCCTCCACACCGAATTGGGCTATACTATCCGCGCTCACAAACAGACTGCAAACACCGGTGCTCGTACAGGTATCATCCTCATGGATGAATAAGGAGTTATAATCTGAGCGCACGACGAGCTTATGCTGTGTTTGAAAATGAGCTGTTACCTCGTCGGAGTAATCGGGTATCGCATAGTTCAACGTTAACGAGGTATCCTCTTGTGTTTCGTCATAGTACTTCCAGTTTCTAAAGGCATACTTGGTGCTGCTGTCTTGCTGGAATGCAACCCGATCCTCTTCATCGATTCTAAACAGGGCCGTATCCACTTGCGCCTGCGTGTACAACCACGTGAATGTCGCCCTGTCGTCCAACGTGTCTTCCTGCACAGCTTCAGGCGCTCGTACATAATACGTGTGTCCCAGGGGATCGGTCTGTGTGGTGACAGTCACGCGCTTCCCAAAATAGGCATACACGAGAATGGGTTTATCCACGGTGAGAATAATGACGCGACTCTTGAATTTTGTGTCGTTTATGATCCAATGCTTGAATCCGTACCCTTCAGCTGAATCCACCGGCTGAATCGTCACATCGGTATCCCCATGAATCCAATGTGCAGCCCAATCCGCAACAGTGTCAACCGTGGTATCGTAATTGATGGCGATTTCACCCCGTTCATCCTCTATCACATCGACGATGAACTCGTACAGCGTATCCCATTGGGCTTCGAGCGTGAACGGCTGCGTCATCAAGATGGAGTCCACCGGGCTGGGAACGAGCGCACTCTGTTCGACGATCCACCATCCCGTAAAATGATAACTCGTATCATTCACCACCTGAACCGTGTCCTCCAGGTCCAGAAAACCGTAATCCGCCCACGTGTTGGTCGGAAAATAGCTGTTACCGGCTACGGGCACGTTGGCAAAACGGGGATTGACGTTCAGGAAGTACGACGTGTCCCAGACGGCTGTCATCATGATGGGTTTCGACATCACGACGGCCGTATCCGGGTTTGTTGTGTACAGTGTATCTCCACTCTCCCAATGATTAAAGACGTACTGTCTTCCATCGTCTCCTATGACGACCAAGGGTTCCATGTTGAATCCGGCTGTGTCGTCGACGTTATAATAACGCTCGCCCTCGGGACTCCCCTGCCCCGATACGAGGTCGAGGTAGTACTGCGTATTAAAATGGGCTGTCAGCGTGTCTGTGGTATCTTTCACGTCATACCAGTGCGCGCGATCTCCGCCATCGCTCCAGGAATCGTACTGATAACGTATGCTATCCGTGCCGCTGAACACATACTCATCCACCAATAAGTAATGCCGCTGCGTCTCGACCCAGGTGAAATTCTGTCTCTCATGATACGTGGAATCATCCACACTGAAGGCAAGACTGTCGGGATCGGTCTCTACGACAACCTGGACGATTTTACCAAAGTTGGCCATCACCGTCTTGGGTGCATCCATATTCAGGATGATGGATGAATCTTCAGACGTGCTGGACCCGCTCCATTTGGTAAACGAATATCCGGGCTTCGCATGCGCGATTAATGATATGTTCGTTTGATTCTGTAGATACCAATGCTCATCCGCTTCATCGCCTTCTCTGGCAGGCTGAGGAGATATCTCAATCCACCCGCGGTTTGTATCGTTCACACTTGCCGTCAGTAAATAGAAACCGGACCAAAATGCTGTCTCTGTGATGGGGTTGTTCATCACCACGGTTTGGGAATCTACCGAACCGGTGTATGAACCGTTGCCGTCTCCTTTCCAGCTATCAAAATCGTACCGGCTTCCGTCGGTCACAATTACCGTATCCGTCAGATAAAATGTGGCGTTGGTTCCTTCCGTGTACCACCCCTCACCAGTAGGCGTGTCTTGGGAGGAAATCAAATCCAGGTAATGCTCGGTCCTGAAATTGACTGCCACTGTATCCAGGGTATCCACGACGGTGTAATCGTGGGTTTGCTCACCCCCGTCACTCCAGGACGTATATACGTATCTCGTTGAATCGTGCATATACTGGGGCGATTGGACCGATAAGGTGTACACGCTGTCCACAATCCACGTAAACGTGCTATCCGTCGTAATCGGTATGCCATCGACGATGTATTCTCGGTCTGCCGGGTTTGTTTGTAGAGTAATGTAGGCTTCTTTTCCGAAATGTGCGGTCAACGCCTTGGGAGCATTCATCGTCACGGTGGTGGGATTCGCGGCTATCGGTCCCTCGACATCGCCGCTCCAGCGCTGGAACTGATAACCCGGTTCGGCTTCGGCCGTTAACGTGATGCCATCTCCCTTCTTAAACCAGGGGCCCACAGGATCCCAGTAACTAGGTATGGAATCGCCGGGTTGACTGAATACGATACGGCCCCAGTCTTGCTGAATCCGTATGGTACCCAGGTGATACTTGGTATCCCACTGGGCGACGACTGTGAACGGACTGTTCATCGTGACGGTATGAGAGGTGTCCGTACCCGTATAATCACCCGTCCAATTCGCGAAATCGTACCGAACGCCCGAGCCCCCGGAGATATATTTGGGGCCTACTTTAAACGTGGCGTTTATACCGGCATCGTACCAATTGTCACCTTCGGTAATGCCCCGGTCTGAAATGACATTGAGTTTATATTGTTTTTTCCACACCGCTTCCACGGTGATGGGACGGTCCATGATCTTGGTATGAGTCGCATTCGGAGTGGACAAGAAACCTTCTCCTCCGATATCCCAGCCGATGAACTCGTACCGAACTCCCTCCTCCCGATAGACAACGGTTGAATCGAGGGAAAACGTTGCGCTCGTACCCGCATCATACCACCCGGAACCGATGGGCGTGGCGAATTCCGAATTGACGATGAGCTGATACTGGAGTTGAAATCGGGCCGTTAAGGTATCTTTTTCATTGGGAACGTTGTAGGTATGCGACCACGGCTCGCCGTTGCTCCAGTCTGTAAATCGATACCGCGTGCCTGTCTCTGTATTTTGAATCGTATCCACGGACAGCTGATGTGTACTGCCTACCAGCCACGTGAAAGTTTGCCTGCTCGTATACGGGGTCGTATCGGCCCAGTACAACCGGCCCGTGGGATCGGTTTGGACCGTGATCTGGACATCTTTTCCAAAGTTGGCGGAAATAGTCTTGGGGCCATCCATGACGATGGCTGTCGTGGTCAGCGTCGTATCGCCGGGCACACCACCTCCCCATCCCAGGAACCTGAAATCCACCGCAGGTTGTGCCGTCAACGTGATAACGGAATCCTTCCTGGCCCAGCCTCCCGGCGGTGGTGGGGTCATGTCCCCTCCTTCATCCGGGTTCTCAACCGTCGTCAGGTAGTACAGGGTGTCCCACGATGCATCTTCGGTGATGGGATTGTTCATCGTAACCGTGGCAGAGCTGCTGGTGCCCGTATAAGACCCGCTCCCCGTGCCCTGCCAGCCCAGAAAATTATACTGGGTGTACAAGCCTTCCATCTCCATGATGGGATTGACGTTAAAGGTTGCGGAGGCTCCCTGACCGTACCAGCCTGCACCCGTGACAGTACCGTGGGATGAATTCACGGTCAGTAAGTACTGGGGATCAAAATTGGCGGTGAGGGTGGCATCTGTGCCAGGAACACGGTATGCATGCGTCCGGGTTCCGCCATCGCTCCAGGAGGCATACACATACCGCGTCGTCGTACTTTGCCCCATGAACTGGGGCGTTTCTACAGAAACGGTATGCAGACTGTCCTTTATCCAGACAAACGTCCGTGCTTCCGTATACGTGACGCCATCGACAGAATAGGTAAGGCCGTCGGGATTGGTTTGGATGGTGATAATGACCTGTTTCCCGAAATTGGCCGTCACGCTCTTGGGGCCGTTCATCAACACGGTCGTGGGATTGGCATCCCCCTGCTTATCTCCAGACCAGCCCAGGAACGTATAACCCTGGGCGGGAAAGGCGCTTAACGTCTCTGATGTACCGCTGGCAACCCACTTACCCGGCGGAGTTGGCGATATATCGCCACCATTGCTGGGATTCTCTAATGTGCTCAGATAATACTCGGTTCTCCATGTGGCGTTCTCGGTAATCGGATTGCTCATGGTCACTGTATAGGACGTATTGCTCCCGTTGTAGGCTCCGGCACCACTGCCGATCCATCCTTCAAAAATATAGCGGATATCCGACCCGCCATCAACAATCGTGGGAGAGATGGAAAACGTGGCATCCGATCCGGCATCGTACCAGCCATCGCCCGTCGTGATACCATGGTCAGAGTTTATGGTGAGTTTATACCGTGTCTTCCAATTGGCCACTTCACGAATGGGATTGTCCATCCGGACGGAATAGGATTTCTCATCACCCGTATACGATCCCGGGCCGTATCCGGTCCAGCCGGTGAAGACATAGCGTGTACCCAAGGTCCCCGCCACCATCGTCGTGTCTATCGAGAATATGGCGTTGGTCCCTTGATCATACCAGCCATCTCCAGACGTCTGTGCGTGGTCCGACTCCACGGTG
>Ga0180431_10003790_pt1 | contig 19162 bp, 20 predicted proteins | sample SS_ome_11_FD_132459 | JGI IMG/M metagenome (GOLD analysis project Ga0180431, IMG submission 132459) | Hypersaline lake sediment archaeal communities from the Salton Sea, California, USA - SS_1_MS_1 metaG | ecosystem: Environmental > Aquatic > Non-marine Saline and Alkaline > Hypersaline >... | reverse complement strand
ATGTGTTCCCATGGAGCTCAACTTTCTGGCTAAATGTTCAATTCAACATGTATATATTGACGCTGTCGTGATGTGTACTATAATTATTGTGGTGGTGATCCAGATCAATACGACATCCCTTGCCGCTGAGGGATGACTGGTTGCACTCAAGAGCTAAGGGCATGTTACGGACTCACAAGGGTAGACAAGGCCCACTGTGTTGACTTTGGTGAGATGGTGGCCATCGTATCGGTCTGGGAGAGTCCGATTGCGGAATGAGGTGTGAATTTCATAAATTGGTCCGAAGATTGAGCAGGTTGTCTCTAAGCCACTATGAGAATGAGTGGTAAGTAGTATGACGTACCCTAACAATTGGTTGGCTGGTTTTTTGGTATTTATCAACGATAAAGGAGGGCTAAGATAATGGACGCTGAGCAAGCTCGAAGTCAGGCAGTTGCTACGCTTGACTTCATCCTCACTGCAGCACGTGAACATTTCACCGACTCCCTGGAGGACTACCTCTCAGCCAAGAAAGTGAAACTCACCGCTTCCGAGAAACTGGACATCGATAAGCTGTTTGTCGATGCTTTCAATTCTTCATTAGTGGCAGAGGTATCAGCTTTGCTATCCTTCATGCTTTACTCTGAGTTGAACAATCCTCAGATCATCGAGAGGATCGTTCCCGATTTTCTTGATGAATACCAGAGCAAAGTGGAGCGTATCCCGGCCGAACTGGAGAAGGAGACTAAAGGTCTCAGAAGTCTAGCTCAGAGGACATTAGAGTCTGAGGGAGAGAAGAGCGAGATAGTCAAATCGCTGACTCAGGATCTGGCAGCGAGGACTGAGATGAAGCCCCTGAGAGGTTCTTTTGATGCTATTTTGCTCAGCCTGCTCGGGCAGTAGATGCTGCTAAACCATTTTGGAATGACGGAGAAAGGAGGCTTGAGATGTCAGTCTTAAAGCGAAAAGTAACCCCCCGTGATGATGCTATGCACTTCGACCCTAGCCCTGGCTGGTGGGAGTGGTGGTACTTTGATGCTGACTTTGACAACGGCTATGTAATCGCAGGGACATATCATTTCGGCAGCCCTCGCCCTCCAGCTAACCCTGACGCCCGGTTTATCGAGATCGGTATCTATGACCGTAAAGGTAATAGCAAGCTGATAAGGAAGCGCTATCCCAAGGAACAGTGCAGCGCCTCAGAAGAGACATGTGATGTGGTTATTGGACCCAATACCTATAAGGGAGACATCACCCATTGCCGGGTTTATCTCTCTGAAGGGGATCAAGGCTGCGACCTGACCTACGAGAGCATGGTTGAGGGTTGCATGATAATGGAGGAACTGCAGCTTCCGCATTTGGGTTGGCTTGTAGCACAACCGCGGGCCAAGGTCACAGGAACGCTCACCGTGGATGGGAAGACTATGGATGTCACCGGAGAGGGTTACCAGGAGAACATGTGGGCCAGCACCCCGCTGTCTGGAGGAATGGCCGACCGTTTCTACTGGAATAAGCTATATATCGGAGACTATACCCTCTGCTGGACCCACGCCAAAGGTCGAAGACATTTGGCCAACCCACCGATTGTAACATTGCTCGCGGCCAAGAAGGATGAGATCGTGGCCATTTCAGACAAGGCCGATTTGGTTGACTCCAACTTCACCGCTGAAGGACTCCCTGAAGAACTTGGCATCCAATACCCGCGGGATTTCATAGTGAAATGGAACGACCCCGGCGTTATTGAGGGGGAAATCAAATACAACACCAAGGGGGCGCTCGGATTTTTTGACCTTCTCAGCCGTTTCAAGCCTTTCCAGAGGCAGTTCGCCAGAAGATATATTGGAAAGCCTGCTTATTTCCGACTCGATTTAACCTACGAGGCAAATTTGAAGCTCAGGGGAGAGAAAGTATCGGGCAAAGGGAAGACCTGGTGTGAATTTCATAAAATGGTGTGAGGATTGAACCGGTTGTCTCTAGTTGCAGCTGCCTCGTGTTTATATGGGGCTTTGCTACCGCGCTATATTGCTATAACCTCGCCAAGAGCGTAGCCGGGTGGTGGTGTGAGCTTTGCATGCTGCTCCTTGAGCGCTTTTTGCCGCACCTTTCGCAGCAGCTTTTGTAACTGCTCAATTTCCTCCGCTGATAAGGAGGACTCGAAATTCACAGCACTAGCAAGCATCACCTTTCTTGCAGGACGCAGGCGTTTCTCGCCTGCGGCGGTTATTTGAACTTCTGTGAACGGGTGCCCCTTCTGCTTTGGTACCCTCTTAATCAAGCCATCTCTTTCCATTCGAGCAAGCAATTCAGTAATGGTTTGACTTTTTCGAAAGAGCATACGGGCTATCTCGGCAGGGGTTAATGGGGGGGGATAGTACTTGCAAAACCACAGGACATAGGCCTGCTGCGGCGTCAGGTGCAACTTGGCGAGTTTGCTCTCCAGTGCATTGTGCATCGCATTCCAAGTTTGCCCAACCAGCACTGAGGTTGTGAAAGCCCCATAGGAAAACGTGTAATCGTACATCTCATCCTCCATTATTGCTACCGCATCATATCAAAATGGCATCTGCAAAACAACTCCTCAAGAAGGGTGGGGGTGGGGGGGTTGGTAACCGAGGCGCTCACTATGAACAAGGTCATCAATAATATGATAAGTGGTGCCACAACGCCGCTTAAGGATTGCTGCTCGGGCACGAAATTGACAAAATTACGCTGCTTTGCTATTGTTTCTGCACCAAGAAATTTAGTCCGAAATAAAACTGCATTATTCGCCTCGAATAGCATCGACGACAGACTATTTGTGGTGGGTGCTGGGGCCGTTTCAATGTAGAGAGTTAGTTTCAGCAGAAGAACCCGCATTCACAATTGCTTCCGCTTTCAGGGAGGTTCTAATGGCGAGCCAAGAAACAAAGAAGCGTGTACCCTTAAGAAAGGGTGTATTCCAGCCGCCGGCATCGGACAAAGAAAATGGCTATCTCATCGGAAGCAGGTGCCGAAAATGTGGCCATTCCTTTTACCGCAAGAGAGCAGTTTGCCTCAATTGCCATAGCGAGGATATAGAAGAGGTTGCCCTTAGCACGCGGGGCACAATTTGGACTTATACAATTGCACGGCAGAGTTACCCGGGAACACTACTTGTCCCGCCATTTGTCATCGCTATAGTCGAGCTTCCAGAGCAGGTGCAGCTTATGACGGCGGTAACTGATTGCGACCCAGAAGCAGTGAGAATTGGTATGGAAGTGGAACTATACTTCTGGAAGGTCACGGAAGATGAGGATGGTAATGAGGTGATGGCTTTTTCCTTTAGACCTGTCCCCAACTAAAGCAGAGAGATTATTATCAGGAGTATGAGCCATGGCTAAGAAAGAAGTTGCGATATTGGGTGTCGGGTTACATAAATTTGGAAGGCAGCTTGGCAAATCCTGCGAGCATATGGGGAGAGAAGCAGGATTGATGGCGCTTAAAGATAACAGGGTTGACTTCAAAGATATCCAAATTGGCTTTTGTGGCCATTGCAACCAGCCGCTGGGCACCGGGCTCCACACCTTTAGTGAGCTGGGAATGACCGGCATTCCCATAACTAATGTAGAGGTAGCTTGTGCCAGTTCGTCGCGGAGCGTCATTCTGGGTGCAGATTTGATAGCGGGGGGCGTCTATGATATGTGTATGGTCATCGGTGTGGAGAAGATGCCGCGGGGAATGGTGCCAGGGCTGGTAGGTGATATAAGCGACGCCTCCTATGAGCATCTTCTGGGGCTGATAGTTATGCCTGGAACCTACTCTATGATGGCAAATAGACACTCGTACCTTTACGGCACAAAACATGAGCATTTCGCTCAGGCAGCGGTAAAGGCTCACCGGAATGGCAGCCTTAACCCTTTAGCCACTTATCAGGAGGTGTACACCTTAGAGGAGGTTATGAACGCCCGCATGATCGCCGACCCTATTACCGTCTATATGTGTTCCGCCAATTGCGATGGAGCCTCAGCAGTGATACTTTGCTCCAAGGAGAAGGCCAAACAATATACCGCTAAGCCAGTGCTGCTAGTTGGTTGGGCTCAGGGGACGCCGATTTACCATCAGGGAGACCCAGCGCTTTCCGAGGGGCCTACCGAGCTACTGGCCCAAAAGGCATATGAGATGGCTGGCGTCGGACCTGAGGATATCGATGTCGCCCAAATCCACGATGCCTTCAGTCCGGGTGAGATCTTTAGTGCGGAAAAGCTCGGTTTTTGTCCCGAAGGCGAAGGTGGTCCCTTTATCTGGGAAGGCAATACCGAGATAAATGGAAAGATTCCGATCAATACCGACGGAGGACTGGTCAGTTGCGGGCACCCCATAGGAGCCACCGGCGGGCGTATGATCACGGAGCTTACCTGGCAACTCAGAGGCCAGGCAGGGCCGAGGCAGGTAGGAAATCCCAAGGTAGCTCTACTTCAAAATGCAGGCCTCGGTGGCATGAATGTGATGATATTCAAGATATGATAGCTTATTTTCAGCCTAGGCTATGATCGGTGTCAACAAAAGGGTAAAGGAGTAAAAATGGCAGTACACTACAAGGTTGAGAATCGGATTGCAGAGATCACTCTTGATCGGCAAGAGGTAAGAAATGCTATGGATGAAGAGACCACGGCTGAATTATATAAGGCCTTTGCCGATATTAAGGATAACCCCGAAGTATGGGTAGCTATCATTACGGGAGCAGGAGAGAAGGCGTTTTCCGCTGGCGCTGATATCGGCAGCTTATCCCGAATTACTGGGAAGGCCTCCGACGAAACTACAGAAGTATCCATCCCAAAATTTATTGAAATCTCTGAAACCTGGAAGCCTTTTATTGCGGCGGTCAATGGCTTAGCTCTGGGAGGAGGATGCGAGCTCGCTTTGGCTTGTGACATCAGAATCGCCTCTGAAAATGCCACCTTTGGGCTATTTGAGCCCAAGAGAGGGCTAATACCAGGTGGCGGGGGCACTCAAAGGCTACCCCGCGTCGTTCCTATAGGGATTGCTTTGGAGATGCTGCTTACTGCTAAGCGAATTGATGCCCAAGAGGCCTATCGCATTGGTTTAGTTAATAAAGTTGTCCCTCTGGCCGAGCTAATGCCTGCCGCCCGTCAGCTAGCGGAGGAGATCTGCGAAAATGCTCCGCTAGCGGTGAGTGCAGCTAAGGAAGCGGCCATCACCGGATTGGAGGTAGACATCCGTAGCGGCTTTGCCATAGAAGATAAAGCGCTAAACCGTCTCATCGGGAGCGAGGACCTCAAAGAGGGATTAACAGCTTTCCTCCAGAAGAGGAAGCCTGAATGGAAGGCTAAGTAACCGATAGACTTGAGTATCAACCGACCGTTGAATTAAGTCACAAGGGGGGAGCATGGAAGTTTTAGCCTCAGGCAACGAAGAATACAAGATGCCTGACCCCGATGGCTTCAGGGAATGGGTGCGCACTCACAAACAGCGTGGGCTGGTGAATAAAGTGATGTCGGAGAGAGAGGCCGTCGAGAGATTTGTTAGTGACGGCGATTATATTTGCTGGGACTGGATGTGGCCTCACAAGGGCCCCAACTCATTGATACGGGAAATCATCAGACAGAAGAAAAAGCATTTCTGGGCCGGTGTGCGGCTGGACACCTTTTCCACCGCGCTACTGGTGGCGGCGGGCTGCATAGATAAGATAGACCTCGGATTTACCACGATTTTCGGCACCCTGGAGCAGGCAGTTCGCGAGGGCAAGGTCAAGGTCATAGAGTGGAGCAATACCTGTATGGTATTGAGATATGTCGCTGGCTCCATGGGGATTGCGTTTCTGCCCATAAATTTTATCACCGGAACGGACCTTTTCCAGTATTCAGGGTCAAAGCTGGTTAAAGACCCATTCACCGGTCGCTCAACTTGCCTTATTCCAGCGCTCAACCCCGATGTCAGCATCATCCATGTCAATCAATGTGACATACATGGTAATGCTCGTGTATTCGGCCCTAATCCCGGCACCAAGGAGCTAGCTGCCGCCTCGAAGAAGCTTATCCTGTCTACCGAGGAGCTCATTCCCGAGGATGAAATACGCAAGGAGCCGGTGCGCACCAACATTCCTTACTATTTAGTTGACGCTATCGTAGTAGCACCCTTTGGTGCCTATCCCGGTAGTATGCCCGGGCATTATGACGCTGATATAGAGGGGATAATGGCGGCCCTCGGGGCACAGAGGGATTTCACCATGGATGACTATATGGAAAAAGAGATTTACAGTGTTGAATCACACGAGGAATTCCTGGAGAAAAGAGTGGGGATTAAGAAGCTGCTGCAACTCAAGAACCAAGATACCATAAGGGAAGGGTATTACAAACTATAAAGGGAGGATGGCAATGCCCAAGGCTACTGCTTTTACCGATATGGAGTACCGGATATGCGTTACCGCTCGCCAGCTTGAGACCGGCACCACCAGCTGGGTAGCTATAGGGGGTCCTCCGCTGGTGGCATTGTTTCTGGCTCGAAGGTATTATGGGCGGGATATCATATACGTAACTGAGGATGGATCGATTGACCCCACTCAAGAGGGTTACAAGCCTTTTCTCTTGGGAATGACCAGAACATGCTACAAAGCCCTGAGTTGGCAAGATACCGCCATAGTTCAGTATCACAGTGCTTTGGGCTATTTTGACTACGGGGTGATAGATACTGCTCAGGTGGATGAATACGGCAACATTAACTCCACCTTCAGTGGTGGCACTCATGAGCGACCAGAGAGACGCCACGGAGGTGCTGGAGGAGCTAATGAGCTGGTTTCCACCTGTTGGCAGACCGTCCTAATGGCTAATCAGCGCAAGTGGGCTTTGCCCAAGCGGGTTGACTTTATCACCTCCCCTGGGTATCTGGATGGTCCTGGAGCCAGGGAGAGAGCTGGTTTACCGGCAGGGACAGGGCCATATCGCGTGGTGACCGATTTGGCTGTCTTTGGTTTTGACGAACAAACAAAGAGGATGAAGCTATTAGGGATCGCTGCTTGGACCAAGCTAGAAGATGTGTTAGAGCAGATGGGCTTTGAGCCACTTATAGCCGACGATCTGCTCACCATAGAGCCGCCTGACGAAGAGGAACTGACGATAATGCGGACTGAGATCGACCCTACAGGCTTTATCTCTGCCACCCGTGGCAACTGGATTGAGCTTGAGCAAAGAGATGACAAATGGGTTCGAATAACCTAGGCATAGGATATGGGAATGACCAGACCTATGATTGCTATTAAAAGGAGGTGAACGTGGCAAGAAGAGTAGCAATTGTTGCTGTAGCTCAGACCAAGTATGATGACCTATCGCAAACCAACTGGAAGTACAACTGGGAGGAGTTACTTTACCAATCCGTAAAGCCAGTACTTGAGGAGACCGGCTTAACCTTCACCGAGGATGGGACTGGCATTGATGCCAGCATTTCCTGCCATGATTCTATTTGGGCGGGGAGCCCTTTCTCGGCCGGAAAAACGGATGATGTGCTCGGCACGCATTTCCGCCCCGGAGAGAAAATAGACGCCGATGGGGCTATGGGTGTAACCGAAGCACTGTGTCAGATCGCCTCCGGCGACTTTGATATTGTGATCGTAGGTGGGGTAAACATTGATTCTGCAGCTCCTAGAAATAAAGTGGAAAACTACTGCTTTGACCCCTTCTATCAGCGGCTCATGGGTCTGGACATGACTTCAGCTGCTGCTCTCCAGGCACAGCGCTACATGTACAGATATGGTATCACTCGGGAGCAATGCGCCAGGGTAGTAGTTAAAAGTCGCAGAAACGCGAAGAATAATCCCTATGCTTTCGCCACTGAAGATTTAACCGTGGAGGATGTGCTTCGCTCTAAGATGTTAGCCTATCCCATAACGGCTCTGGAGATAAAGCCCATGGTTGATGGCTCCTGCACCATGATATTGGCTGAGGAAGAGAAGGCGAAGAGGATAACGGATAAGCCGATATGGATAAAGGCAGTAAAGAATTGCTACGACGGCTATTATCTAGGCGATAGAGATCTGGCTGACTGCAAATCCTTGGAGGTAGCAGCCCAAGGAGCTTACCAGACGGCGGGCATAACCGATCCGCGCAAGGAGATCGATGTTGCTGACATCGGGGCTTATTTCTCTTACCATGAACTTTTATGGTGTGAAGGACTTGGTTTCTGCGGCAAGGGGGAAGGAGGCAAACTCCTCGATTCCGGAGCCACCGAAATGGGAGGTGAGATTCCAATTAACCCATCTGGAGGTGCGCTTGCCGGAAGTCCTTACACCGTAGAAGGCCTAGCGCGCATAGCGGAGGCTGTATTGCAGCTCCGTGGCGAGGCGGGGGCGAGGCAGGTGCCGGAAGCGAAAACCGCCCTAGCCCATGCTACCTTGGGAGCCTGTGGCCAGTGGCAGCAGGTAATGATCTTGGGCAAGGAGATATAAAGGAGGTAGACCAGGATGGCTAGATTTGGACGCAGAGTAGCTGTGGTTGGAGTGGGTTTGAGTCATTGTGACCGGTCAAGATCTGATGTCAACAAGGTTGAACTTGCCAACGAATCGATCAGGCGTTGCCTCGATGATGCCCAACTAAGTATGAGCGACATCGAAGAGGTGATGGTGGCTGAGATCGATAGTCTTTTCGGCGTAGGACAATCTCAGATGTGGTACACCGATGATATCGCATGCTACCTCAAGCCAGGGGTGAAAGTTGAGACCGGAGGAAGTGTTGGTGGCTCAGCTTGTCACTCCGCGGTTCACCATGTAGCAGCCGGTGCCTGTGATGTCGCACTGGTCACTGCAACGTCAAAGGGTGGTGGCACACGGGAACCTATTGAACGTTTTGTCGCTGGTGCCCGGGCACAAGCTGCCATGACCGCCGGTATGCACCCCATTTGGGATAGATGGGTATTTGTTGGGCCTCTGATGCTGTTTGCCTTCATGGCTAACGACTATTTGATGCGGTCGGGCTGCACCAGAGAGGCAATAGCTAAATGCAGAGTAAAGGCAGCAAAGAATGCTATGAAGAATCCCTATGGTCACCTGAAACGAGACATCACTGTAGAAGATGTGCTTAATTCACCCTTCATAATCTGGCCTCTACGCCTACTTGAGTTTTGCCCCATTAGCCAAGGTTCTGCGGCTATGATATTTGCCAGTGAGGAGAAGGCAAAGAAGATCACTAACAAACCGGTGTGGGTGGAGGACATAGTTAGCGCTCACAGCAAGCAGTATTGGACCGACGCTATGGTGCCTATAGATTGGGGCAGTCAGGAGGCAGGGGCGGTTGCATTGTGGAAGCGGAATGGCATAACCAATCCCTGGAAGGAGATTGATGTATTTGAGATGTATGACCCATCCTCGTGGGCTGAGGTCATCTGGATGGAGTGGATGCATCTTTGCGGCAAAGGCGAGGCATGGAAGCTGGTGGATAGAGGGGCGACGGAAATAGATGGTGAATTCCCGATCAATCCATCAGGTGGAGTAGTGAGTACCAATCCTGGGGTACCTTCAACCACAATGCGCTATGTTGAAGCTGCTCTCCAAGTACGAGGTGATGCTGGTGAGCACCAGGTGCCTCGCGAGGTTAAGCGAGCTGTAGGCCACGGATTTGGTGGTACCAATTGGAATACCTTCATACTGCTCTCTAAGGATATGCCATAAAGGAGTTGTGATATGACCGAAAAACAGCAAGCTGAGGTCCTACCAATTATAGCGGGGGTAGATTTCCGCTTCAAGTATCCTGCGGGGGCCTATATGTCAAAGTGCCTCCACGAGATGAAAGAAAACGCAAGGTTTCTCGGTATACAGTGTCCCAAATGCAAAGCGATATGGTGGCCGCCGCAGGTTGTATGCAGCTATTGCCACTCCGAGACTGGGACTAACTGGGTGGAGTTAGGACCGAGAGGTACGGTGATAAATTGGGTAGTGGTGCATATCCCAGCGATTGATCCCCGCACTGGCGAAGTCAAGGCCACGCAGCCTCCAGCAGCTACTATTCGTCTCGATGGCCCTGAAGGAAGAGGTGCAAATTGGCTGCATTTCTTGGAGGAAACCGACCTCGACAAGATAAAGAAAGGTATGCGGGTTGAAGCGGTGTTCAAGCCCAAGGAGGAGCGAGAAGGACAAGCCAGTGACGTCATGTTTTTCAGGACCGTCGAGGAATAGAGGAGGTTAGCCATGTTCTATCCTAAAGAATTGGAAGAAGTCGAACCTATCTGGGAGGAGCAACCGGCAGCAGTGAGTGGGTCAGATATTGCCTATGATGTCGGCCGCATTGGCACCAAGTTTTTTGCCGAGCTGAGGGATAACAAGAAGATCCTCGGCATCAGGTGCCCGGTATGTAATCTCGTCTATGTGCCTCCGCGATTGAGCTGCAAAAATTGCTTCACTGAGCTAAAGGAGTGGGTTGAGGTCGGCGACATAGGTACCTTGTTGACTTATACAGTGGTCTATGTTCCTGGTGAGAATCAGCCCTTTGGGCCTCCCTATGCCATCGGGCTGATTCAACTCGATGGAGCAGATACCGGCCTAATGCATGTTATCGGGGAGACTGACTTCGAGAAGCTGAGCGTGGGGATGCGACTTGGGGCGGTATTTAGCGAAGAACGGGATGGAAGTATCCGCGATATCAAGTACTTCAAGCCATTATGAGATGACCTTCTGGGTTCGTGAGAGCGAATGAATACAGGGGGTATATATCATGTATCAGAGTTGGCAGGAAGAGTACAAAAGGAAGCTAATGCCAGCCGAAGATGCGGTCAAGATGGTCAAATCCGGGGACCGCGTCCACGTACCGCTCACTACAACCCCCGGAGCTTTAATCGATGCCTTGCAGGCTCGGAGGGACGAGCTTAGAGACGTGCACATGGACATAACTGCTCCCCTTCGTTACTATTCTATGTTCGAGCCTGGCTGGGAGCAATCATTCGACGTTACCTTGTGGAACCATGTGATGATGGCCAGGCAGGCCGTGGATGAGCGCAGGCTTGATTACCTTCCCCTACAGTGTACTCAGTATGCTAAGGTCATGGAGGAAAGAGGCATCAAGCCTATCGACTGCCTCCTGGTCACGGTCTGCGGGCCCAATGATCAGGGCTTTTTCTGCTTCAGTTACGATCTATGGTACAAGCAAAGCCTGGTTAAGTGTTCCAAGAAGATCATAGTTGAAGTAAACAACAACATGCCCTGGTGCCATGGCGATACCTTTATCCACGTATCACAGATAGACGCCATTGTGGACAATACCCTGCCTTTGCTACCTTGGGAAGAGGTTGTTGCAGCAGTAGCTACCATAGAGGATCCAGAAAAGCGCCAAGCGGTTCAAACCTGGATGGAAAAGCTTGGGCCATCGATGAGAACAGGGATAGCCCAGAATTACCTTCCCTATATCTCAGGCATAGAGACGAAAATGATTCACGAGTTTGCCCGGATGTCGGGTGTCGCCGAGCCCAGCGAGGTGGATCGGGCTATTGCCGGCCATCTTTCGACCTTAATCAACGACCGGGACTGCATCCAAATCGGTGTTGGCACTCCTTCAGCCTTTATGGTTATGTGTGGTGTCTTCGATAACAAGCATGATCTCGGTTTGCATACTGAGATGGCAGCCCGAGGACTTGCTCGCCTGGTAGAAGAAGGGGTTATTACCGGCAAATACAAGACCTTCATGCCAGGGAAGGCTGTGGCCGCCTCGTGGACAGGTTGTCATGAAGAAGAACATCCTATTCTTGATCATAACCCCAAGTTTGAATTATATGACATGTCGTATATAAATCGGCCCGATACCTACATGAAGAATGATAACATGGTGGCAATAAATAACACGGTATCGATAGACCTGACCGGCCAGATCAACTCTGAGACTCGCTTTGGGCCGATGATAATCAATGGCACCGGAGGGCAGCCTGAGACTCACATCGGCTGCTTGTATTCCAGGGGTGGCAAGAGCATCCACTTGCTGCGCTCAACCGCCGTTGGTGGCACCATGTCCACCATCGTAGGCCAATTTGAGCCCGGGACGGCGGTGACGATACCAAAGTATTGGGCCGACTATGTAGTTACCGAGTATGGAATTGCCCGCCTTATGGGAAAGACATGGCGTGAAAGAGCAAACGAACTCATAGCTGTCGCCCACCCCGATTTCAGGGCCGAGTTGACAAAACAAGCCCAGAAGTTGTTCTACAGCAAAGGAGTCTAGGTCAAGAAGAGGAGGTGCCAAATGAAGAATTGGTTGTCAGTAGCAGCGGTCATGCTTTTGTGCCTGGCGATGATCATAGGTATCGCCTGTGGCGGAGGAGGGGAAGATGAAGAAGGAGTAAAAGAGGTGAAATTTGGCATCGGGCTGCCGCTGAGCGGCCTTTATGGAGCCGTTATCGGCATTCCGGCAAAACAAGGGTTTGAGTTAGCCAATGAGTACATCGGCGAGTTTACTGTGGCGGGCGAGAGCTACAAATGGAATCTCATCTTTGAAGATAATGGCTGGAGTAGCGAAGGAGGGGTGGCATCAGCCACCAAGCTTATCTTTAATGATGGTGTGAACATCACGACCCAGATCGGTGGCGACCCGGCGTTGGCTGCCCAGCCCATATGTGAGGAATCAGGAGTGATACTGTTCACCACCGGCATCCCGCTGGAGGCCTACGGGCCGGATAAGCCCCATACCTTCCTCGGACAATCGTTCGTTTTCGCCAACAGCGCGGCCCTCTTCAAGTACATAAGCGAAGCTCACCCAGAGGTGAAAACTGTTTCCGTTGTCTTCGAAGATACTGCAATCGGGCACGTGACCGGTGAGGCGATTATCGCGGCCGCTGAGTACTTTGGTCTCGAAGTGTTGGCCCCAGAGTACTACCCAACTGGGACTGTGGAGTTTTATCCCACTGCAACCAAAATGGCAAACAAGAATCCAGACATGTGTTACACGGATACCAGGGTGCTGGGACCGATGCGAGAAATGGGTTGGGAAGGCATCCCGTTCTATACCCTTTGGGGCTCGACCTACGGTGATAGCATAGGCTGGGACAAGGTCCAAGGTTATCTAATCTTCTACCCGGTGCCCCTCGGAGAAGGGCTGCACGAAGCTCTCAGGCCGATGGCTGCTGAGTACGAGCAGCGGTTTGGTGCCGAGTTCGGGCAACTGTCATGGTTCTATGCTCTACAGCTTTACTACATGACTGATGTCTTAAAGAAGGCGCGCACGGTGGATGACGTGGATCAGATCATAGCTACGCTTGAGACAGAAACCCTCGATACCCCCGCGGGGCCGGTCAAATTCGGGCTTCGGGAACTGGAGGGCATTGGACATCTATTTATGATGCCTTGCTGGATCGGTGAGATTAGGGGTGAAGAGTATCACGTCGTATTTGAGATGTCAACAGAGGAGGCAGAGGCATTAGCGATCGAGATCTTCGAGAAGTAGCTACTTGTAGTTCTTGGGGCGCATCATACAATATTGACCGCCTCTTGGGAGGGCGAGGAAGCCAAGTATAAGTAGCGGAGGCGTCAAGTGAGGAAATGGTTATCAGCAGCGGCGGTCGTGCTTCTGTGCCTGGCACTGGTCATTGGTGTCGCCTGTGGCGGAGGAGAAGACGAAGAGGGAGTAAAAGAGGTGAAGTTGGGCATCGGGCTGCCGCTGTCCGGCCTTTATGGAGCCGTTCTCGGCATCCCGGCAAAACGAGGGTTTGAGATAGCCAATGATTACATCGGCGAGTTTACTGTGGCGGGCGAGAGGTACAAATGGAATCTCATCTTTGAAGATAACCACTGGGATAGCGAAGGGGGAGTGGCGTCGGCGACCAAGCTTATCTTTGAGGATGGCGTGAACATCATGAGCCAGATCGGTGGCGACCCAGCCCTGGCCGCCCAGACCACGTGCGAAGCATCAGGGGTGATACTGTTCTCTACCGGCGTCACGCTGGAGGCCTTCGGGCCGGATAAGCCCCACACCTTCCAAGGACAAACGCAGGTTAACCCCAACACCGCGGCCCTCTTCAAGTATGTAAGCGAAGCTCACCCCGAAGTGGAAGCCGCTTCCCTTGTCTTCGAAGATACTGTAACTGGGCACGCCGCGGGTGAGGCTGCTGCCACCGCCGCTGAGTACTATGGTATCGAGTGGTTGGATCCAGTGTACTACCCTCCTGGAACCACGGAATTTTATCCCATAGCAACCAAGATGGCGAGCAAGAGTCCAGACCTCTGTTACATGGATACCAGGGTGCTGGGGCCGATGCGGGAGATGGGCTGGGAAGGCATCCCCTTCTATATGCTCTGGGACTCAGGCTGGGGCGAAAACGTAGGGTGGGACAAGGTCCAAGGCTATCTAATCTACCTCCCGGTGCCCCTGGGAGAAGCATTGACCGAATCTCTAAGGGAGATGGCTGCTGAGTACGATCAGCAGTTCGGTGCCGAGTTCACCCAACTGTCACTCTACTACGTCGTGCAGCTTTATTTCCTGACTGATGCCTTAAAGAAGGCTGACACGGTAGATGACGTGGACCAGATCATAGCTACGCTTGAGACAGAAACACTTGACACCCCTGTGGGGCCAGTTAAATTCGGACTTGAGGAGGTGGATGGCATTGGACATATACTTATAACGCCTTGCTGGATCGGGGAGATTGGAGATCACGAGTATCACGTAGTATTTGAGATGTCGACAGACGAGGCAGAGGCATTAGCGATCGAGATCTTCGGGAAGTAGATACCAGGAATTCTTGGGGCGCATCATACAATATTGATCGCCTCTTGGGAAGCCAAGGAGGCCAAGTATATTTACTGGGGGCAGCAAGTGAAAAAGTGGCTATCGGTAGCAGCGGTCATGCTTTTGTGCCTGGCACTGGTCATTGGTGTCGCCTGTGGCGGAGGAGGAGACGAAGAGGGAGTAAAGGAAGTGAAGTTTGGCATGGGGCTGCCGTTGTCTGGCCTATTTGGAGCCGTTCTCGGGGTCCCGGCAAAACAAGGGCTTGAGTTAGCCAATGAGAAGGTTGGTGAATTTACCGTGGCAGGCCAGAGCTACCGCTGGAAGCTCATTTTCGAGGACAGCAGATGGACCGGCGAGGGAGGGGCAGCATCGACGACCAAGCTCATCCATGAACATGGGGTAAAGATCATGCACCAGCTGGGCGCGGATCCAGGGTTCACTGCCCAGACTATATGTGAAGAGGCAGGGGTGCTTCTGCTCACATCGGCCGGGATAGACGCCTTAGGGCCAGATAAGCACTACACTTTCCAGGTGATGCCTAACTCCTGGTGGAACGCGCCACCCTTTTTCCGCTGGTTGAGCACAGCGCACCCAGAGGTGGAAACTGTCGCTATGGTTAACACCGATGATATCAACGGGCGCGGCATTGCTGATGCCAATATCGCAGCCGCCGAGCACTACGGTTTCGAAGTGGTAGCCTCGGAGTTCAAGCCCGCAGATATGGTGGAGTTTTATCCTCTGGCAACAAAGTTGGTGAACTTGAATCCAGATCTGACTCATGTTGACCCGGCTGTATTGGAGCCTATGGTGGAGATGGGTTATGAAAACTTGGCTTACTATGTTCTCTGGGCCACGTCCTATGGAGAGGCACGCGGCTGGGACAATGTCCAAAGCCTCCTAATCTACTACCCGGTGGCCGTGGGAGAAGGGCTGCCTGAGGGTGTCAATGAGTTTGCTGCTGAGTACGAGGCACGGTATGGTCTAGAGCTGGCGCAAACCTCATACTGGGAGGCTATGATGCTCTATGTGATGACCGAGGCGGTAAAAAAGGCGGGCACCGTGGATGACGTGGACAAAATCATAGCTACGCTTGAGACGGAGACCTTTGACACTCCAGCCGGGGTATTTCAATGCGGCGGCGAGAAGATAGATGGCAGCGGGCATGTGTTATCGTGGCCTGCCTGGATCGGGGAGATTAGGGGCCAAGATTATCACGTAATTGAAGAGATACCAGCAGATGAGGCCGAAGCGCTGGCGGAGGAGGTCTTTGGGAAGTAGCTACCAAGGACCTTTTAGCTTTTTCCCATCCCACAGCAGGGTGAGCTGTCCTCACTTATACATACTGATGTCTCACTGAGGAGATCAGAAAAGGCAAACTATGAATTTCGCATTCAGCAAAGAAGAAGAGGCCTTCCGCCAGCAGGTCAGGGACTGGCTGAAGGCGGAGATCCCGCCAAGGTGGAGTGAAATCAGACCCGGGATGTGGGTGGAAACCGAAGAGAGTTGGGCGGTGGCTCGGGAGTTTGAGCGCAGGATGGGTGAAAAAGGCTGGTGGGCTGCCAATTATCCCCCAGAATATGGCGGAATTAATGCTACCTTCATGCAGCAACTCATCATTCACGAGGAGAGGGCTGCTTTGGTGGCACCATCAACTTGGAATGAAATGATCGGACAATGGGTGGGCGCTACCCTTATGCTATACGGCACTGAGGAGCAGAAGAGGAAATACCTGCCAATGATAGGGAAGGCCGAGGTGGTGTTGTGCCTGGGCTACAGCGAGCCCGGTGCTGGATCCGATCTGGCCGGAGTTCAGACCCGAGCTGTGGAAGACGGCGATGATTTCGTTATCAATGGACAGAAGATCTTTACCACCCTTGCCCATAACGCCGACTACTGTTGGCTGGTTGCTCGCACAGATCCCAATGTGCCAAAACATCAGGGGATAAGCCTGTTCCTTGTCGATATGAAGACGCTAGGCATCACTGTTCGGCCGCTAATAAACATTGTTCGTTCCCACCATTTCAACGAGGTTTTCTTCGACGACGTGCGTGTTCCCAGGGAAAATTTGGTCGGAGAGAAAAATAGAGGCTGGGCTTATCTAACTACCGCCCTTAACTTCGAACGCTCCGGGATTGCTCTTCCTACCAGTATGAAGAGAACAATTACAGAGTTGGCACGCTATGCCAAAACGACACTTGGAGATGGCGGCAAGCTGGCTGATGATCCCATAGTTCAACAAAAGCTGGCGGAAATGGCTACCGAGAACGAGGTCTTGCGTCTACTGTGCTACCGCGTGGCCTGGTTGCAGAGCAAAGGGCTGGTTCCTTCTTGGGAGGCCTCTGTATCTTTTCTGTTTGGTAACGAAGTGCTGAGGCACATTGCCAAGACGGGGCTGGAAATCCTCGGGCCTTACGGTCAATTAAAAAGGGGTTCTAAGTGGGCGCCACTGGGAGGACTGTTTGAAAACCTGTATTTAGGCAGTCTCGTGGGGGGCATCGGTGGTGGCTCCAATGAGATCCAGAGGAATCTCATTGCCCATCTAGGCTTGGGTTTGCCTCGAGGGTAGGCATCGGGCAATTTACATTCTATGGAGTGTCTTCGATTAACTGGAGGGTTGACCATGGATCTTGGGTTAACTGAAGAGCAAGAAATGCTGAGAAACACAGCCCGGGATTTCTTGGAGAAGGAATGCCCCAAGTCATTGGTTAAGGAGATGGAAGAGGATGAGAAGGGCTACAGTCCAGAGTTGTGGCGCAAGATGGCGGAGCTTGGCTGGATGGGGCTAGCGTTCCCTGAGAAATATGGCGGCAGTGGCGGCAGTTTCCTAGACCTGACCATTCTTCTCGAAGAGTTGGGGCACGCTTGCCTTCCCGGACCTTTCTTCTCCACCGTGGTTCTCTGTGGACTTCACATCTTAACAGGTGGGAGTGAGCAGCAGAAACAGGAGTTATTGCCCAAGATAGTCAGTGGGGATTCAATCCTGGCCTTCGCCTTCACCGAACCCAGTGCGCGCTATGAGGCTTCAGCAATCGCAGCCCGAGCTGTAGCAGACGGCGATGATTTCGTTATCAATGGCACAAAGCTGTTTGTCAATGACGCTCATATCGCTGATTATATCCTGTGCCTGGCACGGACTAAGGATAGGGGCCCTGCAGAAGAGGGACTAACTTTATTTCTTGTGGATACCAACAGTCCTGGTATCGAGTGTACTGTGCTTGAGACGATAGCTGATGATAAGCAATGCGAGGTGGTATTCAGCGATGTCATGGTACCTAAGAAGAACGTGGTAGGGAAGGTAGATCAAGGTTGGAGCATAGTGGAGAAGGCGTTACCGCAGGTAATAGTGGCTAAGTGCGGCGAGCTTGTAGGTGAAGCCCAAGCTGCACTTGAGATGAGCGTCAATTATGCCAAGGAAAGAGTGCAGTTTGATCGCCCTATAGGTAGTTTTCAAGCCATTCAACATCACTGTGCCAATATGCTGGTCGATGTCGATGGATCTAGGTTAATAACCTATGAAGCAGCATGGAAGATCAGCGAGGGGCTTCCAGTCACAATGGAAGTGTCCATGGCTAAGGCATGGGTCAGTGAAGCCTGCCGCCGGGTTACCTTCCTCGGGCATCAGATTCATGGCGGCATTGGCTTTTGCCGCGATTCTGATGTAGACCTTTACTATCGCAGAGTCAAAGCAGGCGGCTATGCTTTTGGAGATACCACCTTCCATCACAGGATTGTTGCTCGCGAACTATTGTCGTCTGTCTAACTACCTGCCGGAAAACTCGGGTTTCCTCTTCTCAAGAAAGGCTCTCACCCCTTCCTTAACATCCTCGGTTTCGTAACACAGCTCTTGGGCCCAGCCTTCATAAGCGAGCTGGCTAGCGAAGTTATTGGTTTCCAGGCCTTGGTATACAGCGCGTTTCATCAACTCAATGGCAACAGAGGGACCTTCAGCTATTCTGGTGGCTAGCTCTTTGGTTGCTGGCATCAGATTATCGTGAGGAACCACTTGGTTCACTAGACCTACTCGCTCCGCCTCTGGCGCGTTGATCATATTGCCAGTAAACATTAACTCGAGTGCTTTAGGAGTCCCCACCAGCCGTGGCAGGAGATAGGTTGCACCGGTATCTGGGACAACGCCTCTTCTCACAAATATGAGACTAAATTGCGCTTTCTCTGAAGCTATTCTGATGTCACATCCCAGGGCAAAGGAAAGACCTGCGCCAGCAGCAATACCGTTTATAGCGGCAATGGTTGGCTTGTCGAGGTCGCGTAGCCTAAGCGCTACATCCCCAAAGCCAGCAAAAGGCTTGAGCCTTACCCTGCGCCCCGGCTCCACAGAGGGAACCTGACCCATACTTGGCTTTACAACAGCAGACACCGTTGTCACATCAGCCCCTGAGCTAAAAGCGCGCCCAGCGCCAGTCAGAATAATCACCTTGACCTCATCATCTTCATCAGCATCCTGAAGCGCCTTTGTCAACTCATCTAGCATCGTAGCATCAATCGCGTTTAACTTGTCT
>Ga0180431_10003789_pt1 | contig 19164 bp, 21 predicted proteins | sample SS_ome_11_FD_132459 | JGI IMG/M metagenome (GOLD analysis project Ga0180431, IMG submission 132459) | Hypersaline lake sediment archaeal communities from the Salton Sea, California, USA - SS_1_MS_1 metaG | ecosystem: Environmental > Aquatic > Non-marine Saline and Alkaline > Hypersaline >... | reverse complement strand
CCGGAGTTCGCAAATGGTGGGAAGCTGTGCATCCGGCCGAGCGCCGGTAGGCCCGAGGAAACCCGGATACGCGGATCCGCCAGATTGGTGCGGATTGAGAAGGTGTTCAGCGGATTCGGGCTCTGACCAGCCCCCCATGAGCGGTCCACTCCTAGACTTAGTCTAAACGACCACCTCCCGCACAGGCCAATGCCGGGATCAGTGTCCTGGTTTGAGGTGCAGGCGGCCTGTAGCCCAAACTGCCGTGAGGACGGATCCCGTTGTACTCACGACGCCAGTTCTCGATGAGAATCTTCGCCTCCTGAAGGGTGTAGAAGATCTCTCCGTTGAGCAGTTCGTCTCGAAGCCGACCATTGAAGCTCTCGCAGTACCCGTTCTCCCATGGACTTCCTGGCTCGATGAAGAGTGGGCCAACACCCAGGCGGTCGAGCCATTCCCGGACTGCCTTGGAACAGAACTCAGGGCCGTTGTCCGAACGAATGTGCTCCGGTGTTCCTCTTTGTACGAACAACTCGCCCAACGTCTCAATCACGTCTGTGGACCGGAGCTTCCGATTTACCACGATCGCCAGGCACTCTCGGGTGTACTCGTCAATCACCGTGAGCATGCGAAACGCTCTCCCATCGTGGGTCCGGTCCGCAACGAAGTCGTATGCCCAGACATGGTTGCGGTACTGGGGACGAAGTCGTACGCACGATCCATCGTTGAGCCACAGCCTCCCCCGCTTCGGCTGCTTCTGCGGCACCTTCAGTCCCTCTTGTCTCCAGATGCGCTCGACCCGCTTGTGGTTGATGCACCATCCAGCATTCTGTAGCAGCCCGGTGACCTTCCGGTAGCCGTAGCGCCCAAACTGGCTTGCTAGCTGAATGATGACCGCCGTCACCAGGTCTTCATCCTCTCTGCGCTTCGGGACTTGTCGCTGTACCGATCGGTGCTGATCGAGCACGTGACAAGTCCTCCGTTCTGACACCCCGAGACGTTGTCTTACCGCCTCGATGCACCTTCGACGACGTTCGGGGCTCAGAAGTTTCCCTTCGCTGCTTCCTGGAGGATCATCTTGTCCAACGTCAGATCGGAGACGGCCTTACGAAAGTGTGCGTTCTCCTGCTCGAGCTCCTTGAGGCGTTTCATCTGGTCGACCCTCATCCCGCCGTATTCCTTCCTCCAGCGGTAGTAGGTCACCTCGTGGATGCCGAGTTCCTTGACGACCTCAGCTACCCTCTTTCCCCGACCCAACAGTACTTCCGCCTCTCGCAGCTTGGCGATGATCTCTTCGGGTCGGTAGTGTCTTCGTGCCACTTGCTGCCTCCTTCCACCTGTCCAGATCCTAGCTCTGTTCTTGGACCGGTTTCAGGGGGCTGGGTCACGAGGGGTCCCACCTTGTCTTTTGCCTCCTGAAGGAATCCCGGGACGACCCCATGATTCCTCAAGGAGCAGCCTGAGATAGGATCTATCGTCTTTGGACTCAACTCTCTGCCGTCTCCGCGGCCTAACGTTGTCCCAAAGACGCTCTGCAAGTGCAGAGTCCGATTTCGAACCGGCTTGACAGATATGCCTCCAAGATACATACTGATGCATATGAGAACGACGTTGAATATCGACGATGAGACGCTCAAGCGCGCGGCGGAACTGACCGGCATCAAGGAGAAGACGTCCTTGGTGAAGCTGGGGTTGGAGGCGTTGATCGCCCGCGAGAGCAGCAGGAGGCTGGCCGCACTGGGTGCGACTGAAAAGGATCTGCGACCCGTTCCCAGACGGCGAATGGCAGATAGCTAGGCATGGTTCTGGTCGACACGTCCATTTGGATCTTACACTTAAGAAAAGGGGATGTCCGCCTACGGACCCTGCTCGAAAACGCGGAAGTCATCTGCCATCCGTTCATTATTGGGGAGCTAGCCTGTGGGAATCTCAGGAATCGAACCGAGATCCTTTCTTCGCTGCAAGCGTTGCCTGCGGCGGTGGTGGCCAAGGATGAAGAAGTCCTTCGCTTCATCGAGTCTCACCGCCTGATGGGCCGTGGCCTCGGTTTCATTGACATGCACTTGCTTGCTTCCGCGCTTCTCACAAGGGTGCCCCTATGGACTGCCGATAAACGTCTCCGTGCAACCTCTACCGAGTTGAACCTCGCCTATCCATAGGGTTCCTTCCGGCCTTCCTCCCTGACAGCTACGGGAGAGCGATTCGGTGCGAGCTGAAACGGGGTCACACCTTGTCTTTTGCCCCTTGGCAATCCCGCGAGCGCGACGCTAGTTCCGCAGGAAGTAGCCGGCGGAGTCCAGCGGCGCAATGGCAGGGCATGCGTCGGCTCCTCAGACGGATCCAACCGCCCATTGTGGAATCACCCAGCCGCGGCTTGATGGGTGGGACGGGTCCCTCAGTACACGGTCGCGGTGAACTCGACGACCTCCTCCGGCTCGACGGATTCCCACGGTCTATGGTAGACGAACCGGAACGCTTGCGGACCGATGTCGATGGCCTCGTAGCGGAACAGGAACGTCCCGCCGAACCCGACCATCTCCTGCGGGTAGGGCTTGGCGCGGTATTCTGCCTCCTCGGTCGCCCGCAACACGGCGTACTCGTACAGAAGCACGTTCTCCCACTGGAAACCGGTCGTCGCGTTGCCCGCCAGCGCGACCATCAGGCGATCGCCCCGGCGCAACGCCACGTTCGCACCGGCGTCCTCTTCCGTGATCAGCCGATACACCCACAGTTCGAGGCCGCAGACCGAAGCACTCGCCGAGAACCGCCCGGTTTGGGCCATCTGCTGAGCAGGAACGATCTCGACGTGCGCCGAGAACGCGCCGGCGGTCGTCTCGACGAGGATCGAGTACGGGCCTTCGGGCAACGCCTCGCCACTTTCATCGACGAGCACAACCCGACCGAGCCACTCCGCCGTGTCCACCGGCGGGTCGTAGAGCTCGCTTTGAACCGTTTCGCCTGAACCGTCGAGAAGCGACAGCCCCGTCACGTGGACCGGATCGCACAGGCAGGTGCACGGATCGTCTCGAACGATCTCGACCGCCAGGCGCGCTCCGCTCTCGACGACGAACACGCCGACCGAGACACGCACTTCTGCGCCCATCGGACCGGCTTGCGCGGATGAGCCGCTCGCACTCGCCTGCCCGCTCATCGCTCCGCCCAAGAACACCAGACTACAGAGAATGATCCCGAGCACGCCCGATCTTGGTATCGTCATACGTACCACCTCCTGCGCTTCGGGAGAACCGCGCCGCGTCAGGACGTCGACGCCCGTACAAAGCCGCGCCACGGCTCGGTACACGCTCCCGACGAATTGAGTATAGCATTGAGGTGCGCCCAGAGGACGAGCGCCAAGACGGACTTGTGATCGCTGGGGAATCCCATCGGAGAGTCGCGATTAGGCGGCGGCCTCCCTTCAGCAGTTCGCCGAACCTGTTCGGAACTCAATCCTCCGGGAAAAGCCGTCCGTAGTCGGAGACGAGCAGACGGAACGGCGGTTCGTCTTCGTCGATCGCGGGGAAGCGCCCGAGCGGCTCGAGGAACCGGTTGTCGCGTTCATCGTCGTTCACGCTCGAAACCTCCCCGGCGAGCACGCGCTCCCCCTCGGCCCAGAAGCTGTGGTACAGCTTCGGCGTCAGCGTGATGCTCTCGCCCGGCGCGAGCGACACGAGGTGGCCGGCCGGCACGGTGTAGGCGACACCGTCGGAGACGTACGTCACGTCGTCGCCGCTGAGGCCGTCGCGCTCGTCCGCGCCGTACACGCGGATCATCAGCCGCCCGCCGCCGCGGTTGATGATGTCCTCGGACTTGCTCCAGTGGTAGTGCATCGGCGTCACCTGATCGGTGCCGACGATCATCGCTTTCTCCGCGTACGGCTTCGCGCTCGCTCCGGCCCCGTCGGCGGCGCCGTTCCGAAGGGTAAACAAGAGCAGGCCGAGCTCGTCGAACCGTCCCTGCCCGAAATCGGTCACGTCCCATCCGAGACCCCGATCGAGAATCTCGCGAACCCTCTCCAGGTCCTCCGGCCACGCGTCGGGAGCCCAATGGGCGAACGGCGGGAGGAAGAACCGGTGGCGATCGAAGAAGTCGACCGCGTCCACGATGCGCGCGTTCATCTCGGAACGTTTCATGGAGGGCTCCCCTCGCTATGTCGGGTCACCGCCGTGCGGTCCCGGCGTAGGTATCGTACAGCGTACGAACTTCGAGGGCTTCCTGCACCTGTGCGGGCGTCCATTCCGGCGGCGCCGCGCAGGCGATCTCGACGTCGCGACCCGCCGGCAGGTCGAAGTAGTTGTCGGAGAACACGACGTCCGGAGTGCTACCGGCCTTGGCGTGAGGCGGTCGATCGGACAAACTCCGCAAGTCGGGACAGCCGCGGGAGCCAGAAAGGAGAGCTACCACTGGTAGAAGAGCGTCATCGCACAGCGCGCAATCGACGGGGCATGATCCCCGTCCGAGACGCCGCTCGACGCGGCGCTCCGCGGCCCGTCCGTCCGCGGGCTCTCCCGTGGGAAGGCGGGATCCCGTGAGCGTCCTCGTCTGTGGCGAAGCGTTGGTCGACCTCGTCCCGGGCGAGGTCGACGGTCAAACGAGGGACGTTCCGATCCCCGGAGGTTCACCGCTGAACGTCGCCGTCGGCCTCGCCCGTCTCGGTGTTCCGACGGGGTTCCTGGGCAAGCTCTCGACGGACGCACACGGCGAAACGCTGTACCGCCACCTGAGCGCGAGCGGCGTGGAGACGCGGTTCGTCGTTCGAAGTCCGCGCTCCACCACGGTCGCCCGCGTCAAGGTGTCGCCGGGAGCGGAGCCCGAGTACGTCTTCGAGATCGATGGGACCGCGGATCGCTTCCTCGTCGCGGAGGATCTGCCCGAGACGTTGCCAACGGGAATCGACGCCGTGCATTTCGGGTCGTACTCGATGGCGCTCGATCCGACCGGAAAGACGCTGACCGTTCTGATGGAGCGGGAACACCGCCAGCGGGTCATCACGTTCGACCCGAACGTCAGGCCCGTTCTGATCCCTCGGCCGACTTCGTACCGCGCGGCGTTCGCACACTGGTGCTCGATCGCGCATGTAGCGAAGCTCAGCGAAGGCGACTTCGCGTACATCTGTCCGGACGAGCGTCCCGATGAGGCGGCGCTTCGATGGCTGAGGTCCGGGACACGCCTCGTCGTCCTGACGCACGGTGAACGGGGGGCGACCGCCTATGCGCACGGCTTCCGAGTCGACGTCCCCGGTGAGACAACGACGGTACAGGACACCGTCGGGGCGGGCGACGCGTTCATGGCGGGATTGCTGGCCGCGCTGTTCGATCGCGATCGACTGACGCTCTCCACCATCGATCTCCTGACGCAATCCGAGACCGAGCGAGCACTTCGCTTCGCAACGAAAGTCGCCGCGATCACGTGCGCGCGCCGCGGTGCGGATCTCCCGACGCGCTTTGACCTGTCGATGGATCGGGGTTGAACCGCGTGCCGACCGGGGAACGCGTTCCAATGTCCCGTGCCGTGACGGCAGAGACCCTGTGAGACGACCGGCTCAGCCTCGGATCTAGAAAAGCGCCCACACGCCGCGTCCCTCCAGGATCACGACGTCCCCCGTGTGGGTGCCGAGACGGTTCAATCGCCACCGCAACTCGTAACCGCGATCGACCTGTATGACGCCGGTGCTGTCACCCGGCTGAAGTTGGATGAGTCTCATGGCAGCAGGATGATAATGATTTTCATTCTCAATATAAGCCGTGTGCCAATGCTCGACTCTCCCGCGAAACGAGAACACCGCGCTTGAAGGCCAAGAAACAGGATCGGAGAACAGCGACTCGCTCGCGGGGACCGCCGCGAAAGCGGCACTACTTCACGAGCAAAAGCGGCACGGTAGACGTGTTGGCGACTTCGCGCGCGACGCTCCCCATGAGCGCCCGCTCGAGACCGCGCCGGCCGTGCGTTCCCATCACGATGATGTCCGCGTTTAACTGCGACGCCATACCCGAGATCACCTCTCCCGGGTGACCTTCCTCAACGTACGTCTCGACCTCCCGCGCTCCGCACTCGCGCAGCAATTCCACCGTCGACTCCACGATCTCCTCCCCCCGCTTCTTCAGCTTCTCGCGGACCGGCTCGTCGACGATGTAGTAGAACCAGGGCCCGGTGTAGTTCGTCTCGGCGACGAACAGCACACACACCTTCGAACAGAGCTTGCGGGCGAGACTGCCCGCGAACGAGACGGCCCTCTTGCTGCACTCCGATCCGTCGGTTGGGACCAAGATCCGATCGATGTCGTCCACGTCCGGTTTCCTGTTCACTTGACCCTCCAGTGGTCTGAGACAGCTGGGGTCGACGCGAGGCGCGGCGCCGAAGAGACGCGGAGCGGTGGGCGGGCTGCAGGGCCCCAAGGTAACCGCTCCGCGCTTTCCCTTACTTCTTCCCGGTCTTCTTCCTCGGCTTCGGTGTGCTCTTTTTCGTCGCCATTTACGCCACCTCCTCCCCCTGTTGGGACAGGATGTCCGACCTCTCTAATCGAGCTCGTCGACCAACGACCGTTCCCAGTCGGCGGATTCGTCGAAGTCCGTGCCCGGCTCTTGGTCCAGCCGCTCGAGCCTTCGATTCCACCGCCCTCTCTGGACGAGCCATTCCCCGCATCGCGGGCAGGTCCCGAGATCGTCCTCCTGCGCCTGGAAGTGCACGGATGCGTTGCACGCCGGGCAGACCAGATTTTTCTTTCGCTTCGGCAGCGTGTGGCCCATGTTTTCCTCCTTGCGCAGCTTACAAGTTGCGCAATTGACTATCTGGGCAGCTGGCATTATACTCAAGCTCGAACACATGTCAAGAGGCAACCGATGAAAGGAGAATCCGCCGATGCCGATCACTCACTCGATGTTCTTCAAGATGCTCTCCGCACGTTCGCGCGTCCAGATCCTCAAGCTGCTCAGAGAGCACGACGACCTGACGGTCGAGGACCTGGCAAACAAGCTGAACATCACCGTCCCGACCGTCTCGCGTCATCTGCAGCTACTTCGGATGCAGAACCTCGTGACGTTCCAACAGGATGCCCAGAACCGCTACTACTCCGTGAACGAGGGCGAGATCGCGCGGAGGATCGCGGCGTTTCTTCGCGACCTGGATATCTCCCTACCCAACGCTTGACGCGTGAGGAGGAATCCGACAGGCCGAGCGGCAAACGAAGTCGAGTGCCCGCTCGGGTCAGCCGTGCCGGACGATCCCGTCCGGCCCAACGCATACGTAATCCCCGTCCTTCAGCAAATCCAAGTCGTCGCGTGCGACCAGGACAACCGGAACGGCCACTCCGTAGAGCTCTTCGGCCACGATGGAGCCGAGCGTGGCGACCGGCGCAAGGGAACCTGTGACCAACGCCGCCGGCGCGAGCCTCCGGCGCGCCAACTCGAGGAGGACGGCGCTTCCGGTGCTCGACCCCTTCTCCCCCGGGTAGACGAACACCCGGCCGGCGAGCGACGCGCCGCACCGGTCGTGTCGCGGATCGATGATCCTCCCCGTCTCCGGGTCGACCCCGCCCCACAGACTGATCGTCCGGCGCGACCGAAGGACGATCCCCGTCGCCTCTCCAGGGACGACGGCCCTCCCGCTCACGGTCCGTTCCACGGCGTCTCCTCTCGCGTCACGACCCCGGTCACCGCCGATCGCACGCAATCCCGCATCGTTCCGAGCGCGACCGACGCGCCGAGCTCCGCCGGCGCGTAGTAGGCGCACTTCCCGGAGTTCGTCATGACGGCCGACGCCCGCTCGGTGACGATCGGCGAATGGAACGGGCACGTGTCGAGGGCGATCGTCGCGCCGAACTCCCTGATCCCCTCGATCAATCCTCCACGGGACGCCAGCGCCAGAGACGGGGAGTCGGACAGGACGAGAAACTGAACGTCGGGACGGACGCGTCCCGGACCGAGCGCGCTGATCTCCGCCGCCAACGCCTCGAATTCGGCGTAGGAGAAGTGCGGACAGCCGAGGATCACCGCGTCGAGTTTCTCCCCCTCGGCGGCGGACGACATCCGATCCCACGTGCCGGCGAGCATCTCACGCGTCAGGTCCAGCTCCTCCGCGTCCTTCGCCCCGTGCAGCGCCGTTTCCAGGTCGGGCGCCTCCGGTGTGATGCCGACGGCGTGGAACATCTCCACCGATCCCGAGGAGGCCGCGGCCGCTCCGAGCGCCTTCAGCTGCTCGCCCATCGCCGGGCGAGGGAGGCCCACGATGACCGGGATCCGCTCTCCGGCGAGCTCTCCGATCGCATGCCCGAGCACCGCCCACGCGGACGGACTCGACCAGGACGCCTTGCTCGTCTCGGGCACGCGGACGACGAGCTCTCCACGACGGTTCTCGGTCCGATGGAGCCCGGCGTTCGGGACTCGTCCGGTGATCGCGGCGCAGACGTCCAGAAAGTCGGGGTACCGGTTCGTCCTCGCGCCGAGCACCGAGTTCGCGTAGACGACGGCGTTCGACTCTCCCCAGGCGATCTGCTGTCCGAAGCGGGGAGACAGGTATCCTTGGTACGGCGCGCAGGTCCACGTCGGGACGCAGCCGAGTTCCCTGTACGATTTGGCGATTCGCGTCGCTCGGTCGGCGAACTCCCTCGGAACGCCGAGCTCCTCCCAATGCTCCAGATCGAGCGAGACCATGTTCAGCGTCGTCGGCACGCGGACGCGCCCGCCCTGCTCGACCAGCCGGCGGACGAACTCCAGGTTCGACTCCGACATCAGCGCGCACGCGTCGACGTGCGCTTGCTCGACCGAGATCAGATCGGACGCCTCCACGGCCCCGGCCGTCCGAACGACGACGGACATCGCGAAGCGAGTCGCCTCGCCCAGGTCGCCGTCCCGCATCGATCGATCGAGGTCGTTCAGATGCACGCTCACGTCCGCCGTCCTTCCGAGATCGCGGTCGGATTATAGCTCCCGGCGCTCGGTCGCGATTCCGCGAACCGGAGGCGGACTTGCTTGTCGTGCCGGCCGAATCGACAATCGGACCGGAGCTGACGAGAGGAGATCTGCATGCACCCTGAGCTTCCGTCCGACTGGAATCCCCCGAGCCACTGGCGGCACGTGCGAACGATCGACGCGCACACCGCGGGAGAGCCGCTCCGCGTCCTCGTCGACGGACCAGAGATCCCCGGAACGACAATCGCGGAGAAGCGTCGGTTCGCGGAGGCGCACCACGACGCGCTGCGGACGGCGTTGATGTGGGAGCCGCGGGGCCACGCCGACATGTACGGGTGTCTCCTGACCGAGCCGGTCACGAGCGACGCCGACTTCGGCGTGCTGTTCATGCACAACGAAGGGTGGAGCACGATGTGCGGCCACGGGATCATCGCCGTGGCGACGGTCGCGCTCGAGACCGGCTTGCTTCCGATGGACGCTCCCGAGACCGTCGTCCGGATCGACACGCCCGTCGGGCCCGTGCGAGCGACGGCGCGGATCGAGCACGGCCGCGTCTCCTCCGTTCGCTTCGCCAACGTGCCGTCCTTCGTCGTCTCGCTCGACCGGGCCGTCGAGGTTCCCGGGATCGGTCCCGTCCGGTACGACCTCGCCTTCGGCGGCGCCTACTACGCGTACGTCGCCGCCGCGGACTTCGGACTCCGATGCGTGCCGAGCGAGGCCGACCGACTGATCGACGTCGGGACGCGGGTCAAGCGGGCCGTCGCGGAGGCCGCGGATCTCGCTCATCCGGTCGACGCGTCGCTCGGCTTCCTTTACGGGACCATCTTCGTCGGACCCGCCCTTTCGGACGACGCCGACAGCCGCAACGTCTGCGTCTTTGCCGACGGCGAGGTCGATCGGAGCCCGACCGGAACCGGAATCAGCGGCCGGCTCGCCCTCCTCTACGCGCGGGGGGAGATCGGACGGACGGAGGCGCACACCGTCGAAAGCATCATCGGAACTTGCTTCGTCGGGCGCGTCCTCGAGGAGACGACGTTCGGCGGCCGCGATGCGATCGTGCCGGAGGTCGAAGGGGCGGCGCACATCACCGGGTCGCACACGTTCTGGATCGACCCGGGAGACCCGCTGTCCGGGGGGTTCCTCGTTCGGTAGGCCGGCCCGGCGCCGCTCGCGCGGGACGTGCTTGCCCACGGCGCTCGCTGGTATGATGACGCCGTAGACTGACGCCGGAGCACGAGGAGGCCGCATGGAACTGGCGCAACTGAGCTGGCCCGACGCGAGAGAGGCGCTTCGGCGCGTCCGCCTGGCGCTGCTCCCCGTCGGCTCGATCGAGCAGCACGGCCCGCACCTGCCGCTCGGCACGGATTGGTACATCGCGTCGCACATCGCGACGGAGGTCGCGGAGACGGACGACCGGCTGCTTCTTCCCGGGATCCAGGTCGGCGTCTCCGAAGAGCACGGCCAGTTCTGGGGGACGCTCACCGTTTCCCCCGACGCGCTGAGAGATCAGGCGATCACGCTGGCGCGATCCCTCGCCTCCCACGGGCTCAAGCGGATCGTGTTCGTCAACGGGCACGGGTCGAACGGCGCGCCGCTGGAGGAGGCCGCGAGAAGCCTACGGGAAGAGGACGTCTTCGGGTTCGTGTTCAACTGGTGGCAATCCGTCAGCTCCACCCTCGCGGAGCTGTTCCCCGATCCGACCGCCCACGCCGGGTCGATCGAGACAAGCCTTATGTCGGTCGTCCGTCCCGAGCTGGTTCGAACCGACCGGTTCGACGCGGCGAGTTCGGTCGTTCAATGGGGATCGTACGTCGAGGGCGTGCTCGTGGGGTTCGACGCCGCCGACTTCACGGAACAGGGGAACGTCGGGGACCCGCGGCTCGCCGACGAAGAGAAAGGGAGACGGGTCCTGTCCGCCGCGTGCGAGACCCTGAACCGGTTCTGCGGCTGGCTGGAGCAGCGCTCGAAGGAGGAGCTCGCCCGGCGTCCGCACGTACCGTGACGGCCGGAGGCCGACCGCCCCTTCACCGGCTCGCGGTTCTCAGACGCTCCGTCTCGACGGGGTCGACGGTCGGTGGATCCCCTTCCAAGGCCACGCCGTACACCTCGCGCGCGGTGAGCTCCGAGATGAAGCCGTCGAGGACGTCCTCGAGCACCGCCGACGGCTCCCGCGCGCGGGGGTCACCGTAGCCGCCGCCGGAGCCGGTCACGAAGCGGACGACGTCGCCGCGGGTCAGCGGCTTGCTCGAGAATCGACCGCGACGCTCCACAGATCCGTCGGCCCGGCGGATCTCCGCGACGTTCGGCACCCCATCGGAACCGCCGGCCAACCCCCACGGAGGAAAGCGGCTGCGGCCGAAGCTCGCCGTGACCTGCGCCGCCGAGTTGGCGATCCGATAGTCCTTGATGAGCCCTCGACCGCCGACCCAACGCCCATGGCCGCCCTCGGCCGTGTTCAGCGCGAAGCGGTCGACGAGGAACGGGTACCGCGTCTCCGCGACCTCGACCGACAGGACGTACGTCTCGCCGTCGCTCGTGCAGACCAGGCCGTGTTCGCCGTCCTTCCCGTTTCCGGCGCCCCAGCCGCCGGCGTTCGGTTCGACACAAATGAACCAGTCCTCCGTCTCGTCGTCGATCCCACTCACCGTCGTCCCACAGACGCTCAGGAAGTGACCGGCCGGGATCCGCTCGGGGATCGCGTCGGCGAGCGCCTTCCAGACGACGTCCCCGGCGTAGCTCGCCGATTCCCAATACGTGCTGACCGGCGCCGGCCGCACCGGGTTGAAGACGCAGTCGTCGGGAACGATGACGCGGAGCGGCGCGAAGAACCCCTCGTTCGGGTCCGCGTGCGGCGCAACCACGGCCTGGTAGGCGAACTTCGCCGTGCTCAGTGCGACCGACAGCGGGCTGTTGATCGGACCGCGGCAGGTTTTCCCCGTGCCGGTGTAGTCGATGACGAAGGCGTCGTCGCCGATCGTGACCTTGACCTTGACGAGCACCGGCTCCCCCCCGAGTCCGTCGTCGTCGATGTACTCCTCCGCCGTGTATTCGCCGTTCGGCAGACGCTTCAGCTCGGCGAGCGCCTCCTGGCGGCCCTGCTCGAGGTACGCATTGATCGCCTCGAGCACGGTGCGAAGCGAGTACTTGTCGCAGATCTGCTGCACCCGACGCGCCGCGACCCGAAGCGACGCGGCCTGGGCGCGCATGTCGCCGAGCGTCATCTCCGGGATGCGGCCGTTGCGGGCGAGGATGTCGGCGATGTCTCGGTCCTCGACGCCTCGGTTGAAGATCTTCACCACCGGGAACTGGATCCCCTCCTGATAGATGTCGGTCGCGTTCGGGGACCAGCTTCCGGGATCCTTGCCGCCGACGTCGTTCCAGTGAGCCTTCCCGGCCGCGAACAACACGAGCTGCCCGTCGTGGAAGATCGGCATCACGAGGACGGCGTCGTTCTGATGCGTCGCCCCGCCCATGTACGGGTCGTTCGTGATGAGGATGTCCCCGTCCTCCAATCCGGCGGTCCCGAACTTGTCAAGCGAGTCACGGACCGCGTCGCCGAGCACACCGATGAACGCGGGAATCCCGTTCGCCTGCGCGATCATCCGTCCGGAGGCATCGGTGAGTGCGCACCCGTAGTCGAGCACCTCGTAGATCACTGAGCTTCTGGCCGTACGCCCGAGGGCGACGAACATCTGCTCCGCGGCCGAGATCAGAGCCCGCTTGATGACCTCGACGGTGAACGGATCGGTCGACCGTCGCGCGGTCATGGCACACCCTCCGTGATCACCAGGTTGCCGAACGGATCCACGACCGCGCGTTGGTCCGGGCAGACGATCGTCGTGCAGGCAGGCTCTTCGACGACGGCCGGTCCGACGATCGACTCGCCGACCGGAAGGAGATCCCGCTCGAACACCCGACTGGGCACGGCCCCTCCGTCCTCGAAGACCACCGAACGCTCTCCCTTCTCCGCCGCGGAGAGGCATCGGCCGTCCGCCTCCCGCACAGCGATGCTCGGATGGTCGACCGCTCCCCACCCGACGACGTGGAAGTTCACGATCTCGACCGGGTCGTCCTGGCGAAAGGCGTACGCCTGCTCGTGCAGCCGGTGGAACGCCTCGAGCACGGTGTCCAACGCTCCGTCGAGGCTAGACGGGGCAACTGGCGTTTGAACGGTGTGCTCCTGACCCCGGTACCGGAGGTCGAGGAACCGCTCCGTCGACACGCGCTCCGCGGGGAAGGACTCTCCCTCGAACTGGGCCATCGCCGCCCGCTCGAGATCGCGGAAGGTCTCGCGGATCTCGTCGAACGACTTCTGGTCGCAAGGCACGACGTGCGTCCGGATGAAGTCGTGGCGAAGATCGGTCATCAGCATCCCCCACGCCGAGAACTGTCCCGGCGCCCGCGGCACGATGACCTTGCGGATTCGTAGCTCGCGAGCCAGCATCGACGCGTGCAGGCCGCCGGCCCCGCCCGCCGCGACGAGCGCGAAGTCGCGGGGATCGTATCCTCGCTCGACGGAGACGCGCTCGAGCGCCGCCTGCATGTTCGCGTTCGCCAGGCGAAGAATCCCGAGCGCCGTCTCCGTGACCGAAAACCCGAACGCCTGAGCGATCCTCGCGACGGCCCGCTCCGCCTTCCCCGCGTCGAGTCGCATCCGCCCGCCGAGGAAGTAGTCGGCGTTCAGCCGCCCCGTGACCAGATTTGCGTCCGTCACCGTCGGATCGCTTCCCCCGAGGCCGTAGCAGGCGGGCCCCGGATCGGCGCCGGCGCTCCGCGGTCCGACGTGCAGAGCGCCGCCCGCGTCGATCCACGCGATCGACCCCCCTCCCGCGCCGACCTCCACGATGTCGGCCACGGGGATCCGCAACGGGTACCCGGCCCATGTCGCCGACTTCTCCAGGTGGTATTCGGTGTTGATCCGGATCTCTCCGCCTTCGATCAGGCTCACCTTCGCGGTCGTCCCCCCCATGTCAAACGTGATGATGTCCTCCTCACCGACCTTCGCGGCGACGACGCGGGCGCCCATCACGCCGCCCACCGGGCCCGATTCCACCAGATGGATGGGAAGCCGCTCGGCCTGGCGGAACGTCGTGGTTCCGCCGTTCGACTGCATCGCCAGCTTCGATCCGGAGAAGCCCATCTTCGACAGCCTGCGGTCGAGCGTCGACAGATACAGTGCCGTCGCAGGCTTCACGAAGGCGTTGAGCGCCGTCGTGTTCGTCCGTTCGTACTCTCGCCACTGCCGGGTGATCTCGTGCGACGCGGTGACGGCCGCGGATGGGAGGAGCCGCTCGACGATCTCTCTCGCCCGCGCTTCGTGGTCCGGATTCGCGTACGCGTTCAGGAAACAGACCGCGACCGCTTCGACGCCTTCGGACCTGCAGCGTTCGGCGACCCGTCGGACCGCCTCCTCGTCGAGCGGGGTGAGGACCTCGCCTCGATGGGTGACCCGCTCTGGCACCTCGAACCGGAGGCGTCGCGGGACGAACGGCCTCGGCTTCTCGTACATCAGGTTGTACATGTCGGTCCGATTGGCCCGCTGAATCTCCAGGACGTCGCGGAATCCCTCCGTCGTGACCAGGGCGACTTTGGCCCCTCGCCGCTCCGTCAGCGCGTTGATCACGACGGTCGTGCCGTGCACGAATTGGGACACGTCTCCCGCTTCGAGGCCGGCCTTCTCCATCGTGTCCGTGACGCCGTCCGCGAAGTTAGCGGGCGTCGTCAGGGCCTTCTCCAGCGTGACCTCGCCGGTCGTCTCATCGAGGGCGACGAGATCCGTGAACGTCCCCCCGATGTCGATCGCCAGCCGCGTGCCCATTCACTCTCCCATCTCGGCGAGCCCCGCTGCGGGCGCCTCGCCCGATTCCGCCCCGTACAGGTGGCACCGTACGAATCGGCCGTCGTCGGTCGCGCGCATCGGCGGATCCACGTCGGAGCAGATCGGCATTCGCTTCGGACATCGCAGGTGGAAGCTGCACCCCGGTGGCACGTCGACCGGACTCGGGATCTCGCCCTTGGAGACGATCTTCTCCGGCTTCAACGACTCTTCCTGTTCCGTGACGACCGGGATCGACGACAGGAGCATCCGCGTGTACGGGTGCTTGGGAGTGCGGAAGAACGCCTCCGTGCGGGCGATCTCGCACAGCTTGCCGAGGTACATGATCGCGACCCTCGTCGCCACGTTTCGCATCAGACTCAAGTCGTGGGTGATGAACAGGTATGTCAGATCCAGCTCCTCACCGAGCCGCATCAGGAGGTTGATGATCTTACCCTGGACCGACACATCGAGGGCGGACGTCGGCTCGTCCAACACCACGAACCGCGGATTCGTCGCTAACGCGCGCGCGATGGCGACCATCTGCTTCTCCCCTCCCCCGATCGCCTGCGGATGCTTGTACAGGTACTCCGTCGGCGGGAGTTCGACCGTCTCGAGAAGATGGCTCATGATGCCCAGTCGGTCCCGCGGCGTTCCGATCCCGTGAACCTTCAGCGGGACCGAAAGGATCTGCTTGATCGTCCGCTTCGGATTGAGCGACGATCCGGGATCCTGGAAGACGATCCGGATCTTTCGCTTCAGCTCCTTGGGGCGGCGGGAGAAGGCGACGTCGATCGGGCTCCCCTCGAAGGCGATCCGCCCGGACGTCGGGGGATAGATCCCGACGACGCATTGCGCCGTCGTCGTCTTGCCCGAACCGGATTCGCCGACCAGCCCCAGCGTGTCGCCGGAATCGACGAACAGCGAGATGTCGTCCACCGCCCGGACCACGCCCCGCTTGGTGGGGAAATGCTTGACGAGATTCTCGATGTCCAGGACGCGGTCCTCGGTCACGTTTCCCTCCGATACAGGTAGCAGGCCGCCCGATGGCCGTCCCCGATCTCGAAGAACGGAGGCGACTCTTCGCTGCAGATCTCCATCCGGTGTATGCAGCGAGGGTGAAACCGACAGCCGGAGGGGGGATCGAGGTAGTTGGGAATCCGTCCGGGAATCCCCTCGCTGATCCCTTCACCGGTCAGCTTCGGAACGCTGGCCATGAGGCCCTGCGTGTACGGGTGCTTCGGATGCTCGAGGAGCTTCCTCGTCTCTCCCGTCTCCACGATCGACCCCGCGTACATGATGTTCGCGCGTTGGGTCAGATCGCGAACGACGCCCATCGAGTGCGTGATCATCACGACCGACGCGTCGTGCTCGTCCACGAGCTCGTCGAGCTTGCGGAGGATCTGGTCCTGGATCGTGACATCGAGATTCGTCGTCGGTTCGTCGGCCAGCAACAGGTTCGCGTTCGTCGAGAGCGCCTCGGCGATGCAGACGCGCTGGCGCATCCCCCCGGAGAGCTGGATCGGGTAGTTGGTCATGATTCTCTCCGGGTCCGGCATTCCCGTCTCCCGCAGCGCGCCGATGCAGCGGGCCTCGACGACCCGGCGCGAAAGCCGCTTCCCCTTTCCGATGGCGGAATCCCTGACGATGTCGCGCAACTGAGTCCCGACGGTAAACACCGGATTGAGCGACAGAAGCGGGTCCTGAAAGATCGCGGAGAGCTCGTGCCGGCGAAGCGCTTGGGCCTCTCTTTGCCGCATCTTGAGAACGTCCCGGCCGCGGTAGTGGATCCGACCGTCCGTGACCCTCGCCGGCGGCACCGGCAGGACGCGCAGGATCGACTTGACGGTCGTGGTCTTACCGCAGCCCGTTTCGCCGACGAGGCCGACGCGTTCGCCCACGTCCACGGCCAGCCGCACGCCGTTCAGCACCCTCAAGTACCCCTCGAAGATCCGGAACCCCACGTGGAGATCGACGACATCGAGAAGCGGCTCGGCCATGCTAGACCTCCTCGACCGCGAAGACGTCGCGCAGCCCGTCGCCCACGAGGTTGAACGCGAGAATCACGACGACGATCGCCAACGCGGGGAAGATCGTCCCCCACCATTCGCCCGGGAGGCGTTTCGCCCCCTCGGCGACCATCGTCCCCAAGCCCGGCTTCGGCGGCTGAACCCCGAGACCGATGAAGCTGAGCGTCGCGCCGAGGAGGATCACAATCCCCATGTCGAGCGTCATCTTCGTCATCACCGGGGCCAGGCAGTTCGGCAGGATCTCCCTGAACATAATATGCAATTTGCTCGCCCCGGTCAGCTCTGCCTCTCGGACGAAGTACTCGCTCCGCAGCGACGACGCGAGCGCGAAGACCAAACGGGAGTACCACGGCCACCACACGAGGGCGATCGCCATCATCTGATTCGTCAGGTTCGGCGTGAGCATCGCGGTGATCGCGAGGGCAAGGACCAGCGGCGGGACCGCGAGGAAGATGTCGGTGATCCGCATGATCGCCGTGTCGATCCACGTCCCCTGGTGGTAGCCGGCGATCAGACCGAGGATCACCCCGGGAGCGACGCCGAGAGAGAGAACGACGATCCCGATCGTGAGCGAGAAGCGATAGCCGAAGATCACCCGGCTGAAGATGTCTCGTCCGACCCGATCCGTCCCGAAGAAGTGCGTCCGGCTGGGAGGCTTCCCGGCGTTCTGGAAGTCGGTGTACGGCTTCGCGTGCTCGGGGTACGGCGTGATGAACGGAGCGAGGATCGCGGCGAGGACGATCAGGACGAGCACGACCAGCCCGAGAACCGAAAGCGGGTTGCGCGAGAACTTGTACCACCCCTTGGCGAACCCCCTCCGCTTCTGCCTGAGAGAGGCCCGCAGATCCGCTTTGAGTTGTTCACGCATTGCTACGATCCCTCCCTGCGAAGCCGGATCGTCGGATCGAGGAACATCGTGATGATGTCGACGAGCAGATTCACCATGGCGAAGGTGAGACCGATCACCAGCACGACGGCGACGATCGCGTTCAGGTCCTTGTTGAGCATCGCCGTGACCGCGTATCGCGAGAAGCCGGGCCACATGTAGACCATCTCGACCAGAAACGCGTTCGACATCAAGAACGCGAAGTCGAGCCCCATGACGGTCACCGTCGGGATGATCGACGGCTTGAGCAGGTACTTAAACACCAGTCTCGACGTGCGGATCCCGTGCACCTTGTGGACCGTGATGTAGTCCTTCTGCATGTTCTCCACGATCGAAGTCCGCGTGATCCGACCCTCCTGAGCAATGTGGATCACGGCCAGGCTGATCGCCGGCAGGACCATGTGCTTCAGCGCCGTCAGCGCGATGTCGGGCCGGCCGGCCAGCAGGCCGTCGATCGTCATGAACCCGGTGATCTTCGGAGGCGGCGTCATCATGATCGGTAGCCGGCCCACGCCCGGCGCCAGCTTCAGGACCTGACTGAAGATGAACAGCAGGAAGATCGCTACAACGAAGGACGGCGTCGCGATTCCCAAGTACGAGACGAGCCGCGAGGCTCCGTCGAACCAGGAATTGCGGAAGTAGCCGGCGAGAACGCCCGTCACCTGTCCGACGATGGCGGAGATCAGCGTCGCGAAGAGGATCAGCTCGAACGTCGCAGGGATGTACTGGATCAGGTCCATGGTGACGGGTCGGCGGGTGTAGGACGACCTCCCCAGGTCCCCGTGCACCAGGTTCCGAAGCCAGTAGTAGTACTGGACGGGGAACGGATCGTTGAGGTGCATCTCCTCTCGGAGCCGTTCGACCTGCTCCTCCGTCGCCAGGTGCCCCAGCGCCGCGCGCGCCGGATCCCCGGGCATGACGCGCGCGATGAAGAAGATCAGCAGGGATAGACCGAACAGGACGAACAGCGATTGGAACAGCCGCTTGCCGATAAATGTGAGCATCTTCTCCCCAAACGCGCTCTCACGCGATCATATGACGGGGAGCGGGCCGTGCGACCCGCTCCCCGCCAACCTTCGCCTAGCCTCCGCGCAGTTCCTCCTTCAGTTGGAGGTTGATCCGCCAGTTGCGCATGTTCTCACTCGGACCGACGAAGACGATCGTCTCCTTCGGGCCGGCGATGTACGCCTGGTGGGCGAACAGCGTCGGCTTCTGATACGGGTAAAACGCCAGGGCGTGGTCCGCGATCAGCGGCTGAACTTGCTCGTACAGCGCCAGCCGCGCCGCCGAATCCGTTTCCTCGCGCGTCTGCTCCAACAGATTGATGATCTCCGGATCGTCGAAGTACCAGTGGGCCTCGAAGATCCAGCCAAGGCCGTTGGGATGGAACATCGAGTAGGTGTAGTAGTCGTGCGTCGGCGCCGCCTGCGGCGCGAACAGGAAGATGGTCATGTTCGGCGTCGTCTCCGGAGCCGAGCACTCCGCCGAGTACTCGGGCCACGGCGGGCCGGCCACTTCGACCGTCACGCCGAGCTGAGCCATGTCGGCCTG
>Ga0180431_10003785_pt1 | contig 19175 bp, 15 predicted proteins | sample SS_ome_11_FD_132459 | JGI IMG/M metagenome (GOLD analysis project Ga0180431, IMG submission 132459) | Hypersaline lake sediment archaeal communities from the Salton Sea, California, USA - SS_1_MS_1 metaG | ecosystem: Environmental > Aquatic > Non-marine Saline and Alkaline > Hypersaline >... | reverse complement strand
GGGCTCCCCACTGCGCCCGGGGCCATCGTCAGTTTCCCAGCCCCCATCGCCGGGTTCGTCGGGTCGGATCACCTGGCTATGATCCTGGCGTCTGGGCTGCACGTTCGCCGCGGCGCTTATCTCGGCATCGATATTGGAACCAACACAGAGATCTGCCTCTCGGTGGGAGGAGGCATAACGGCGGTCTCGTGCGCCTCTGGCCCGGCGTTTGAAGGCGCTTCAGTCTGCTGGGGCATGAGAGCGGCACCCGGTGCCGTCGAGCGCATCTGGATCGACCCGAACACCCAAGCAGTACGCATCTCGACCGTTGGCAACGTCGAACCAGTGGGCATCTGCGGATCGGGCATCCTCGACTGCGTCGCCGGTATGGTCGGCGCGGGCATCGTGAATGCCCAAGGACACATCCAGCGGGATGCACGCGGCGTTCGGGCGGCAGAGGATGGGCTACCGGAGCTCGTCATCGCTGAGACACCGAAGGGGGAGTCCATCACGGTTGCTCAACAGGACGTCGGGCAGATCCAGGTGGCGAAGGCGGCCATCCGCTCGGGCATCGACGTCCTTCTGGACAGCTCCGGCATCACGGCCGCCGATCTTGACGGCATCATCCTGGCCGGAGCGTTCGGTACCTTCATCGATCCGCTCTCAGCGATGGAGGTCGGCATGCTGCCAGAAGTGGAGCCGGAAATCATCTCGCAGGTGGGGAATGCCGCGGGGGTCGGGGCGACGGAGATGCTGATCAGCACAGAGCGGTCCTTGGAGGCGCTCGATGTCGCGCGGCAGCTCGACTATCTGGAGCTGACGGTCTACCCAAATTACTCACGCTTCTTCGCCCGGGCCCTGCGGTTCTAGTGGGAGAGAACCACGAAGGACACAAGGAGAGCACCAAGGCACACGAAGCTCGATGTAGGTCCCGTATCCATGCCCGCCCCCCCCACCGGGCGGCAGGTGTGGAAACGCACCCCACATCTCTGAGTCCTTCGTGTGCTTGGTCTCCTTCGTGGTTCCTCTTGGCAGATCCCCACACTCGACGGCAGGTTGGCAGACTTGCCCAACACCTAGTTGGCGACAACCACCAAGGACACGACGTGGCACGAACGAGCACCAGGCCCTCCAGATTCGGGTTTCTATACCCAGGGGCGCCCCTGTCTGTCATTCACAGACGCGCAGGATGCTTCCACGCACCCCGTCGTCTGGGCGCACACGGAAGAGCCCTCACCTCATTCGAATTCGAATCCGAGCGATGTTCGCATTGCGCACCCGAATGAGAGACCATCAATCTAGAGACGGGGCAATCAGGCCCCTCACAAGGAGCTACCTCTACGATGGATTCAGAGTACAAGGTCTACACCTACCGCTGGGTCAATCTGGTCATCTACACCTTGATCACCTTCATGGCAGGCATGGGTTTCCTCGCTATGGCGCCCCTGATGGATACGATGGCCGAGCGCTGGTCCGTCAGCTTTGGTGCGGCCAGCCTCCTCCTATCCGTCATCGGGCTTTTTCAGCTCCTCCTCTCGGTGCCCACGGGATGGGCCGCCGGTAAGGTCGGCTTCAAGCCCCCCATCGCCATCGGCGCGTCCCTCCTGGCACTCGGGTTCCTCCTGCGGTCCACGGCCGGCAGCTACGGCTCCTTCATGGCCTACACCGTCGTGGCAGGTCTGGGCTGGGGCCTGATCTGGAGCCCGCTGGGAACGATGGTGGCGACCTGGTTTCCCTCGAGCGAGATTGGCCTGGCGAACAGCCTCTGGTCCGTAGGATTCCTGGCGGGGCAAGCTTTTGGATCTCTGACCAGCATACCCTTCGTGACCAGCTTCGGTTGGTCACAGACGTGGTTGATCTACGGGGTCATCTCCGCGGTGATCGCAGCCCTGGGATGGATCCTGCTCCGGCCGCGCCCGCCGCTGCCTCCCGAGCGCCGGCCGCCCATCGAGCCGGCCGGTCTCTGGCAGGGCGCTAAGGAGACCATGAATCGGACAAACGTCGCGCTGCAGTACACGGTCTTCGCGTCGGTCGGATCGCTGGCCGTGGCGCCGACGCTGGTGCCCCCCTTGCTTATCGCCAAGGGCGTTGCCCCGCCGCTCGCAGGCGTGATCTCCGGACTCTCCCTGGTTGGGGGGACGCTGGGGGCGCTGCTCGTTCCACCGCTCGCCTTCGCCCGCGGGCGCGTCCGACCGCTGGGCCTCATCTGCGCGCTGCTGGCGCCCATCTTCTTCGTGGGGATGTTCTATGTCCCGGTGGATAGCGATGCCCTGGTACCGGTGATAGCCCTGAACCTGCTCTTTGGCTTCACGATGTCGCCGGTCATGTCGCTCTCTATGGGCATCGGCCAGCTTCAGCCGGGGGTCAACCCGGGGAACGCCGCGATTCTAGCCGGCGTCTTCCTCACGTCCATCGGCGCCGGGGCCACGATCTTTCCGCCGCTCGTAGGGGGGATCGTCGACACAGCGGGGGTGCAGGCAGGGGCCTGGATGCTGGCCGGGCTGGCCGCCCTCTCCTTCGCCCTCCTGACGGCATTCGTACCGGAGCCGGAGCAGCCGGCGGGGCATTAGTCGGCGGCCGGGGCGACCACGAAGGACACGGTAGCGTAGGTCGGGTTTCGATACCTGACACCTCCCGCGGCGGCAGGTATGGAAACCTGCCCCACGTCTTCATACCCTTTGTGCCCTTCGTGGTGGCCGTCGACGCGGCTCCTCTACCAGCACCACGCGCCCTTTCGGATGGCGGTCTCCCCATCGAGAATCAGGTCCGGCTCCGGCTGGACGAAGTCCTCGTGAATGTCCGCCTCCACCGTGCCGCCCATGTGGAAGTTGTCCCCGATGGCGATGTGCACGGTTCCCTTGATCTTCTCCGCCTCAAGGACGTTGTCCGGGCGCTTCGCGTTGGGGTTCGTTCCAATCCCCAGCTCGGCCAGGTTGCGCCTCCGCCGTGCCGCAGGATCGTCGCTTCCGAGCTGGAGCGCCTCGCGAAACTCGTCCCCCACCGCCCCGCCCCCGTTGAGCTCGACGACTTCGCCATCCTCAAAGACGAACGTCATCTCCGTCTCGAGCTCCGGGTACCAGCCAGCGGGCACCACCAATACACCCTGGCCCGTGCCCTCCACGGGAACCGCATACGTCTCCCCCGCCGGCAGATTCCCCCACTGTCCGGGTTCCGTACCGTAGCGTCCGTCATCCACCTGCCCCGGTCGGCCCTCGAGACTGAATGTGAGATCTGTCCCATAGTCCGTCCGGACGCGAACCAGCTCCGCAGCCGTCAGCCGATCCGCAATCACCTGACAGTCCCGCGCGATCTCCTCGTGGTCCACGGCCAGAGGCCCACCGGCCTCCAGCATGCGCGTCTCAAACCCCGGCATACTCGCCAGACGCACGCCGGCCTCGGTTGCGGCCTCCCGGGCGTCCGTGTGGGAAAGCGAATAGGTCGTGAGGGCGACGGCGACGTCGGCCGCCTGGAGACGCTCACCGAGGGCCGGATCGGGCTCAGCGCCGTGGCCGCCGGCCGACGGGAAGGGAAAGAACGTCACGTCGCAATCCGGAAAGCGGTCAGCTGCTACTTCTGCCACGACGCGGCCCAGCATCGCACGGGTCAGCATCGACCGGAGCCTCGAGGTCTTCTGGTGCTGCCACTCCGAGACCCGGGGTACGTCGCTAACGACCACCAGCGTCTCCCCAGAGCTCAGTCCCATATTGACCTTGAGCATCTCCACCACGCCCGCGGCGATGGCATCCTTCTCGGGCCAACGCATCAGGCATCTCCTTTTTCTGACCCGTCGACAGCTGATGCATCACGCTCTGAGAAGACCGGAGAAAGCACATCCATCAGACCGGGTTTCCCAATCTCCTGCAGCTCATAGCGCACCCGCTGAGAGGGCTTGTCGATCTCTACAACCCGGCGGAGGTCGATGGGCGTGGCGATGAGGACCACGTCGCACGGTGTGTTCCTAATCGTCTCGCCGAGCTCCTCGCGCTGTTTGTCGCTGTAGCCCATGGCCGGGAGGACCGGCCCCGTCGTCGGGTACTTCTCGAACGTGTCGACGATCGATCCTACGGCGTACGGACGGGGATCGACGATCTCCGCTGCTCCGAAACGCCGTGCTGCCACGATCCCCGCTCCGAACGCCATCCCGCCGTGGGTCAGCGTCGGGCCGTCCTCGACGACGAGGAGGGACTTGCCGCGCAGGGCTGCTGGATCGTCGACGAAGACGGGCGACGCCGCCTCAACGACAGTACATCCCGGCTTGACCCGCGCCACGTTCTCTCGGATGAGGTTGACGTCGTCGGGAGATGCCGTGTCAATCTTGTTGATGACCACCGCATCCGCGAGCCGCAGGTTCGCCTCGCCGGGATGGTACGTCAGCTCGTGGCCGGCCCGGTGCGGGTCCGTCACGACGATGTGGAGGTCCGGGATGTAGAAGGGAAGGTCGTTGTTCCCGCCGTCCCAGACGATGACGTCGGCGTCCTCTTTCTCGGCCGCGCGCAGGATCTGCCCGTAGTCGACCCCGGCGTAGACGACCACGCCCCGGTCGATGTGCGGCTCGTACTCCTCGCGCTCCTCGATGGTGCACTTGTGCCGGTCCAGATCCTCGTACGTGGCGAACCGCTGGCAGGCCTGCTCGGCCAGGTCTCCATACGGCATGGGGTGGCGTATGACGACCACGCTCTTCCCCAGCTCCTGGACAAGATCGCAGACACGCCGCGTGGTCTGGCTCTTGCCGCACCCGGTGCGCACGGCGCAGATGGAGAGCAACGGTTTGGTGGACGCCAGCGTCGTGGTTCCTATACCCATCAGACGGAAGTCGGCGCCAGCGACCAGAACTGCCGAGGCCTTGTGCATGACGTACTCGTGGGAGACGTCGGAGTAGCTGAAGACAACCTGGTCCACGCCCTTTTCCCGGATGAGGGTATCCAGCTCGCTCTCGGGGACGATGGGGATGCCCTCCGGGTACTGGCTTCCCGCCAGCTCCGGCGGGTAGACGCGCCCTTCGATGTCCGGAATCTGAGTTGCCGTGAAGGCGACGACGTCGTAGGACGGGTTGTCTCGGAAATACGTGTTGAAGTTGTGGAAGTCGCGGCCTGCGGCTCCCATAATGACGATACGGTCTGTGCTCAAGTGAGCCTCCTGTGACGCACTAGGTCGTCATTGCACACAAGCTTCGGCCCTCGCGAAAGGCAAAGCCTCCCTCGAGAGACCTCTCGATGCCAAAAAACCACGCTCAAGCGGGATCGCGACTTGGGTCAGCGGAGCCAAGAGGCGATCAGAGGTCCTCCGCAGAGTCGATTCCGCGGTGCGGATCACGGCTAACTCGGGATCTGGCGATCCCTCGCAAACGTTATGTGTAATAGGCTGGTGGAGCGGCAGGTATGGAAACCGGCCCTCCATCCTTATGCCCTTCGTATCCTTTGTGTCCTTCGTGGTTCCTGCGTCTAGTAGCCCGGTGCGGGCATGGCGCGACAGAGCTCCACCAGCTTTGGATGGGTATACCGGCCTTTCTCCTCGATCTGCACATCATCGAGCCAGACGGATGGATCCAGGACCACACCATCGGTGTGGGCGGGCGAGCCGTAGTCCGGCGCCCCCACCCCGAACTGCATGCACCCGAAGACCCGCTCGTCCTCAAGAATGCGGCCGCTGGGCCTGTTCACTCCGGGGTTGAAGCCGTAGCAAGCGTGGTCGACGAGGTAGGCTTCGGGGTGCTCGAAGCCCGCGAGCCAGCGGGAGAAGGCGGCAGCCTCCCGGCCGCCCTCGATCTCCTTCACGTAGCCCTCCTCGATGCTCAGCCTGACCGGCTCGCGCAGCACGCCCAACGCACTGGGCGGCCAGAGGGCTCCGTCGAAGACGAGGATGCCCTCCACGCTCTCGCGATGGATCATGAAGCCGGACTGCCCGCCGAGCATTTGGGGGAAGCCCCCCTCGGCTGGTGGCGGCTCCCAGAAGGAATCCCCGGCTTTGTCGACGGCCATCGCCATATCCGTGCCCGCCGGGCTCGTGACGCGGACCGTGTCGGCGGCCTGTGAGAGCCGATAGAGCCGCGCCGCCATACGCTGCAGGGCGGCATAGTCGGGACGCCCAACGGTGCGCACCATCATATCCACGTCCATGCCGGTGAGGCAGACGTAGATGCAGCCGCCGTCGATAGCGGCATGGTAGGCCGGGCTGTAGAGCTGGTAGGCGACGGCGAAGTCAATCCAGACATCAGCGCCAAGGGCCGCTTTGGCCACCGGCCCCGGCGGCACCTGCATCGGTTCCGGTTGTGTCGGATAGACGACCGTCGTGGGCACAGCCCCGACGGCGAGGGCAGCGCCGGCCGTCGCATGCACGACGCGCATGTCAGCCAGGCTGTCGGCCGTGATGAGCACATCCTGCCCCGGCTCCAAGGGCCGCATCTCCGTCACCAACTTGTGCGCGGCGTGCATCAACTCGGGACCGAGATACCCGTCGCGGGGCTCCGTGCCCCAGGCGAGCTCCATTGAACCCCCTTCTGCCCTCCTAGTGGGCGCTCAACACGTCCACGATCCGCTCCAGAGCCCAGTCCACCTCATCGCGCGTGATGACCAGCGGCGGGGCAAACCGGATCGTGTTCTCGTGGGTGTCCTTGGCCAGGATGCCCCGGTTCTTCAGCTCCTTGCAGAACTGGCGCACGCCGCCGGCCTCCGGGTCGAACTCGACGCCGATCATCAAGCCCTTGCCCCGAATCTCCTTCAAGTGGGGGTGGCTGATCTCCTGGAGGCCCTCCATGAAGTAGGCGCCCATCTCGGCGGCGTTCTCGATCATCCCCTCCTCGACCAACACCCGCAAAGCGGTCCGCGCCACGGCGCAGGCGAGGGGGTTACCTCCGAAGGTGGACCCGTGCTCACCGGGCTGGAGAACACCCAGCACCTCGGTGTTGGAGAGGACGGCCGAGACGGGGTAGAAGCCGCCGGACAGCGCCTTGCCGACGGTCGTCAGGTCCGCCTCGACGCCGTCATGCTCCTCGGCCAGAAGCTTCCCCGTGCGTCCAAGGCCCGTCTGGATCTCGTCGGTGATCATCACAATGCCGTGCTCGTCACAGATCTCCCGCACGTCCCGGAGATAGCCGTCCGGGGGGACGACGACCCCGGCCTCGCCCTGGATGGGCTCGACCATGAAGGCAACCGTGTTGGGAGTGATGGCCTCCTCCAGGGCTGCCGCGTCGCCGAAGGGGATCTTGACGAAGCCACTCGGGAAGGGTCCAAATCCGGCTCGTGAGCTCTCGCTGCAGCTGAACCCGACGATGGCAATGGTCCGGCCATGAAAGTTGTCCTCGCAAACGATGATCTCCGCCTGATCCTCGGGCACATCCTTGACCTCATAGCCCCACTTCCGGGCGACCTTGATGGCGGTCTCGACGGCCTCCGCCCCGCTGTTCATGGGAAGCACCTTGTGAGAGTTCGTCAGCTCGCACAGATCCCGGTAGAACAGCCCGAGCTGGTCGTTACGAAAGGCCCGCGATGTCAGGGTCAGCTCCTGACACTGGTCGATCATCGTCTCGGCGATCTTGGGATGGCAGTGCCCCTGATTGACCGCGGAGTAGGCTGCCAGGCAGTCGAGATACTTGTTCCCGTCCACGTCCCATACCCACACACCCTGGCCGCGGTCCAGAACGACGTCGAGAGGGTGATAGTTGTGTGCGCCGAGCTCTTGCTCCAGTCGGATGTAGTCTTCTGATCTCACTTGCTCCTCACCTCTCAGTCACGAATGGTTCGCTGCGCTCCCGGATACTGGGTGGGCATCGACCCAGAACCGGTGCCTTTGTGCCGATCTAGCCCTCGACCAACTCCTCGATGGGCACGTAATCGATGTTGAAGCCAAAGTACCGCGGACCCGAGGCCTCATCGAGCCCAAACTCCGTCCGGAAGGCCTCCAGGCCCTTCATGCCGGCCGCCACCACCTGATCCCCCTCTTTGATCAGAGTGTTCGTCGTCCCCTGCCCGGTCTCCCCGTAAGCCAGTGTCAGAAGATCCGGGCTGCAGACCCAAGGCTCGCCGTCCAGCCAGGAGACGTGGTTCTCGTTCTTGAACCAGACCTTCAGCGTGTGGCCCCTATGCTTGCCCGTGCCCTCCACGGTCGTCGTGCCGAACATGTAGCCGTCGCGATCTTCCCACTGCTTGTCAGCCACCACGCCCTCGAAGAGCCGCCATCCGCCGGTGACCTCCAGGGCCGCATCAACGGGATCTCGCCCGCTCTCGCGGGCCTCCCGTATCGCCTGTCCGACGGCGAGGGACTCCGTAAGCGTCCCCCGTACCAGGATATCCTTCATCTCGGACCCGCGCAAGGGTGTCGCTGCGATGGTCGTGTTCCCAAACGCAGCCACGGCGAGCATCTTGCCGATCCGTTCTAGCATGTGGGGACTGACCGTCTCCTTGACGATAGCCACGTTCCCCCACTTGTCAACGCTGGAAAAGGGCCAGCTGGTCTTTCCGTACAGGTAGGGCGTGCCCTGCATCTCGTCGGGAATGGCACGTCCCGCGTAGTCCCCATCGACGACGGCAACGCCCAAGCGCGCGCCAGTCACCAGCGGCGCTGGTGTGTTTCCGGCGCCCAACTCGGCGGGCACCAGACAGCCGATGGGCTCGCCGAGGTAAGCCCCTAACTCCTTGACCGCCTGCTCCATGGAACGATCACCAAACTTGTCCTCCAGGGCCAGCTTCGCGATCTCGTCGAGGATCTCCTGGGAGACGGGCGCGATGGAGCCCATGCCATAGGGTGTCACCGTCCAGACGTCATCAGGAATCTCGTCGACGTCGACCCACTCGAGGGGGACGCCGTCCTCCAGCGCGCCGCGGAGCATGCCCATGCCCCACTCGATGCTGCCGCCGCCTCCGGTGCCCCTGAAGAGGCAACCGTTGATGAAGTCTTCACAGTCTTGCAGGGTTTCCAGTTTTCCGCGTGGCATCCTTTACGTTTCCTCCGTGCTATGCATGGCACCAGCGGTCTCCTCACCAAGTCGACCGCCGCCGTTCGGTCGCCGGGCTCCCGCGCGAGCGAGCCCGGCTCATCAGCCGGATCCCGGCTGTCTCAGTAGGCGCCGTCCATCGTCACCCCTCTAGCCCTGGCACCGGTGGCAGGCCACCCAGTGGCCCTCACCTACATCAACGAGGACGGGCTCAGACTTGGCACACCTATCCGATGCCGCAGGACAGCGGGGGTGGAAGCTGCAGCCCGGGGGGGGATCGATGGGATCGGGGACGCTACCCTCGAGGACGATCCGCTCCCGCCTGAACTTGGGGTCCAGACTGGGAGCTGCCGAGAGGAGCGCCTCGGTGTAGGGATGGCGCGCCTCGTAGAAGATGGTCTCCGTGTCCCCGAGCTCCACGACCTGGCCCAGGTACATCACCGCCACCCGGTGGCTGATGTGCTGGACCACCGTCAGGTCGTGAGTGATGAAGAGGTATGTCAGTCGAAGCTCCTCCTGGAGCTCCTCCAGCAGGTTGATGATCTGGGCCTGAACCGAGACGTCCAGGGCAGACGTAGGCTCGTCGAGCACGATAAACTTCGGATTGAGCGCCAGCGCGCGGGCCACGGCGATCCGCTGAAGCTGTCCGCCGCTGAACTCGTGCGGATACCGGTAGAGGATCTCGCCCCCCATCCTCACCTGCTCCAGCAGCTCCCGGCAGCGGTCGACCAGCGCGTCCCCGCGCAGCGACGTGTGGGTCCGCAGCGGCTCCGCCACGGAGTTGAGCACGCTGAAGCGGGGATCGAAGGACGAGTAAGGATTCTGGAAGACCATCTGCATGTTCTGGCGATACCGCCGCAGCTCACCGCCGTCGAGGGCCGCAATGTCCGTGCCCTCGAAGAGCACTTTGCCCCTCGTCGGCTCCACCAGCCGCATGATCGTGCGGCCCAGGGTGGTCTTGCCGCAGCCGGATTCCCCCACCACGCCGAGCGTCTCTTGCTCGTAGATATCGATGCTCACGTCCTCAAGCGCACGCACCCAGCTCTGCCGGCGGGTCAGAAAGCTCCTCCGGGCAGGGAAATGCTTTGTCAGGCCCTCGATTCGCAGCAGTGGGCTCTCGCTCATGCCTCACGCTCCTGCCCATAGAGGTAGCAGGCCGCAGCATGTCCCTCGCCACCAACGGGAACCAGAGGTGGGCGCTCCACCGAGCAGACGTCCATCACGTAGGGACAGCGGGGGTGAAAGGGACACCCGCTGGGCAGATGGATGCCGTCGGGCACATTCCCGGCAATCGATGCCAGAGGCTGGCCTCGGTCGGCGGGGAGTGGCAGCGCGGCAAGGAGCCCCTGGCTGTAGGGGTGCTTCAGCTTGTATAGGACATCTTCGGTCCGGCCCATCTCCACCACAGACCCGGCGTAGGCCACAGCGACCCGATCACAGGTCTCGGCCACGACGCCCAGGTCGTGGGTGATCAAGAGGATGGAGATCGCCATCTCCTCGCGCAGCCGGTTGAAGAGGGCAAGGATCTGCGCCTGAATGGTCACGTCCAACGCAGTGGTGGGCTCGTCGGCGATGAGGAGCTCGGCGCCTGTGGAAAGTGCCATAGCCGTCATCACCCGCTGCTTCATCCCACCGCTCAACTCGTGCGGGTAAGTCTCCAAGACCCGCACCGGATCAGGGAGGCCGACGTTCTCGAACATGCGCAGTGCCGCCTCGCGGGCTTCCGTGTCATCCACGTCCAGGTGATGCCGGATGACCCGCTTCGCCTGGTTCCCGATGCTGAAAACAGGATTGAGTGACGCCGACGGGTCCTGGAAGATCATCGCGATGCGGCCGCCCCGAATCTTCCGCATAGCCGCACGGCTCTTCTCCAGCAGGTTCTCCCCGTCGAACTCAATCCGCCCGCGCACGATCTCACCCGGATGGGGCACCATGCGGAGGATGCTGAAGCCTGTCACCGACTTCCCGCACCCCGACTCGCCCACCAGGCCGAAGATCTCACCTCTGCGCACGCCGAAGGTCATGCCATTCACGGCGCGAACCACCCCGGCATACGTCTGAAAGCGGACGTGCAGGTCCTCCACCGAGAGCAGGGCCTTGCTCACCATCACGGCCCTCCCGGTGCACGGGTCAGAGATGTCTGAAAGCGGACGTGCAGGTCCTCCACTGAGAGCAAGGCTTGGCTCACGTGACAGCCCTCCTGGTCCGCGGGTCGGAGACGTCCCTCACGGCATCGCCGAGCAAGTTGAAGGCGAGCGTGACCAGGAAGATGGCAGCGCCGGCTGCCCCGGCGAACCAGGGGCGCTCAATGAAGTAGATGCGTCCCGTGCTGATCATCTTGCCCCAGTCCGGCGTGGGAGGCTGAACCCCCAGACCGATGAAGCTCATGGCCGCGCCGGTAAGGATCGCAGAACCGATGTCCATGGTACCCTGCACCAGGACAGGCGTCATCACGTTGGGCAGGATGTGGCGGAGGATGATGCGCAGGTTGCTGACGCCGACGCTCCGCGCCGCCTCGATGAAGTACTCCTCCCGCAGTGAGAGGGTCTGCGCACGCACCAGCCGCGCATACCACGGCCACCAGGTGATGGCGATGGCGATCATGGTATTCACAAAACTGGCGCCCAGAGCCGCAGCGATCGCGATGGCCAGCAGAAGGGGCGGAAAGGCGAGGAAGACGTCCGTGATCCGCATGAGGACGTTGTCGATCCAGCCGCCGTAGTAGCCGGCAGCGGCGCCCAGGGGGATGCCGATCAGCGCTGCGACGGCCACGACGAGGAGCCCCATCGTCAACGAACTCCGCCCTCCGAACAGAATGCGCGCCCAGACGTCCCGACCTAGATAATCCGTCCCCAGGGGGTGTTCGCGGCTGGGCGGCTCGAACTTCTCCAAGATGTTGGGCTCTCCGCGCCCCTGCCCCGGGTAACGGGTCAGGACCGGCGCGAACACTGTGCCGAAAACGAAGAGGGCCACGATGATCAGGCTGAGCACAGCCAGAGGGTCACGCCGGAAGGCGCGCACCATCAGGCCGAGTTCGCTGAAGCGGGGCGTCCGCTCGGCACCCTCTTGAGCGGGTACCTCTACTTGTGCACCCAAGGTAGTCTCCTCATTGTGGCGCGAAGGGGGTCTTCCACGGCCAACGGATGGGTTTCCTGGGAGGCGTGGGGTAGGTCAGGCGGCTGTGGGACAGACCCAGGTCAACCAACGTTTCGGCCTGCTTCACCGCCACCGAGGGCGGATCTAGCACGGGGACCTCGCTCCCGCGGTCGGCGAGGGCCGCCTGGATGCGGGGTGCCCAGCCAGCGAGACCGGTACAACCAGGAATAAGGATGTGGGCACCGTCCTCACGGACCGCCTTCTCCCCGGCTGCCACCAGTGCCTCCAGGGTTGCCTCGGGATCCTCCTCCAGGTCCAGCACCGGCACATGGATCGGTCGGGCCGACGCCAAGCGACGAGAGAGACCATATCGGGAGGCCTGGTGTTCCACCGCCATGATGTCGCCTTCGGAGATGACGAGAACAGAGAAACGGTGCGCCAGCGTGGCGGCGAGATGCATGCTGGCCTGGGCGGGCCCCACGACGGGGATGTCGACCAACTCGCGGGCGGCATCCAGCCCCGGGTCCGCCATGCAGTCGATGATCACACCATGGACGCCATCGGCCTCGGCCTCGACGACCTTCGTGATGATGTCCGGTACGACAAGGGCCTCATCGCGGTGGCACTCAATGGACGCGGTACCCCAATCCAGCGGAACCACACTGATCTCCGTAGACGGGCGCACGACCGCGGCGTAGCCCTCCTTCGTACTCTCCACCCAACTGGCTGTGATCACCGGCAGTATGACACGGATGTGCATAGTCTCCTCCTCCAAGTACCGGGGACGATGAGCACTCCCCTCCTGGTCTTCCTGGCGCCGTCGGGGTGTAACATAGGATCGAAGAACTTCGGCTATGCGCCGTCCGTTGAGCGCCTCTTCATCTCAAGGGCGAGATCTCCCGTCATCTGACGAAGGAAATCGACGAAGGCCTCTTCATCCGTCATGACCAGGTCCAGATTCGCCTCACAGGCCTCCACAAACTCGCTCGGCCACGACTTGTCCCCGAATCCGCCGTTGGCGATAAGGGTCTTCGTCAAACGGCTGGCCCCATCCATCAGGCGCAGGGAAGGGTACAGTTCCTCGTCGCGCTCCGACTGCGCAAGCAAGAGGGCACTCGACACGAAGAAGGAGAGCAACGCGAAGTAGTCCTCCTCGCGAAGCCTCAGCTCTTGGTCACTCATGAGGCCCATTCCTGCCCATACTCGTCCGAGAAAGCAATCTCCTCGATGGGACGCCTGGCCGGGGGTTCGGGGGATTCGTTCGCATAACCGAGGCAGACCAAGAGGTAGGGTGGAATCTCATCAGGAAGCTCAAGCACAGGCTGCAGGGCGGCGGCCGCAAAAGAGGCAACTATGTAGCTGCCGATCCCCATGCCGTGCGCAGCCAGGCATATGTTCTGCGCGGCGATGGCGGCGTCGGCCATGTTGAGCACCCTCACATGGTCAGTGATTGACTTCTGCTTAGCCTCCATGCATATGGCAATCATGGCAGCGGGCGTATCCCCAATGCCAGGGGCGAAACTCATCACGAGATCCTTCTGAGCCTCCGACGTGATGACGATGAAGCGCCACGCATTCCGGTTGCCGCCGTTCGGCGCCCACCGGGCCGCATCCAAGAGCCTCTCCAAGGCATCCGGGCCGATCAATTGGTCGGTGAACCGGCGTACGCTGCGCCGTCCAAGAATGGCATCGAACAGCTCCACACTTCCTCCTAGCTTAGCGTGACCCTCGGGTCAAGCATGGCCTGGACGAGATCCAGGAACAGATTGATGAAGACATAGAATACCGTGACGACCAGTGTCACGGACACGATCACGGGAAAGTCAATACTCAGCACGGCGTTTGTGACGTACGTGCCCAATCCCGGCCATGAGAAAATCACCTCCACCAGGAGGGCCCCCGTGAGGGAGTAGACGAAGGAGAGGCCGAGCACGGTGATGGTGGGGACGATGGCGTTCTTGAGCGCTAAGATGAAGAGAACCGCCCTCTCGGGGATGCCAGACACACGCGCAGCGAGGATGTACTTCTCACCGAGCACTTCGATCATCTTCGAGCGCGTCATGCGGATGCTGAGCGCGATGGGATACGTAGCCAGGGTGAAGGCGGGCAGGATGATGTGTACGAGAGCGTCCTTGAAGGCCACCCAGTTCCCTGTCACGGCGGTGTCGATGAGGTAGAAACCCGTGATCTGCTCCACCGGATGATAGAGCGCTGTCTCGGTGGAGATACGCCCGGCCAGCGGCAGAAGGCCCAGGCGGCTGAAGAAGAGGAGCTGAAGCAGGAGACCCAACCAGAAGGTTGGCATCGACACGCCGGCGATGGAGAAGAGCCGCGTCCCGTGGTCGAGGAGACTCCCTTTGAATGCCCCGGAGAGGACCCCCAGGGGAATGCCGATCAGTACAGCCATCAGCATACCCGCCAACACGAGCTCGAGGGTTGCCGGCAGGAACGTCCTGAGGTCCGTCGTGATTGGCTGATGGGTCTTGATTGAGTTCCCCAAATCCCCTCGCAGAAGCCCACGGACATACACGAGATACTGAACGTGGAGCGGCTTGTCGAGACCGAGCCGCTCCGTCGCGCGAGCGATCTGTTCTTTGGTTGGATGCGGTCCCACCCAGGCGGCTGCCGGGTCCGATGGGACGACCCGAGCTATGAGGAACGTCACGACCGATACGCTGAAGAGCACCAGCAGTGCCATCACTAACCGGCGCAGGATATACTCGAATCGATGCATGGGCGCTATACCCTCATAGGGTGGTGAAGTGAGCCACAAAGGGGCCCGGTCACCCGGGCCCCTTTGCGCGACCGGCTAGCCCTGCCGGAGTTGGTAGGCGAAGACGACGTGCGGGTACGCCGGGTTGTCGACGTAGCCCTCGATGTCGCTGCGGGCCAGGTGAATGTTCGCCACATCGTAGAAGTAAAGTGCCACAGCGTCCTCGATGAGAATCTCCTGCGCATCAACGAACATCTCCTCGGCCTTCTCCCGGTCACTGCCCGAGAGGGCATTGGCCTCGTCGATCTGCTCGTCGAACTCTGGATTGGCGTAGTAGGAGAGGTTGAAGAGCGGCTCATCCTCGCTGTGGAACATGCTGTAGAGCCAGCTGTAGGGCGAGACATAGTCCGGCCACCAGTACATGACGAAGACGTCCTGAGCGCTCTCTGGATCCGACTTGGCCAGATCCCACTGTGCCTCCCAGTTGAGAGCCCGAACCTCCAAGTTGATGCCCAGCTTGTCCAGCTCGGCCTTCCAGAGCTCGCCCAGCTGCTGCTCATCGAGGTCGCCGGTGGCGTACGTGTAGAGGACGTCGAAGCCGCCGTCCGGGTAGCCGGCCTCGGTCAGCAGCTCCTTCGCCTTGTCGATATCGTGGGTGTAGCGAGGCAGGTCCTTGCTGTGCCCCCACATACCGGCGGGGATCGGCCCGTGAGCCGCCGAACCGCGCTCGCCCAGCACACCCTCGATGAACGTGTCATAGGGAACGCTGTACGACAACGCCTGACGCACCAGCGGGTCGTCCAGAGGCGGCTTCTGGGTGTTCAACAGGCCGAGCAGATTCTGGAAACTCGGGTTGGCATAGACGTCGATCTCCGGCTGCGCATCCAGCATCTCCAGGTTGTCCGGAGGCACGCTGTACGTGAAGTCGGCGGTGCCGGCCTCGATCTTCTGCTGCAGGACCGTCGCGTCCTCGCTGACCTCGAAGACGACCTTATGGAACTGATCGTCCTCCCAGCCGCCCCAGTAGTCCTCATTGCGCGTCATAATCAGTCGCGAGCCACGCTCCCGACTCTCGATGGTGTACGGGCCGGTCCCGGCACAATTGCCCTCGTTGAACCACTCGGTGCCCTGCTCCTCGTGGACCTGGGCGTTGTAGATCCAGGCCCCGTACCCGGCCGACGCGATGAGGTCGAGGGGCGCAGCGTAGCTCAGGTTGAACTTGACGGTGTGCTCGTCAACGACCTCGATCGTCTCCACGGGATCCCAGATGTAGGACGCGCCGGCAGCGAGTTCCACCGTCCTCTCAAGAGCCGCCTTGACGGCCTCGGCATTGAAGGGATCGCCGTTGTGGAACGTGACGCCCTCGCGCAACTCGAAGACCCACTCCGTGGCATCCTCATTCGGCTCCCAGCTGGTCGCCAGTGCCGGGCTCAGGATGGTGTCGCTCCCGGGCTCATTGTAGAAGGTCAAGGTCTCGTAACAATTGGATACCACAGCCGAATCGTTAGAAAAGCTGACTGCCGGGTCCAGATCGGGGAAAGTTGTTGGGTGAGCATATACGAAGACGTTCTCCGCCTCCGCTTCTTCGGCGGGTTCCTCGGTGGGTTCGGGGGGCGACGTCGCCCCCTCTTCCTCCGCGGGGGGTTCGGTGGGTTCCGGGGTCGGTGCACCGCACTGCGTAGCGGTCAACGCCAGCACCAGGGCCAGTACAAGAACGAGCCATTGTCTGCGGTCCTTCATCTCTCCTCCTAGGGTACTCGTAAGATTTCGGTCAGGATACACTCAACCGGGCATAACGCGCAGCGGTCGGGTCTCGTGCGTCGAACCCTTTGAGCATGATTGATTGCCTGCGGGCTGCACCGCAGGAGCTGGCTGGCCGGTCACGCTGGCACGCGCTCATTCAGGATCCTCTCATACGCTCAACCTCCCGACTGCCATCTCGAGAGCTCAAGGGGCCACGATCCTCCGCGCAGGCGGCCACAGCCGGCGTCGACGAACCCTCCCCCTTGAGGACTGCGAGCCAGTCCGGCACAGCCTCAGGGGCTGCGCCCTCCAGTGGAGATGGGATTTGAGGTGGGGCCATGACGACAAACACGTCCTGTCCCTCGCCTAGCTCGTCCGCCTGGAGCGGGGTTCCCCTCGCCCCCAAGGTGACAATCAGGTCTGGAAACGTCGCCAGACGCCCGTCATCTCCCTCGAGTGCCACGTAGCGGTGCCAATGCGTGAGCCGTACGGAGCGCTCTTTCTCGTCCAGCAAGCGGATGACACCCAATGCTCCACCGTCCGTCCTCGTCCAGCTCGTCTTCGCGACGGTAGCGGGCATGACCAATTGGCCACCCACCGCCTGGCTGACCGCTTGGGCGACCATGCGCCCTCCGTCGGCCGTCGCGCGCCTGAGCACCCCACCGACCTCGATGAGCCTACTCATGCGGCCGACTTGGGCGCGGCCGCGCACCCATTTTGACGACAGCGGGCCGAAGCAGAGGGCATAGCTCCCGCCGGCAGCGGCAAGCCGCTCGATCAACGTTCTGACCGCGCCGGGGCCTCCGCGGAGGAAGGTCTCCAGCTGCTCCTCACCTCCAGCGGGTTTGCCGACCACGGCCAGAGAGATAACCGGGACATCGTGCGCCAGGAGATCCACGAACGCCCTCCAAGCGCACGGATGAGCTGGGGTCTCGAAGGAAGCGTCGATCAACGGGATGTCGAGAAGGGCAGCCTGACCCCAACTCGCCATCACATTGAGCGCCCCACCGCCGACCGGCACGAGGCCGCCGACGTCGGCCTTGGCATTTGAAGTCAGCAACTCGAGAGCCCGCCGGTGATAGGCCAATCGATAGGACGGGTGCTCCCGCGTTCCCTCATCGAGTGCCGCCACCGCCGCAATCTCGGTGGTGGAAGAAAGGCAATCCAGGGAAACACGAGAGGCGTGGCCGAGCTCCACCGCCATCTGACCCAGGCGAAGTCCCAGCTCTACGCTGCCGCCCCCACCCGCAGCCATGACGACGCTGCCCAACACTGCGTTCTCAGCCGTCCGTGCGTCCAGGTTCGTTCCACCCATGGCTGTCCTCTGACGTAGACGTCCTCCCCACGGCGACCGCGGCGCTTCTCCCCGCATCTTCCATTATAAGGTCCGCAGGGCCGAATGTAAATGTGCACATGGGGACAAAGCCGGGGTCCTGAGTTTGTCGACCGCGGATAAGCGGAATCGCTTTGAGCGCCGCTCACCCACCGCTCGCCTGCCGCTGGACTCAGGCAGCAGGATCCTGCGGCTTGAGGAAAAGCCGGGCCATCTTGGTGGCCAGGTAGTGGCCGAGCTGCTTGTCCCCGGAGAAGGGATCGGTTCCCAGGATCTCCTCGATGCGGCATAGCCGATACTTAAGGGTCTTCGGATGGATGAAGAGATCACCCGCCGCCGCCTTGATTACCTGATTCGCATCGAAGTACGTCTCCAACGTCCTCACCATCTCCGTACCCTGCTCCCGGTCGTAGGCCAGCAGGCGGCCGATTGTCCGATGTAGCCACCTCTCCGCCTCCGGCTCACACGCTATGGTGTCCAGCAGCGCATAGACAGCCACGTCGTCATACCAGAGGATGCAGCGCTCGCGGGCTAACCGGAGACCCACGGAGAGGGCCGCCTGGGCCTCCCGGTAGCTGTGACAGAGCCCTTCTACCCCGTCATAGAAGCCGCCCACCGCAACAGAGATGGCCAGCCCCTCCTCCTGGACGCCCGCCTGGTCGCAGATCACTTCCGCCAGGCGCTGCATGTGCCGATGGGCGCGCGAGAGGGGGATGTCGTCCTCGAAATGGGGAATCAGCACGATGCTGTCGCTCCGGTCGGCCAGAATGGCGTCGGGATTCCGATCCACAACCACAGCTTGCACTGCTCGCAGCAGACGCTCTTTGATGCGCTGGAAGTGTCGCTCGCCCCGATCGATGTGCTCAAGGTAGTACTGTTCGAATTCATTAAGGTCCACCAAGGCCACGACACGTCGGTGCCGCAGATCCCACCCCAGCGATCGGGCACGGGCGAGCATGGCATCGACGGAACGGTAGTGACCACCTAGCAGATCCTCGACGAAGTCGCGCTTGAGGCGCCGCTCCGCCTCGAGCACCGCCTTCTGCTTGACCAGATCGAGGGCAGCGATGGTGGCGGCCTGCTCAACGGCAATCCAGTCGAACTCGTCGATGCCGTCATCCAAATCCTGGACGACCAATCCACCTTCCACCGCCCCGGGCTGTCCGGAGTGAAGGGGCACCACCCAAACCCGCTTCTCCTCCCTCCAAAGGGGTTCCCCGTGATCGTCACCCTCCCATCCCCGCACCAGCGGCTCCGTTAGGATAGTCCCGTTCTCCAGGTCGTCGAACCCCTCGGCGGTCAGCAGGTCGCCCCACCCGTCCACGATGGCGACGGGCCGGTCGATGAGCTCGTGAAGCACCGACGCGATAGCCTTCAGTCCC
>Ga0180431_10003784_pt1 | contig 19176 bp, 6 predicted proteins | sample SS_ome_11_FD_132459 | JGI IMG/M metagenome (GOLD analysis project Ga0180431, IMG submission 132459) | Hypersaline lake sediment archaeal communities from the Salton Sea, California, USA - SS_1_MS_1 metaG | ecosystem: Environmental > Aquatic > Non-marine Saline and Alkaline > Hypersaline >... | reverse complement strand
CGGGATGGACTCCGCCGTCAGCGCCCCCGGGTTCGTCGTCCCGCTTCCCATGTAGGCGGCGTCCTGGCTGTTGACCAGCTCGGTCCAGTCGCCGCCTGACGGCAGACCGATGCGGTAGCTCGAGTAGTCGGTGTTCGAGAAATTCGCGACGACGACGATGAGTCCGCCCGAGCCGTCCCAGCGCTGGAAGGCCAGCACGTTCCCGCCTTCGTTGAGATGGAACACGTCGTGTCCCGCGTCGGCGCGAAGCGCCGCCGTCGTGGTGCGGAGCGTGATGATGTCGCTGTAGTAATCGAAGATCCCCGCGTAGGTCGTCTTCTTCGACCAGTCGATCCGGTTGTCCGAGTCGGTGCCGAAGTCCGTGTCCTCGAGCCACTCGGTCCCCATGATCATCGCCGGGATGCCGGGGGAGGTGAGCACGAGGCCCTGCGCCAGCTTCGACCGACCCATCGCGTACGCGTCGTCGTGCGGTGAGGTCGTGTCGATCGTCTTGACGATCCGCTGTCCGCCGCTCGAGGGCCAGCATTCGTCGTGGAGCTCGAGGTAGTTGGTCGCGTACCGCCCGGCGAGGTACTGTCCGCCGCCGTTGATGATGTTGCGGATCTTCCACATCTCCGGATCGTTGCTCGCAGCGTCGAGGATCTCGTCGCGGAGCCGGTCGGTGAACTCATCGTAATACTGCGAGTCGAACCCGGCGCCGGAGAGTGACGTCGGCCGCGTGACCCACGAATCGTCCGGAAGCTGCTCGGCGATACAGATCTTGTCGATCGCGCGCACATCCATCTCGTCGTTGAGACGCTGCATCAGACCCCACCCTGCCGCGTCCTGCGGAGGGATGTTCATGTAGTCCGTGGCGTCCATCCGGAAGCCGTCCATACGGAACTCCTCGAGCCACGAGAACGCGCTCTCGACGTAGTAGTCGCGCACGCCCTCGGCGTCGAAGTCGGCCTGACTGCCCCAGGGGGTCTCCAGTGCCGGGTCGTCGAAATAGATCTGCGTTCCGTCGTAGTTCCAGAGAAAGTTGTCGCTGAACGAGAGGTGGTTCCACACGATATCGTGGATGGTCGCGATGCCGCGTTCGTGGAGCGCATCGACCATCTCCTTGAGCTCATCCGGGGTCCCGTAGATCCACTCCGGTGACCACGCCGTGATCGGGTTGTAGCCCGCCGAGTAGTCCCAGGGGAACTCCGTGACCGGGTTGATCATCACGACGTTGATCCCAAGATCGACGAGATGGTCGGCCCGCTCGGTGACCTCGGTGAACCCTGCCGGGAACGATTCGGCGCCGTACGGGTCGTTGCGGCCCGCGAACGTTCCGACGTGGAGCTGGTAGATGACCATCTCCTCGAAGTCCGGTACGTCGAAGTCATCGACCTGCCAGTCGTATGAGTCGGGATCGAGGATGAATGCGTTGTAGTTGTCGCCCGGGTTCAAACGGCGCGCGCGGGGATCGGTGTTCCACGTGCTGTTCTGGAAGTAGTATTTGTACATCTGGCCGACCGAAGCCTCCGGAACGTGAGCCGCGAAGTACTCGCCGGTCTTCGTCATCGGATCGGCCGTGCTCCAGCCATTGAAGGCACCGCGAACGTGCGCCACCGTCCTCGTGGGTGACCAGACACGGAAGGCCGTTCCTCCGTCGGAGGTCGGTGTCGCGCCGACCGGCGCGTGCTCGAGTGTTGTGTAATCGATGACGAACCCGCCGTCGCTCGGAGTTGAGCTTGTCATCCCGCTCGTGCTCAGGTAGTCCGTCTCAAGCCCATCGGTGATCTCGAACCAGTAGGAGAGACCATCCGCAGCTGTTGCAGGGACCGCGGCCGACCAGATGTCGTACGGCCCGCGCGTGGAGGTCTTCGAGGCGTCGATCCAGGCGACGGCGCCATCGTCGACACGCACGCGGGCCGAGGTGATATCGTTCGCATACGTCTGGAGGGATACCGTGAACGGCTCGCCGTCGATCGGGCACCTGGGCGCGCGGTCGAGCCATCCAGTGTGTGAGATGCCGTTCCACTCGATGTTGTTGTCGTGGCCGGCCGCGAAGGCCGTCGCGGCCCCGGCAGTCATCACGGCGACCGCCATCACGGCGGCGAGTGCTGTTGCTCCGGTCCGTCGGTTCACGTGTCCTCCAAGACAGGCGTGTGCTTCATGCGTTCTTGACAATTATAGGATGTTTCGTGATGCCGCACAAGCTGTGGAACCCCTGCGCACAGGCCTGTTCATTGACGAAACGCCCAGACTGTGGTATGATACAATCGAGTGTGTATACCCGCTTCATCCGCATGGATGGGGCTCCATACGTTTAGATGTGACCGCGAGGCGCCCGGTTCGGAGCGTGTCCCGGGCATCTGCGATACCCGCGGCGGGGGCCGGAGCGCTCCGGACCTCCGGTCCACCATGAGAAGGGGAGACTCCATGAGATGTTCAGGCATGTCGTCGAGATCGGCGCTCGGGCTGGTGACCGCCTGGCTCGTCGTCGCACTCGCGGCCACGTCCCCATCCGCGGCCATCCGCGCGGACGGCGACGTGAGCGACTACGAGGCCATCCACTGCAAGGCTATCGACGGCGTCTACGACGACGCCGACCCCGCCGGACACGCAGGTGACATCATGGCGCTCTATGCCGACCAGCAGGAGGACGCCCTCGTTCTTCGCGTCGGGATGTTCATGATGCGGGGTCTCGACGGACGGACCGACTGGTTCAAGGACGCGAACGCGGAGATCTACGTCCTCATCGACTACGAGAGCGGCGGCACCATGAGTCTGCCCGACGGGCTGGACGCGCGGGTGCCGATCATGTGGGATGCGGGTGTGCGGATGGGATACGCCGGGCGGGGTGAGTTCGTCTCGAACTCGTTCGCAGCCGAGGGCGGTCGGGCGACCGACCTCGTCCGTGCGGCCGTCATCGAGCCGGCGATCCACACCGTCGAGTGTGAGATCGCGCTCCCTGACGGGTTTCGGAGGGCGGCCGCCGAGGCGGCCGGTTACGGCGAATCGGAGTACGGCGCGATCGCGGGGCTGGTAGCTGCGCGCGAGGCGACGCCGGTCCGGTACGCGGTCGTATCGGTCGTGGACGGTGTGGTGATGGACGAGCTGTTCGCCACCAACGAGTCGCGACGCGGCAATCACAACGTCGCGTTCGCACAGCACGGCAACCAGGGACTCACGTATACGACGGTCTACTGGGGGGAGAAGGGCGAGAACGCATCGCACGCAGGCGACCCCGCGAATCCGGACGACGGGTTCGACGAGCTTCTCGACGCGCACGACTACTACGATCTGCCCGGCAACTTCCACATGGCCGGGACGCTCATCACCGGCGCCGAGTGGCACGACCCCGAGTTCAATGACTCGCTGCAGAACGGCATCAGCGAGGGCTGGGTCCAGATGCTGACCTCGGCCTACGCGCAGCACATTATGCCGTTCGTCTACGATGACATGAACAGCTGGTCCGTCTACATCCACCGCCAGCTGACGAACCACTACTACGGTCAGTGGCCGACCGTCGCGTGGGTACCCGAGCGCGTCTGGCTCGAGAACCCCGACAACGACGGCAACGGCATCACGGCGTCCGCCTGTGTCCTCGACAACACGCTCAAGGACGACTTCTACGACAACGATGTCGACGCCGTCATCCTCGATGACTACGTCCACTGCGGGTATCTCAACGACGCGTTCAACGACCACCACGTCTACATCCTCGACAACGGCCTCAAGGTCCTCCCGATGGACAACGACTTCAACGGGCAGATGGGCTACGACGCGGGTGCCGCGATGAACACCATCTGGAACGGCACCTCGGACGAGATTATCCTCTACGGGAACGACTGGGAGGTCGCCGCGGAGGTCGCGGGCTTCGACATCACCCACCCATCCGCGCTCAACAACTACATCTACGTGCTCCAGCAGTGCAGCCTCTACAACACCGAGATCAGCGTCTGGAAGCTCGACGACGTCATCACGAGCTTCCCGTCGACGCCGATCACGCTCCAGAACGGGACGTACGGACTTCTGGGCGAGTGGTACGGATACGGTGGGAGCAACAATGCCTGGTACTGCAACTGGGCGAGCTACACCGGCGAGAGCAACCTCGACGGTCACGACCCGAAGTGGGGGTACCAGGGTGCGTGGCAGTTCGCGCACGACAAGGTTGTCGCGGGACCCAGCAACAGCCTCTCGGAGTCGGCCTGGTACGTGATGATGTCGATGCTTCACGAGACCGGCTGGCATGACGGCGGCGAGATCGCCGGGTGGGAGCACCGCTACTCGAACCACATCAAGAACGCCAACCCGTACGCGGAGGCTGCACTCTGGGCCGAGGACATGGGGACCTACGCGACCAATGTGACCGGGTGTTCGCTCTGGGACGTCGACGAGGACGGCCGCGACGAGGCGGTCATCTGGAACGACCGCGTCATGGCCGTCTTCGAGACCATCGGTGGCAAGGCGAACTGGGTCTTCGCGAAAGGGGCAGGCTACGGCTATTCGGTCGTCGGGAACGACAACGTGTACTGGGCCGAGACCGCGGGGGATTGGAACGAGACGAACCACACGGCGGCCCTCTCCGACGTCAGCGTCGGCGGCATCAACCGCGAACATGACGACTATTCGTTCGACGTCGTCTCGAGTTCCGGGAGCACGGTGGAACTCAAGCTCGCCCACTCGGGAGGCGCGGTCACGAAGACCGTGAGCCTCACGCTCGGCGACCCGTACCTCGACGTCATCTACGACGTCGGCGGCGAGACAGCCTACATCAAGAGCGGGTGGACTCCGGACCTTGTTGATCTCATCTGGGAGCCTGAGCTCAACCGTGTTTGGGATCCGGGCACCGGCGGCTACTGCGGCCAGCGGAACAGCTCGAGCGGCGCGACGGCGGCCTACGTGCTCGGGAGCGGCGGCGCCTCACACAACCTGACGAGCACCGCGACGCTGCTCGAGGTCGACGAGATCGTCGGCACGGGCCAGTTCGAGTTCTACATCTACGCCGGCTACGCGAGCGCTCCGGTCGCGGACGAGATCGCCGAACTCGAGGCGCTCACGGCCGGACTGACCGACGTGCTCGCGCCGGTGCCGGTCGTCGCCAACTACTATCCGGGCGCCGACCGCCTCGACATCACGTTCAACGAACTTGTTCAGCACGATGCTGTGACGACTGCAGGTATTGCGATCGATGAGGACGACGACGGCACCGCCGAGGTCACGCTCACGGGCGCCGCGACGGTGCAGAACACCAGCGACGCGACGGTGATCCAGATCCAGGTCGCGTCGGCGACGGCCGACGCCATTGAGATGCTCACACCGGGGACGCTCGAGCTGATGATCCCCGCAGCCTCGTTCCTCGATATCATCGGCAACGGCAACGAGGCGGTCGACAACACCGATGACGTGCGTGTCATCTACGCGGCCGACACGCGCATCACGCTGGACGGTTTCGTCGACGAGACCGAGTGGCTGGAATGCGGCGAACTCCTCGACGATCCGGACGACGATTCCGGCTGGCACCCGCCGACGGACCCCGAGATGAACGAGCTCTACGGGCTCTACATCGACTGGGATGAGGACTTCCTCTACCTTGCGGTGAACGGGCAGGTTGACGGGAACAGCTGGCTGCTCTACGTGGACGTCGACCCGGGCAGCGCCAACGGCGAGACCGACCTCACGGCGATCGATACGTGGGAACGGGGCGCGAGCTTCACGGCGAGCGGGTTTGCGGCCGACTTCATGTACGGCTGCTATCAGCATCAGGGCGCGTACGATTCCGACGGCTTCTTCTCGCTCGACAGCCCGACCACGGCGACGGCGCTCACCGACTCGATCGTCAGCGCCTTCGATTCCATGCACACCTTCGGGACCGACGGCGGCAGCGAGATCGCCATCCCGTGGAACGTGCTCTACGGCCTGGGGCCCAACGCGGTCCCGGTGGATGCGGAGGTCTCGCTCGTCGCGTCGATCTGCTGGGACCCGGAGCCCGACGGGGAGCTTGGTGGCGACTCGGCTCCATCGAACAGCGCTGCGGCGCTTCCGGTCCTCGATTCCGTCTACACCGTCACTATCGACGATGACGGCGATGGTGTTCCGGACGTCTGTGGCACCGGTGTCGGCGACGACACACAGCAGACGTGGAAGCGGCTCGAGCTGGCCAATCGCCCGAACCCGTTCAATCCGGCGACCGTGATCAGTTTCACGGTCCCGGGCGCGAACCGCGATGACGTCCGTCTTGAGGTCTTCGACGTGGCCGGCCGCTCGGTCGGCGTGCTCGTTGATGGCGAACTCGATGCCGGGCGTCACGAGGTGACGTGGCTCGGGCGCGACGACGCGGGCAGGGGACTGGCGACCGGCGTCTACTTCGCGAGGCTCACGATAGGCAGTGCCTCCGAGGTTGCGAAGCTCATCATGCTGAAGTAGGCGGCCGCGCTCCGCGCGGCATGGCTGACCTTCGGACGACGGCCGCTCAGCTACGACATGGCCTCTCGTGCCGCGGTCGGCAGAGCGATCTGAGAGAGTTGACGGGCGCGCCGTTCTTCGGACGGCGCGCTCTCTTCGAGCGGGCCGGATCTTGCGTCGGCGAGTGCGTCCCACCACGTTGTTGACGGACCCGTCGCACGGGCATACACTCGGCGACTGAACGCATGACAACAGGTCCGTCAGATGCTCGGACCCTGAGACACACACGGAGGAATCATGGGCGACGATGAACTGAAGACCCAGGGACTCGACACACACTTCTTCAGGCTGGTTGCGACGTTCGAGGCCGCCGCGATGCAGCAATTGGGCAAGATCGCGCATCCGATCACAGGCGACGTGGAACTGGACCTCGATAGTGCGCGCGACAGCATCGACATGCTCGACATGCTCAAGCGGAAGAGCGAGGGGAATCTCAACAAGGACGAGGAGCGGCTCCTCGAGCATGTCCTCTACCAGCTCAGGATGAACTACCTCGAGACATCGCGTGAGCAGGGGAGTGAGCCGGACGCGCCTGGCGCGACTGATTCGCCGAACGCACCCGACGCGGCGGATGCAGCGGACTCGTCGGACGCGCCTGACGAAACCAAGTCGGAGGATGGAGCGTGATCCGGTCGCGACTCAGGTGTCGCGAAGCAGCTCGCTCGCGCCACGCTCGCGCGGACCTCTCGATGGTCATGCTGCTTGCCACACTCGCGGTCGCGCTCGTCTGTTCGGTTGTCGCACACGCTGAGGACGGGTGCGCCGTCTGTGGTGGAGTGGGTCTGGTCGAGGTGCGCTCGGCGCGCATCCAGACGCGCGGCGTTCTCGCGCTCTCACTCGCAGGCCGCTACTATGAGTCGACCGATATCTCACGGAGGCTCGACGCCGGTGCCGGGACGTACGGTTCGCTTCATGCGGCGAGTTCATATGGTGTCCTGCCCTGGCTCGAGGTCTCGTTCGACGTGCCGCTCCGCGGCGCGGCGTGGGAGGCCGACGGCGGGAGCGTTGACGCGCGCGGACTCTCAAATCCGTCTGTCGGCGTGAAGCTCGGTCTTCCGTCTCGCGATTCGGTCTTCGCCGCCGCGCTCTGGGCCGACGTCGGGCTTCCCGTCGCGACCGAGGTCGCGGTCACCGACACCGCCGCCGACGACGTGCTGCTGGCGGGAGGAACGCAGGTGGATGCCACCGTCGCAGTGCTTCTGACCGCCGATTTCACGAGCACGTTCCCCATGCGACTCCACGCGAATGTCGGCTGGCGGTTCAACCGCGAGGACGAGCGCGGCCGGCGCTTCTTCCCGGACAGCTATCCGCCGCTCCCCGCGGGTGCAGCATCGTACGATAACGATTTCCTCTTGCTGCGTGGGGCCGTCGAGTTCCCGGGCAGGAGTATCGATCTGTTCACCGAGTTCCGCGGCGATATCTTCCCGAACAGCGATGTCATTGCGCGCAAGGAGAATCCTCTGATGATCACCCCCGGGCTGCGGCTCCGGTTCGGCGGGGGGTGGTCGATCACATCGGCGGTCTCCGTCGCGCTCTCGGGTGATGATGCCGCCACGCCGGAGTTCGACCCGCACGACGCCTGGCCCGACTGGGTGGCGACCGTGGCGATCGCCTACACATGGCCGGTGACGTCGACCGACACGGACCGCGACGGCATCCCGGATTTCCGGGACGAGTGTGCCGGCGAGCCTGAGGACATCGACGGCTTCGAGGACGAGGACGGGTGCCCGGACCTCGACGACGACGCCGATGGTATCCCGGACCGGATGGATCTGGCGCCATTGACCTCGGAGGATTACGACGGGTTCGAGGATGAGGACGGGGTCCCCGATCTCGACAACGACGGGGACGGGATCACCGATGAGCGGGACATGTGTCCCGACGAACCCGAGGACCTTGACGGGTTCGAGGATGAGGACGGATGTCCGGACGAATAGACAAGGTCGGGTCGCGGCGCGACCCGGGTGCGCAAACGGATGAGCCGGGGGAGGCGAGGCGCATTTCGCACTCGCACGAACGCGAGCCCGGTGTGCATCCCCGGAACCCCGTTCCGACGGTGGACATCATCATCGCGTTCGAGGGCGGGATTGTTCTCATCGAGCGGGCGAACCCGCCGCATGGTTGGGCGTTGCCGGGAGGCTTCATCGACTACGGAGAGACCGCAGAAGACGCGGCCGTGCGCGAGGCGCGTGAAGAGACGGGACTCGAGCTCGAAGGACTCGAGCAGTTCCGCGTTTATTCGGATCCGGAGCGCGATCCCCGGCTGCACACAATGACGGTTGTGTTCACCGCGGTGGGGTGCGGCGTGCTTCGCGCCGACGATGATGCGAAGGCGGCTGCGGTCTATCAGCTGGACGAACTCCCTGACGAGATGGCGTTCGACCACCGGCGGATCATCGTTGACTACGTCCGGTGGCGCAGTTGATCCGAACACCCATCTGATGCGTTCGCGACCTCGAGCCGCGGGCGAGCGCGCGGCGATCGGCTGTGCGAACTACCGACCCTGCTCTTCCTTTTTCACGCGGTTCCACACCTCGTCCATGGCTTCGAGTCCGACGTCTCTGAGATCGGTCCCCTCGAAATGGCGTTCGATCGCGGCGAACCGCGTGCGGAACTTGCGGTTCGTGCGCCGCAGGGCGGCTTCGGGATCGATCCCCTGATAGCGCGCGATGTTGACGACGGCGAAGAGCAGATCGCCGATCTCGTCCTCCTGGCGATCCCTGTCCCCGTGCGAGAACTCCTCACGGAGCTCACCGGTCTCCTCAACGATTTTGTCGAGCACCTCGTCGCGGGTCGGCCAGTCGAATCCGACGGACGCCGCCTTCTCCTGCATGCGTCTTGCCGTCAGGAGCGCTGAGAGTTCGCGAGGAAGACCGTCGAGCATTGACTCGCGGTCGGCGTGAGACTTCTCCGTGAGCTTCTGCGTTTCCCAGGTACCTCGCACGTCATCCGGTGTCTCGGCGACCGCGTCGCCGAAGACGTGGGGATGACGTCGGCGCAGCTTCTCGTCGATACCGGTGATGACATCCTCGAGCGTGAAGCGGCTCGCTTCCTCACCCATGACCGAGATGAACACGATCAGAAAGAGCAGGTCGCCGAGTTCGTCGCGGAGCTTCACGTCGTCCCGCTCGTCCATCGCCTCGAGGGCCTCGTGGAACTCCTCGACCAGGTGTGGTCTGATGGACTCAATAGTCTGCGCGCGATCCCACGCGCAGCCTCCGGGTGCACGGAGGAGTTTCGTCAGTTGGACGAGTTCGTGGAACGGACGTCCTTCGGTCTCGGCTGTCACGTGTCGAGGCTCCTGTCGTGGGAGAGATCTGCGACGCTCATCCGGGGGCCGGACGGGCGCCGTCCCGGCGACGAATGCGCCATAATGAAGCACATGCGCTTTGCATGGAACGCGCTGTCACACGAGAGGATACACGATGGTCGGGACGTTCGCAACGAGCGCCGTGAAACGCCCACCGTGACGAGGTCTGTCCGGCCCGGTCGCCGTTCGAGACGTTCGAGGCGACGCTCTAACCACATATGAGGCAAGGTTTTGGACGGTTGTGAGTGTCCGTGGCATGCCACTTGCATCCCAAAGGGCTCAGAGGGCCGGAGATGTGGGGGTGTTGTGGCGAAACATCCCACTCCTCCGGCGCCCGGAGGCCCCCGAAGGTGTGCCCGGAGGGGGCCTGGGTGCTCATTGGGCACCCGGCTCTTTGAAAGCTGATCCACGTGGCGCAGGGACGGCAGGAGGCGTCGGCGCCTCCGGACGTGCCGTGAGATCTGCGTTCCCGGAGCGCCCGCGCCGGCGATTCCACCCTGAAACGGGCGAATCCGCTTGCGGGGCGGGGGTCTCTGTGCTACTAGATATTCGTTTGTCGCCGGAACAACGGGCGCCCGCCGTGAGAGGGAGATACTGATGCGCTTCTCGACCTGGCTGGAGATCGACCTCGATGCACTGTCACACAACATCTCCGAGGCACGTGCCAGAGCGGGCGAGGACTGCCAGGTTCTTCTCGTTGTCAAGGCGGACGGATACGGCCATGGCGCGGTCGAGGTGGCGCGAGTCGCGGTCCGCCAGGGTATCGACATCCTCGGTGTGGCGACGCTCCACGAGGGTATCGAACTTCGACAGGCCGGGATCACGGCGCCCATCCTCATCCTCAGCCCACCGATGGAGGAGGAGACGGACGGCGTCGTCGATTACGAACTCTCATGTACTGTGCCGAGCCTCAGCATCGCACGCGCCCTCTCCAGAGCGGCCGTGTCGCGCGAGAAGCAGTGCGTCGTTCACGTTGAGGTCGACACGGGCATGGGCCGGAGCGGCATCGGCCTGGCCGACGCCGCGCCCTTCATCTCGGCGGTGGCGAATCTGCCGAGTCTGGTCCTCGAGGGAGTATTCACGCACTTCCCGTCGTCGGACGACGATCCTGAGTTCACTCGTGCGCAGCTTGACAGATTCCTCGGGTTGCTCTCGCGACTCAAGGGCAAGGGAGTATCGATCCCGCTTCGCCACGCCGCCAACAGCGGCGGTGTGCTCGGGATCGAGGACTCGCGGAAGGCGCCCCTCAACCTGGTGCGTCCCGGGATCATGATCTACGGACTGAGGCCGGCGGCCGGGGTTGCGCCGGGCGCGGACCTCAGGCCGGTGATGAGTTTCAAATCGCGGATCGCACAGATTCGCGAGCTCCCGGCCGGGCACCCGGTCAGCTACGGTCGCACCTTCGTGACCGAGCATCCGATGCGGGTCGGGGTGGTGCCCGTGGGCTACGGGCACGGGTACAGCTTCCGGCTGTCGAACCGGGGAGAGGTGCTGGTGCGCGGAGTGAAGGCACCGGTGATCGGCAGAGTTACGATGGATGTGACCATGGTCAGTCTCGAGGACGTGGGGAACGCGGCCGTCGGGGACGAGGTCATCCTTTTCGGTAGACAGGATGATGCTGAGATATCGGTCGACGAGGTGGCACGGCTGTCGGGCACGATCAACTACGATGTGATCTGCGGGATAGGCAAGCGTGTGGCCCGCATGTACATAGAGAGTGGTGAGACCATCGGGATGCGGACGCTCATCGAGCGGCGGTCGGTTGGACGGCAGCCGGGAGTAACTCGGTGAGGGGTGTTCGCTGAGCGGCAATACAGCTTTCGGACGCGCCGCGCGAGCGGCCGTCTGAGGTGGCGAAAGAACCGGTTCCGGCGTCGCGCTAACTTGACAAAGGCTCGGGTCTTGACCCGCCTCAAGGGGTCCGGGATTGCGCCAAAAAGAAGGTTGACAGATTTCCGGACCGTGTGCTAGATTGCCGCAAAACCCGTACAGGGTTGGTGTGTTGAGGCAACTTAGTGAAGAGAAACTGTGGGGGTTCCTGCGTCTGGAAGCCACCGATGCGGTGGCGCATCCAGCGCCGATAGGAGGTGAATGCGAGGATATTCAGTACGAGTAGCTAGGGGAAGGTTCGCTGTCAGGGAAGCGGCAGCGAGAGATCTCCGTTGGAGGCCGGACGGCCACGACGGGGCCCCGAGGCGCACGGGAGAGCGCCATCGGAGTGAGAACGTTTTTCTAGGAGGTTGTCGGATGGCAAGAGAGAACCGCAGCGACAGAGGCGCGGTGATCGCGCTCGCTTCGCTCTTGGTCGTGTTCTCGCTGATGCTCATCGGCAGCGTACCCGCGAGTGCGTACTACTACGACACGGACGGCGACGGGCTGCCGGACTTTTATGAGATCAAGCATGGCATCCACGGCACGGTCACTGACGAGCGTGCCGACTGGGACAACGATGGCCTGACCGACATCGAAGAAGATGTCAACGGCAACGGCATCGTTGATGTAGGCGAGACCGACCCGTACAACCCCGACACCGACGGTGACGGGATCTATGACGGGATCGAAGGACTCGTCGACAGTGCCGAAGATGAGGACACGCTGATTAACGCGTTGGACGTCGATTCCGACGGTGACTGGATTCCGGATGCCGACGAGGACGCGAACGGCAACGGCGTCCATGAGCCGGGAGCTCCGTACTACGAGACGGACTGGCTCGATGCGGATACCGATGACGACGGTCTGATTGATGGCCTCGAGGCGATGTACGGGACCGACCCGCTCGATGCCAACACCGACGATGATGGCTGGAACGACTTCGAGGAAGTCACCTACGGGACCAACCCGCTGGATGACGACACCGATGGCGACGGCCGCATCGACGGTATCGGGAACGAGGACCACGCTGACGCTGACAACGACGGCCAGATCAATGCCGTCGACTTTGACAGCGACAACGATGGTGTCACGGACAGCCAGGAAGACTACAACGAGAACGCCGTGGTCGACGCTGGCGAGATCGATCCCGAGGACTACGACACCGACGGCGACGGCTTCAGCGATGGGTACGAGATCTACCACGCGCTGAGCGACCCGCTTGCCGGTGAGGACGCGGACGGCGACGGCTGGTACGACGGCGAGGAGATCGCCTGGTACAAGACCGACCCCGCCGACGCTGATACGGATGGCGACGGGATCTCGGATACGATCGAGAACCCGCAGGCCACTCCGGGTCTCGACACGGACGGCGACGGCCTCATCGACGCTCTGGACCTCGACAGTGATAACGACGGTCTGGACGACGACGAAGAGGATGTCAACGGCAACGGTGTTGTTGATGCGGGCGAGACAGATCCGTACAACGTTGACACCGATGGAGACGGTCTGGCCGACAACGCCGAGTACCAGATCTATGGTACGGACCCGACCGACGCCGACGATCCGTACGACACGGACGGCCTCACGCCCGGCGCTGAGCTCTACACCTATGAGACCAGCTTCGACATGGCCGACACCGATGGTGATGGGGTGGATGAGGCGCAGGCCGGCACGATCGACGACGTGGACCTCAACAGCGACTCCAGTCGCCCGATTCCTTTCAGGGATGCGATGATCAACGCCCTGGACTGGGACTCGGATGGTGACGGTATCTACGACGGCGACGAGGCCAGCTACGGGACGAGTGGCACGGACTACGACAGCGACAACGACGGTCTCATCGACGGTCAGGAGGTCTGGATCTGGGGTACGGATCCGACCGACGACGACACGGACGGCGACGGTCTCGAGGACGGCGAAGAGGTCTACACGTACTGGACCGACCCGCTCGACCCGAACACCGACGGCGACTACGTCGATGATGGCGAAGAGGTCGACTGGGGTTCCGACCCGCTCGATCCCGACACCGACGGCGACACGATGATGGACGGTGAGACGATCACCGGTACCTATCTCGCGGCCGATGGCGTCACCGTCATGAACTGGACGTTCACAGAGGACGACACGGACACCGAGCTTGGTGGAGACGGTGTGCCGAACGTGCTCGATGCGGACTCCGACTGGCGCGAGCAGCAGCTGCCCACGCCGGGTGACGGATACCTGTACTTCCACGACCGGACCGAGGTCGCGTACGGCGACTACGTGTCCGCGAAGAATACGCGGGACGGGACGCGCTTCCACGTTGGCGCCCTGAACCCGGGCAACCCTGACACGGACGGGGATGGCTACCTCGACGCGCAGGAGGTTGCGAACTACTACGATCCGCTCGACGCGTCCGACTACGGTGCGGGCAACGCGGTTGCCGCCGACTCCGATGGCGACGGTCTGTTCGACGTTGAGGAGTTCGTGATCGAGGGCACGGACACGCCCACGATGCACCTGACGCAGGACTACGATGGCGACGGTCTGTTCGACGGCGACGAGGTCCACCCGGACTGGTTCGACGTTGACGGCTTCGCTCAGACGTGGCCCACGGATCCGACAGACGACGACATGGACGGGGACACCATCGGTGGCTACAACGACTTCGACGAGGTCGTGACCTTTGGTACGAACCCGCATGTCCAGGACACCGACGGCGACGGCATCGTCGACCGCTGGGAGATCGTGCGCGGCTATGATCCGCTCGACGCGGACATGGACGGCGATGATCTCTGGGACGGTATGGAAGATGTCGACTACGACGGAGTCCTCGACACGACCGAGACCGATCCCCAGGACGATGATACTGACGGGGATGAGATGCACGACGGTGACGAGCTCGCGTTCATGACCGATCCGCGCGACACCGACACCGACGGCGACGGTCTGATCGACGGTCTTGAGGTTGGCTACGCTGCCGCCGGCGACAATGACACGTCGACGATGACGGATCCGCGTCTCGCCGACAGTGACTTCGACGGCTGGGATGACGGTGTTGAGGATGCGGACCTCGACGGTGAGTACGATCCACTGCTCGGCGAGACCGATGCGCAGGATCGTGACTCCGACGACGACGGTCTGCCGGACTACTACGAGGGTACGGGCAACGACCCGACCGTCGCACCGGCGACGACGTACGCGGTCGGCTGGGTTGACAACTCGTCAGACCCGACCGAGCCGTACAACGACGACACCGACGGCGACGCGCTCGAGGACAATCTCGAGTTCGCTCAGGAGTCCGATCCGGATACCGATACCGACTCTGACGGTGACGGTCTGACGGACGGTGACGAGTACTACGCATACGGAACCGACCCGACGAACGCAGACACTGACAGTGACGGTTGCGACGAGAACGACACGGACGTTGATGGCATCGAGAACGTGACCGTGGACACCGACAATGACGGTATCCACAACGGCATGGACGTCGATAGCGACAACGACTGGGTCTGGGATGGTGACGGCGACGAGGATTGTGCCGGTGCGAACGACGCTGACAGCGACGGGATCCCGGATGTTCTCGACAACGACACCGACAACGATAACCTCTCCGACGTTCAGGAGATGGGTCTCGACACCTGGCACGAATTCTCGGACAACGACCGGGACTTCGATGAGGACGGCGTCCTCGACGGTGACGAGTACTTCCAGGTCTTCCATCAGCCGCACACCGGCGAGGTGGGATTCAGGGCGTCCGATCCGAAGCTGTTCGATACGGATTCGGACGGTCTCCACGACGGTTTCGAGCTTGGCAAGTATGAGGCGATTCCGGTCGATCCGATCCTCGGTGGTACGAACCCCGATCCGGGTCTCTGGGATGCCGACAGCACTGCCAACTCGGTTGTCTACCTCTGGGACGGTGACTACGACGGTCTCTCGGACTTCGATGAGGACGCCGACACCGACGGTGAGGACGCCGACATCGGCGTGACCGAGACCGATCCTGAGGACGACGACACGGATGACGAGGGTCTCATCGACGGGTACGAGGTCTGGGTCGGGACCGACGCGCTTGACTACGACACGGACGGTGACGTCCTTGCCGATGGTCTTGAGTGGGGTCTTCTGTCCGCCATGGGCAACGACACCAGCATCTCCAACCCGGCCACTCCGAGCGCCCGCTACGACACCGTCGAGGACGGTGCCTACATCACGAATCCGGGTGTTGCGGATACGGATGGTGACGGGCTCGAGGATGGTGAAGAGGACGATGATTACGACGGCTTCCGCGACGGCAACAGCCCGTACGACCTGACGTCGGATTGGGCCACCACTGGTGAGACCGATCCGAACGAGTGGGATACGGACCGCGGCGGCATCGGCGACGGTGAGGAAGTTGGGAATGGCACCGACCCGCTCCTCTACACCGAAGGCGACTACGACCTCGACTTCGCTCTGATGTGTGGTGGTGGTGGCACCCGCGCGTTCGGCGACACGATCTGTGTCGGTTCGGATGCCGCGAACGCCATTCCGCCGGGATCGAGCGACATGGTCACGGTCGCTGTCTGGCTGACCGACGCGATCGACAATCCGGATGTCTCGGATGGTCCGTCGGCTGTCGGCATCGTTGACAGCATCTACATGCGTGCCACGTCCTTCCACTGGGCCGGCCCGCTGTGGAACTACACCGACCCGGTCACGGGTGACAACTACTCCGTGCCGGATACGAGCACGACGCACTGGATCCACTACAGCGCGATCAGCTTCGATCCTCCGTTGTTCTCCCTGAACAACACGGGCGGTGCTGACGAGCAGTGTGTGGATGTCACCGTCGACGTGCCCGAGGGCGCAATGCCCGGTTGGTACCATGGCTACATCCAGGCCGAGACGCGCAGGGACATCGAGCAGGAGCTGGCGGACGACTACCTGGCCTTCTGCTTCTACGTGGCTCCTCAGAAGGACATCGACATCTGCGACGACGACATGGATCCGCTCGGAGTCGGTCTTGAGTCCGACCCGTACGATTTCCCGATCGCCGCTGCGCAGGGTGAGATGCACCTGATGGGCGCTCCGATGTACCCCGGCGACGTCACGGGTATGTTCCGGGTCGCGAACCCGAACACGAACCCTGACGGCGACTGGCCGTACCCGGGTCACACCCCGGATGGCATCAACGACTACAACTTCCTTCCGGCGATGCCGCATGTTGGTCGTACCTGGGATGTCAACGGGCTCGACCCGCAGGGGAACGTGAACCTGACGTACCACATCGAGGCTCAGTACGAGCACATCACCGGTCCGATGGACATCACGTCGGCTGTGAGTTTCGACTCGCCGCTGCGTGACGGCATGGACCTGGCTGTTGTCGACTCCTTCCACATCTGGGTCGACACGACGATGCTGCCGCAGGGTCTCTACGAGGGCCGCGTGAGGGTGTTCGAGGATACGCACGGCGCGCCGGTCACCGATCTGCCGGACAACATCTGGCAGGCGGATGAGGTCGCCGACACCTTCGCGTTCAAGCTCTACCTTGCGATCCCGGATCTGGACATCGACGATGACTACGCGAACATGTCCGGGAACGAGATGGAGATCGAGGTCAATCCTGGCGACGTCGACATCATGATCGGCGAGTTCCAGGTGTACGCGGCCGGCGCGTCGACGAACGTCGACGACTGGGACGGTCCGGGTACCGAGAGCATCCTCGACCTTCAGTACTACGATCCGACCACCGACATGCTGACGAAGATCCCGGCTGACGGAGTTTCGACGCCGGTGAGCTTCTGGGTCTACTCGCCGAGCGGCGCCGACTCCATCGAGATCCTTCTCGACGGCGTCATGGGCGATACGCTTCTGCTGAACGGCCCCTCGAAGCTCTACCGTCTGCGTGTTGCTGAGATCCCGGCCACGCTCCCGGCAGGGACGTACGTGACCGATCATCCCACGAGCTGGGCTCCGGGTGACGGTACCGTGCCGATCTGTGCCAGGGGTTGGGCGAGTGGTGTGGGCTGGCTCGCTGGTGAGTTCGGTCCCGCCGTCGTCTACGATCCGGAGATCGACGCGGTCGAGACGCTGATGGACTACTTCGATCTGACGGTGATGGTGAGTGCCGTGATCGATGTGGATTACGAGGACGCGCTGGTCGTTCTGACCGGCGAGCCCGGTGATGAGGCCTGCAACATGGTCACGGTGAACAACATCGGCAACTTCCTTGCCGACGACATTCACTTCGCGGCCCCTGCGTACCTCATCGGTGACGATACGGGTATCGCCCTCAACGGCGGCATCCTCGACTTCGATCCGACCAACATGTCGATCCCGATCGGCATGTCGGATGACTTCGAGGTCTGTGCTGCCATTCCGGCGGACCAGCGCGCTGACAACTACGTCGGCACGATCGGTCTGCTGGCCGACGGTGAGACGCTCTTTGACGAGATCGACGTGAACCTCGTCGTCGAGTGTGTCCCGGCAATGGAGATCGTCGATACCGGTTACGACCTCGTGGCGGGCATGATGGACTACACGGCTGGCGCCGGTGGTTCCGGAGCGCTCCAGTTCGAGGTCTGCAACCTGGGCAACTGCCCGATCGAGGATCTGGATGTCACGGTGACAGGTCTGCCGGCCGGCCTCATGGCTGATGTGACGCTGGCTGAGACGCTTCCGTGGGACGACTGCCTGGTTGGCGTGGTCGAGGTCGATTGGACCGACGCGACGCTGTCAGGTTCGTACTCCGGAACGGTGACGGTCACTGACGGCACCCTGATGGATACCTTCACGCTCACGGTCGAGTGCTACACCGCCATGAACATCGTCGACAACGCGTACAACGTCGTCGGCAACGTCATGGAGCTCGCGCCGGAGCCCGGCGGCAGTGTGACCGGTCAGTTCGAGCTCGCGAACATCGGTAACGATGACATCGCGGGTATCGCTGAGATCTCGGTCACGGGTCTGCCGGCTGGCGTGACGGCTGACGTAGATATCGCTACCACGTGTGACTGGAACATGAGCGAGATCGGCATAGTCGAGGTCGAGTGGACGGATCCGGAGGTCGTCGCTGGTATGTACGCGACCACGGTGACTGTCCAGGCCAACGGCGGACTCTCCGATGTCTTCCACCTCCAGGTGGTCATCGCCGAGCTCAAGACCGTTGCATTCGAGGCCGAGACTGAGGTTGACGTGATGGGCATCGCCGGTGAGATGGTTGATGCGACGGTGACGGTGGAGAACACCGGTAACGTTGACATCGACTCCGGCATCGCCTTCACGATCGAAGACCTGGTCGGTACCACGGGTTCGGTGATCCCGAACGGTAACATCACGTTCGATCCTGAGTCCGCGGCGATTGACGACGATGAGTCGGCCGACTTCGTTCTCCACATCGACGTTCCTGAGGGTCTCCTCGGTCAGACGTACGAGGGTGAGCTGACCCTGTGGCTCGACGGTGAGGAGATGGACGCCATGGACGTCATGGTCACGCTCGAGCGTGGTGACGCGATTGCTGTCTACCCGAACCCGTACCGCATGGCTGAGCACGACGGCGGCATCACCATCGCCATCGGCGACGTCAGCGG
>Ga0180431_10003783_pt1 | contig 19181 bp, 18 predicted proteins | sample SS_ome_11_FD_132459 | JGI IMG/M metagenome (GOLD analysis project Ga0180431, IMG submission 132459) | Hypersaline lake sediment archaeal communities from the Salton Sea, California, USA - SS_1_MS_1 metaG | ecosystem: Environmental > Aquatic > Non-marine Saline and Alkaline > Hypersaline >... | reverse complement strand
TCGTACTGGACGAGCCCTGTGAACAGGGCGCGCAGCGCCTGGATGCCGTTCGACTCGTTCGACGTGGTCGGGAACAGGTGCTCCGGCTCGGAGAGCTGCACCGACACGAAGCCGTCGTCGCTCGTGATCCGGGTGACGCCGAGGTCGCTGTACGAGTCGTAGAACACGTCGCCGATGCCTTCGGTGTAGACGAACTGGTTGGTCCGGAACCACACCGGGGCGATCGGGACGTCGACGCACAGCATGTCTTCGGCGGCCTGGTAGAAGGGGATGCCGGCGGCGAGTGCGCCGCTGGCGGCGACTGCGGCCTTCCCCTCCGCCAACGTCGCGTCGAAGTCGGGGTTGTCGTAGAAGGTGTTGTTCGACCCGATCGGCGGGACGTTGTACGAGGCGTAGAGCGGCTCGAGGAAGTTGAGCGGCGACGGGTAGTCCTGCCCCCATCCGAGGCGGAACGGGCCCGTGGCGCCCTGCTCGTCGAGCAGCGGGTTGTACTCGGAGAACTCCATCGTCTCGAACGTGATGTCCTCGACGCCGAGGGTGTTCCGCCACATGTTGGCGACCGCTTCGACCCATTCCTCGTGGCCGCCGCCGGTGTTGAACCAGACGACGATCGAGTCGAGGCCGCCGGTGGACTCCCACAGCGCCTGCGCCTCGTCCGGGTTGTAGTCCCAGTTGTCGCAGACGTGCTCGCGGGCCCCGTCGAAGATCGGCGGGATCGTCGAGAACGCCGCGACGCGGGTGTTGGCGTAGATCTGCTCGATGATGAGGTCGCGGTCGATGGCCATCGACAGCGCCCGGCGGATGTCGACGTTCTCGTACTCGGGCAGGTACGACGGGAAGCCCATGTAGGTGAACGACGTAGACGACGACAGGCCGTACCGGTCGCCGAACTCCTCGGCCGCCGTGGCGATCTGGTCGGTCGGGAGTGCCGGCCCGAGGACGTCCAGGTTGCCGGCCCGGACCTCGTTGAAGGCCGTGTTGAGGTCATCGATGATCGTCCACTCGAGGAACTCGATCTGGGCCGGGTCGGGCCCCTGGTAGTCCTCGTATCGCGTCATGGGGATCCGCACGTCGTGCTCCCAGTCGCCGTCCATCATGAACGGCCCGTTGCCGATGGGATGCTCCTCGTAGGCTTGTGGGTCTTCGAAGGCGGCGCTCGGCAGCGGGAAGAACGCCGCGTACGCCAGCTTGAGCGGGAACTCCGGGTCGGCTTCGACGAACTCGATCGTGAAGGTCAGGTCGTCGATCACGTTGAGCCCGGAGAGGCCTGCGGTCTCGCTGGGTGTCGTGGTCGTCGCCCCACTCGTGGTGGTGGAGCCGGCTGCGGTGGTCGTGGTCTCGCCGGCCGAGGTCGTCGTGGCCGCCGTGGTCTCGGTGGACCCGGTGCCTTCGTCGCCTGCGTCGTCGCCGCACGCCGCGGCGAGCAGCGCGATGGTGAGGGCCACGACGGTCATCCGCCGGAAGGAGAATGGTCGTTTCACTGTTATTCCTCCGCTTCGTTCGTGTGCACCTCGCAGGCCGTCGAGACGCGCACCTGGTAACAAGGTATGGCGGAGCAGGTGTCGCCGGGATAACGCGGCGTTATGTCGCGCGTGGGACGAGCCCGGTGCAGAGCCTCGATCCGAGGCGAACTCGGTGGCGGTGTTCCCCCGGGGCGCGAAATCCTTCGAAGTGTCGGTCCGGGGTCGTACGCTGGCGGCGATGCTGGGCGAGCGCGAGAAGGCCGTCCTCGAGTTCGAGGGTTCCTGGTGGCTGTATCCGGGCCCCAAGGACCGGGCGATCCGGGAGCACCTCGGGATGAGTTCGACGCGCTACTACCAGGTGCTGCGCCGGCTCCTCGACGATCAGGAGGCGGACGGCTACGCGCCGCTGGTCGTTCGCCGGCTCCGCAGGATTCGCGAAGCAGACCGGCGTCGGCGAGTGGAGCAGCGGATCGGCGGACCCCAGCAGGGCGGCTGATCGGTGTCCGTGCCCGGCCCCGACACGGTCGGCGGCTTCCGCAAGGTGGGGATCATCGTGTGGAGCCTGCTCGGCACCCTGCTGCTGCTCGGCGCCATCGGCTGGGTGCTCGTCCGCTTCGCGTTCTTGCTCCCTGCGATCGTGCTGGCGCTCGTGGTCACGTTCGTGCTCAACCCGGTCGTCACCCGGCTCCAGGAGCGGGGCGTGGCGCGGTGGATGGGCTCGTGCCTCAGCTACCTGGTCCTCGCAGGCCTGCTCACCCTGATCGGGTTCCTGGTGCTGCCGAGCATCGCCGACCAGGGCCGGCAGCTCGCCGACGACTTCCCGTCGATCTACGACGAGCTCGTCGTCGACATCGAGAACCTCGCCGACCGCTTCGGCATCGACGCCGACTTGCCCTCGTACGAGGAGTTGAGGGACCGCATCGAGGAGCAGCAGGACGGCTTCTTCGAGGACCAGCTGGGCCGCATCACCGAGATCACCCTCGGGGTGATCGAGACCCTGCTGCTGGTGATCATCGGCCCGGTGATCGCCTTCTACCTGCTGCTCGATCTCCCCAGCGTGCGCAGGGCGTTCATGGCCCTCGTCCCGGATCGTCAGCGCGCCGAGGTGGCCTACGTCGGGCGGGAGCTGGGCAGAGTGGTCGGCGGCTTCCTACGCGGACAGGTGCTGGTGGCGCTCATCGTCGGCGTGATGACCTCGGTGGGCTTCCTCATCATCGACCTTCCGTTCTGGCTGCTCATCGGGCTGATCGCCGGGTTCCTCAACATCATCCCGTTCGTGGGGCCCTGGGTAGGAGGGGCGCTCGGCGTCGGGGTCGCTCTGGCGACGCGTGACCCGCAGACCGCGGTGTGGGCCGGCCTGGTGGCGCTCATCGTCCAGCAGATCGACAACCACTTCGTGAGCCCGACCGTGCTGCGCGTCACCGTGCGAATCCACCCCGGGGTCATCATCCTCGGCTTGATCGCCGGTGGATCGCTCTTCGGCTTCTGGGGGCTGGTGCTCGCCGTCCCCGTCATGGCCGCCACCAAGATCCTCACCGGCCACTACTGGCGGACCCGGGTGCTGGGCCAGACCTGGGAGGAGGCCAGCGAGGCGCTCATCAGAGAGGGTGAGGCGCCCGAGACCCTGCTCTCCAGGGCGCTGCGCCGGACCGGGGAGCACCGGGTGATCCCTCCGGAGCCCGAGGAGGAGGAGCAACCCGACGGTCGGCCCGGCGAGAGCTGACACAGCCGGCCGGTACCCTGAAATCGCGACCTGGAGGGAGGAGCGATGACCGAGGAACTCGCCGCACGAGACGCCTATCTGCGAGAAGCCGACGCAACGGTGACCGACGTGCGCGACGAGGGGATCGTGCTCGACCGGACCGTCTTCTACCCGCGCGGTGGCGGCCAACCCGGCGACACCGGGATCCTCGAGTGGCCCGGGGGCTCGGTGGCGATCATCGACACGGTGAAGCGCTCCGGTGAGGTGCTCCACGTGCCGGACGGCGAGCCGCCGGCGGTGGGTACGACGGTGACGGCCCGGATCGACTGGGACCGGCGTCACCTGCTCATGCGCACCCATACCGCCCTCCACGTGCTCTCTGCGGTCGTGTGGCGCGACTACGGCGCCAAGGTGACCGGCGGCAACATGGAGCCAGGCAGAGCTCGCATGGACTTCGAGCTGGAGTCCATCTCCGCCGAGTTCGGCCGGGAGGTGGAGCGGCGCCTCAACGATGCGCTCGGCGAAGGTCACGAAGTCAGGGTGCTGTTCCTCCCGAGGTCCGAAGCCCTCCAGGACCCCGAGCTGATCCGCACCAAGGTCAACCTGATCCCCGAGTCCGTGGACCCGATCCGCGTCATCGACATCGGCACCATCGATCGCCAGGCGGACGGGGGCACCCACGTTGCCGACACCTCCGAGGTCGGCCCGGTGCGGGTGGTGGGCACGGAGAGCAAGGGCAAGGGGAACAAGCGCATGCGCATCGAGCTGGCGGGCTAGCGCACGTAATGCTCGACGTCCTGCTGATCGGGGCCCTCGCCCTGCTCCTCGTGAGGGGGTGGTACCGGGGGTTCGTTCGCGAGGCGATGGACCTGGCCGGGCTGGTGCTGGGCACCGTGCTGGCTTTTCGGCTCGCCGGCCCGGTGGGCTCGATCATCGGGTCCATGTCGGGGATGTCGCCCGACGCGGCACGCCTCACCGCCTGGATCGTGGTGTTCGTCGCCGCAGGCATCGGGGCGGCGGTGGCGGCCCGGGCCATCGAGCGGGCTGCACGGATGCCCGGGCTCAACCTCATGAACCGGGTCGGCGGCGCCGGCCTGGCGATGGCCTGGGGCCTGTTCGTCGCCACGCTGGCGCTGTCGCTGGCCGTGATCCTCCCGATGCCGGACGCGGTCGCCGATCAGATCGACGACTCGGCGATGTCGCGGACCCTCACCGACCCGGACGGATTCGCCCAGGAGGTGTTCACCGGGCTGTCCGGCGACCGGATCGTCGAGGCGCTCATCAACCTGCGCCACCTCGTGGGAGACCGCAGGGTGGTCGTCGAGGACGGCGAGACCGTGGAGTTCCCGCCCGTGGCCGGCTCCGACCTCGACATCGACCCCGCCGGGGCTCTCGAGGTCTACGAGCTGCTCAATCGGGCACGGGTCGACGAGGGCCTCGATCCGCTGGCCTGGAGCCCGGCTCTGGCCGAGGTGGGGCTCGGGCATGCCGCCGAGATGTACACCGAGGGGTATTTCGCCCACGTCTCGCCCGCCACCGGCACCGTGGGCGACCGCCTCGGTGAGGCCGGCGTCCCCTTCGTGATCGCCGGGGAGAACCTCGCGCTGGCGGCGACGCCCGACGACGTGCACCTGGGGCTGATGTCCAGTCCCGGGCATCGCCGCAACATCCTGGAGGGATCCTTCCGAAGGGTGGGGATCGCCGTGGTCTCCGGTCCGCTGGGCTTGATGACCGTTCAGGTGTTCACGGGCTGAGCGGCCCCTCGAGCAGCTCGGCGACCGCGTCCGGGACGTCGGGGAAGTCGTCGGGCCCGCCGGTGAGGACCGCCCCGAGCCGTGCCGCCCGAAGGGCTTCTGCGAGCGCAGGGCGCGCCGTGACGACGATCACGTCTCCGGCCGCAGTGCCGAGGGCCGCGGCGAGACGGCGGATCACCCTCGGCGTCACGGTCGGGCCGAACCCTGCCGACGTGGCCACACTGTCGAAGAACTCGGTGAGCGCCAGTTCGTCCATCGCCCTCCGGAGCTGTGCCGCCGGCCGATCCCCGTCTGCGATGGCCGCCAGCCGGAACCCGGAGTAGAGGTCTTCGAGGGCGTCGATCGCCTCGGAGGCGGCGCGCACATCGGACGCGTCCCGGCCCTCCCACGTGAGGAGGGCCGGGACGAGGTCTACGACGATCAGGGTCACTCGGCGGGAGGTGGCGGCATGGGCGGCGTCTCGCCGGTCGGGGCCTCTGGTGCCGCCGGGGCGGCTGCCGGGGTTCCGCCGGACCGTCCGCGCAGCACCACGAAGGCGATCGCGGCCACGACCACGACGACGATCACGACGATGAGCCAGATCGGGAAGCCGCCGCCGTCGCCGGCCGGCTCCTGGGTCGGGTCGGACTCGGCCTGGATGTCGAGCGTTCCGCCGAAGATCGGCACCACCCAGGTGAGCGTGTTGCCGTCCTGGCTGTCGGCGTTGTGGCTGAGGATGCGCCCCGGCAGGGTGAGGCGGATGCTCGCGGAGACCGACTCCTCGAAGATCTCGGGGTCGAAGCCCTCGGCCTGCTCGCCGAGTTCCTCGGCGTCGGCGGTGCCGCTGACGGTGACCCGGTCCTCGGTGACCGTCACGTCGAAGGTGTTCACCAGGGCGTTCTCGTTCCCGAGCAGGCCCTGCTCGAGCTGCTCGACGCTGTCGAATGGCGCCTCGATGAGGAAGAACGTCATGTCGCCGCGGGTTTCCTCCGACGTGGTGGCGCCGGGGATCTCGGCGAGGTCGTTGCCCTCGAAGGGGTCGGCGCCGCCCTGGAGCAGCAGGTCTTGGGCCTCCTCGTCGAACCCGAGTTCGGCGACGAGGACCCCGCTGCCGTCCGCCTCGATGGTCGCGGCGAAGTTCGTCTCGATCTTGCAGGCTGCGGTGACCAGAGCCAATACCGCAGCCAGCAGCAGGATTCTGCGCATGTCGGCCTTTCAGGTGGATGTGACCGGAGCAGCCTACTGCTGCTCCATCCCGACTGGCATTCGATTCCCGATACCCTGAGGCGGCCATGGACGATATCGCTGCGGCGCTCCACAGCGCCCTCCTCGCCGCCTTCCGGCGGACGGTTGCGGCTCGGATGGCCGCGGCGGGGATCCCCGAGCCGGACCGCTTCGACGACGCTCTCGCCGCCGGGGAGACCTGGCTCGACGGTGCGCTGCGGGCGGTGCTCGAACGGCCCTTCCCCGAGCAACGCCGCTCCCCGCTCGAAGTGTTCCAGGAGGCGATGCGGTTCCCGACGGAGGCGCTGGAGACGGCGGGCGTCGAGCCGCCCGAGCGTGACGCGGCCGCCGCAGCGGCACTTCCCGGTGATCGCTACGACCTGGCGCCGGCCTCGTCGCAGGACCTGGGCGAGGAGGCGTGGCGGGCCCACCTGGCGTGGGGCGCCGCAAAGGCCCGCGCCATGTCCCGGCCCGCGGTGGGCCTGCTGTCGTCGAACCTCATGGACCGGACCAGGGTGGAGGCGGCCGCGTCGGCCGCCGGCTACTCGGTCCTCGTCTGGCGGGACGGGTCCGCCGTCGGCGGCGAGCAGGGGGCCCGGCTCCCCGCAGTGGCGTTCGTGGATCTCGCCCACGAGGACGCCGACGACGTGATCCGGACGCTGGCCGGCCGCGGGGTGCGGGCGATCGGCTACGGACCTCACGTGGACGACTTCGCCATGGTGCGGGCCCGTTCACTGGGGGCGGCGGATGCCCTGGCCAGGTCGCAGTTCTTCAGGACGATCGGCGACCTGCTGCCCGACCTGGTGTGATCCCGGCCCTTACCGCTCCGCGTATCGCGGTGGTGCCGATCGCCGCGAACACCAGCACGGCTCCGGCCCACTGCACCCCCGACGGCGCCTCGCCGAAGATGAGCCCGGCCCACAGCATGGTGGCGGCCGGCTGGGCGAGGAGCAGCGCAGAGGTCTCCAAGGCGGCCATGCGGGGCAGGGCGTGGGTGATGAGGAGCCACGACAACACCTGGCTGCCCAGGGCGAGGAGGGCGAGCCAGCCGTGCGCCGGCCAGGAGGGAACGAGCGTGAACCCGGGATCGAAGCCTGCGGCGACGAGCGACCCGGCGAATGCGCCTGCGGTGGCGTCGAACAAGGGGCCGGCGGCGGGTGCCAGGTGGCCGCGATTCGAGTGGCGGAAGGCCAGCAAGAACGCCGCATACGCCGTGGCGGCCACCATGCCGAGGAGCACGCCCGCCACCGGGTTGCTGCCGTAGGCGTCCTCCTGCCCGAGCCCCGAGAGCAGCGCCACCCCGAGCAACGCGAGCGGGATCATCGCCAGCGCCGTGCGGCTGGGTCGCTCCCGATACGCGGCCCAGGCGACCACCCCCACCAGCGGAACCTGCAGGTTGGCCATGAGCGTGGCCATGCCAGCCCCGATCAGGCCGATCGAGGTGTGCCACGCGGCCAGGTCGACGGCGAGCAGCAGCCCGGCCGCGAACGCGAGCCCCCGGGTGGCGGGCGGCCGGTCGTCCCTCGACCGGGTCGCCCGGTATGCCAGGTACAGGGCGGGGAGGGCGTACCCGGTGCGGAACACGGCCGCCGTGGTGGGCGCCACGTCGGCGAGCCTGACGAAGATCGCCGAGAACGAGATCCCGATCGTGCCTGCCAGGGCGATGAGTCGATGCACGCTGCGGCACGGTAGTGGCCGGGTGGTGGCCCGGCGTCTCGGGGGGCGAAGCCCCCGGGCAGTGGTTCAGGGAGCACTCCGGCGGGCCGATGGATTCTGCACGGGTCGCACGCCCAGACCCGCCGAGGTGAACGTGGATCGGCCCCGAGTGACCGGGTCTGTCGTGCTGTCGGTTCTCAGCACGCTGAGCATTGTTGCCCTCGTCGTCGCATCGGCGTCGGGGCTGCTGCTCATCATGCGCGCCTCCAGTCCGTCACCGGAGACGGTGATTCGCACCGTGCCCGAGGCGGGCCCCGGGATCGTCGTCCTCGAGCCGGTCGATGAGATCGGGCCCGGGGTGTTCACACCCCCGATCGCGGTCGACCTGGGTCTCGATCCTGCGCTCCTGGCCGCACCGCCCGTGGATCCGGCCGACCTGCTGTCGCCGAACGGCCGGGGCTCGGCCGCCGACCTGCTCGCCTCCGGGGGCTTCGGCTGGCAGGTCGTGCTGCTGCGACGAAGCGGCGACTCGCTGCGGATCTCCGATCTCCGGCGGATCGCCGGCGACGTCTTCGGGCTCGAGGCGACGCTGTCCGACCTCGACGACCGCAACGGCGACGGCTTCGACGACGACGGCTCGTTCACGCTCGAGGCTTCGGACGGTTCTGCGGTGTGCATCAGGCTCGGCTCGCAGCGGACGCTGGCGATCGCCCAAGGGCTGCAGGTGGACGTCGACGGGGCCGCCGCGCACGGGTACTCGTGGAATCCGGAGGGGCCCTGCTCGGGGGGCGACGATCCGGCGGGCGCCGGCCCCGTCACCGGCGGCACCGCCGGGGTGTTCGGGGGCACGGTGCTCGGAGACGTGTGCGACGTCGGGGCGCTGAGCGTCTCGCTGCAGTCCACCCCGGGCCTCGCCGAGGAGTGGGCGGGCGTGCAGGGCATCGGGTCCGATCAGCTCGACGAGTTCCTCGCCGGGCTGACTCCGGTCGTGGTGCTCGACGACACCGCGGTGACCGACCACCGGATCGAGGGGTCCGAGAGCGTGCCCAGGCAGGCGGTGCTGCAGCGGGGCACCGCGGTGCTGGTGGACCGCCGGGGTCTCCCTGTGGTCCGCTGCCTGTCGGGGAGCCCGCTGCGGCCCCCGCAGCCACTGCCGGCCGTTCCCTCCTTCCGGGGCGTGGCGTGGCCGGGCTTCCGGCTCGGGTTCGTCCGGGACATCGAACCGGCACCGGGGGCGCTCTCGGAGTTCGTGCTCGTGGACATCGCCAGCGGCGACGCGATCCGCCGGACCGCCGGCGCGGCGGGCGCCCCCGGTGCCTTGGCGGGACCGATCTTCGAGCCGGACGTCCTGGCCTCGGGCGAAGAGCCGTAGATGACCGCCGTCTCTCTGCACGGGGGCGAAAGCGGCACGGAGCCGATAGGCTGCAGCGCCATGACGCAGATCGACCCGGCCGCCCGCTTCCACGACGCTCTCGACATCTGCACCGGCTACGTCGCCGGTGTCTTCGACCTCTCGTCACGGGGAGGGTCGGAGTACACGCTCGTGGTCAAGGGACGGTCCGCCGCGCACCTGCGCAAGCTGGCGACCCGCGTCTCGGACGCCCTCGACGCGTTCCCGGAGGGTGAGGCCCCGGACGGCTCGGATCCGTGGCTGGTGGTGGACGCCGACGACGTGGTCGTCCACCTGCTCACCGAAGGTTCCCTCGGCAGGTACGGGCTGGTGGATCTGTTCCGGGAGCACTCCGAAGAGTCATCCGACGTGTTCGCAGTGGTGGCTGCAGAACGCCTGGCACAGGTCCGGGAGCAGCGCCGAGCCGGCTGACCGGCAGGTCAGGCCTCCAAGGGCCAGACCCGCCGCAGCGTCCAGTTCACCCGCTCGCCGGGCCGCAGCATCACCCGTCCCGGGGAGCGGACGACGATTGCGCCTCCCGGCGTGTCGAGGCGCACGTCGGTGTGCGGGCCCCGGAACCACGACTCGACGGCGACGGCCGTGAGCGGTCCCCCGAGGTGCGCCCAGTCGGGACGGACCGCCACGACGTGGTGACCGTCGTCCGGGAACGGTTCCGCGAGGGTCGATGGCTCCGACCCGACGACGGCGATGCCGCCCCGGACCTCGATCTCGAGCACCGACACCGGCCCGGTCAGCTCGGCGGCCCACCGATCCACCGGCTGCTCGTAGGCCTCTGCAGGGCTCCCCACCTGGACGAGCCGTCCGTCGCGGATGAGCGCGACCCGGCCGGCGACAGCGAGGGCTTCGTCGGCGTCGTGGGTCGCGTACACGGCTGCTGCTCCGGTGTCGGCACGGCGGGCCGCCACCTCTGCCTGCACCGCACGGCGGGTTGCGGCGTCGAGGTGAGCGGTGGGCTCGTCGAACAGATACACCGCGGCGTGGCGGGCGAGGGCGCGGGCCAGGCCGACCCGCTGCTGCTGGCCGCCGGACATCTCGGCCGGCCTGCGCCCTTCGAGCCCGGCCATGCCCACCGCCCGAAGGAGCCGCCCCGCCTCCTCCCGCGCCGCGTCGGGGTCGCGTCCCGCCGCGCGGAGTGGGAACGCCACGGTCTCCAGGGCGTCGAGGTGGGGCCACAGGGCATAGGACTGGAAGACGAACGCGACGTCGCGCCGTTCCGGCGGCTCGTGCACCCCGGGGCCGGACACGTCCCGGCCGGCCACGGCGATCCTCCCGGTGGACAGCGGCACGAACCCGGCGACGGCGAACAGCAGGGTGGTCTTCCCGGAGCCGCTCGGCCCGAGGAGCGCCACGACCTCGCCCGGCTCGGCGGAGAGATCGATGCCGGCCAGGATCTCGGCGTGGCCGTAGGAGACCCGCGCGCCGTCGAGAAGCAGTGCGGTCACGGCCGGCGCTCCCGGCGCATCAGCGGCACGACGGCGAGCACCCCGGGCACGGTGAGCAGCACCGCCAGCGCGGCGGTCACCGTCAGGTCGCCCAACTGCTGCACGTTCAAGGTCACGACCGCCAGGGTCTCGGTCCCCGGACCGTACAGGAGGCTCGACATGGTGAGCTCGTGGAGGGCGAACAGGAACACGAGCAGCCAGGCTGCCGTCAGCGCAGGGCGCAGGATCGGGACGACGATCCTGCGGAGGACCGCGAAGGGCCCGGCTCCGGAGGAGCGTCCCGCCCGGATGAGGTCCCGGTCGAGAGACCCGAGGGAACCGGCGGCCGCCCGATGGGCGAGGGCCCAGAACTTGGCCAGGTAGGCGAGCAGGATGAGCAGCAGCGTGTCTCGCAGCCACGGCCCCCACGCGAGCAGCACGGCCACGGCGAGCGCCGAACCGGGGATGGCGAACGTGAGGGTGGCCGCCGTCGCCATGCCCTTCGCCACGCCGCGCCGCGACACGGCCGCCAGCGCCAACCCCAGGCCGGTGGCGAGGGTGGCGGCGATGCCGGCGAGCAGCAGGCTGCGACCCGCCGGGCCCCAGATGCCTCCGCCGAGGGCCTCGGCGAAGTTGGCGAGCGTCCAGTTCCCCGGAGTGGCGGGCAGCCCCACCGCCTTGGTGAGCCCGGTGAGCACCAAGGCGACGACGGGGATCGCGGCGGTGAGCGCCAGGTAGGTCCATGCCGCGGCCGTCCACCGGCTGCCCCGCCCGGCGCGGCCCGGTTCGTGCGACGCCCCGGCCCGGGCCGGCTCGAAGCGCCGCGTGGCCGCGTCGGCCGCGCCGACGGCGAGGAGGGCGATCACCAGGAGCGTGGCCGCCAGGACCACCACCCGGGAGAACGCGGCCGGATCCGCCGAGCGGGCGAGGTCCTGGTAGATGCGCGTGGTGATGGTGGGGAACCCCGCCGGGATCCCGAGCACTGCCGGGATCCCGAAGGAGTTGACCGACGCCACGAACGCGAGTGCCCCTCCGCCGACGAGCGCCGGGGTGAGGAGCGGCAGGGTCACCCGGCGGAACGCCTCCCACGGGCCTGCGCCCGAAGAGCGGGCCGCCCATTCCAGCTCTGGGCGGGCGCGAGAGGCCAGAGCGGCGGCGACGACCAGGTAGACGAGGGGCGCCACGTGCGCCGCGCTCACCACCACGATGCCGAGCGGCCCGACGAGCCCGGGCAGGGTGAGGCCGAAGGCGTCGTCGCTGAGGCCCCCCGGCCCGAAGGCGCGGGTCCAGCCCAGTGCGGTGACGAACGGGGGTACCAGGAGCGGCAGCATCATCCCGGCGCGCAGCGCCTTCGTCCCGCGCCCGCCGACCCGTTCGGTGAGCCACGCCCCGCCGGTGCCGATCGCCAGCGCCAGCGCGGTGGCTGCCGCTCCGGTCCACACGGAGTTCGCCACGGCGATCGCCCCGCCGGAACGGTACGAGGAGGCCCCCCCGTCTGCGAGTGCCTCGCCCGTGGTGCGCAGCAGGTCGAAGAGCGGGAACCCGACGACGGTCAGGAGCGCCGCGGCGACGAGCGCGAACGTGGCGCCCTTGAGGCGGCGGTCACCCGCCGAAGATCGCCCGGTACGCATCGAGGAGCTCCTCCTGGCGGTCGAACGCCGAGGTCCAGTCGAGGGTGAGCCGGGGGCCGTCATGGGGCCAGGGGACGCCGGTGCGCGCCGGTTCCCATCCGGTTGCGGCGATCGCCAGTTGCGCCTCGTTGCCGAGCACGTGCTCGACGAATGCCTGCGCAGCCGGCGAATCCGATGCGCCCCACACCGCGATCGGGCTGTAGAGGGAGATGGCCCCGGGCTCGGGCCACACCCGGACGATCGGGGACCCCTTCTCGACGGCACCCCGGGCCGAGAAGTCGAGGGTGATCCCGGCGGCGAACTGGCCTTCGGCGACGCCGGCGACGACGTCCCCCGGGGTGCCCACCTGGACCGCGCCGGCATCGTGCAGCGCCTGCAGGTACTCCACGCCGTAGTCGTCGGTGAGGAGAAAGTAGGCCATCGCCGCGAACGCCGACCCGGCGAACCCCGGGTCGGGGAACGCCACCCCGCCCGCCGCGGCGGCGTCGACGAGGTCCCACCACTCGGCCGGGGCCGGGTCGAGGTCGGGATCGTGGACGATGACCATGTTGAGTACCCGGGTGGCCCAGAACGTGCCGGTTCGGAACGCCTCGGGCAGCGCCTCGGCTCCCACGGGCTCGAAGGCGCGCAACGAGCCGGCCGCGTCGTAGGCCTGCATGGAGAGCGGGTCGGTGAGCCACAGCACGTCGGCGCGCACGCCGCCTTCGCGCTGCTCGGCGGCGATCCTGGCGTTGATTTCGCCGGTGGGTGCCCGGAACACCTCGACCTCGACGTCCGGGTTCCCGGCCTGGAACCCGGCGACGACCGCGTCGACGGTGTCCTGGGTGACCGACGTGTAGATCCGCAGCGTGTCGCCGTCGCCGGAGTCGCCGCCGCAGCCTGCGGCCACCAGGACCGTGGTCAGCAGGAGCGCGGTGAGGCGTGGGGTCATCCGGTGGTCATCCCATCGCCATGGCCGGGCCCGGGTGCGCCAGCCGCTCGTTCACCATGTCGAGGTGCCGGGAGGTGTAGCGCTGCAGGTATCCGAGGGAGCGGCGGTCCAGCCGGTCGCACACCCAGTCCCAGTGGAGGGACACGAGGTCGCCCGGCCGGAGCGGGTCGATGAAGCGGAGCCCGTCGGTGGCCTGGCGGACGACCTCGGCCTGGCCGTCGCCGAGGTGGAGCCGCTTCCCGTCCCATTCCAGCGGCCGGCTGCGGACGACGGCGGTCTCCCCGGCCGACTCGAGGACGGTCCCCCAGCGGATCCGGCAGCGGTCGAGCACCACGAGGGGTTCGGCCTGCTCGCCGCGCAGCAGCCCGACCCAGGGGTAGACCGCGAAGACGTGGAACGAGTGGTGCGGCACGCTCCCGGCGGGGATGGCCTCTTCGAAGAAGCCCCAGCCGCCCCCCATCTGCCTGCGGAACCGCTCGTCGAGCACCGAGCCGAAGGCGCCCACGGTTACCCGGTCGAGGATCGGGTTGCCCACCCAGTACGCCTCGACGAGGCGACGGTCGAAAGGATCGGCGATACCGGTCGCCTCGGCCATCACGGTGAGGTAGGGGAGGGGCCCGGCGAAGGCCTGGGCGAGCCGGGCGAGGCCCGGATCGGTGACCCCGGACGCCCCGTACTGGAGCAGGGCCTGGTGGTCGTCGGGGCCGCAGAAGCCGCGCAGGTTGGGCGGATAGGCGTACCTGGCGAACAACTGGAGGCCGTCTCCGCCGGCCGCGTGCTGGGTCATAGGGCGCCAGTGTACGGGGAGGCTCCGCTCAGTCGTCTGTTCGCCACCGTGGGCCGCCGGGCGTGTCGGTGACCGTGACGCCGAGCAATCCCAGGGCGTCGCGCACGGCATCGGCGTCGTCCCAGCGGCCGTCGCTGCGGGCGCGTTCCCGCACCGCGACGAGCGTCTCGATCGCCTCGGTTCGCCCGGCGCTCCGCTCGGCCATGGCGGCTATCGCATCGCCGAGGCGGGTCACCATGCGCCGCAGGGTGCGGTGTGCCTCGGCGACCTGGGCCTCGTGGGGGAGCGCCTCGTGGACGTCCTCGAGCTCGAGCACCGCGTCGAGTGCGGTGGCGACGGCGCCTTCTTTCAGCGCGGCTCGGAAGGCCGCCTCCATCTCGGTCACCACCGGGGTGGGTTTCGTGTTCGCCTCGCCCGCCGGTGCAGCCTCTCCCCGATAGCGCAGCACCTCGAGGGAAACGCTGTCGCCTTCGCGGAGCACCTGGGCTCCTTCGGGGACGCCGACGACGACCCGGCCCTTTCCGGCGGCCGTGAGCGTCCCCGCCTCGAGGTCGATCCAGCAGGCGGTGTGCTCGTCGATGCCGAGCACGACGACGCCCGGGTCGAGCATGCTCCGCAGCGCCTCGAACCGGGTGGCCCCCATCCAGCAGAACCGGGTGTCGTGGGTGCCGCCCTCGGCGTTGTCCCAGTGGGGCACCACCGCGGCGCGGATCCCATCGTGTCCGAGCAGGTCGAGCCCGTCCAGCCAGTACGGGTCCCGGCCCACCTTGTAGATCTCATAGACGGGGATCGAGACGGTTCCGGCGGTCACCGCCGCCGCGCTGGCGAAGGTCACCGCACCGCTCTCGGCGAGGCGGCGAGCCAGCAGCTCGCCGACCCCGGTGGCCGCCCAGGTCTCCAGGGCGTAGGAGGGACTCCCCGGTCCGGAGAACACCACGTCGGCGTCCTGGAGCAGTGCCAGGGCGCGTTCCCGGACTCCGGCGGGCACGTCGGAGCGCCGCAGCGTGGCGACTTCGACCTCGGCGCCGGGGAGACTGGTGTGGAAGTAGTCGAGGGCTCGCCAGGTGAGCTCGTCGGCGTTCTCCTGGAAGCCGTACGGGGTGTCGAGTATGGCCACCTTGGGCCGCCCGTCGAATCGCTCGAAGACGCGCCGGTGCACCGGGACCATGGTGGGCCCGGTCTCGCCGGACCCCATGACGGTGAGGAGACGGGTCATCGACCTCGGCGTGCTGGTAGAGGGATTGTGGTCGCCGAACGGCCACTACGGGAGCTCGGAGACCCGGCGATGTGGCACGGCCTGCCGGCGGCGCCCCCGGCAGGATTCGAACCTGCGACACACGGTTTAGGAAACCGTTGCTCTATCCCCTGAGCTACGGGGGCGGATCGTGCGAAATGGTAGCCCCGCCTGGGTCAGGTCCTTCGGCGATCGACGGGGATGCTGTTTGATGCCCGTGCGAAGCTCCGTCAATATGTGCTACAATGTAGCACATGTCTGAGATCGGGATTCGAGCCCTCAAGCAGAACGCCTCAGCGGTGGTCGCAGAAGCCGCCTCTGGAGAATCGGTGACCATCACCGATCGGGGGCGGCCCGTCGCCCAAATGCTCCCGATCCAATCGAGCCGTCTCGAGACGCTCATCGGATCAGGTCGGGCCCGACCCGCATTGCGCTCGCTGAGTGACCTGTCTCCGCCGGCGCGGCGGCGACGCGGCCGTCCCCCGCTGTCGGAAGAACTGGCGGAGATGCGCCGGACCGAGCGCGCCTGACCGTGTACTACCTCGACACCTCCGCCGCCGTGAAACTCGTCGTCGTCGAGAGAGGCTCAAAGGCGCTACAGCAATGGCTGGCGCCCCGCGACGGGCAGATCGTCTCCAGCGACCTGCTCCGCACCGAATTGCTCAGAGCCACCCGCAGAGCCGCACCCGAGCAGATGGTCCGGGCACGGGCAGTGCTCGACTCGCTGATCCTCCTCAAGATGACCACATCGGTGTTCGAGCGGGCCGCCACCCTCCAACCCGAGGCGCTGCGCAGCCTCGACTCTCTCCACCTCGCCGCCGCCATGGAACTCGAGGACGAGCTCGAAGGGATCATCACCTACGACCGGCAGCAGGCGGCCGGCTCCCGGGGGCTCGGCATCGAGGTGATCGCACCCGCCTGACGACGGCCGGTCGTTGGGCCGTTCTACCCGTTCACCGAGACCGTGATCGTGAAGGTGTCGATGGGTTCGGCGTCCTCCTCCCACGGACGCAGGTAGCCGAGCACGAGGTCTGCCGTGCCGATTCCGGTGGGTGCGAACGTGAGGGTGGTGATCCCGCCCGAGCCGTCTGCGTTGCTGTCCGGCCGATGGCGCTGCGAGACCAACTCGAGCACCCCCGGTTCGAGCACCACCCACTCGTAGCCGGTGGTCGGGTTCGCCTCGAGGCGCACCTGCAGGGTCTCACCGACGCCCATCTCCACCGTCGAGCCCCCGGAGCCGGCATCGACCTTCCGGACGTCGTCGTCGCCGCAGCCCGCCGCAAAGAGCGCCAGGAGGATCAGTGCGGTCGCGGCTCTGCGGTGAAGCATGTCGGGCTCCCCTTCCTCTTGTTCGTGAGTGCCCCGGCTCGGCAGTGGCCGCCGGTGTGCACCGACCCTACGTGCCGACTCCGAGTGCTTCTCGGATCTGGTCGAGGTGGCCGTCGTCGTGGATGCGGCCCTCGACCAGCCCGTAGGCGAGCCGCCAGTAGCTCCCCTTGCGGGCCACGAACTCGTCGGGCAAGGCTGCCAGCATCGTCCAGGTCTCGGCACGGCTGCGCCGCAACTCCTCCATCAGGCCCCAGGTGTGCGGGTGCACTGCCAGCAGCCCGACGTGGGCGATATCGAGGTTGCCCGGCCAGTCGTCGGTCCAGTCCTCCATGCCTCCGACCAGTTGGGTGATCCACCGTTGGATGGCCCGCTCGGAGGTGATGAGGTGGCAGAGCACCTCCCGGGCGCTCCACTCGCCCTCGGCCGGCCGGCGTCCGGCTTCCTCGTCGCTCACCCCGTCGAGCATGGCGGTGAGCCTGTTGAGGAAGTCCGCACCGGCGGCCCGCACCACCTCGGAGAGGGCGGCCGGGGTGGCGGGCGGCTCCTCGATGGGGCGTGCCGACAGGGTCATGATCGTGCTCGCCTCCTCGCCGTCCCGGCAGTAGGCGACATCCACCTCGTCTCCGGCGAACAGGCCGCTCACCGCCGCCTGCAGGCCCGCCCAGTCCGGCGTCTCCACCCCGGCGACCCGGACGACGACGTCGCCTTCGCGCAGCCCGGCCGCCTCGGCGCCCATCCCCTCGACCACGCCGCTCAGCAGGATCCCGCGCGACACGGGGACGCCGAGCCGGGCCGCCGCTTCGGGGGTCAGCGCGTCGGGCAGGATGCCGAGCATCGGCCGGCGGGTGAACCGCAGGTCGCGGCCGGTCTCCAGGACCGACTTGAGGTTCTCCAGGCCGAGCCTCCAGCCCTCCTCGATCGACGAGGCGGCGTCGGCCCACTTCTTCCCGGCGCCCACGCCCTTGTGCTCGACTTCTACCAGGCTTCCCTCACCGTCCGGTGAGATGGCGACCTTCACCCGCGTCTGCATCGGGTCCCCTTTGCCCTGCCAGGTGAACGAGACCTTCTCGCCGGGAAGCAGCTTCGTGAAGTCCCCGGTGGCGTGGTAGCCGGTCGCCCACCACAGGTGGATGCGCCCGTCGGGGTGCGGGGAAACCATGGCGGCGTCGCACAGCCACTCCCGCAGGGCCGTCGCGTTCGTGAACGCACGGAACACCTGGTCGGGGGCGGCCTCGATCTGCTGTTCGAGCTTGATGGTGGTGCGACCCATGATCCTCTCCCGCGGCGGCTCTGCGCCGCCCGGGACGGACGGCGCCCGATCATGCTATCTGCCGCTCCGGAAGGGTTCGCCGCGACGCAACGACCCCGGGCGCTCCGGCGGAGGGCTCATGCCGGGAACAGGAACTCGAGCACCTCGTCGGTGAGGCCGCGCCACTGGCCCCAGGTGTGGCCTTCGGGCGACTCCAGGTAGAGGTAGTCGAAGCCGATGGCGTCGAACGTCTCGGCGAGCCAGGACAGGTCTCCGACGTCCCACTCCGGGATGCCCGTAGTGAAGGCGATCCGCAAGCCCTCGACCGGGCAACCTCCGGCGCCGCAGGCGGCCAGGCTCTCGTCGAGGAGCATCCCCATCTCCTGCATCGCCGCGATGCGCGCCGGGTCGCCGAGCGCCTCGGGTGCCTCGAGCACCCACAGCGCCGGGGAGAACATGACCAGGTTGCCGAACGTCTCCGGCTGCAGGTTGGCGGCGAAGGCGGCGAACGCACCGCCGTAGGACGTGCCGACGACGGCGCGGCGCTCGGGGGCCGGGTCGCTTGGATAGCTCTCGTCCACCCAGGGGACGAGCTCCTCGGCGAAGAACCGGGCGAAGTCGGCCGGGCGTTCCAGGAACTCGGCCTCTCTGCGGTTCTCGGTGCGGTCCGGGTCCCAGGCGTCGGCGAACACGGCCATCACCGACTCGATGCGGCCGGCGGCGATCAGGCTGTCGAGCACCACGGTCGTGGCCCCCATCTCCGGGTCCCAGAAGTCGCTCCCGTCGGTGACGTAGAGCACGGGGAAACGGTCGCCTTCCCCTGCACCGGCCGGGAGGTACACCCTCACGTCGATGGGGTAGCCCATCACCTCGCTCTCGAAGGGGATGTCCTCGGTGAACGTTCCCATCGGAACGCCGGGCTCGATCTCGCCGAAGTCGGTCGTGGCGAACTCGGGCATCGTGAGCACCGAGTTCGGCCCGAACCCGCCCATCTGGGTCGCCGGGTTGGCCGGGTCGAGGATCCACTCGTCGCCGTCTATCACCACCTTGTACTCGACGCGGGCGTCGGCGGGCAGCAGCGCGTCTGCAGCCCACAGGCCGGTGTCCCCGATCCGGCGGCCCAACAGTCCCCAGGACCACCCCGTGAACTCCCCCTGCCACTCGACGCGGCCCGCCTCGCCCCGGTAGAGGAACACCACGTGCTCGCCGTCGGCGAATGGGATGCGGCCCTCGAGCAGTGCCCACAGCTCGTCTGCCGCTGCATCGGCCTCCGGTGCGGGAAGCCTGGCGATGTCGGCGAGCAGCCTGTCGAGCTCGTCGGCGGTCTCCGGGAGGGCGATCGGGGTGGTGATCGGTGACGTCGTCGTCGTGGTGGCTGCCGTCGTCGTCGTGGTGGCTGCGGTGGTCGTC
>Ga0180431_10003782_pt1 | contig 19186 bp, 17 predicted proteins | sample SS_ome_11_FD_132459 | JGI IMG/M metagenome (GOLD analysis project Ga0180431, IMG submission 132459) | Hypersaline lake sediment archaeal communities from the Salton Sea, California, USA - SS_1_MS_1 metaG | ecosystem: Environmental > Aquatic > Non-marine Saline and Alkaline > Hypersaline >... | reverse complement strand
GAAGGCGAACTCGGCAGCGATGGAAGAGACAGTCTCAGAGGCAAAGGAGTTGGTCGCTCAATTGGCGGACTGATCGATGGTGCGATGCGTCGTCATCCGTACACCACTTGACTGGACGTGACCAATGCCACTGGAGGAGGATGAATGCTTCTGCTAACGAATGCCAGACTGATCGATGGCTCGGGTGTGGCGGCGATCGAAAATGGATCCGTCCTCATCGACGGATCTCGAATCGTTTCAACGGCTGCTGGAGATCCGTCGGTCGCCAACCTCCCGAACATCGAGCGGATTGACCTGCGTGGTGCAACGCTCCTCCCCGGACTAATCGATTGCCACGTGCACATCACGTGGCAGGTGGACTCGAAGACGTGGACCCATCCAGACATCGGGAATGTCGAGCAGCTAAGGGCAAACGCGATCGACCACGCCAAAGCGACGATCTCAGCGGGGTTCACGACGGTGCAGGACCTGATGGGCGTCAACGATGCTGTATTTGCCGCGCGAGACAAGATCGCCTTCGGGCAGACGCTCGGAGCGCGGATCGTCTCCTCCGGCGCGTGTATCACGATCACCGACGGCCACGGCATGCAATGCGGGCCCGGTCACGCAATCGAAGCGAACAGCGCTACCGATGTCCTCGCCGCAGTTCGCCGACAGGTCGATGCGGGCGCCGACGCGATCAAGGTGATGGTTGGGCGCGCGGCCGCTTCTCCAGAGTTCTTTGAATCTCCGGCGTATAGCGTCGACGATTTGCGTCCCGGAGTGAACGCAGCCCACCGTGCCGGGCTGCATGTCTGCGCGCACGCCCACACCTTGCCGACAGCGATCTGGACCGCAGTCGAAGCCGGCATCGATTCGATCGAGCACGGCGCTCCGATCGATGACATCACGCTTCGGAAGATGGCCGAGCGTGGCACGTTCCTTGTCCCGACGCTGTCGGTCGGGCTCGGACTTCCGGAGCTGGAAGAGGAATCGGATCTCCCATTCTCTCCCGAGGTAATCGAGTGGATGCGACGCCTCGACCGCCAAACGAAAGAGACCGTCCGAAGGGCGCACGATGCCGGGGTCTCAATTGCACTTGGCACGGATGCAGGATGCCCATCGGTTCGGCACGGAACCAACGCCAGCGAACTCGAATTGCTCGTCTCGTGTGGGCTGTCGCCGATGGAGGCAATTGTCGCTGGCACACGCAATGCGGCAATCAACATCGGCCGAAGTCACGAACTCGGACTCATCGCGCCGGGGCAACTCGCTGACTTGGTAGTTGTGGATGGGGATCCGCTCGGTGACATCCGGCTTCTCCGAGAGGCCGCGCGGATCCTGATGGTCATGAAGAAAGGAGAGGTCGTCATCGATCGGCGACACAATCTTCAAGACGACCGAGCGTCATAGTGTGTCTGGAGGCCGAAGGAAACGAAAGGACAGGTGAACCATGGCAATCTTTGAGGCAGAGAGCTACTACGTCACGGAAGGGAAGGAAAAGGAGTACAAGGAGGCAATGCGCGAGTTCCTCGACTGGGTCAACTCCCACCGTGATCTGTTCCCGGAGTGGAAGAGCCTGCGGTACTTCTCTAAGTACATTGCCGGTGAGGAAACCGATCGCCACTTCATCGTCTGGGAGTACGAGAGCCTCGCGGACTTCGAGGCGTACAAAAAGCGCCGGGCGGATTATGAAGGCCCCTACGCCGAGTACAAAACCCACGATCCCTACTACAAGGGCGTGTTCCAGACCACCGGGATGAAGGTGGAGGTTTGGAAGGAGCTCGAGCGAGACCTCTGGATCGAATGAACCGGCTTTCCACAAGGTGGATGGCAGTAGGCTCAGCGAGCCCGCCGGGGATCAGCCTTCGGCAGACTTGTCATTGCCGCCGTCGATGACATCCGGCGCTACTGGAACGTTGAGCGGACCTTCGGATCGAGAAACTCCTGAATCTCGAGCAAGTAGCCGCCCGGATCGGACAGGAAGAACGTGCGGATCTGGACCTCTTCGAGCACCTTAACCTCACCCGTCAGTTTGACACCAACCGAGGAGAGCTGCTCGTACCACGCGGGGACATCATCGACGACCAGTGTGAGCAGCACCGCGTTCGTCTCTTGCGTCTTGCAGACGCCCTTCTCCACCTGTGCATCGACCAGTCCGACGAACGCATTCCCGGTCGTTCGGAAGATCTTCGCCCACCCGGCGTCGAGCACCTGCTCAAGATCGAGGGTTGTGCCGTAGAATTCAGTCGCCTCGTCGAGGCCTTCATAGTAGAACCACGTGATCGTCGATCTCGGTTTCGATGCCGTCATGGCTTCGCCTCCTCGCGTGCGTGCAGTGTCTCACGCGCTCTTCATCTCGGCTCAAGGCGGGCCATGGATTCGATGCCCGCTAGCTCCACGTATCCAACCATGACGGATCATAGCGGGTCTTGACAAAATGTCCAGAAGGCAGTAGCTTTGTCTGGGTCCGGATATGCGAGGAGAACATGCCACAACAGAACAAGGCACAGCCGGTTCCGCCGTCAAGCCCCATACTGACCGCATTCAAGGGGATCGTCGATGGACTGCGCGAGGCAATTGGAGCTGAGTGTGAGATCGTCCTGCACGATCTGCGCAACCCGCAGAGCACGATTATCGCCATCGCGGGAAGCATCACCAATCGGGCGATCGGCGGTCCTCCGACCGATCTCCTCTTGCGGCTTCTTCATGAGGATCAGACCGACGAACATGTGGTCAATTACGAGACCAACACGCCTGACGGCCGCATCCTCCGCTCATCGACGTTGTTCATCCGAGACGAGCACGGCGTGACGATTGGGTCGTTGTGTATCAACGTCGACATCACCTATGTGAACCATTTCAAGAACTGGGTCACGGCGTTCTGTGAGGTTCGCGATACGCTGACGCGGGGTGAGACGCCCTCGGAGCGATTTCCACGCGATGTTCGCGATGTGCTGAACTCGGCCATCTCGGATGCAGTCAACTCGATCGGACTTCCGGTCGCGGCCATGCGAAAGGCCGAACGGATGAAGGTCGTCGAGCTTCTCGATGAGGCCGGAATTTTCACGATTAAAAGCTCGCTCGTTCATGTAGCCCAGCGATTGGGCGTCTCCCGAGCAACGATCTACAGTTATCTTGAGGAGATCAACGCAGTGCGAACACAGCGACGCGTCTAGCTCGTCGCCCCCTATATTGGTACCTGGGGAGAAGCTTCCTCAAGAGGGTCTTGACAAATTGTCCAATACGTAGTAGGTTTTTCTGGATGCTTCCGATGCGACGAACACATCAGACGATCAAGCGCTGCGCACACACGGGTCATTCACGTGGCCTGCACACCGAAACACGAACTTCCAAAGACCCTACACAGGGTCATGCTGCGCAAAGGAAGCGGCATCATGTAGTCGCTGGGCTCCGGCTCGCCAACCTCTCCACCGAAGAACGAGTCGCACAAGCCCGGTTCCCGGAGGTGGTCTCTTCCGGACAGCTGAGGAAAACGTTGTGCGGCAGGCGGCCTGGATGGTTCCCACAGAGGAACAAGGAGGCAACAATGCGTGGAAGCTCGCGAGGGATGTTGCTGGTTGGCCTTCTGCTGATCGGTGCCGCATGGGCGGCGCTCGGCCAGCAGCAGGGAGGCACACTGGATTTCGGATTGACAGGCACGATCGTTACGATCGACCCTGGCGTGGCAGTGGATAACGCGGGGATGACAGTAATCCGCTCTTGCTATGATCGCCTCGTAACAATGACACCGGACGGTACGAGCGTCGAACCAGATCTTGCGTCAAGTTGGACGATCTCGGACGATGGACTGACATACACGTTCTACCTCGTTGAGAATGCAACGTTCCATGATGGTTCAGTGCTCACCGCCGATGCCGTCAAGTACTCGCTGGAGCGATCGATCAATCTCGGCAAGGGTTGGAGCGACATGCTAATCGAGGCGGTCGCCGAAGATGGGATCACGGTTGTCGGCGACTACGAGATCGTCATCAACCTCACCAAGCCGACGCCGTTCTTCCTGGACCTTCTCGCCATGCCTGGACCGGCTTCGGTGCTGAACCCGGCCATCGTCGACGCGCACATTACCGACGAGGATCCGTTCGCCGAGACGTTCCTGTACGAGAACGTCGCAGGCAGTGGGCCATTCGAACTTGTCGAGTGGGTGCACAGCCAGTACTTGGCAATGGAACGAAACGACGAGTACTGGGACACCCCTGCGTACTTGGATCAGGTCATCATGCGTTCCGTCCCGGAAGCATCGACTGCAAGCACAATGATCCAGGGCGGCGACCTTGACATTGTCGGCAACCTCCCCCCGGAGGTGTTCGCAATGCTCGATGCGCGAGACGATGTCAACGTCGTTCACACCGGGACCCTTGGTTTCTCGGCGTTCTACTTCAATTGCGCCGATGCGATTTTGAGCAATGTCCTCGTGCGTCAGGCGCTCAGCTACGCCTATGACTACGACACCACGCTTGCCATAGCCGGTCCGCTTGGTCGGCCGATGAGCAGCCTGTTGCTCGAAGGTATGATGGGGCACGACCCTGACCTGAAACCGTACGAGCAGGACCTCCTTATGGCCCGTGGGCTGCTCGCTCAGGCGGGATATCCGAACGGCTTCGAGATGACCTGTTTCTACCCCGCATGGGGGACGATCCCCGATCTGATGGTGGCTGCGCAGGCCGCGTTCGCCGAGATCGGTGTTACGATGGAGATTCAAGAGGTCTCGTTCGGGCCGTATCTCGAGGCGGTGAACAACGGCGATTCACCGATGTTCGCGTGGGAAGGCGGGCCGTCGCTGAATGATCCGCATGCCCACCTGTATTCCCGCGCCCACTCGTCGCAGATAGGGACCGGCTCCGGTGGCAACTTGTTCAACTACTCGAACGGAGCCGTCGACGCACTTCTGGTCGCTGGGTTGAACGAGGTTGACCAGAGAAAGAGAGCTGAGATCTACACCCAGGTCGATCGCATTCTTTACGAGGATGCGGTGGCAATCTGGAACTGGCAGGAGGTGGACGTTCGGGCTGTGCGAGCCAATGTTCACGGGTTCGTGATGCCGGTCTTTGGAGGCGATCCGGATTTTTCAGTCATCTATATGGATCCCGCTGAATAGGGCAAGCAGCCACGTGCGCCCGGCCTCGTGTACAACGTAGCGAGGCCGGGCCTTTCTGATCACGTGGCCTCGGGAGGAACCTTCAGGTGCAGCACAAGGCGATAACCAACGGACGGCTGGGCGCGATCGCGCGCCATCTGCAGGAGGCATTGGACGGTGAACGCGCTGTCGCAGATGTCCGCCAGTTGACTACATGGAACCGTACTCCCGGGTCATCGGGGTACCGGGCGGCCGGGGAGTTCGTTGTGGACGCCCTCCGCCGTGCTGACCTGGTTGATGTGGCCCTGCAAAGCTACCCGATGGACGGCCATACCGCGCACCGTGAATGGGCGACCGAACCAGCCTGGGATGTAACGTACGCGAAAATCCAGGTAGTAGCTCCGATCAAGCAGACGCTCGCCGACTGGCATACCGACCCGATCTCCGTCTATCAGGGTAGTTGGGGCACGCCGCCCGAAGGTGTTCGGACTGAGCTCGTCGATGTTGGAGTGGGCATCTCGGACGGCGATTACACCAATCATGCGGTTGAGGGACGCGTTGTACTCGCATTCGGCCCGACGCAACAGGTCTACGAGAAAGCGGTAGTACAGCGCGGGGCGTTGGGCATCTTGAGTCATCATATGCCGTGGCAGTGTCCTGAGGTGGGGCGAACGCCGGAACAGCTGCCCGACCTTGTCAGCCAGGGGAAGCTGCTCGTTGGCCTCGGAGACGAGAGACGCGGCTTCGCGTTTTCGATTTCACATCGATTGGCCGGTGAGCTCAAGAAGTTGCTCGAACAAGGTCCCATCGAAGTTCAGTGCCAGATCGATGGCGGTCCCCATGAGGGAGCGTTCGACGTGGTGACCGGGCGGATTCCGGGCAGAGAGAATCCGGAGAAGGAATTCATCGTCGTAGCCCATCTCTGTCATCCGAGCCCCGGCGCGAACGACAATGCGAGCGGAGTCGCTCTCGCGATCGAGATTGCCCGATGTCTCGCCGCGCAGCAGGTGCGGGAGGCAGGCACCCTGCTATATTCGGTACGATTTCTGTTCGTGCCCGAGATCATCGGTCCGCTTGCGTTTCTCAGCTCAGGTCTCGTCGCCCCGGAGAACCTACTCGGGGGCGTCAATCTCGATATGGTCGGCGCCAGTCAGTCAATCACGAAGAGCCCGATCCTGTTTGAGAACACCCCCTGGAGCCTACCTACATACCTTTTCGATCTTGGAAAAGCGTTTCTGTCATTGGGACGCCCGAGCGATCGAGATGGGCTCTGGAGCTATCGTGCGGTTCCATTCGAAGGGGGGTCGGACAATATCGTTTTCAACGATGCCCCCGTCGGAGCGCCGATGGTGGGCTTCGGCTACCGTGCCGATCCGTGCTATCACTCGAACCTCGACGTGTGGACAAACATGGATCCGACAATCCTCGAGAATGTCGGACTTGCCGCCGGCGGACAGATATGGGTGGCAGCATCGATGGACACCGAGCTTGCCGATGAAGTCCTGGACGTCGTCGCCGATGGACGGTGCGCGCGGAAGGACAGGTGGCCACAGGCCGTTGAGCGAGCGATGATCGAGTCGATTCAACGACGATCGCCCGAGGACCTGAAGGTCGGTGCCGTCGTCGCTCGGCACCTCTCGCGGTTGCCAGCCGGCCCTGCCCCGGTTGACGAAGATCGGTTCGATCAAGCCGGCATCTTCCCAAATGGGCGGCCGACGCGCGTCGTGGCCAGCCTTGTCTGGCCGCCGATCAATGGCTCGAGCAAGTTCCTCGCGAAGCTCTCCCCGAACCACATGCTGAAACGGTTCATGAGCGGATACGATTACATTCGCGCGATGCGTTGCATCTACGAACTTCTGAACCTATGCGACGGAACGAGGCGGTGGAGCGATATCGTTGATCTCGTCGCCGGCCAGTTCGAGGGCGTATCGCAAGATGAAGTAATCGATCTGGCGGTCGTTCTCCGCGATGCCGCCGCGCTTGAGGAGAAGGGGAAGAGCGCATGATGAAGTACGTGATCCGCCGCGTCCTGTTGCTGATCCCGACACTGCTCGGCGTAACGGTTCTGACATTCGTCCTTGGCCATCTCATACCCGCCGACCCAGCGCGACTGGCGCTAGGCATCGCAGCGCCGGAGACGCAGGTGATCAGGTACCGCGAGGAGCACGGGTTGAACGACCCCGTGCACATTCAGTACTTCCGATACATGGGACGGCTCTTCCACGGCGACTTCGGCGTTTCGCTGACCTCTCGCCGGCCGGTCGCCGACGATATCCGTGACTACTGGCCGGCAACGGTTGAGCTCGTTCTTGTCGCGTTCGCCATCGCGTTTCCAATCGGGATCACACTCGGTATCTGGGCGGCAATCAAGCGCAACACCGTGATTGACCATGTGAGCCGCGTCATCAGCATCCTTGGGGTCTCCGTGCCCGTGTTTTGGCTCGCGATCGTCTTTCTGATCCTGTTCTACGTCCGGATTCCGCTGTACCCGGGGATTGGCCGGATCACGCCGTCGGTGGCTCTTGAATTTCCGTTTGCCCATCGGACAGGTCTTTACCTGATCGATACGCTGCTCGCCGGGAGATGGTCAGCGTTCGCCAGTGTGTTCAGCCACCTGTTTCTGCCCGCGATCTGTTTGGCGCTGTCCCCGATCGCCCGGTTGACGCGGATCACAAGGGCGAGTGTGTTGAGCGTTCTCGGCGACGATTACGTCCGCGTGGCCCGCGCCAAGGGTCTCCGGGAGCGCGTCGTTATCGGGAAACATGTGCTGCGAAACGCGATGACGCCGGTATTGACAATCAGCGGCCTAATCGTCGGCTACGCGTTGGCGGGCTCGGTTCTCGTTGAGACGATCTTCTCGTGGCCGGGCCTGGGCACGTATGCGTTCAAGGCAGCGACCGGCTCGGACTTTCCGGCGATCATGGGCGTCGCCATCCTGACAACGGCGGTGTTCATGATTGTGAACCTGTTGACCGACCTTTCGTATGCGTTCGCGGACCCACGCGTGGTGCTGGACTGAGGGGAGACGATGGTACGTAGCCGAGCACTAAGACGACTTCTACGCGATCCACTGGTGTTCATCGGATCGTTCGTGTTGATCGCATGGCTTATTGTGGCACTGCTTGCGCCGGTGATCGCCCCATACGATCCGCTGAAGCTGGATATTCGGAACAAGTTCATCCCGCCGTCGTTCTCGTCGGGACATCTGATGGGAACGGACAACCTCGGGCGAGACGTCTTCAGCCGCGTCATATACGGAAGCCGGATCTCGTTGATGATGGGATTCCTTGTCGTCACCGTGTCGACCGTCGTCGGAGTGATCGTCGGAGTCATCGGCGGGTTCTTTGGCGGGGCAATCGATGACATCATCATGCGTATCGCCGAGATCTTCATGGGGATCCCGACTTTCTTCCTGCTGATGGTGGTCGTGGTGGCATTGGGGCCCGGGATCATGAACGCGCTCATTGCCATGATCTTTGTCTGGTGGCCACCGTATGCTCGGTTAGCGCGGGGCCAGGTCCTTGGCGTCAAGAGCCTCGCGTACGTGGAAGCAGCTCGGGCACTCGGTATCCCGACGTGGAGGATCCTCACGCACCACGTCCTGCGAAACATCTTCTCGCCAATCGTTGCGCAGATGACGATGGATTTGGGCTACGTCATCCTCGCCGCGACCAGCCTGAGCTTCCTTGGACTCGGCGCTCAGCGGCCGACACCGGAGTGGGGACTGATGGTCAGCTCGGGCCGCGATTACATCGAGTACGCATGGTGGGTTTCCACATTCCCGGGGCTGGCTATCGCATCCGTGGTCCTGGGATTCAACCTGTTTGGGGATGCATTGGGACAGATGCTCAACCGAGAGGGGTGACACGAATGGGAAGGGACATCGTACACAGCACGCGGGCACCAGAGGCGGTCGGCCCTTACTCTCAGGCAGTCGGCACAGACGGGATGCTTTTCGTATCGGGTCAGCTCCCGATCGACCCCGAGACTGGCACGTTGTCGGATCTTGAGATCGGGGATCAGACACGGAAGGTTCTCGACAATCTTCGCGCCATCTTGGAAGAGGCCGGAAGCTCGCTCGCCGACATCGTCAAGACGACGATCTACCTTGCAGATATGGGGACCTTCGGGACCGTCAACAAGGCCTATGGTGACTACTTCCCCAAAGCCCCCCCGGCACGAGTCTGCATCGAGGCAGCCCGACTGCCCAAGGATGCTCGGATCATGGTCGACTGCATCGCTGCACGACCTAGATAAGACGGGAAAGCGAAAGGACATCACAGATGAATCTCGAAGCAATCCGCAAGGACTTCCCCGCCCTCGAAGATAGGACTTTCCTTGATAGCGCATGCGTAGGGATCGCCGCACGACCGACCGTCGAGGCGGTACGCACATTCGCCGACTCGACGTTGGCGCGCCATGCCTTTCCGAGCCACCCAGTGATGGATGCCGAGCGGGAGCCGCCGCGACAAGAAGCAGCTCGTCTGCTGAATGCTCACCCAGATGAGATCGCGATCGTCGAGAGCACGACATACGGCCTGAATGTCGCCGCCTTCAACGTCGATCTCGGGCCACAGGACAACATCGTCTTCTGCGACCTCGAGTTCCCGCAGGTCACGATTCCTTGGCTTGTGCGACAGAAGGCGATTGGCTTCGAGATCCGCGTCGTAGCCAATCGCGACGGACGCGTTCTTCCCGAAGATGTTGCAGCACAGGTAGACAGCCGAACCAAAGCCGTTATTCTGAGCTCCGTGCAGTGGTCGAACGGATTCAAGTGCGATCTCGCTAAGATGAGCGAGATTGCCCATGCCAAAGGCGCTCTGCTTATCGTGGACGCCGTGCAGCATGCCGGCGCGGTGGGCCTCGACGTACGCGAGACTGATGTCGATGTGGTTACCGCCGGGGGACACAAGTGGCTGAATGCCCCCTATGGCGCAGGATTCCTCTATGTCCGACAGTCCCTCCTCGATCGCTTTCGCGCCCCGCTCGACGGCTACATGAACACAATCGAACCCGATGTCGGGTGGGAGAACTACTTCGCCACCCCGTCGATCACACCAATCCGTGAGTGGGACTTCACTGGCACCGCAAAGAAATTCGAAGTCGGCGGGACATCCAACTACCCCGGCGCAGCAGGGTTCGGAGCGGCCCTGAAGTATGTGAATGATCTCGGCATCGCGAATGCGGAGAAGCACATCTACGACCTCGGGGACCGCCTGATTGATGGGCTCCGGCACCTGGGTGCCCGCATCATCACTCCACCGGAGCGTGAAGTACGCTCGGGGATTATCACATTTCGACTCAATGAGTCCGAGGCTGAAGATGCGAGGCTGCGCGAGCAACTCATCGAAACGGGTATCTTGATCTCGATTCGCTACACATCCAATGTTGGCGGGCTGCGCGTTTCGGTGCACTATTACAACAATGACGACGACATCGGAGCGTTGCTTGATGCACTGAAACAGCTGCGCACCAGCTAGGGAAGCCCGTCTGGAACCGTGTCACCTACTGAGCCGGTTGGATCCGAGAAGCGGACCATGGTAGACTTATTTGTCAGACAACTGATAACTGATGGATCAGTCCGTTCGCGAGGAGACAACTCGATGCCGCTTGAAAGATTGGCTGAAGTAAAGCGCCCCCGATATGTTGTGGAGCAGATCATGTCCTCCATCCAAGACGGATCGCTGAAAACTGGCGAGCGATTGCCGTCGGAGGCCAAACTAGCCGAGCTAACGGGTGTGGGCCGCACGTCGGTGCGCGAAGCGCTGGCGGCGCTTCGGCTGATGAATGTCATCGAAACCCGTGTTGGCGATGGGAGCTACGTCCGAGAGACGGCGGACCGCACGATTGTCTCGAACGGGATCGCACGAGCGATTGAGCAATCCGAGGAAGCGCTGCAACTGCAGGAAGCCCGCGCGGTGTTCGAGTCGGGGATGGTTCGGGTGGCCGTTGCGCGTTGGTCTCCCGAGAAGGAAGAGGTATTCCACCAGCTGCTCTCCAAGATGGAGCGCAGCGCCGTATCCGAAGGATACGGAGACTACATTCGCTTTCATCGAGAATTCCACGTGGTCCTCGCCGAGGCCACGGAAAACGCGATTCTCGTATCGGCCGCCAAGCTGTTCCTCGAATACATGGACCACGAAGGGTGGCAGTCGATGGAGCGGCAGTTCTATCTCCCCAACCGCGCCGAGCTTCTGGCCGAGTCGGTTGCCCTTCATCGCGGGATTGTCGAAGCGCTCGCCTCGGGGGATGGTGCCTTGGCCGCACAGCGGATGCACGACCACTTCGAGCACTACGAGCATGATAGTGCGGAATCCGGTTCTGAGTAGGGGGGAGGCGCACCTTGCCCAAGCGTGAGTGTGAACTGATCGGCAAGAGCTTCGTTCGAGACGATGCCGTTGCGAGAGTGGCCGGCGCAGAGCGCTACACATGTCGATATGCGACTCTGAGGAGTCGCTTGCGGCAATGCTCCCTTCGTTCGCATTCCTGTGGACAAGGAGGTGTAGCGTGAGCGCCAGCAAGCATCAGATTGTAGGACGAGAGTTTCCACGCAAGGATGCAGTTGCTCGCGTCACAGGAGCAGAACGCTACACAGTGGATATCGCGCTCCCCCGAATGCTCCATGGTCGGATCCTCTCGAGCCCGTATGCGCACGCGAGGATTGTCTCAATTGACAAGTCCGAGGCGGAAGCACTCGGTGCGACGGTCTTGACGTTCGACGACGTTCCCAAGCTCCGCTACAACGAGCGAATCATCACGATCCCGCCCGTTCTGCACAAAGATCACACCGTGCTCGCGGACAAGGTTCGACGGATGGGAGAAGCCGTTGCAGCCGTCGCGTGCGAGACCGAACAGCTCGCGGAGCAGGCGGTCCGCAGCATCAAGGTCGAGTATGAGGTCCTTCCTGCGGTGACGGACGCACACGAGGCCATGAAGCGCGGCGCGCCGCCGATCTACGACACGGTGATGTTCGGCGAAGACGAGATCGCCATCGAGAACAATGTTGCTTGTACGCGAAATGTCGACGAGGGCGATGCGGAGAAGGCTTTCACCGAAGCGGATATCACTGTCGAAGGACAGTTCACGCTGCGCAAGGTGTATCACGCACAACTCGAGACGAAGTCGTGCGTCTGCCGCCCCGAGCCCGACGGCGGATTGACGGTCTGGCCGACGACACAATCGATTCACAATGTTCGGATCCTGCTCGGCGAGATCTTCGATATCCCGCTCTCGAAGATCGATGTGCGGCGCGTCCCGATCGGCGGGACGTTCGGATCGAGCATCCAAATGAATGCACCGATTCCGATCTGCGCCGCGCTGGCAATGAAGGCCGGCCGGGCGGTGAAGCTCACGTTGACCCGCGAGGAGGACGCCCACGACCACACCCGCTATGGCTGCACGATCGACCTCAAGCTGGCAGCGAAGCAGGACGGCACACTGCTTGGCGCAGACATGACCCTCGTCGCAGACATCGGCGCGCACAACATCCAAGCGTACTCGTTCCTCGGCGTCTCGATCGGCTGGCTGGTCAGCCTGTACAAGCTGCCGAACATTCGCTATCGCGGCACGGCGGTCTACACGACCAAGGCGCTCTCCTGCGCAATGCAGGGATTCGGGAATCCACAGGTGACATTCGCCGTCGAGCAGCTGATCGATGAACTCGCCGAGAAGCTCGACATCGATCCGATCGACCTGCGGCTGAAGAACTACGTCGGACTCGGAGACACCTTCTGGGGGCAAGGCCCGCAGGTGAAATCGATCGTGCAATCGGATGGAGTTCCCCAGTTGATGCGTCGCGGTGCAGAGCTCATCAACTGGGGGGGGCGGAAGCCTCCGCAGGAGAAGCAAGGTCGCTTCCGCCGGGGAATCGGAGTCGGTCGCGGATTCCATACGTCGAGCGCCGGGGCGCCTCAACCGGGGGACGTCATCGATTTCTCCGGCGCGATGGTCAAGGTGAATATCGACGGCTCGATCGACATCGTGACCGCGTTGATGGATCACGGCGGCGGTACCCATGAGGCGTTGGCAAAGCTCGTCGGCGAGGAGCTCGGCGTGCCGTTCGAGCGAGTTCATGTCGTACCCGCTGGCACGCAAACCACCGTCTACGACTGTGTCACGCACGCCACACGCGGTGTCTATGCCGGAGGCGGGGCCGCCCTCAAGGCCGCGACCTCTCTCAAGAAGGAGATCCTCGAGACGGCATCTCATTACTTGAATATCCACGTCGACGCGCTCGAGATGAAGCTCGATCCGGATGCCGGTCAAGCGGTCATCTTCTCTCCCGCCATGGCGGATCGCACGATGACTCTGGAGGAGTTGGCGAAGACGTGCTGGATGGAAAGCTGGAAGACGTTGGCCGCCGTCGAGTCGTATCGCCCGACCAGCTGTCCACCGGCGTATGTATCTGTCTTCATCGAGGTCGAGGTCGACACGTGGACCGGCGAGGTGACGACCAAGAACGCGGTCATGGGTTCAGACTGCGGGACCGTCGTCAACCCCGTGATGGCCGCCGGCCAGCTCGAGGGCGGTTTGTCCAAGGGCGCCGGCTACGCGCTCTACGAAGGCTGTGATTGGGATTCCGACGGACAGCTAACATCACGCGGCTACTGGCTCGATGCGAAGATTGCCGCCTTCGGCGAATCGCCGCCGATTGGAAATCTCCAGACGTTCTTCGCCGACTCGTACGAGCCCACCGGCCCGTTCGGCGCCAAGGGGATCGGCGAGGCAGCAATGAACCCCGTCGCTGCGGCGTACGCCAACGCGATCGCCAACGCCCTGGGTGTTCGATTCTACGAACTGCCGATCACGCCCGAGCGGATCATGGACAAGCTAGCAGATCATGCAAACGAGGACGCGGAATCATGAAGCGCACGAAAGGCAACCTGCCGACACCCACGAGCGTCCTTCTCCTCCCCCTACATGATGGGGGAGGCCGGGTGGGGGTGCCAGGCCTTCGCGAAGCTGAAGCTCCGGGCAGGGGAGAGGGAGAAGAGAACGGGTCTGGTGCGCAGACAATGCAGAGAGGCGGGAGAGCATGAGTCACGAAAGCGAACGAAGAACGATGAAACGGAGTCATCCCAAGGAAACAGCTGAGGGCGGATCCGATATGACGAATACGCATCTCCTTGCCCATCACTTCAGCTACATCCGGCCCGCGTCGCTTCAAGAGGCGATCGAATCCCTGCAACAGCACCCGGACGCAGCGATTCTTGCCGGAGGAACGAACCTCATCGTCGATCTGAAGACAGAGCGGCGGGCGGTGGCGAATGTAATCGATATCACATCCGTTCCGGGGCTATGGGGGATCGAGGGGCGCCGGGACGGCGTTGTTATCGGGGCACTCACAAGTATTCGGGCGATCGCCACATCGGAGCTTCTCTGGCGGAAGTACACCGCGTTGGCCGAGGCAGCCGCTGCGTTCGGATCGACACAAATCATGATGCGCGGCACGATCGGCGGGAATATCTGCAACGGCTCGCCGGCATCGGATACCGTCCCAGCGCTGCTGGCGTTCGATGCTGAAGCAACCGTTGTCGGTCCCGATGGGGAGCGAGCCGTGTCGATTGGGGACTTGATCGAGGGACCGGGCAAGACGCGGCTGCATCCCGGTGAGTTGTTGACATCGATCCGCCTTCCGTTGTTTCACGAACAGACTGCAAGCGCGTTTCTGAAGCTATCCCGCGTGCGAGCCGATCTTGCCAAGGTATCCGTCGCCGTTCGACTCGTTTGCGAAGGAGACCGGATTTCGCGCAGCCGGATCGAACTTGGTTCGGTCGGCCCAACCGTGATTCGCGCCAGAGAAGCCGAGAAGCTCCTGGTCGATCGCTCGGCCACGGAAGATGTCGCCTTGGCCGCCGGACAGGCCGCATCCGAGGAGATCCAGCCGATCGATGATGTTCGGTCCGCCGCGGACTACCGGCGCAAGGCTGCCGTCGCCCTCGTGTATGACGCGTTGCTTGTCGCTTGGAAGCGAGCGTCTACTGGCGTAGACGCTGTTCCGCGGGGAACGACCGCCGGTCCGATGCATTCCCCAGCCGGCGAGCAAGAGAAACCAGGTACCGGGCCGATTCGGGTGAGCCCGGATGAGCGGGCGCGGATCGAGATCACGGTGAACGGCACACGGCATGAACTCGATGTGTCCCCCAATGAGCTGCTGCTGAACATCCTGCGAGAGCGACTGGAGCTAACCGGCGCGAAGTACGGCTGTGGCATTGGTGAATGCGGCGCGTGCACCGTGTGGTTGAACGGGACGCCGGTTCTCGGCTGTCTTGTTCTCGCTATCGCAGCCGATGGGGCCGACATACAGACCATTGAGGGCGAAGCCGTCCATGGCAAGCTCTCCCCTCTGCAGCAAGCATTCATCGATGAGAATGCGTTCCAATGCGGCTACTGCACGCCCGGAATGCTGATGATGACCAAGAAGCTGCTCGAGGAAATCCCCGATCCAACCGAAGACGAAATCCGCGATTACCTCAAAGGCAACCATTGTCGTTGCACGGGGTATGCAAGTATCGTGCGCGCTGTACAGCGCGCGGCTGGGGAGGACTCATGATGGCTCTCCCCAGCGATACTCGCATCCCAAGGAGAAACCTTCTCATGAAGGTTTCTCCTGCGGCTCCTGTAGGAGACGATGGTTACATCAGCATTGTGCGCGCTGTGCAGCGCGCAACTGGGAAGGTTGAATCATGACGCTCCTTCCCAGAAATGCTGCCGTACCCTGCGAGAAGGTCATGCCAATGCCCTTCTCGCCATCGTATGACGTACCCACGTTGCAGTGGACACGCTCAAGCGATCAGAACTACCTGAATCTCGTTCGGGCCGTCCACGCTGCTGTCCAGAAGGGAGCCACGTGATGCTTTCCACGGTGAATCGCTGCATATCCCGAGAGAAGGTCATTCCAATGCCCTTCTCGCCGTCGTGTGACATGCCCCCCTTGCATCAAGTGCGCACTGTGCAGCGCGCAGCGGGAGGTTCCACGAAAGCACCCATACAAAGGCAAGGTGAGATCTGATGCTGCCTGTGTTCGAAGTGAAGCGCCCGGCAACCCTGGCCGAGGCGCTGGAAGCGCTCGCCGGGGGTGAAAACGTCCACCCCATTGCAGGCGGGACAAATCTGATCGTCGACGCGCGCGCCGGCAAGCTTGTGCCGGACGTGGTTGTCGTGATCTCCGATCTCGCCGAACTGCGCGGGATCGAGATGCGAGACGACGAGATTCGGATCGGCGCCACAACGACCCTCGCCGAGCTGGCAGAAAGCGACATCATTGCACAACACGCAGACGTGCTCCATCAGATGAGCAAGTCGTTCGCCAACGTGCTGATCCGGAACCGTGCAACGATCGGCGGGAATCTGGTCAACGCAGCGCCGTGCGCGGACACCGTGCCGGCTCTTCTGGTCCTCGATGCACAGGTTGAACTCGCATCCATCGACGGGACGCGCCGCGTTCCGCTGGACGACTTTCTCATCGACGCCTTCAAGACGACGCGCCGGCCGGAGGAAATCCTCACGGCGGTCTGGTTCCCTGTGCCCTCGAGATCGACCATCGGTCAGTTCGAGAAGATGGGCCTACGAAAGATTTCATGCATGGCGAAGGTCGATGTCGCGATCTCGATCACACTCGGCGGCAACAGCCTCTGCGAGAAGGCACGAATCGCTTTGGGCGCCGCTTCTCCGGCAGCGTTGCGCGCTGTGGACGCAGAGGCGGACCTCATCGGCAAGAGCCTCTCCACGCAGGTCATCGAAACTGCAGCCGCGAAAGCCGCTGTGACGGTCGTGCCTCGCTCCGGGTCGGAGTACAAGCGAGAGGTCGTCCAAGGACTGGTGCGTCGCCTGCTGACCGCAGCGACGGAGAAGGGGGGGCAGCAATGACCATCCAATCGACCAAAGTGCACATCCAACTGCGCGTGAACGGTCGGGTTCACGATCTCCTCGTGGAACCGAACGCCGTCCTTCTCCACACGCTCCGAGATCTTGGCTACACCGACGTCAAGAATGGTTGCGAGATCGGGGAGTGCGGTGCGTGCGCAGTTCTGATGAATGGAACGTCGGTCAACAGCTGCATGATCCTGACCATCCAAGCCGATGGTGCGGAGATTGTGACCAACGCGGGCCTGGGCACCCTCGACAAACCCCACGTCATTCAGGAAGCGTTCGCCGACGCCGGCGCGATCCAGTGCGGCTTCTGCACGCCGGGGATGGTCATCTCGACCAAGGCGTTGCTCGATCGCAACCCCAATCCGAGCGAGGAAGAGATCCGTGAAGGGCTGTCGGGAAACCTATGTCGATGCACGGGATATGGGCAGATCATCGAAGCCGTTCGCTTGGCAGCGAAACGGCTTCGTGATCTGGCCTCAATCCCTTCCTCGCCGCGAAGCGACGAGGGGCGAGAAGCCGATCCGGAGGATCGTCTTCTCGCGTCTAGTGACGCATGGCAAGGGGGTGAGCAGGGTGAATAGCGTCCAACCGAAACCCCTTCCAGAGGTGAACCTCCCTCCACTGAAGCAGATCGGCAAGCCGCTGCGAAGGGTAGATGCACTGGGAAAGGCCGTCGGGGCGACGCTCTACGCCGGCGATTTCACGATGCCGAACATGCTTCGCGCCAAGGTCTTGCGCAGCCCGGTGCCAAGTGCGCGGATCGCCAAGCTCGATGTCTCGAAGGCGCGTGCACTCCCCGGCGTCGCCTGCGTGCTGACCGGCGAAGACGTGAAAGGCGCCAAGCTGAACACGGACCTGCCGGGCCAAACCGGTCGGGAAGCCCGCGCCGGTTCCGACGCGCCCGTCCTTGCATTGGACACGGTCCGATACGTCGGCGAGCCGATTGCCCTTGTCGCGGCCGAGACCCTGGCGCTCGCCGAGGAAGCTCTCACGTTGATCGAGATCGAGTTCGAGGAGCTGCCCGGCGTCTTCTCACCCGAGGATGCGTTGGAGCCCGGCGCACCGATTCTGTTCGATCCGGACAACATCGTCGCCCGGTACAAGGTTCGGAAGGGCGATCTCGATACCGGGATGGCCGAGGCAGATCTGGTCGTCGAAAACACGTTCAGAATGCCGTTCCTCGAACACGCCTACCTTGAACCGGACGGCGGCATCGCCTGGGTCGACGAGCAGGGCGTGATCAACATCCGTGTCTGTACCCAAGTAATCGAGCACTTCCGCTCAATCGCCCGCGCGCTCGGAGTACCGCAGAACCGGATCCGCATTCGCGGGACGATGGTCGGAGGCGGATTCGGAAGCAAGGAGGACATCACCGTCGAGATCTTCCTCGCCTTCTTGGCCCGGGAGACAGGACGTCCGGTCCGATTGGTCTACACGCGTGAGGAGCAGTTCGCCTCGACGGCAAAGCGGCACCCATTCACGATCACCCACCGTACCGGCGTCAAAAAGGACGGACGGATCACAGCAGCGCAGATCAACATGGTTGCAGACTCCGGCGCCTATCCGTACCTGTCTCCATACGTCCTGCTATACGCCACGGGCATGGCGTCCGGTCCGTATCGGATCGACAACATCCACGTCGACTCGATCGCGGTGGCCACGAACCAGACATTCACCAGCGCATTCCGCGGATTCGGCGGGCCGCAAGCGGCGGTCGCGTACGAGCAGCAGATGGATGAGATCGCCAAGACGCTCGGGCTGGATCCGCTCGATGTTCGACGGATCAACTACATGAAGACCGGCGATACGACGTGTACAGGGCAGGAGATCAAGTCGGCCATCTGGTCGGAGGAATGCGCTACCCGCGCGCTGCACGCGCTTGGCGAGCGAACCCCCGACACGGAGACGAGAAAGATTGGCCGCGGATTCGCCAATTCGTTCCAGAGCTATGGCCGCATCACATGGTTTCACGACACGTCTCATGCCTGGGTCGGCATCGAGCAGGACGGCACGGTCGTCATCCGGTGCGGCGTGCCCGACATTGGCGCCGGTCAGTCGAACAGTCTCTGCCAAATCGTCGCCGAGATCCTCGGCGTCCCTCTCGAACAGGTCACGATCTATGCCACCGATTCCGCGCTCACACCGCTCGCCGGGACATCCACCGCAACGCGACAGTTGTACATGTCGGGGAATGCGGTCTGCTTGTCGGCGAATCCGATCGCGTCACGCCTCAAG